>Ga0315293_10002995_pt1 | contig 16275 bp, 14 predicted proteins | sample YL17G13_20_MG_FD_203071 | JGI IMG/M metagenome (GOLD analysis project Ga0315293, IMG submission 203071) | Sediment microbial communities from Yellowstone Lake, YNP, Wyoming, USA - YL17G13_20 | ecosystem: Environmental > Aquatic > Freshwater > Lake > Sediment | place: USA: Wyoming | collected...
GGTGAAATAGAAATGGTCGTAGGGCAAGAGCGCCCAGGGGGTCGGGTAAAGCGGTGGCCGCCAGGCCGATTCTGGCGTCGCGCCTTCGGTTGGAAAAACGATCGGCAGCGAAGAAGCAGACGTGGCGAACGGGACGGGCGTCAGCGTGTTTTCGACGACAATGTTGAGAGGTTTCGGAGTCGCAGACGGGGATGGGGAATAAGTAAATTGGGGGAGACTGACCACCGCAGTCCCGCTGGGTGTTGCGCTCGCTCTCTCCACCGGAGGCTCGGTAATGACGACTACCTGCGGGGCGGACCGTCCTGCGTTGGATGGTACGCAAGCCGAAAGAAGCAGCAGGCAGGAATCTATTAGCCACACAGCTAGGATAGGTTTCATGGCGAAGGCGTGAAGGTGGGCTGCGGCGTCGGCGTGCGCGTGGGCGTGGGAGGCTTGTAGCCCCACGGGGTGCGGGTGGGCGTGCGTGTGGGTGGGATAACCACCGTCGGCGTGATCAGCGCCTCGGGTGGATAGAGTTCCAGCATGGCGTCGCGCCAGGTCAGGCCCTGGGTCAGGGCGAATTCGTTGAAGCGCGCCCCGTTGAAGTACGTCCGCCAGTTGGTCAGGGCGGGCAGGCGCTCCCAGCCGTATTGGAGAGCCAGGGCGGTAAAATCCAGCCAGTATCCTTTTGGAATGTCGCTCATCAGGCTGCCGCCCTGCTCGAAGGCAACCGGGTTACTGCTGTAGCGCGTGCTGAAATCCCAGGGCAACTGGTGCAGCGGCTCGCCTTGCGAGCCATCCTGGGCGCGGGTGCTGATAAAGACCCGCCAGTAAGTCTGTTGGCCGAAATCCTCGCGCAGCACGCTGACCAAACCAGTGTTGATGACCAGGGCCGGGTTCAGGCTGAAGGCGCGGCCGGTATAGAGCCAGTCCTGGCTCAGGCCGGGGTCGAGGGGGGTCGTCAGAGGGACGTAAGCATTTTCCAGTTCGTTGAGGACGTCCCAGCCTGTCTCAGCGGCAACGCGCTGGCGCAGGGCCTGGAAGGATTCGTCCGCTATGTCATGCAATTGTGGATGGGGGGCCTGTATCCCCTGGAGTGGGACGAGCGCGGCGCGCCCGGCCGGGATGCCAGGCTGCGGTGCGACGACCGGCTGGTATAGCGGTGATGGTGTGGAAGCAGCGGCCGCTTGAATGGCCTGGGGCAGGGGGGCGGGCAGGGTTGTCAGTCCATAGGAGAGGCCGCGCAACGTACCGGGCAGGAGCAACGGCGGCAGGCTGAGGTCGCCAGAAGGGACGGCGTAAGCGGTCAAGTAGTTTTTGTTCGAGGTGATGATCCAGGCGGCGATGTAGGACGCGTCCTGCCAGATGGGCCAATTCCCCATGCCGGTGGTGCGCGCCGGGAAATCAAGTGTGCGCGCGTCCAAGACCTGGATGCTGGTGAGGCTAGTGGACGGATCTGTCGCCGCCCAGGCCAGCCCTTCGCCTTCTGGTGACCAGGCGGGATGCGCTTGGCTGCCCTGCGGGTTTTGGCTGACGTTGGTGAAACGCTCGTCGCCAGCGCGATCCAGATCGGCGATCCAGACCTCGTCCTTGCCGCTGCGGTTGGAGACGAAAGCGATCTGCCGTCCTGGCAGCTTCGGCGACCAGGCCGGTGAATGGTCGGCGGCGGGATCTTCAGTCAGGCGGATAGACAGCTGGGAGGGATCGGTCGCCGAACGGATGAATATCTCCAAGTTGTCGTCCAAGTAGCTTTCGTAGGCTAGCCACTGGCCGTCCGGCGACCAGGAGGGGGATGCGTCGTATTCGGGCGTATCTGTCAGGCGGGTGACTTCACCCGTTCCCAGCTTGAGCAGGTAGAGGTCCCAGTAGCCATTGCGGCGCGAGGCGAAGGCCACCTGGCTGCTGTCCGGGCTAAGTGCTGGGGTGATGTCGTCCCATGGATCGGCAGTCAGGCGGGTGAGGGTCAGCGATAGAGGCGAGTAGATGAATAAATGCGCGTAGCCAGCCTCGTTCAAGGAGAGTACAAAGAGGCCGTGCGGACTGGGTGTCACTGCGCTAGTGGCGGTGATAACGTATGGCGTTTGGGTGGGCGCGGGTGAGGGGGTGAGGGTGATGGTTGCCGTCTTGGTTGGCGGAGGCGGGAGGGTCGGCGTGGACGGGGTTTCAGGCTCCGGCGCGCAGGCGGCCAGGAGGAGCGAAGCGAGTAGAAGTGCGAGAGCTAACTTTCCCATCGTTTTGCCGATGCTGGCGATGCCGGAGGATGAATCCTCCGGCTGAAATTGCAAAGCGAGGTGAACCCGGCTGTAAGACGAAGTATGAACCATGTCAGTCTATGGTGGTTGAATCTGAACAGTTACTTCCCGTTGATCTATCTCGCCCATGTCGGGGTAAGTGAGATGGACGGTGAGGGTGTATATCTTCGCCCTGCCTGCCCTAGCCGGCAGGCCAGGGAGCGAAGTCGAAGGTCGGAGGTGCAGGGTGAGTTCCAACTTCCAGCCCATCGGCTCAACAATGCTGGCCGAGCTGACCTCGTTCCCGTCGGGGTCGTTAAGGGTAAGCTCGATGTAGGGGCGCTGCTGGAAGGGCGTGAGTTCCAGGCTGACGCGTACCCGTTTCCCATCGGGGTAGGTTTCGGCGCGCAAGTAGAGGATGCGGATTTCTTCGGGCGGGAGGCGCGTAACCTGCTGGTCGGTGAGGAAGAATTCCATGTGGCAATTAAATTACATAGCAGACCCCCGGTGTCTCCGAGACACCGGGGGTCAATACTTCGCTTGTTACCCATTCTTCTGCTGGAATTCCTTCATAAACTCGACCAGCGATTCTACGCCTTCGATGGGAAAGGCGTTGTACATCGAGGCGCGCATCCCACCGACCGAGCGATGTCCCTTCAAGCCGATCAGGTCTCGCTTTTTGGCCTCCGAGGCGAACTGCTCTTCCAGTTGCTCGTTGGGCAGGCGGAAGGTGACGTTCATTACCGAGCGGCTGTCGGTTTTGGCGTGACCACGATAGAAGCCGCCGCTCTCGTCAATGGCTTTGTAGACCAGTCCCGCCTTGGCCTGGTTGCGGCGGGCGATTTCGGGCAGGCCTCCGATCTCCTTAATCCATTTCAACACCAGGCCGACGATATAGACCGACCAGCAAGGCGGCGTGTTGTAAAGCGAGCCATCCGCGGCCATCGTCTTGTAATCCAGCATGACAGGCAAATTGGCCGGGACTTTCTCCAGCAGATCATCGCGGATAATGGGGATGACCACGCCCGCCGGGCCGGCATTCTTCTGCGCGCCGGCGTAGATCAGGGCGTACTTGGATACGTCAATCGGATGGCTGATGAAATCGGACGAGGCGTCGCAAACTAGCGGCACCCCGGCCGGGGGTACCGGCTCGGTGAAGTATTCCACGCCATGGATGGTCTCGTTGGAGGTGAAGTGGAGGTAGGCAGCCTTGGGGTCCAGGTCGAGTTCGGCCTGGATTGGCAGGTGGTCGAAGTTGGTAGCTTTCATGTTCGCGGCGGCGCGCGTCGTCCCCAGTTTGGCGGCCTCGTCGAAGGCTTTCTTGCCCCATGAGCCGGTGACGATGTAATCAGCGGAGGCGCCGGCTGGCCGCAGGTTCATCGGCAGCATCGTAAACTGCAGGCTGGCGCCGCCTTGCAGGAAAAGCACCTTGTAATTGGCCGGGATGTTCATCAGGGTGCGCAGGTCCGCTTCTGCGGTCTGGATCACGGCCTCGAATTCCTTCGAGCGGTGGCTGATCTCCATTACGGACATGCCGGTACCCTTGTAATCGAGCATCTCTTCTTGGGCTTGTTTCAGCACCGGTAGCGGAAGGATGGCCGGGCCGGGGTTAAAGTTGAAAACGCGCTTGGGTTGGTTGGACATGTTCTTAACTCCTTTCGGATGTCTGAATTGTACAAAGCCCTTGTTTCTCTCCTGCTGAATTATATCCGTGAGTGGGGTTTATCACAATGAAAATCAAACACAGTTTCTGTTGACAAAGCCTATTCTCGTGGTTACAATGAATCTATAAACTCTTTCACAGAGCATGTAACCCTTTTTTCAACCAAAATACCAAATCATCTGGAGGAACAACCATGAAAATCTTGATCTGCGATAAGACCGAAATGGAAGCCATCGAGCGGATGCGCGCCGCCGGGCTGGCGGTAGACACGAACTTCGAGATCACACCCGAGGAGTTGACCACTGTCCTGCCAGCTTACGACGGCTGCGTCGTGCGCGGCCGGACCAAGATCCGGCAACCGTTGATTGACCTTTGTCCCGGCCTGAAGGTGATCGTGCGCGGCGGCGTCGGCCTGGATAACATTGACGCCGACTACGCCCGCTCCAAAGGCATCACCGTGATGAACACGCCCAAGGCCTCGTCCGCTTCGGTGGCGGAGCTGGCCATCGGTTTCATGTTTGACCTGGCGCGTTCGATCTATAAAGCGACTGCCACCATGAAAGCCGAGAAATGGGAGAAGAAAGCCTTCGAGGGCGATGAACTCGGCGGCAAGACGTTGGGCTTGATCGGCCTCGGCAACATCGGCAAGGAGGTTGCCAAACGCGCCAATGCTCTGGGCATGACAGTCATCGCTTACGACCCGTATGTAAAGGAAGCCGAAGGCGTCCGGCTGGTACAGTTGGATGAGCTGTTGGCGAAATCCGATTACATCAGCCTGCACCTACCGAAGACGAGGGAATCAGCGAACATGATCGGCAAAGCCCAGTTCGAGAAGATGAAGGCTGGCGTGCGTCTGGTCAACTGTGCGCGCGGCGGCATCGTGGACGAGGCTGCGCTCTACGAGGCGCTGGTCAGCGGCAAGGTGGCCGGCGCGGCCCTGGATGTGTTCGCCGAGGAGCCGCCGACGGATTACAGGCTGCTCAAGCTGGATAATGTCATCGGCTCACCGCACATCGGCGCAGCGACGAAAGAGGCCCAGGGGCGCGTCGGGGCCGAGGTGGCGGAGAAGCTGATCGAGTTTGCCAAGAATCACTAGGACGCGAATAAACGCGGATTTACGCGGATATTTTTCTCTTTCTGCGTCCTTCCAGGTGTGCGATGAAAATCTACGATGATATTGGCATCCAAATCCCCCAGGTCTACATGCCGAAGAAAGGAACCGACCTGACCAAATGGGCGGTCATCGCCTGCGACCAGTTCACATCCCAGCCGGACTACTGGCAGCAGGTGGAGCAGACCATCGGTGACAGCCCCTCTACGCTCAATCTCATCTTCCCAGAAGTTTATCTCGAAAAGCCGGGCGTGGTTAAGCGCATCCAGGGCATCCAGGCGGCCATGCGCGACTATCTGGAGAAGGGTATCCTCCAGCCGCGCGAAGGTCTGGTCTACGTCGAGCGGACGGTGGGCGGCAAGACCCGCAAGGGCATTCTGTTGTGTCTTGACCTGGAACGCTACGAATACACCAAGGGCGCCGTCAGCCTGATCCGCGCCACGGAGGGGACGATCGTCGAGCGACTACCCCCGCGCATGAAGATCCGCCAGGGCGCGGTCCTGGAATTGCCCCACATCCTGGTGCTGATTGACGACCCGCAAGGCACCGTCATCGAGCCGCTTGGCAAAGTTAAAGACAAACTCGAAAAGCTCTACGATTTCGAGCTGATGCTCGGCAGTGGCCACCTGGCTGGTTACGCGGTCAGCGAGACGGTGGAAGAAAAGGTCATCGCCGCCCTGCGCGGGCTGGCCAGGCCGGAAACCTTTGCCGCCAAATACGGCATTGGTGCCGATCAGCCTGTCCTGTTGTTTGCCATGGGGGATGGTAACCACTCGCTGGCAACTGCCAAAGCTGTCTGGGAGAAGATAAAAGCCCATGTGGGGATGGATCATCTTGCCCGCTATGCGCTGGTGGAGATCGAGAACGTCCACGATGAGGGGCTGACCTTTGAGCCGATCCACCGCCTGCTGTTCAGCTTGAAGCGCGACCTCTTAGCCGCGCTGAAGTCCCATTTCGGCGCGGACTTCACGTATACGCCGGTCGCCAGCGCAGAGGAAATGGTCAGGCGGGTGGATGAGGCCAAATCTCCACCTCAGGCCATTGGTCTGGTTGGTGGTGGCGGGGAGTTCAGCTTGGTGGAGATTGCCAACCCCTCGTCAAACCTGCCTGTTGGCACGTTGCAACCTTTCCTGGATGTCTTCATGAATGAAAACGGGGCAGAAAAGATTGATTATGTCCACGGCCAGGAGGTGGTCTGTACGTTGGGCGCGCAGCCGGGCAACGCCGGTTTCTACGTGCCGGGTATGGAAAAGGCCGATCTTTTCAAGACGGTCATCCTGGATGGCGTCCTGCCGCGAAAGACGTTCTCGATGGGCGAGGCGCACGAGAAGCGGTTTTACATGGAGGCAAGGAAGATTTCTTAGCGCAGACCCCCGGTGTTTCAGAGACACCAGGGGTCTATCTCTCGAAAGAGCCGGGTTATCCGGCTTTTAATTTTTGGAGCGCTTGTGCAAAGTCGTCGGGGTAAGGGGCGGTGAAGGAGAAAGGCGTGCCGTTGAATTCGAATTCCAGCGAATAGGCGTGCAGAGCTGGACGCTGAAGAGGCGAGATAATATCTCGCCCAACAGGCAACGCGCCGTAGAGCGTATCGGCCAGAAGGGGGAAGCCCAAGGCTGCGAGGTGGGCGCGCACCTGGTGCGTGCGCCCGGTCGTGGGTTTGGCTTCGAGCAAGGCGTAACCCCTATCGGGGGCAGGAACCGCGAAACGCTCTAAAACGTGGAATCTCGTCTCAGCCGGTTTTCCTTTGCCGTGATCCACAACCGTGCGATGACCGTGCCCCACGTTGATGCGCAACGGGTGTCTGGCGGTGTGATCGTCCCATTTTGGCGCGCCGCAGACGATGGAGTGATAGGTTTTAGTAACCGCATGAGACTCGAAGAGCAGGCTCATTGTCTGGTGCGCCTCAGCGGTGCGGGCAAAGGCGACCACCCCGCTGGTGACCTTGTCCAACCGGTGGACAATCCACAGCCGGCCATAGTCAGCTTCCAGTAGTTTGACCAGCGCGGGGTCATCCTTCTCCCACCCGCCGGGGACGGTGGCGAGACCGGCGGGTTTGTTGACGGCCAGAAGGTAGTCATCCTGATAGAGAATGGGAACCGGCATGCCGGATATTGTACCATTCGTCTGTTTCCTCCTTGACATTAACGTAACGTTATGGTTTATCATCATTATGTCGTTTCGAGGAGCCGCTGAGCGGCGACGAAGCGACCCCATCTGGAACCAGAGATTGCCTCGTCGCTTCCTCCGGTCGCTCCTCGCAATGACACAGACCATATATACTGTCAAACAACTTTCCTCGCTGGCCGGGATCAGCCCCCGCACACTGCACTACTACGACCTGATCGGCCTGCTCAAATCGGAATCACGTGGCAGAAATGGCTATCGTCAGAATGGCGACGAGTCTCTGCTGAAACTCCAACAGATCCTGTTATACCGCGAGCTGAGCCTCAGCCTGGAGGCGATCAAGGTCATCGTCACGCGCCCGGATTTCGATGTGGCCGCGGCGCTCGAATCGCACCGCGCTGCTGCGGCAGGCCGAGCGGACAGAGCGCCTGATCCATACGGTGGACGATACCTTATTTCATTTGAAAGGAATAAAAAACATGAGCAAGAAAGCACTCTTCGAAGCTTTCTCGGAGGAAGAGCAGGAGAAGTACGCCGAGGAAGCCGCCCGGATGTACGATCCGGAGATCGTGCGGGCCTCCAACCGCAAATGGAAAGACTACAGCGCAGAGGAAAAGCAGCACATCCTGGAAGAAGGCACCCCACTCTACATGGACCTGGTCACGGCTATGCCCAAAGGCGCGGACTCGCCCGAAGTTCAGGCCATCGTCGAGCGCTGGCGTCGGCATATGGACTATTTCTGGACGCCTAACCTCGACCAGTTGCTCGCCCTGGCAGAAGGATACCACGCCAACCCGGATTTCAAGGCCAATTTTGATAAGATTGACCCGCGCCTGGCGGCGTTCATGAAGGAGGCGGTGCGTGTGTATGTGAGAAGGATGAAGGGAAAAGGATGATGGATGAGGTGAAAAGGAGAGACTTCCGAAGTCTCGGAGACTTCGGAAGTCTGAGGCTTACGTCACAGTCAACCGTTCTTTTGGGTATTTCTCGAATCGCCTGTCCTCCACCACTCGCCGCATCCTATCCATGCTCTCCCAGACCTCGCCGAAGGTGGTGTAGAGCGGCGCAAGCCCCAAACGGATGTTGTCCGGTTCTCGGAAGTCGGGGATTACGTTCATCTCATTAATCAGGGCGCGGTTGATGCGGTAGCCTTCCGGGTGGCGGATGCTGACGTGCGAGCCGCGCCGGTCGGGAGTCCGGGGAGAGCCGAGCGTGAAGCCAAGCGGGGCGAGGAGCGTATCCGCCAGATAGATCAGGTACTCGGTCAGCAGAACAGACTTGCAGCGGATGCGATCCATGCCGGCCTCCAGTAGCGGGTCGAGAGCCGCTTCCAGAGCCAGCATGGAAAGGATGGGCTGCGAGCCAGCCAGAAAGCGTTTGATGCCCGGCGCGGGGGTGTAATCCAGGTCGAAAGCAAAGGGCGACTTCTGTCCCCACCAGCCCCAGATGGGGGAGAGGGCCTGCTCCTGCAGGTCGCGGTGTACGTAGAGAAAGGCGGGTGAGCCGGGGCCGCCGTTGAGGTACTTATAGGTGCAGCCAATGGCGAAGTCGGCGTTGCAGCGATCGAGTTGGATGGGCAGCGCCCCAACCGAGTGGCACAAGTCCCACAGCACCAGCGCGCCCTTGCGGTGCGCCATCTCGGTAATGGCAGCCATTTCGTATAGATAACCAGACTTAAACGTGACATGTGATAGAGTGACGAGTGACGTGTTTTCGTCAACCGCGGAAGCAAGGGCGTCGAGATCGGGGGAGACATCGCCATCCTGCGATTCGATGCAGACGATTTGATGGCGGCCCCATGCGCGGCTCTTCCCATGCAAAGTAGAGGGCGAGAGTTGTCGGATGACACCCTGCAGCACGTACAGGTCGGAGGGGAAGTTGAGAGCATCGGTGACGATGCGTCCACGCTGCGGATGGAGGGCCATAGCGGCCATGACCGTCTTGTACAGGTTGACCGAGGTCGAGTCGCTGACGATCACCTGACCTGGACCTGCTCCCACCAACCGGGCGATCTTCTCCCCGACGCGCGTAGGCGAATCCCACCAACGCTTATTCCAGCCGCGGATCAGGTCGCTTCCCCATTCGGCGACGGCCGCGCTTACCCGTTCAGCAGCGGCCTTTGGCAGCCGTCCGAGCGAGTTGCCGTCCAGGTAGATCAGGTCAGGGTTGGTGATGACGAATTGTGAGCGGAAGGAAGCAAGTTCATCTTGCGTGTCGAGCTGACGGGCGAAATCGCGAGATGGGTTGAAGTTCATATTTCACCGGAGATGAACAGAGATAAACGGTGATTTTGGGATGAATAAGGATGGGTGTTCATCCAACCCATCCTGTTCATCCCCGTTTAGCCCCGTTTATTTCTTTGCTGGTATTTTCGACATTGCGTATTCGGCCAGCGCGGTGATGGTCAGCGACGGATTTACGCCAGGATTGGCAGGCATGACCGAACCATCCACCACGTACAGGCCGGGATAATTATGCACCTGGTAGTCCAGGCCGATCACGCCTTCCTGGTCATCGCGGCCAAAAGGCACGCCACCCATGAAGTGCGCCGTGGTCGGGAAGTCGAACAAGCTGTCGGTGAAGGCCGTAGCCGGGATGCCGTTGATCCTTTCGGCGAAGGCGCGCGTGACGCGGCTGGCGAGGGTCAACTCGCTGGCGACATGTTCCTTCTCTGGGCGGATGACCAGTCCCTTGCGGCCAAAGGTGAAGAAACTGCGCCCGAGGCGGACGCGGGTGAGGTTCTCCTCGGTCTGCATGACCAGCAAAATGGTGGTGTAACGCGCCCAGCGTGAAAGATATTTGCCGTAGATGTGATCCAACGGATGGCGTATGATCGCCCAGAGCGTTTTCAATATGCGCGCCGGGATGCTGCCCCCGCCGTCAATCAGCGGCGCGGTCAGTGTGCGGATAAAGGAAGCCCCGTCGGAATAGCGTACCGGCTCGAAGCGTGTCACCTCGTCCACGCTGCAGATGGAAGTGATGGCGACACCCTTGGAGTAATCCACGTCGCGGCCGCGGGCGGTGACGCCGAGGATGTTCTCGCTGTTTGTGCGGGCTCGGTCGCCGAGACGCGGCGAGAGGCGCGGCAAAGATTTCGTCACCTCGCGACAGCGGAAGAGCAATTCCAGGGTTCCGATCGTACCGGCGGAAACGACCACATTGCGCGCCAGGATGGATGTACGCCGTTTGATAGGGGATGTGGAATGGCGATAGATTACCTCATAACGGGCGCCATCGTTACCGACCGTGGATAATGGTTTAATATCGGTGACTTTGGCCTCTACAATGATCTTCGCCCCCTGTTTTTCTGCAAAATAGAGATAGTTCTTATCCAGTGTGTTCTTGGCGTTGTAGCGGCAACCGACCATACATCCACCGCAGAAGTTGCAACCTGTTCGCTGCGGACCTTCGCCTCCGAAATAGGGATCAGGGACGGTTACATCCTCTTTACCAAAAAAGACACCGACTTCGGTGGGGCGGAAAGTCTGGCCATAACCGAGTTCTTCGGCGATCTCTTTGCATGTTTCATCGGCCTTCAATAGACGCGGATTTGGCGTCACGCCCAGCATTTTACGGGCGGTGTAGTAATGCGGACGCAGTTCCTTTTTCCAATCGTTCAGATGTCTCCAGGAAGATGCGGCAAACAGACGGTCATCCGGCTCGAGCAGGACGTTGCCATAGGTCAGGCTGCCGCCACCGACGCCGCTGCCGTGAAGCGCCAGCAGCCCGTTCATGAACGTCATCTCGAAGATACCGTGACAGCCCAGGGCAGGCAACCAGAGGAACTTCCAGATATTCCAGTTGGATTTGGGGAAATCTTTATTCCCATAGCGTTTGCCGCGTTCCAGCACCAGCACGGAATAACCTTTCTCGGTCAGCCGCATGGCGGCCACGCTCCCACCGAAGCCGGAGCCGATGATGACGAAGTCATAGATTTGTGTGCTCACATGCTCTCCTTGGAATTTGTTTTAGAGAGTGTTTTGAAATTCGTTCTTAACCACAGATGAACACAGATAAAAAGGATTTGGGTGTTTTTCATCAGGGCTTTTATCCAAAAATCAGTGTTCATCCGCGTTTACACCTGCACTTGCAGCAGGTGCAAGTGTCTGTGGTTGTTTTTGACATACAAGCACTCTCTTTGGCGCGATTCACTCCGATAATGGCTGTGACATCGTGATCAATTCCACGTGCTGCTCCCAACCTAGTTTCCGCCAAAAATCAATCCCGGCCTTGTTGTCTCCCAAAACGTGGAGGTGGCAGCGATGGATGTCAATGCTCAGTAACGCATACATGCACCGGCCGACCAGCGACCGCCCGATCCCTTTTTTGCGATGCGACTTACGCACCGCCAGATTGTGTATATAGCCGTGACGTCCATCGTGACCGCACAGCGCCGCGCCGACGATCTGGCCGTTGTCCAAGGCGACAAAGCTCAACCTGGGATTGCGTTCGAGGAACCGGATGATGCTTTTACGCGAGGTATCTTCACTCTTGAGCGCCAATCCCTCGCTCTCTTGCCAGAGCGCGTAGACCGCATCGTAATCGTCAATGCTCATTTCCCGTAGTTCGACTTTCATGGTGCCTCCTTTATTCAATGCTTCTTGCGCGGATCAGATTCACGTTTCACTGGCCACTGATTACTGGTCACTGATAACTATAGAACCCTCTCCCCGTCTTCCTCCCCAGCCAACCCGCGTCCACGTACTTGCGTAGCAGTGGGCAGGGACGGTACTTGTCGTCACCCAGGTCGCGCTGCAAGATTTCCATCACGGATAACACTACATCCAGGCCGACCAGATCGGCGAGCGTCAATGGGCCCATCGGGTGATTCATGCCCAGTTTCATCACGTTATCTATGGCCTCCGGGGTGCCGATGCCCTCCTGCAGAGCGAAGATGGCTTCGTTGACCATCGGGCACAGGATGCGGTTGGATATGAAGCCGGGTGAATCATTGGCCTCGACTGGTTCCTTGCCCATCACTTTACAGACCTCGAGCGTGGTTTGGGTGGTTTCGTCCGAGGTAGCCAGGCCGCGAATGACCTCCACCAGTTTCATCAGCGGCACCGGGTTCATGAAGTGCATGCCGATAACTTTATCCGGACGCTTGGTCACCGCGGCCAGTTTGGTGATGCTGATGGACGAGGTGTTCGAGGCCAGGATCACTTCCGGGCGCGCCGCTGCATCCAGATCACGGAAAACCTTGAATTTCAATTCGGGGTTTTCGCTGGCGGCTTCGATGACCAAATCGGCCTGCGGCACATCATCCAGATTTCCCACGAATTTGATTTTCTCAGCGGCGGATTTCTGCTCGGCGGTGAGCGCGCCTTTCTCCAGCAGTTTTGTCGCCGATTTGCCGATGGTTGACTTCGCCTTCTCCAGCGCGGCCGGGATGATGTCCATACAGGTGACGGTGTAGCCTGAAGTCGCCGCGACTTGGGCGATGCCGTTGCCCATTGTCCCCGCGCCGAGAACGAAGATGTGTTTGATGGTCATGGAGTCCTCCAATGTAGATGGTGTGCATAAGAAAGTGTTTTGAAATTTGTTTTTAGCCACAGATGAACACAGATAAGAAGGATTTGAATCTTTCATCGGGAGTTTTGTCTAGAAATCAGTGTCCATCCGTGTTTATCTGTGGTGAATTTTTACTTATAAAACTTTCTCTAAAAATCGTAAAACGTGATGCGTAAAAAGTGATTGGAAATGGCTTACGTTTTAGGTTGTAAGTCCGCTTCGGCTTTCTGCCGTTGAGCCGCGGCCAACTTCTCGTCTCGCTCGCGGATCGCTCCTAATAATCGCGCCTGTTCCGAGCGCAATTCACGATTTTCCTGCTCGGCGCGCGCCAGGCGGATCGCGCCACTGCGTCCCAGGCTGTGACCGCCCAGGATATCTACCAGCAGGGCCAGCAGGAATCCAATTACGCCGAGCAGCACGATCCATGCCTGGCGTATGACAATGGCCGTAACGATACTCATCAGCAATACCACCCAGCCGTAAATGTTCAATAAAAACCAGAAAGGACGGGGTTTTTGCATTGCTACTGCTCCGCCGATATGGCATTATAGATAGATTCAATGCTCTCCGGATCGCCAGTGAAGGTCTTGCCGTTGGTGCGGTTGGCGATGCGCAGCATCAGGTCGGCATCCGCGTCTTTACCGTAAGCGATCGTAAAGATTTTTACACCTTCCACGCTTTCGCCGCTAGGCAGGCAGTTGAACATTTGATTCTGCGTGTGCTGGCTGGCCGTGTCCATCCCATCCGAGAGCAGGATGATCCCGTATAATCGACTTTCGTCGTTGGCTAGATCTTCACTCTGGAGTTGGTTGGAAAGGTCAACAGCCTGGCATACGGCGTCATAGAGCGGTGTGTTGCCGTTGGCATACAAACCGCCCAGGGTGCGGGACAGAGTCTCGCTGACATCGCCAGCGCGGCCTCCGCCGAGCAGGTAGACTGTCCCATCGCCGCCGAAGGCCAGAACGTAGATCTTGTCGTTCACGTCGAGGCGTTCGACGAAACTCGTCGCGCTGGCCACGGCGCTGCCTATCTTCTCGCCTTCCATACTGCCTGATGTGTCAATCGCCATGATGATGGTGGCTTTTTTCTTCGTCTGGTGGAAGACGTCCTTAACAGCCGCGGCTACTTCGGCGGATGGGCTTTCGAGGGTGGGAACCGTGGAGCGGGTCACGCGCGGATCGGTGCCGTTATCCAGCGCCAGGGGGGCGTGCAGCGGAATGCTTTCATCCACCGGGCGCAGGTAGTAGGTAATTGCCAGCTCCTGCTGTGCGGGGGCGAGCAGGTAATCCCGGAAAACCTTGGCAGCCTCTTTCTGCTGCTCGGAGACCCACTCGCCATCCAAGATGCAATAAGGCTGCTCGCTCCAATATGTGCCTTTTGCCGGAAAGATGAACACCAGTGAGTAGCGCAGGGTATCGGCGAACTCGGCGTTGGCCTTGAGCACCTCGGCTTCACTGCTGGTGATGGCGTGCAGGTAGCCGGGACCGCGCTGCGCCAGGAGTTGCATCAGGGGGCGATTCTGGATCCCGTAGTGGTACGTATTCTGTTCCAGAACCCGGAATGCCTCCACGACTTCAGCGGCGTACACCTCGTCGGCGGTCAAACCGCTGGTTTTGCCCTCTATGGAGTAAGCCAGGGCGGTCATCATTAGCAGACCGGTGTTGGAAAAATCAGGATGGGTGTGGCCGAATTTGAACTGGCCCCATTCTGCGTGTCCGAGAGTCTCCCAGCCGTTCGGGTCAGAGGAAAGTCGGACAATGTCTTCCCAACTGATTGGCGTGTCAGGCCAGCCCAGCGCCTCAGCCATCGGCCGCCACATGGCGAAGCCGATGGGCGCATAGACGGTGGGTGTGCAGACATCCGGTACGAGCAGGCTGCCGGTGCGGTCGCGCCAGGTTTGATTGGCGCCATCCACCCAGGATTGGTCGCCAGGACTCCATACCACCGGTTGGATTTTTCCATCCAGAATGGATTTTTGCGAACCGCCAGAGGTAACGTGGGATACCTGCACGAAAATTGCTTCTCCGGAAGCCAATGTGTGGTTCTCACCGTTGAATTGCGCCACCACTGCGTTCATCCAATCTTCTTTGGTGTTCGAGGAGGTGATGTCTACGACGATGGAGCCTTTGGGCGGCTGTGGCGTGGAAGCAGGATTCTCTGTGGTTTGTTGTGCGCTTTGAATCAGCCGGGGGATGACCAGCGTGGCAAGGATGATGCAGCCGAACACGAGCACCGCGGCAGCGACGACCAGCGCACCCCAGGGGATTTTCGGTTTTTCGGAATACATGGCGGCCTCTTCTCCTTAAGGTAGGGCGCGCTCCTATGAAGGTGAGCCCTACCTGATAATAACACATCAACGATCTTCTTCTACCGCCCGAAAACCCAGGAAGGGGAAGAAATAGCCGGGTGGGTAGGCGCGGCGGTAGGATGTGCGCGCTCCATAGATCGTGTCGTTGAAGGAACCACCCCTCGCCACGCGTAACGGGCCGGGCGGAGCCTCCTCGCCGGGCGCGGGCGCGTACTGGCTGGAGGTCCATTCCTGCACATTGCCAGCCATATCCATCACGCCGAAGGGGCTGCAGTCGCCGGCGATGCTGGCGGCATCCACCGTATCGAACCGCCCGCTTTCCAGTGTGTTGGTAAGACTGGCGTCGAATAATTCACCCCATGGGAAAGGCCGCCCATCGTCACTCCGGGCGGCATATTCCCATTCTTCCTCAGTGGGCAGGCGTACAGCTTTCTTTCTTTGCGCAGAAAGCCAGGCGCAATAGGCTTCGGCCTCGGATGCGGTGATACCCACGACGGGATGGTAGGGGCGCTGGATCTGGATTTCCCAGCCATCGGGAAGCCAGCGATTCTCGCGCCCCCAGCCATCCAAATCACCGTTTACCCAGACCCAACCCTCCTGACTCCACCAGCGTTCCATGCGATTGGCCTTGCTTTCTAGAAACACCTTGTACTGGCTGACCGTGACGGCCGCATGGGCTATTTCGAATTCAGCCACGTACACCGGGCGCATCGGATGTTCGCGCGGGTGAAACCGGCTGCCCATGTGGAAATATCCACTTGGGATGCGTTTGGTAAGGCCGATGGAAGCCTTGTAGGAATAGTCCAGGTTGGTCATAGATCTTAGGATTCGATTTCGACGGCCATAGCAACTGCTTCCGCACCGCCCAGGCAGAGCGAGGCAAAGCCGCGCTTCAGGCCGCGATCCTTTAGAGCATAAATGAGCGTGGTCAGGATGCGCGCGCCGGATGCGCCGATGGGGTGACCCAGCGCCACCGCCCCGCCGTGCACGTTGACCTTGTCCCAATCCCAGCCATCTTTTTCGAGGGCGTAGCCGTCGGCCAAGACCTGGGCGGCGAAGGCTTCGTTGAGTTCGATCAGGTCAACATCCTTTAACGTCCAGCCGATCTTCTTCAGCAGTTTCGGGATGGCCAGCGCCGGTGCGCGGAAGAGGTACTTCGGTTCATCCGCAGCTTGCGCATAGCCAACAATCCGCGCTAGAGGCTGCAATCCTTTCTTTTCAGCGTATGCGCGGCTGGCGACGATCACCGCCGCTGCGCCGTCGTTCAAGCCGGGCGCGTTCCCAGCGGTGACTTTGCCGTCTTTTTGGAAAGCAGGCCGAAGTCCGGCCAGGCCTTCGAGTGTGGTGT
>Ga0315293_10002997_pt1 | contig 16274 bp, 16 predicted proteins | sample YL17G13_20_MG_FD_203071 | JGI IMG/M metagenome (GOLD analysis project Ga0315293, IMG submission 203071) | Sediment microbial communities from Yellowstone Lake, YNP, Wyoming, USA - YL17G13_20 | ecosystem: Environmental > Aquatic > Freshwater > Lake > Sediment | place: USA: Wyoming | collected...
ATTAGAATTTAGAAAATTCGAATTTGTTTCGGATTTCGTATTTAGGATTTCGAATTTATGCACATTATACTACTTCTTATACCTACATACAACATTTTTACCCATCTTTTTCGCGTTATAGAGCGCAGTGTCGGCCATTTCGATCAGGTCATCGGCGTCAGCTGAATCTTCCGGGTACATCGCGACACCTGCGCTTATCGTTATCTTCAGCTGCTCGTCATACGCCTTGAAGACGCGCTCCGCTATCCTCTTCCGTATCCTCTCCGCGACGACCATGGCGCCGGCGGTGTTTGTGTCCGGCAGGACGAGCGCGAACTCCTCGCCTCCGTAACGCGATACGAGATCGATCTCGCGAATGCTGTCTTTTATTATAAGGCCGCTATCCTTCAGGATGACATCGCCTACAAGGTGCCCGTATGTATCATTCGCGCATTTGAAGTCGTCTATATCGAGCATCAGAAAAGCAAATTCGGATTTATGCCTTCGCGAACGCTGCAGCTCTTCGCTCAGCCGCCCGTAAAAGTATCTTCTCAAATAAAGTCCTGTAAGCGAATCCGTTATCGCCAGCTTTTCGACCGTCTCATAAAGCAGCGCCTTCTTTATCTCGAGCGCGAACTGCATCGAGAGTATGAAGAACTTCTCCAGCTCCTCGCGGGGGAGGTTCTGGAGTGAGAGCACCGCCACGAGCCTCCTCTCCGAATAAAGCGGTATCGCCGCGTAAGTAGATACGAGCGGATTTTCTACGCCCAGAGCGGCCAGCAGTTTTGCGTCCGTATCTCGGGAGGCATATATATTCTGCGGATTTTCGAGGAATGCCTTTATCAGCTTGTCGTAATTGGCGAATTGTTTCAGCGCTTCGTCCGGGCTCTCTTGCTGGACGCTGTATATCCTTTCGAGGCGCGGGAGGTGAGCATCTTCCCGGTTCAGTATCAGAAGGTCGCATTTCCTGAAAGTGAAGTTGGTCTTCAAGAAAGCGCTGAATACGTTAAAGATGTCATCAAATCTTAAGTTTGCCGACATCTTCCTGGTGATCTCGTAAAGATTTATGATCATGAGCTCGCCTTCTTTTATCTCACGCTCATCCGCCTCAAGCTCCGTTAATCTGTCCGAAAGCGTTCGCCTTTTTGACACTTCCTTCTCTATCTCGGACTTAAGCTCCCTCTCATCGGACTCAATGTCTTCTCTGCATAAAGCCGAACCGGTCAGAATAAGCCCGAATATTAAGACAACCAATGTCGAATTCATCAGGTCTATGCCGAAAATAAACATGAGGATCGGGACGAGACATGCGCAAACGAATATTGTGCGTTTTTTCAATCTGTAAAAATAAGCGGTCGCAAGCGTCAGGAGCGCGAATATGTTGGTAAATATAAAACCTGCGTAGGCCGTCTTCAGCTTGAACAAACCCTGTCCCTCCCTCCGGCTTTCGCCTTGTAAAGCCGTTCATCCGCTATCCTGATCAGGTCTTCCTCTATCACTGTATCGTCGGGGTAGGATGAAACCCCTATAGATACCGTAATATTCTCGGCGTGACGCCTTAGGCTGATAGGGCTGTCCTTGACTGCGGATCGCATCTCCTCGGCTTCGGCAACCGCGTCAATTTTACTTTTACCGCAAAGCATCACGACCACTTCTTCGCCGCCGTATCGCGCCACGATATCGCCTTCGCTCGTTTTAGAGCTCACCGTCTTGGCGATATGCCTTAGCACGATATCGCCGGTAGCGTGGCCGAACTTGTCGTTGTAATCTTTGAAATGGTCTATGTCGAGCATGAGGATGGCAAGCTTTCTCTTCTTGATAGCCGCCCTCTTCACCTCTTCATCCAGGCGCTCGATGAAATATCTGCGCACCGCGAGGCCCGTCAGCGAGTCTCTTATCGCAAGCTCCTGGGTCCTGGCATATAGAAGCGCATTTTCTATCGCGACCGCGCCCAGGTCCGCTATTATGTCTAAGAGCCTCAGGTCATCCTGAGTATAGGCATGCTCTTTAGCGCTATCCATCCTCAAGATCCCTATAACCTTATCACCGCTTATCAGGGGCGTTACGATGAGGGATCCCATCGCCCCTTTAAGGTCGCCGATGCTGTCAACGGAAAATCTGAAATCGGCCGTTATGTCTTCGATTATAAGCGATTTCCTGTTTTTAAGCGCCCAGTGGTCGAACATGTCGCCCCTCTTGGCCTCGACGCGCTCCTCCCCGCGCGAAGCCGAAAGAATAAGCTCCTGCTTCTCCGTATCGACCATAAAGAAGAGCGCCCTGCCGGGTTTCGCCAGTATCTTCACCGTCTTCTCTATGATGAGCTTGTTAACCTCGTCCAGTTCAAGCTGCGCGCTGAATGAATCGATGACTTCCTTCAGCGCGGCGTATCTCTTCAGCTTCTCCTCGACGGAAGATACGGTGTTCTTTTTATCGTTTATACTGTTCGAAAGCACGATGATATCTTCCCCCACCTTCTCGATCTTGAGCCGGCAGGTATTGTAAAGGCCGTTCTTTCTATTCCACCATCGGTATCCCAGGTAAGAAGTCGCCAGATAGGGCAGGATCAGGATATAGCTGCCGGAGAATCCGACCTTGAGGTTTAATAACAGCACAAGCATTATGGATAGTATTGTGACCGCCATGGCGCCGGATAAGCCGAACGCAAGCCAGGAGAAGATTATGGCCGCGTTGTAACTGAAGATGAGCACGAACGCGAAATTCTGGCTGGACGATTGGTGCGGGTCATATTGATATAGCGGCGTAAGCGAGAATAAAGCTGAAAGGACGATTATGGCTATCGAGAGAGCTCCGAAAATAATCCTCTTCGAAAAGAGCGTCATCTTGGATCTTTTCCGCCGTAAGATATGGGGCGCAATCCGGTTAGACTATGGTGTTCTCCGTATCCTTGTCGAAAAAATGGATTTTCGACATATCGAATACAAGGTCGATATCCTGGTTTATCGTCGGCTTGTTATGGCCGCCGACTTTAGCTACGAGAGAATTCTTCCCGGTATTCAGATACAGGTACGCTTCCGAGCCCATCGGTTCGATGATTTCGCACGCGGCCCTTATCGTATTATCCGGCGGGGCCTCGGAGACGAAGAGCTTGTCGTAAATATCTTCCGGGCGGATACCAAATATGACCTCTTTCGCGGCATACGGCTCCACCGTCTTCGCCATCGAATCGACGATCCTGACCTGGAACTTCCCTTCGTTAAAATAGAACCTGCCTTCTCTCTTTACTATGGTCCCCTTGACGAAGTTCATCGGCGGTGAACCGATGAAGCCCGCCACAAATTTATTTACCGGTTTATCGTAGAGCTTGATCGGATCCGCTATCTGGTGGATGATGCCGTCCCTCATGATGACGATCCTGTCGCCCATCGTCATCGCTTCGGTCTGGTCGTGGGTTACATATATCATCGTCGTTTGGAGCCGGATATGCAGTTTCTTTATCTCGGTCCTCATAGCCACGCGCATCTTCGCGTCGAGGTTCGACAGCGGTTCGTCGAACAGGAAGACGAGCGGTTTTCTGACGATCGCGCGGCCGACCGCGACCCTCTGCCTCTGGCCGCCGGAGAGCTCCCTCGGTTTTCTATGCAGAAGTTTCTCGATGCCGAGGATGGTCGCGGCCTCTTTGACCCGCGACTCTATCTCTATTTTCGGATATTTTCTGAGACGCAGCCCGAAAGCCATGTTCTCGTAGACCGACATGTGCGGATAGAGGGCGTAGTTCTGGAATACCATCGCAATGTTTCTATCTTTGGGGGGCACGTCGTTGACGCGCTGGTCGCCGATATATACATCGCCTGAAGAGGCGTCCTCAAGGCCCGCTATGATCCTCAAGGTGGTCGATTTACCGCAACCGGAAGGCCCTACAAGAACGACAAACTCTTTATTCTCGATCCCGAGGTTTATATCGCTGATCGCCTGGACATTGCCCGGATAGGTCTTCGATACGTTGTTTAAGCTGACTTGTGCCATGGTTTCCCCGCTAGAAATATAGGAGAAGCTTCGAGAGCGTCTCTTTAATATTTTTCCTTTGAACGATCATGTCTATCAGGCCGTGGTTCAGCAAAAACTCCGACCTCTGAAACCCCGGCGGAAGCTTCTGCCTTATCGTCTGTTCTATGACGCGCGGGCCGGTAAACCCTATCAATGCCTTCGGCTCCGCCATTATTATGTCGCCTAAAGAAGCGAAGCTCGCCATGATGCCGGCCATCGTCGGGTTTGTGAGAACTGATATGAAAAGTCCGCCCGATCTATCGTGGCGGCACAGGCTGGCGGATGTCTTTGCCATCTGCATCAGGGAGTAGAGCCCTTCGTACATCCTCGCCCCTCCACCGGAGCCTGAAACTATTATAAGCGGCAATTTTTTAGCGGTCGCGTGTTCGATCGCCCTCGTCAGTTTCTCCCCGACGACGGAACCCATAGAGCCCATTATAAATCTGGAGTCGGTAACGCCAAACACCACTTCCTTTCCGTTAAGCGTCCCCTCGCCGGTAATGACCGCCTCTTTTAATTTGGTGACTTCCTGGTCAGCTTTAAGCTTCTCCTTGTATGTCTTAGGGCCTGCGAACGAGATCGGATCGAGAGATTCCATCTCCGCGTCCATCTCTTTGAACGTGCCTTCGTCTATGAGGAGACTGACCCTTTCACGCGCCCCGAGGTTAAAATGGAAATTGCATTTAGGACAGACGCGCATGTTCTCATCGAGCTTCTTATTATAGATGAGTTCGTTGCAGTCCTCGCACCTGGTCCAAATGTCCTCGGGTATATCCCTCTTCCTTGCGACCTTGACTATCGTGTATTTCGGTTTTCGTGGGAATAAAGGCATACGTATCCCTTATTTTTTCAGAAGCTCTCTCGCCTTGTCGACAGCGAGCGCCGCGTCCTTGGCGTAACAATCGGCCTCTATAGATTCGGCGAACTCCTGCGTGACGGGCGCGCCGCCCACCATCACCTTCACCTTATCGCGAAGGCCGGAAGCCTTAAGCGCTTTTATCGTCTCCCGCATAGAGTTCATAGATGTGGTAAGAAGAGATGACATCGCTATGATATCGGCCCCGCCCCTGACGGCTTCGATGAATTTCTCCGTCGGCACGTCTATGCCGGCATCTTCTACCTGGAAACACGCTCCCTTAAGCATCATGCTGACTATATTCTTTCCGATGTCGTGGAGGTCGCCCTTCACGGTCCCTATGACGACTTTACCGGCCGGCTTTATCCCGCATTTTAAGAAATGCGGCTCTAAGAGCGCCATGCCTGCGTGCATGGCCTTAGCTGCTATGAGCACTTCCGGAATAAATACTTCGTTGCATTTAAATTTATTACCGATGATCTCCATCCCGGCTATCAGGCCGTCATTAAGTATCTCCGGTATCGCCATGCCGCTATCGAGGGCCGCCTTCGTAAGTTTCGTAACGCCGTCCCTGTCGCCCTTCATCAGCGCCGTCTTTATGTCGTTCAATATCTTATCTTTCATCTTCCCTCTATTTTAAAATTTGTTTATTACGAGCCCCGACAGCTGCTTCGGGTAAAAGTACGTCGACTTACGCGGCATGCGTTCGCCCATCTTCGCTATCTTTTTGACCTCCGAGACCTTTGTAGGATTCAGGAAGAACGCTGAGCCGAATTTACCGCTATCGACGGCCTTTACCACTTTAGTCGGATCTTTTAAGAAATCGATATTGTCGTCGTCGTCCCTTACGCCGAGGATGTGCTGGAATATGAACAGGTGGAGTATAGAAACATCGAGGTGCTTCCATGCCTCGGGCTTGCCTTCTATCACGGAATCGGATGCTTCTATATTTTTAAGCCTAAGGATGTAAAAATTGCCCTTGCCGAGATACATGCCGAAGGCGTGTTTAGCCGAAAGCCCTTTAAGGGCGTCCATCATCTTGCTTAAACCCGGCGCTTTCTCAAGGCGGAAAAACTCGGATAACCTTGCTATTATATCATCTTTCTTCAATCCCTTCATCTCTTTTATGAGCCGGTGGGCGGGAAGGACTGTAAGCGTATCTTCGTCAGCCTCAACGAAATATACCATGATATATTTTGAAGCGCTGTCCGGGGACTCTTCCGCGTACATCTTGGCGACTTCATACCGGTGATGGCCGTCGGCTATGAAGATATCCTTCCCCTTCATATGGGCCTCTATTGCCCCGATGGCTGTGGGGTCATCTATCTTCCAAACGCGATGGCGGACTTTTTCCCATTTAACGTCTATGATCGCCTTCTCTTGGGCGCAGCACTTCTTCAATAGCTTCGTCACATTGCCGTCGTCGTAAAGAACGAATATCGGCTCCAGATTAGCCCTGACGGCGCATGTCAGATCAAGCCGGTCTTTCTTGGGCGCGGCAAGTGTATTTTCGTGCGGCAGGACCTTATCTTTGGCGCCCATCTCCAGCCCCATCAGGCCCACGAAGCCGACCTGCTCGACGTCCCTATCACCGTATTTATACTTTTGAGAATAGATATAGAAGGAATCTGTCCTGTCCCGGATAAGGACATTCTTCCTGATCCACAGATCGAAGAATTTCTTCGCGCGGGTATAGCGGTTATCGGATCGCGTATCTTTCGGGGTGGTCTTGTTCAGGATAAGCCGGACGACGTTATTCGGGCTGGCGCGGTATAACCGGTCTTGCATATCCTTAAGGATGATATCGTAAGGCGGCGCAACTACTCTTGAGAGGTCTTTTAACTTTTCAATATTGTATCGCACTGCCCTGAAGGGGCGGACTATCGGCAATTTCGCGTCTCCCTATTGATATTATAAGGATATGATTATAGACAAAATCGCCGGTTTTGCCAAGTTAATTCAATGAGTCTATTTACCAGGTGCCGAGGCCTCCGGCCGAGGCCAAGCTAATATTTCAGGAGGGTTTATGGGGGCATCCCTTACAACTGTCAGACTTGGGCTTGTCGCAGGATTCTGTGTTTTTTGACGACTTCTTGTAATCGGTCTGGTAAAATCCGCTTCCTTTGAATATTATACCGATGCCCGTCCCCAATAGCCGGATAACTTTTCCGCCGCATTCGGGGCATTTCGTCAGCAGCTTCGCTGTCATCGACTGGAAGGCGTCAAACTTGTGTTTACATTTTTCGCATTCGTATTCGTAAGTAGGCATGCTGTTTTCTTCTCTCAGAATATACATTAAATTCGAAATCCGAATATCGAAATTCGAAACAATATCAAAATTCTAATTTTTAAAATTCAAAAATACGGGTTTTGAATATTTGAATTTCGGAAATTCGAATTTGTTTCGTATTTCGTATTTAGAATTTCGAATTTATCTAAAAACTCTCCTCATCTTCTCCACGAACGACTTCCCCATCGGGCCCGAGTCGCCGTCCGAGATCCTCGCAAATTCTTTCAGGAGACGTTTCTGCTCAGCCGTCAGGTCTGTCGGCACATCAATCTGCACCTTGACCATCTGATCTCCGCGATCGCGTTCGTGTACGTGAACGATCCCCTTGCCGCGCAGCCTGAAGATCCTCCCCCCTTGAGTCCCGGCCGGGATCTTCATCATTATCTTGCCGTCGAGGGTAGGGACCTCGACCTCGCCGCCAAGGACTGCGGTCGGGAAACTTATAGGCACTTCGCAATATATATCGGCGTCATGCCGCTCGAATATTTCGTGCGGACGGACCTCGATCAACAGATATAGGTCGCCGGGGCGCGTGCCTCTTTCTCCGGCCTCACCTTCGCCGTGTACCCTCAGGCGCGAACCCGTATCGACGCCGGCCGGTATCTTCACTTTTATATTGCGCTTCGTCTTGATCCTGCCCCTGCCGCCGCATTTACTGCAAGGGGTCTTTATTATAGTCCCTTCGCCTTCGCATCGCTCGCATGTCCTGATGACGTTGAAGAATCCGCTCGACGAGCTCACCTTGCCGCGGCCGCCGCAATCCGGGCAGCGTTCCGCCCTGGACCCGGGCCTGGCGCCGGTCCCGCCGCATTCCTCACACGTCTCATACCTCGGTATCGCTATGGTCTTCTCCGCGCCAAACGCCGCCTCTTCGAAACTTATCTCGATCCGGAATTCCAGGTCGTGCCCGCGCCGGGCTCCTCCCCTTCGCGCGCCGCCACCCCCGTAACCTCCCCCGAATATGTCACCACCGCCGCCGCCGAGACCGAAACCTCTTAAGAGATCACTTAAGTCAAACTCCCCAAATACATCTTTGACGTCATCGAAGTGGTGGAAGTCCTGCCACGTGAATCCGCCCTGCTTAAAGGAGCTGTCGACTCCGGCGTGGCCATACTGGTCGTACGTCGCCTTCTTCTGCGGGTCCATAAGGACCTCGTAGGCCTCCGACATCTCTTTAAATTTCTCCTCGGCCTCTTTCTTCTTGTCCGCAGGGACCCGGTCCGGGTGGTATTTTAACGCGAGGTTTCGGTAGGCCTTCTTTATTTCGTCAGCGCCCGCGTTTTTGGATATCCCTAGAATTTCGTAGTAGTCGCGTTTTGTTGTCATCCCTTATCTATCCTTTTTGCCCCTTCTTAATCCTTCTCAGTGATTTTTCCTAACGGCATATGCAAAATGATCGAAATATTTCCGCCATAATGCGTCGGTAGAACCGAATTCATTCTTTCCAATAAAATAATCGACCATCGCTTCGCGTACCCGCGTAATCTCCTTGAGGCGCGCGGAATTCGAGACACTCTCTATAGTCAAATCTATTAACTCCAGCGCACGCTCAAAAGCGTTCCGGCTATAAACAGCATTATTTTTTGCGCGCCAAATCAACGCGCGCTCGACTTCACTACCTACATTGGCCATCTGTTCGCAAAGCGGCATCTCTTTCCATCGTCCTGCCGCGAGCTCTTTGTGTTGAGTCATTTCTTAACTCTCTTCGTAACTATACTGATGATCTTCGACCGCAACGCCTTGTCTTCAACGCCGCGGATCTTGTTGCCTTGGCGCGGCCGTATATTTATCATTGAATCAAATTCGACAAAATCGTCTCCATCTTGTTCCGGATAAATATTGATCCCCCAGAGATTTTTCTGTTTTGATCCGTTATCGAGAAGTAGCACCTCTAGGTCGGAATGAAGTTCGGCATCAACAGCAAGTATTTCCCGTTCAACGTCAACGACCGCTTTCACCATGTCGCCGAACAGGTTCTCAGCCATCATCTTAATTTCATCGATCGTTATCGTGTCAGTCACTATCTTCAAATTTCGTAACCCCTCATTCCTAACCTGGTTTCCGCCTATGGCGGATCCGCCAATATTTGTGGCGAAAGATTTGACAGGTTAAAGGCCTATCTCATTCTATTAAATCACGCGTCAATCTAACTCAAATTGTGAACCAGTTATGTTTCCTGCGGAAAAAATCCGTCAGGTGTAAAATTTTTCGTGACCGTTGTTAAATGGAACGAGGCCATGGGGGTCATAGCCGAAAAGATTTTGCTAAGGTTTCGCTACCCCAAAATATATTAAAGAAGGGCCACCATAAGGGCAAGATACGGGGTAATAAGGGCTTAAAATAAGGGCCCAAAAATCCTTGATGGCAAAATCCGGCGAGACCCCCTGGCCTCGTAAACATTTAATGGTGTTACAGCAAAAAATTTTACTTCTTCCCCTTCTTGCCCTTATCGTCGTCTTCCTTAGTGAATTCCGCGTCGATGACGTCATCCTTGCCGCCTGCGCCTTGCTTCTCGCCTTCCGGTTCGGCTTGCGGCCCACCGTAATCCGGCCCCGGACCTTGACCTGGCCCCTGGCTACTGGCCCCTGGCCCCTGACTCTTCTCCTGAGTCTTCTTATATATCTCTTCAGCAAGCTTATGCGAAACTTTGGTGAGCTCTTCCATCTCTTTTTTGATCCTGTCGAGGTTCTTATCCTTCATCGCCTGCTTCAGGTCATTGATCTTCGCCTCGATATTGCCGCGCTCTTCCTGGCTTACCTTATCACCGTATTCTTTCAGCGCCTTTTCGCTCGCGTAGACCATGGTATCGGCCTGGTTCACGAGATCGACCTCTTCTTTCCTCTTCTCGTCCTCTGCGGCAAACTTCTCGGCCTCTTTTACAAATCTATCGATCTCCTCTTTCGAGAGTTTCTTAGGAGCGGATATCTTTATCGACTGCTCTTTGCCCGTACCTAGGTCTTTGGCGCCTACGTGCACTATACCGTTCTGGTCGATATCGAAGGTAACTTCTATCTGCGGGATCCCGCGCGGCGCAGGTGGAATGCCGACGAGGTCGAACCTCCCTAGCTCTACATTGTCATCGGCCATCTTTCGCTCGCCCTGCAGCACTCGTATCGTAACCGCGGTCTGGTTATCGGCGGCTGTCGAAAATATCTGGCTCTTCTTTGTCGGAATCGTGGTGTTCCTTTCGATGAGCTTCGTGCAAACTCCGCCCAGCGTCTCGATACCGAGAGATAGCGGCGTGACGTCGAGCAAGAGCACGTCCTTCGTATCGCCCTTTATGATCGCCGCCTGTATCGCGGCGCCTAAAGCGACGCATTCCATCGGATCCACTCCGCGCTCGATCTTCTTGCCGACATAATCCTCAACGAACTTCTGGACGATCGGCATTCTGGTGGGCCCGCCCACTAAGATTATTTTGTCGATCTTTGCTGCCGTAAGCTTCGCATCCGTTAGCGCCTGCTCTATAGGATGTTTGCATCTGTCGATTATCGGCTTTACGAGGTCATCCAGCTTCGCCCTGTTCAAGGACATCGTCATGTGTTTGGGACCTGTAGCATCGGCCGTTATGAACGGCAGATTTAAATCCGTAGAGAGCGTGCTCGATAGCTCTACCTTAGCCTTTTCGGCGGCCTCCCTTACCCTCTGCACAGCCATCTTGTCGTTCTTCAGATCGATCCCTGTGTCTTTCTTGAATTGATTTGTTATGTAATCAACCATCGTGTTGTCCATATCGGTCCCGCCGAGCTGCGTATCGCCGGACGTCGATATTACTTCGAATGTAGCGGCCTTATGCTCATCGTCCCATCCCATCTCAAGCACTGTAACGTCAAGCGTTCCGCCGCCCAGGTCGAATACCATTATCTTCTGCTCTTTACCGGCCTTGTCGAGTCCGTAAGCAAGGCACGCGGCCGTCGGCTCGTTTATTATCCTTAAAACCTTCAACCCCGCTATTTCACCGGCATCCTTGGTGGCCTGGCGCTGGTTGTCGTTGAAATATGCCGGGCAGGTAATAACGACTTCGCTAATGGTATCCCCGAGATATGCCTCGGCATCCTGTTTGATCTTCTGCAAAATGAACGCGGAGATCTGCTGGGGCGTATACTCTTTTCCGTAAATATTGTATTTGAAATCGGTGCCCATCTTCCTCTTGGCCGCGAATACCGTGCCTTCAGGATTGATCGACGCCTGGCGCCTTGCGGGCTCGCCTACAAGTTTCTGCCCGTCCTTCGTGAACGCGACGAACGACGGGAACGCCTTCCCGCTCGCCACCCCGGCGCCTTCAGCCGACGGTATTATCACCGGGCGTCCGGCCTCCATGTACGCCGCCGCCGAATTTGAAGTCCCTAAATCTATTCCGATAACCTTTGCCATAAGTCCCCCTTTTATGTTTTCTTCTTTGCAATCCTCACCGACGCCGGCCGAAGCAGCCTGCCGTTGATCATGTACCCCGGCTTCAACTCCTCCAGGATCGTTCCATCATCTTTATCGCCCGACTCGATGACCTCTATCGGCTCATGCAAGTGCGGATCGAACTTTTCTCCCGCGGTCTTTATCTTCTCGATGCCTATGTCTTTCAAAAATTTCTGTATCTGCATCTGAATCATATCGACGCCTTCCTGGACGGCCTTGAAATCCTTCGCCTCTTTTATATGTTTCTCGGCGATCTCCAGGTTATCGAGTATCGGCAAAAATTCCAATATCAATGAATCATTGGCGAATCGCGCATAATCCGCCTTGTCTTTCTCCATGCGGCGCCTGGCATTTTCGAACTCCGCGTGCGCCCTCATGTACTTGTCGCAATACATGTCCCGCTCGTCGGCCTTCGCCTTCAGCCCTTCATGCTCTTTTTTAGAGAGAGAGACGTTCTCCTCGATCATCTTCTGTTCCGCGTTCTGCGGTTTATTATTCTTCTCTTTATTGCTCATATGTGTAGTCGAGTCCCTCCAGAAGTTCCGATACCGCGTCGGCAAGGTATTCCACCGTAGGGATGACCTTTTCGTAAACCATCCTCTTCGGCCCTATGACGCCAAGCCGCCCCGAGACCTTCCCTTTTACCTTATAACCGCGCGTCACTATACTGCATTCGCTCAAAGGGCTCGACCGGTTATCCTTGCCCATGTGTATGGTCAGTTTCTCCGTATCAAAATCGCCTGCCAACAGGTCCATGATGTCGTGCTTCTCTTCAAGGCACTTCAATATATAATACAATTTTTTGAAGTCTTTAAATTCCGGCTGCTCGACTATGTGGCTCGCCCCGTCGAGATACAGCTTATGGTATTCCGAGAAGAGCGCGACGCCGACGTAATTGGTCAGGTTCGAAATGAGATGACTCGACCTCTGAAGAACGTCCTCCAGGGATCTGACCGCATGGGTATATTCGTTCTTTACCGATTTCGCAAGCGCGTCATTGACCGTCCTGACGCGCATCAGCGATTCTATATAATATCTGTATCCTTTATCTGTGGGAATGCGTCCTGCGGATGTGTGCGGATGGTTTATGTAACCTGTATCCTCGAGGTCGGACATCACGTTCCTGATCGTAGCGCTCGACAGCCCTAACTGCTTTGCAATGAACCTGGAACCGACCGGCTCGGCAGTCTCGACATAGCGCTTCACTATAAGCGCCAGGACATCTTTTTCTCTGTTTTTGGAGTCTTTCATCATATTAGCACTCTACATAATAGAGTGCTAATTGTCAATAAAAAAAATAACGCCTTACCCGTTTTCTAGAACCCGGTCATGATGGTCTGGATGAGCTCGCCGAAACCTTCTTTTTTGAGCGCGGAGATGGCTACGGATTTGCCGAAATAACCCTTAAGCTTCTTTATTGTTTCCGGATCCGCGACCTTGTCTATCTTGTTCAATACCGTGATGATCGGCTTACTCTTAGCGCCGATCTGCTCCAGCACCTGATAGGCGGCCCTCGACTGCTCGATAGCCTTTGGATGGCTCGCATCTACGAGATGAAGTATAAGGTCCGCATTTGTAACCTCTTCAAGCGTAGCCTTAAAGGCCTCGATAAGGTGGTGCGGAAGATCGTTTAAGAACCCGACCGTATCCACGAAGAGCGTCTCCTGCCCGCTCGGCATCCTGAACCGCCTTACCGTCGGATCAAGCGTCGCAAAGAGCTTGTCCCTTACGATCGCGTTCGCGCCGGTAAGGGCGTTAAGCAGTGTCGACTTCCCGGTGTTGGTATAGCCGATTATCGCGATCATCGGTATCGCAAAGCGCCCGCGGCGCTTTCGCATCATCTCGCGCCGCCCCTCAAGCCCTTCCAGATCGCGTTTGAGCTTGGATATGCGCGTCCTTATCCTGCGCCTGTCGACCTCGAGTTTTTGCTCGCCCGGTCCTCTCGTCCCGATCCCGCCTCCGAGCCGCGAGAGCCCTTCATCTTTTCCGGTCAACCGCGGCAGAAGGTACATCAGCTGAGCGAGCTCCACCTGCACCTTCCCCTCGTTCGAGCGGGCCCTGCGGGCGAAGATATCGAGTATGAGCTGAGTCCTGTCTATCGTCTTTACACCCAAGGCTTCTTTGAGATTCTTCGTTTGTGTCCCGGTGAGATCGTGGTTAAATATGACTATGCCGATATTTTCGGAGGCCACTATCGCGGAAAGCTCTTCCGCCTTGCCTTTACCTATATATTGCGCCGGTGAAAGTTCGTGGCGCCGGACGATCTCATTACGGACAACCAAAGCTCCTGCGGACCGCGCAAGCTCAGAGAGCTCATTCGACCGCTCTTCTGCCGTCCACGCCTCGCGCTTACCGAGATCGACTGTGACCAGTAAAGCCCGTTCCATCTATCCCGCCTCTTTCGCCATTTGACTTACCGCCCTTGCCTCGCTCGTCTTACTTAGATCAAACCACCTGATCCGCGGATCGCCCTTAAACCAGGTAAGCTGGCGCTTCGCAAATCGCCTCGTATTCATCTTCAAAAGATCCTTCGCCGTATCCAGATCGTATTTGCCTTTGAGATAGCCGGATATCTCCTTAAACCCGAGCGCCTCGCCGGCCGTCTTCGACAGGCGCTTTCTCTTCAGCTTCTTCACCTCTCCGACGACATCATCCCGGAACATTTCCTCGACCCGGGCGTCGATCCCGGAATATATCTCTTCCCTCGGCCGCGTCAGGCCGAATATCTTTATATCATAGCTATCTTTAATGCCTTTTGTTTCCGATTTTAATTCCGTCATCGTCCTGCCCGCGGAGCGGTAAATTTCAAGCGAGCGGATTATGCGGCGAAGGTCGTTCGGATGGATTAGCGCGGCCGATGCCGGGTCTATTTTGGATAATTTGGCGTGAAGTTTTTTGGCGCCGCATTTCGCAGCGAATTTAGCCATCCGACTGCGAAATTTCATATCGGCCTTAGGCGAGGGGAACAGTCCGTCCACAAGACCTCTAACATATAATCCGCTCCCCCCGACGATAACCGGGACCTTGCCGCGTTTTATCATTGACGCTATGAGGACGCGCGCTTTTTTTATGAATAACGCTACGTTATATTCTTTTTGAGGGTCGAGTATCTCGGTAAGGTGATGGCGCACCGCCTTCTTTTCGGTTCTACCGGGCGCCTGACTTAAGATCCGCATCCCTTTGTAGACCTGCATGGAGTCGGCCGAGATGATCCCGGATCCGAGACCTAAAGCGAGTTTTACCGCGATGCGCGTCTTGCCTATCGCTGTTGGGCCTACGATGAATATTATTCGCTCACGCCGCATATCTTGGTCTTGTAGCCGTCTCTACGGAGCTTCGCGGCGATTGTCTCGGCCTCTTCTTTCGAATTAAGCCGTCCCACCTTGACCCTGTATAATTTATCGCCTGAGCCCATCGGAAGCTCGACGTAGCTTTCATAGCCGCAAGCGTTCAGCTTCTTCGATAGCGATTCGGCGTTCCGCCTGTTCTTAAAGCACCCGGCCTGGACCGAGATGTATCCCTTAGATTCGTTCCTCGGTATCACGTTCGGCTTAAGATCGGTGCTCACGGGAATTGTCTCTACCGCCAGCCTATCCTTGACAAGGGCTATATTCTCATCTTTCGGGAACCGCATAATGATGTCGTTATAGGCCTTTGCGGCTTCGGCGGTATTGCCTTCCAGCATATATGAGTCGCCGATCCCGAGATACGCGTCGAAGACCCTGTTCGAGGCCGGATATTTGGATATAATAGTTTCGAAGCTCTCGCGGGCTTCTTGAAACTTATGCAATTTGAGCTCGCTTAAGCCTTTCAGATAATACAGCTCATACCTCTGCCTCGAGCGCTGGTCTATCAATCCTTGAGCCGCGCGCTCGGCCCTGTCGTACTGCCCTTCGAGGAATGGCCTCTCGACAGCGCTGATGTCGGATTCAGCGTAAGCCGAAGACAAGATAATTGCGCTTAAAATAACTGCAGCTATAAGCGTACTTTTTAACTTGTGCTCTTGTCTCTTGTGCTCTTGTGCTCTTTCTCTCACTCCTTCCTCCCCTTCAACACGTACGGAGTCACGGATTCCACCTTGACATTCACTAACTTTCCTATGAGCTCCTTACCGCCGTTAAATACAGTCGACTTGTTCGTCCTGGTCCGACCTGTAAGTTTACCCGGATCCTTAGCCGCGTAACCATCGACCAGGATCTCGAGCGTCCTGCCGATAAGAGAGCCGTTCCTCTCCCCCGCTATTTTACATTGAAGACCGATCAATGTCTTCAATCTTTTTTCTTTCACCTCATCCTTTACATTATCCTTCAGTCTAGCAGATTTTGCCGGCGGCCGGGGCGAATATATGAAAGTGAAGGCGCTGTCGAAGCTGACATCCCCAATGACTTTAAGGGTCTCTTTAAAGTCCCTTTCCGTCTCTGTCGGAAAACCGGCCATTATATCGGTGGTCAGCGAAGCCCCGGGGAGTATCTTTTTGTATTCTTCGATCAATTTCAAATATCTATTCCGCGCATAGCCTCTATTCATAAGCTTCAATATCCTGTCCGAGCCCGATTGCAGAGGAAGGTGCAGGTGTTCGCATACGTTCTCGAGATCCCTCATCGCCTTGAATAGTTCGACTGAGGCGTCCTTCGGATGGCTCGTCATGAAGCGGATGCGTTCGATGCCCCTGATCTTATTTAAATCATCCAGCAATCGTATAAAACCATTAGAAACACTCTGGTAGGGCAG
>Ga0315293_10002998_pt1 | contig 16273 bp, 18 predicted proteins | sample YL17G13_20_MG_FD_203071 | JGI IMG/M metagenome (GOLD analysis project Ga0315293, IMG submission 203071) | Sediment microbial communities from Yellowstone Lake, YNP, Wyoming, USA - YL17G13_20 | ecosystem: Environmental > Aquatic > Freshwater > Lake > Sediment | place: USA: Wyoming | collected...
CTTGGAAGTAAGCATTGCCTACTTGTCTTCTTCATTTAATTAGATAGAAATATCTTATATAAGAACATCCTGCGGATGTTCTGTAGTGACAGAAGATTAATATAGTTACTTTTTATTTTATAGAAGAATGGCAAATACCAAAAATATAAAAGAAAGAACCTTAGAAGCAGAAGGAGAAATGGACTATGATTATGTAAATGATATTTTATTCTTTAAAGTTAAGAACAGAGAGTATGATTTTTCATTGGAGTTTCAGAATATGGTAATTGATATTGATGAAGAGAAATTTATAGTTGGAATCCAGATTTTTGATGCCTCTATGTTTTTAGGTATTTCAAAGATAAATTTGAAAGAAATTCCAAAATGGCAGTTTAAGGCAAGAATAAATCAAGGACTAATTGAACTTCGTTTGTTTTATCAAATTTGTATAAGGAATAAAATAATAGAAAAAACCCCTATTATCATACAGGAAAATAAATCAAATCTTCCTTCCCCGCAGTTAGTTGTAACTAGTTAATTCTTAGAAACGAGTTAGTGCAGTTAGATAAGGAGATAAAGAATTTTTTGAATATTGTAATCGTTTCCGTGACAAGGAATCTCAATTTTCCATTTATTTAAGTACTTCTCGGTCAAAAACCACCTCTTTTTAACCCAAAATCTGGGTTATCGGTTAAGATTATCTTAAAGCTTTATAAAGAGGCTATTTTTCGGGCGTAGCTAAAATTAAATTAACTTTTAACTATTTTGAGAAAATTCCATGCAAAGATTTAAATACTATAGTGAGTTATATAATCATTATGGAGACAACAATACAAATAAGCAGAGAACTTCTTGAAAATCTTAAAAAAATGAAGGTTCATGAAAAAGAAAGTTATGAAAATCTTATTTGGGACTTAATAGAAGATAGAATGGAATTATCAGAAGAGACAATGAGAGATATTGAAGAATCAAAAAGACAGATAAAAGAGGGAAAAACAGCTTCTCTTGAAGATATAAAAAAGAAGTTAAAAATTTAATGTATTCTATAATCTTTTCTAAAAAAGCAGAAGAACAATTATTTAAATTGCCTGAAGAGTTGCAGAAAAGAATTGTAAATCACTTAGAAAGAATAAAAATACGCCCCTATCATTTTGTTGAGAAATTAGTTAATACTCCTTATTTCAAATTAAGAGTTGGTGATTATCGGTTAATTCTTGATATAAAAAATAAAGAACTGCTTATTTTTGTAATAAAAGTTGGGCATAGAAAAAATATTTATAAAATGTAATGGTACTCACACCAAGATTTAAATCAATAAGGGCAGAGATCTTTCATTTTTTGAACAACACCTTCTTTTGTCTCTTCTGCACTTAAAACAAAATTTTTTCCAAAAACATCATTATAAAGCTCAGGCCATAACCTTCCAGCTAGATTATAAAATTGCCTTGCTTTATTATAATAAGCATCTTCTAAAACACTTCTGATTTCACCATCATAAATTTTTTTTATCTTATCCTGCAATTTTCTTTCTTCAGTATCAATATCAACACAACAGTGTTGTGCTTTTAATAGAGCATCTAATATGAACTGCATATTAAATTCATCAAATGCATTTTGTAAATCTGCCTGATATTCTCTGATTTTATCCCTGATTGGATTTTTCCACCATTCTGATTGTAATTCCTGGACTTTTTCAAAATTAAATCCTCTAGGAGTTTGCAATTCTATTTTATAATCAGAAGTTATAATCTGTGAATTTGAATGAGGGATAATTAATTGAGGTTTTGTAGCTAAATCAATAACCATATTCAAATATCCTAAAGAAAGAGAAGTGTTTTTTCTTAACCAAACTGAATTTTCAACATTAAAATAATTTTTAGGCCTGTTATCAAAATTATAACCTCTTCCGAAAATTAGGTTTTGCAGGGCAATATTTTCAAAAAGATTTTCTCTGCATTCTCCAACAAATTTATGCAGTCTTTCAGTTTGTTTTAAATCAACTTTTCCAATAAAACAATAATCTGATAATTCCCTTATCTTTGCCATTTTAATTTATCAGAACTCTTTCTCCTTAAGTTTCACTCGTTCTCTTTCAGTCCCTTTCTATTCCTGATATTTCTTACAACCTCTGGTTGTATGCTTGCAGGAACCTTTTCAAAAGTCTGGTCAATCATGCTGAAATTTCCTCTTCCTTCTGTTGCACTTCTTAAATCACTTGCTATCCCAATCATTTCTGCAACAGGAAGCTTTGTTTTAATAACAACATGCCCAGCACCCTGTTCAATATCTAAAACCTGCCCTCTTTTGCTTTGAATAAGTTTTGTTAAATCCCCCATATTTTCCAAGGGGCCTTCAACTAATAATGTCTGGATAGGTTCAAATAATACTGGATTAGCTGAATGAATTGATGCCCTCATAGAATCTCTGACAGCAGGATAAACCTGCGCAGGCCCCCTGTGAATAGCGTCTTCATGAAGCCTGATATCAACTAAAGAGCATTTTAATTTAATGCTTGGTTCTCTTGCTAAAACTCCTGCATTAATAACCTGTTCAAACCCATCTAAAACCATAGAAATAACTTCATCCATATGAACCTCTCCTCTGACTTTATCTAAAAAAACACAATCCTTGTAAATGTCCCTGTATTGTCTTGCTTCATCATTTGAAACCCCTGCTTCAGATAATTTCCCCCAAACATCTAAATCTTTTTTCTTGATTCTTCTTTCAGGCAATTCTCTTCTTTTAATCATTTCATAAACACTGCTTTCTAAAGGTTCAACCTGTATAAAAAATAAATTATGCTTGTTTGGTGATTTTCCTTCTCCAATTTGCCCTTTTTTCATAACAGTCTCCCTATAAACAACAATTGGTTCAGAGGTTTTAACATCAACGCCTTTTTCTGTTTTAATTCTGTTTTCAACAATCTCTAAATGTAATTCACCCATACCAGACATTAAATTCTCCCCAGTTTCTTCATTAATTTCTATTTTTAATGTTGGGTCTTCTTTTGCAACTTTCTTTAAAACTTCAATTAATTTAGGAAGATCTTGTGCTTTTGAAACACTGATAGATTTAGTGATAACTGGTTCAAAAATATGCCTGATATTTTCAAATGGCTCTTGAGGTGAAATAGTAATTGTTTCTCCAGTCCCACTTATAATACCAGAAATAGCACAAACATTTCCAGCAGGAACTTCATCTATCTGTTCTGGTTTAATTCCATTATAAACTAATACGTGTTGAATTTTATATTTCTTTTTATCAGTATTTAGGTAAACTTCCATCCCAGGCTTGATTGTTCCTGAAAATAATCTGCCAGCTGAAATTTCTTTACCGCTTCTAGGATCAATTACAATATTTGTAATAACAAAAGCAATTTCTGCATCTTTATTGCAATCAACCAATCCTTTTCCAAATTCTGATTCAATATCCCCATGCCAGATTTTTGGGATTCTATATTTCTGAGCTTCAATAGGATTTGGTAGGTGTTTAATTACACTATCTAATAAAACCTCATATAATGGAGCTTTATCCCAAAACCATTTTTTTCTTGCTTCTTCATCAAGATTATAGTTATCAATAATATCTTTGAAGCTTATTCCTTTTTTCTTCATAAATGCAACAGATAATGCCCAGTTATCTTTTGCAGAACCAAAAATAACACTTCCGTCCCCAACATTAACCTTCCATTTTTGCTGAAATTGTTTTTCTGCAATTTGCTCAATTAATAAATTAAAATGATTAATAATTTTCATAAATTTTTTTTGCATTGCTTCAGGAGTTAATTTTAATTCTTTAATCAGTCTGTCTGTTTTATTAATAAATAAAATTGGTTTTACCCTTTCTCTTAAAGCTTGTTTCATAACAGTCTCTGTTTGGGGCATAATTCCCTCGCTAGCGCAAACTAAGACAATAGTTCCATCAATAGCCCTCATAGCTCTTGTAACATTACCAGAAAAATCTATATGCCCAGGAGTATCAATTAAATTAATTAAATATTCTTTTCCATTAAATTCATGAGCCATAGAAACATTTGCAGCATCAACAGTCAATAATCTTTCTTGTTCATCGGAATGCTGCCAGGTTGTCATTCCGCCTTCTAAATCTCCTGCAAGTTTTTCATTCATTAATCCTGCAGCAGCCAAAAGATTGTCAGTCATCGCCGTTTTTCCGTGGTGAATATGCGCAGAAGTAGCAATATTTCTAATATTTTCCCGGGTGTTGACTAGTCTTGAAATTTTTTGCAAACTTGTTTCTTTTTTTACCATGTTATGTTTTTAATGTTTTTTTGCTGATAATCTTTTATTAATTTGCAAAACTAATTTAAGCTTTGCAGATTATTTGATTGAGGTTTGTTTCAGTAGCTTACTCTTCTCACCAATAACTTAATTATTATTTATTACTAATATATAATCTAAATCTATAATAATATTAATAATTAATCATATAAAAAGTGCTTTTTAAATGTTATGCCAAAAAATTTATTTTTTATATTGCCCGTCTTCTCCGCCTAAAAACATATTTGTGTGCTTTGATTTTAATTTTTCAGCAGGGAATCTTATTTCATTTTTTTCAATAACCTTACTGATTGCTTCATCAATATTTATATTAGTTTCATTTGCCAAAAGAGCTAAAAACCAATAAATGTCTCCAATATCATCCTCCACCTTCTCTTTATTTTCAGTTAAGGCTTTTTTTAACTTTTCATTATCCTGCTCCCATTTTACAACATTTCTAATTTCTCCGATTTCTTCCACAATGCCTAACAACAAATCTTTAGGATTATGAAACTGATCCCAATCTCTTTCTTCTGAAAATTTCTTTATTCTCTTTTGAAATTCATTCATAAATAACTCAAAAATAACAAGTATAAAAAGATTAAGGTTTCAATCACCTGCATAAAACCGCTTGTATGCTATAATATTTTGGTTTTGCAGAATCATCACCATTCATAAAATCAGGATTAGCTCCGCTCCAGTTAATATAATTAATAATTGTGGCACCAACTCTTTTAGCATAATCTCTAACTCTTTTAAAAGCTAATATTTCTGCATTTCTAAATCTGGTTTTGATATTAATATCAACCTCTGTAATAGGAGTTCCTTTCATTGTATTCTTAGAAGAACGCCCGCAGAAAATTTCTTCTATTGCCACATTACTTGTATCCAAAATTTTAGTTAACATTTTTAATTTTATCTCGCAGAATCAGCCTGCTTTTCAGAATCATTCTTTTTTTGCATTGCATAGCTGTCAGCTTCTTTATTATAAGCCTTGATTATTTCATCTGCTAAAGTTTGTTCAATTTTTGGTTTTTTATTAAAAGACTTGTCATAACTTCCCTGGACAATTGTTCTTAATGTCATAGTAACTCTTCTTGTAGGAGATAAATCAACTGCCTGGGGATATCTTGCTCCGCCATATTCAATAACAGTAATCCCGTCTCTTGGCGCAGCATTTTCCAATGCAGTAACTAAAACCTGAACCGGATTTTGTTTTGTTTTTTCTTCAATAATTTTAAGGCAATTTAAGACAATCCTCATATTCTGGGAATATTTCCCAGCTTTCCATCCTGTCTGGATTACATGTTTTTTTCCTCTATGCCCAGAAATCCCAATAAGATTTGCAAATATCTCTAAAATATTAATCTTTCCTCTTGAAAATTTTTCTCTTATTCTTCCAGAACTTTTAACAAGAAGTTTTTGGTCAAAATTAATATATCTCCTCATCCCAGGGTCTTCAACTTTAATATCAGAAACATCATATAATCCAAAGAGCTTAAATCCCAGTTCTTTTTTTTCAATCTCAGCCATCTGGTCTATTTCTTCGCCTTGCTCATCAAAATCTTCTGATTGTTCATCAAATTGTGTTTCTTGATATGCCATTTTAAATATTACGAATTTCTCTTTCTGTTCTTGCGTAAATTATAACATCTTGGTATTTTAGTTCATGGTCATAACCGCCAACAGATAATGGGTTATTTAAGAGATTTATATCTGCTCCTAAATTTAATAAATCAATAAAATCATTTGCCTCAACTTCAAGAGAACCATCTGAAAGGGTTTTATGAATTATAATTTTTTGTTTTATACTCTTTATTCTTTCTTGTTGTTCCATTTTATCTCCTTCCTTTCTCTATTACGCCTTTCCATAATCTTCTCAAAGGCTGGTCATTTACTTTAATAACTTGCCATCTAACTCCAGGAATATCTCCCTTGCTTCTTCCTTGTTTCCCGCCAATTCTTTCAATAATAACTTCATCGTGTTCATCAATAAATTTCTGGGCTAAATTCCCAGGAATAAAAGCAGTAACACTTCTGCTGTTTTTTATTAACTGAACTTTGCAGCATTTTCTCATTGCAGAATTTGGCTGTTTTGCTTCTTTTTGAACTTTTTCAATCACAATTCCCTTAGCCTGATTTTTTCCTCCAAGAGGATCTGATTTTTTGAAAAGATTTAGAGTCCTGATTTTATAATGTCTATCGCTCCATCTGAATTTTCTTCTGTTCTTTATTAATTTTGTTGCGTTTCTTAGTCCCATTTGTTGTTTTGTTATTATTAATTTAGTAATCTAACAAACGATTTAAGTTTGATATCAATAGATTAAGCTTCTCATACCTAGCTTAACTTTGTTTTTAAGTATTATTGATAATAATCTTTGTTTCTATAAGCCATATATTATAGAATAATAATTAATCATAATCAAGGTTTTTAAAGGTTTTCTTAATCTTTCATCTCACCAATACTCTTTTTATTCCAAAATATTGTTCAAGAATATTCTGCATTTCATTTAATCTGACTTTATTTCTTCCTATTAAAGAAGCCTTGCTCTGGGTATTTGCATTAATTATCGCATCATTCTCTTTAATATCAATAGCCTTGAATTTAACAGGGCTTACAATAACTGAAACAAAATTTTCTATGTCTTCTTTCCCATTAGGAATTGCAACAATCTTGATTTTTTTTCTTAAAACCTCGCTTAATCTTTTAAGATTCTCATTATTAAGCCCAATCGCTTTTCTGACAAATACTCTTGGGACAGCAAAAACTATCATGTTGTTATATTCAAAACAATGGTTTGTTCTTATGTTAGTTATTTTTCCAAATAAATTTGCATATCTAATAAACTGCATGTTTAAAGTTTTAATCATTTTAATTTTTCTTTTTTATATTATTTATTTTTGGTATTCTTATAAACGATTTTAAGCTTTGCAGATGAGTTGATTAAGCCTGTTTTTTATCCTTAGCTTACTTCGTGTTTATTTATTATTAATTTCTTTTTTAAATATAAATATTGATAATTAATTATTAAAAGTTATTTTTCTCTTAAAAATTTATTGTATGATTTGTTTATAAACTTTCCTAATTTATTTTTTTTCTTTTTAACTTCTTTTTTTATACTATTGGTTCTGTTGAACGTTTAGAAGTATTTTTAGTATGTTTTGTTAAATTTGCAACAGCCTTGTCTGATTTTTGTTTTTTATTACTAAGAGGGCCTGTAACTTCAACTAAAAGTCCTGGAAGCCCTGTTCCAACAGGAACTGGCTGGTTCAAGATTATGTTTTCAATAACTGAATTTAATTCATCTTTATTTTCTTTTAATGTAGCATTAACAAACTGCTTGACAGGAGTTTCAAAACTAGCTCTTGCTAATATAGAAGACTTTTGAGAGATAATGCCCATCCTTGTGATTCCTTTAACTTCCCCAGATGTAGTCATAGCATCTGCAACTAATTTTGAATGTCTTTGATCAATTTCAAGGCCCTGTGAATTTATAACTTTATTAATTTCTTTTATAATTGTAGCTCTTGCAACCTCTATTCCAAAAACACCACAAACCTCATGGATGTCATTGCTTATTGTCCTTGTTCTATCAATCCCTTTGAATTCTATTACCTCCTTAAGATTAGTCCCAGCTGTAAGAATTACAAAATTATCATCTCTTTTAACCACAAGAATTTGTTCAATGCCTTTAATTCCAGAAATTATAGTATTTTTGATTTTTTCTTTTAATTTATAGATTTCTTTGAATGATCTTTCTTTTTCAGTAAATATTAAAGAATTTCCATGAGCCTTGCAATTGCTCCCTAATTTTTTATTTTCATTTAATTTCCTGGCAATGCTGTCAACAGAAGAATGAACTCTTTTAACAGCATTAAGATCTATGACTGCCTCAATTTTTTTATCTGAAAAATTAATTTTAATTTCTTTTGAAATATCTGAAAGTTTAATCTCTTGGATTTTTTCTGCAATAAGTTTAGCATCTTTTTCATTATTATGCTCTTTATCTAAATAAATTTCCATTTCAGGAGTTGAAGGGGTTCGTCTTGCATCAAAAATTTCAATTAATCTTGGAAGTCCTGAAGTTACCTGCATTTCTGAAACGCCTGCAAAATGGAATACATTTAATGCCATCTGAGTTGAAGGTTCTCCAAATGATTGGGCAGTGATAATGCCAATTGCTTCTCCTGGAGAAATTTCTTCATCTTTATGCAATCCAGAAACATCTCTTCCATCTTCCCCATATTTAAACTGAATAATTTTTTCACTACCATCTCTTACTGTTTTATCATATTCTACTCTTATGTCTTGTAATGCATTAGCTAATCTTCTGTATAAATAGCCTGATTTTGGAGTTCTTAATGCAGTATCCATTAAAGCGTCTCTTCCAGTTATTGCCCCAAAAAAGAATTCATAGGGTTCAAGTCCTTTTAAAAACGAATTATAAATAAATCCTCTTGCTTTAGGGGACAAATCATATTCTTTGAAAAAAGACAAGGTTCTGTTGTTAAATCCAAGCCCGATTCTCTTGCCCCACAATGCCTGTTGTCCAACACAGCAAGCCATTTGCGTAATATTAAGAACATTTCCTCCAGCCCCAGAACTCATCATAACACTAATTGGGTTTGTTTTAGGAAATTCTTTATTAACAATTTTGCCAATCTTGGTTCTAATGCTATTTAGTGTTTGTAATATTTTTATTTCTCTTGTTTCTTCAGAAGTTTTGCCCGGGATAATTTCTAATTCTCCTGAATCATAATTTTTGATAATTTTTAATGTCTCATCTTCAGCATTTTGTATAATTTCTTTAGTTTGATTTATAACTTTTTCGTTAACATCCAAATCCTCAACTGAAATTGTAAATCCGTGCTGTGAAAGATAGCTAGTACCAATTGAAAAAGCATTTTCAAGGCATTTAATTGTTTTATTTCTTCCAACTTCCTTGTCAAGAAATTTTAATAAAGCCCCAGATTCAACCCCAAATACATTTTCATCAACAACTCCTGACTCTATTTTTCCATCTTTAATCGAGAATACTTCTCCTGTTTTAGTCTTGCCTTGATAATCTACTTTTGGAATAATTTCGGATATTATCTCTTTGCCATCAATATTCTTTTTAGAAAAGACGGTATCTATCCCAGACTGGTATAATATCTGAGAAGCAACATTCTTAGGTAAATTTGTTTTGCTTAATAAATATGTTCCAGTAACTGCGTCTGCAATGCATCCTAATAGGTTGCTGTTATCTTTGCAAGACATTAAGTTCTGGTTTACATCCAGCAATATTTTTGCTTCTGCTCTTGCTTCTTCTGTTTGAGGAACATGAATATTCATTTCATCTCCATCAAAGTCAGCATTATACGGCTGGGCTGCAGCAGGATGTATCCTGAATGTTTTATAAGGAAGAATTTTTACAAAATGAGCCATTAAACTTGCCTTATGTAATGAAGGATGCCTATTAAACAATACAATATCATTATCAATTAATTGCCTTTCAACAACATATCCTGGCATTAATTCATCTAAAATTTCCTGCTTTAATTCTGGGGTAATTCTTTTCCTTCTTCCATCTGGCCTTATAATATAATTTGCAGTAGGATATTTTTCATTTAAAATAATTTTTTTAAATTTTTCTATATTCAAAGTTGTCACTTTTTCATTAACAGTTAAAATCTCTGCAATTTCAAGAGGAACACCAACTTCATTTAATTTTAAGGATGGGTCAGGAGAAACAACAGTTCTCGAAGAGAAATTTACTCTTTTTCCTGCAAGATTGTGCCTGATTCTCCCTTCTTTTCCTTTTATTCTTTCGTTTATAGTCTTTAATGGCTGCCCGCTTCTATGCCTAGCAGGCGGAATTTTTGTTATAGAATTATCAAAAAATGTTGTAATATGATACTGCAATAAATCCCACAAATCTTCAATAATAACTTCTGGGGCTCCTGCATTTAAATTTTCCCATAATCTCTGGTTTGCTCTTATTATATCAGATAATTTATGAGTTAAATCATCTTCACTTCTTTCACCTGATTCAAGAGTAATGCTTGGCCTTACTGTTACAGAAGGAACTAATAATAATGTTAATACCCCCCACTCTGGCCTGAATATTTTTGGGTCTATTCCTGCTAATCTTGCCTCATCATCAGAAATTCTTGCGATTCTTTCTCTTATATCCCCCGGGAATAATCTTTTCTTACCAATTCTAAATGTTGTTGGTTTGTCTAATTTTATTTTTTCTTGTTCAGCAAGGCAATGAGGGCATTTTTTAGTGTCTTTTGCTCTTTTTAACCTGTCTTTAACTGTTTTATATTTTTCCAAATCTTTTAGTTTTATCATTAATTTATGGCATTCAGAACAATAACATCTTAAAAATAATTCAATAATTGGAACATATTTAATATGCATAATAGCTCTTGCTAATTCTATGCTTCCTGGATGCCCTAAACATTCTTTTAATCTCCCACCACAAGTTCTGCATCTGACTCCAGGGTCAATTGCTCCAAGTCTTAAGTCCATTAGACCCCCGTCAACAGGATAACCATCAACATCATAAAGTTCAGGAGTAATAATTTTTGCTTTGCTTATTTTTTTAATCTCATCTGGACTAAATAAAGTAAACTGCAAACTTTTAACTTGTTTTTTTATTGGGCGCATTTTAATTTTTAAGTTATCCCTCCTAAAACATCACAAAAATTATTTACAGCAATTTGATTAGCTAGGGTTGTGTCTTCTTTTAGGATTTTAGAGTTTTTTGATTGTTGATAAGCATTACTTTGAGGTTGGCTGCTTGCTCTGCCCTTCCCATCTCCATACATTAATTCATTTTCTGCCCCAATTTTAGGGATTCCATCTAATTCTTCTGGATGTAAAGTCATTTTGTTTTTATTATTTATTTTTTAGTAATTTGATAAATGATTTTTATTACTAATATAATTTTATACTTTTCCTCCTGAATATTTACTTTCTACAAGTGTTTCTTGTACTTCAATAGCATGAAAATATTCTTCATGAGCATATCCAGTCATGATTGTTGCTGTAGGAAGCTGGGGCTTAAAAGCTTCAGGATATGTTGAGGATATTCCTTCTAATTTATTTAATTTAGTTTTTCCCATTTTATTCATACTTATTCTTTAAATTAAATCTGGTTTTAATGTGCATTGACTGGATTTCATCTACTAAAAGCTTGAAAGCATAAGAGATTTCAACAGGTTCAACCTCTGTACTCCCGCATAATGAGCAGGATAATTTATTCCTGATAGAATCTTCAATAGCAACTGAACCGCATTTAGTGCAAATAGGAATAGTTACTTTATCTGAATCATACCTTTCTTTTAATAATAATGAAGCACCATGAGCAACTAGTGCCTGCTGTTCCATTTCCCCAAGCCTTAATGCTCCCCCTCTTGCTCTTCCTTCGATTGGTTGTCTTGTTAATAAAGTCACTTTGCCAGAAGCACGGGCATGTATCTTATTGCTTACCATATATTTTAATTTAAGGTAATACATATTTCCAACAAAGATTTTAACATTCATCATCTTTCCAGTAACCCCATGATAAATAGTTTCTTTACCATCGTATCTTAACCCTAATTCTATTAATTGTTTTTCTAAGTCTGCAATTTTTTGCCCTGAAAATCCTGTTCCATCTATTATTTTTCCTGATAAACAACCTACCTTTCCTGCTAGTAATTCAATTAAATACCCAACAGTCATACGCCCAGGGATAGAGTGGGGATTAAAAAGAATATCTGGTTTAATGCCTCTTGAAGTAAATGGCATATCGTTTTCAGGAACAATCGCTCCAACAACCCCTTTCTGCCCGTGAGAAGTTGCAAATTTATCTCCTAATTCAGGGACTCTTTGGTCTCTTCCTTTCACTCTCACAATCCTATTTCCTTGGCTGTCTTGAGTAATAAATACAGACTCAATAGTTGCTTGTTCTTCTTGTCTTACAACTGATGATGCTTCTTTTTTAGCTTTAATTGAGATTTCTCTGACTTCTGAAAGAAATTTAGGAGGAGAAGTTTTGCCAATAACAACATCGCCTGAATTAAGTTTTGCTTCAGGATAAGCAATTCCATCATCTTCCAAAAATTTATATGCTTCTTCTGTTCTATAGCCAGAAACATCTTTCTCAGGAACAACAATCTCGTCTTGCAGTCCTCCAGCATAATTAAGTTCAATAGAAGTATATGGCCTGTAATAAGTGCTTCTTCCTAATCCCCTATCAACACTTCCTTGGTTTAATATTAAAGCATCTTCCATATTATATCCTTCATGAGTCATAATTGCAACAACAACATTTTGCCCTGCTGGATGAACTTGGAGAGTATCATAAACAAAACTTCTGACAATTGGCTTTTGAGGGTAATGTAATATAGAAACATCAGTATCTATTCTGCATAAAAAATTAGCAGCATATAACCCTAATCCTTGCTTCTGGGTTTTACTTCCTCTGTTTAATCTTGATGACTGGTCATAATTTGCATAAGGAACTAAGGAAGTAACAACACCTAAAAAATCTATTTTATCAATTTCTAAATGAGTATGTTCTTTAGTAATGTCTTTTTCTTCTAAAGCAACTAAAGCATTTTCTTCTTCAGCAGCGTCTAAATATTCAATTATATCACTTTTCAATAAATCTTCCCATTTCAAAGAATTTTCTCTTAATAATTTAAGATGCTCTTCAGTTAATGTTGATTTTCCATCTTCAACAATTATTAAAGGCCTCATTACTCTCCCAACTTCAGTGGATAAAAGAATATTATCTAAAGGTTTATTGTATCTGATGCTTAGTTCAATTGGCAATTCTCCTTTCCTTCTCTTCTTTTTTAAATCACGAATAAGAGCATAAGGGTCTGTTATGTGCCCTATAAATCTTCCATTAAAGAACACATCGCTTCCTAGACTCTCCATTTCTTTTTTCATTCCAAGCTCAGTTAAAATTTTAATTAAAGTGTTGTTTTCTAAATCAGTTCTTGTGGAAATTTTTGCAAGCAAAGCAAGATTTTTTCTTAAGCCAATTTCAGTTCCTTCAGGGGTTTCAACAGGACAGAACCTTCCATAATGAGTTGGATGCAGTGTTCTTGCTAAGAAATTTTCCTGCTCTCCCGGGAGCATAGAACTTACCCTCTGAAGTTGTGAAAGAATAGCAAGATAATTTGTCTTGTCCATATTTTGTGTAACTCCGCTTCTTTCACCAATCCAATTGCCAGTGGCAATTGCAGATTCAATCCTATGAGTGAATAATGTAGATTTTGCAATGGTTTTTATAGAATAAAACTTTTTTCTTTTCTGAACTTTTTGCATTGTGTGCTGAATGTCCCTTAAAAGAATATTCATATTAACTCTGAATAAATCAGCTAATAAATCCCCGCTCATTCTGACTCTTTTATTTGCATAATGGTCCTTATCTGTTAAATTTTCTGGGTTCTCTTTAGCAACATAAAACTGTTTGATAAATTTACATAAAGTAACTGCTTTTTCAATCCTATCTTCTTTTTTAAGCCCAATATGAGGAAGAAAATAAGAATCTAATCTTTGTTTAATTCTGTCTAAAATTTCTTTTTGGGTTCCTTGCAAAGAAGTTTGCTCAGCAATAGCCATCATAGCTTCTTCTTCTGTTTTAATATGTGCGAATTCATATAAATTAACAATTAAAGAATCATTTTCTTTTCCAATATATCTTGCTATATCTCTTTCTTTTGTCAAGCCAAGTGCTTTTAATACAATTATAATTGGGATATTTCTGAATCTTGAAAAATTTACTTCAAGAATTCCCTCATCAGTATCAGTTATTGAAATTGGTATTCTGTAACTCCCTCTTTTTGAAAATAATCTTAGCATGACATTTCTAGAAGACTTTGGTTTTTCAATAAAAGGCTGGTTTTCAGCCAAGTCTTCTGTCATTACAATTACTCTTTCATTCCCATTAATAATAAAATATCCTCCTGGCTCTAAAGGATCAATATAATTTTTAACCAAATCTTCTTTGCTCATCCCAGACAAGTTGCAAATCTCGCTTTTAACAATTACAGGAATTCTTCCGATTTCAACATCATGGCTTTCTAATTGCCCCGCCTGCTTGATTGTAATCTCAACATTAATAGGAGAAGCATAAGTTAGCCCCCTGATTCTTGCTTCTGCAGGGGTTATTAAATGGGTACTTCCATCTGATTCAATAATATTTGGTTTTGATAGTTTAATTTTTCCTAATTTAATTTCAATATCGTCTTTAGGCAAGGATTCTGTTAATTCATCTACAATTTCCTGTATTCTGTGATCAATAAAATTATTAAAAGAAATTATGTTAGATTCAACAAGACTGTGGTCTTCTAAATATTTTTTTACAAGCAAGTGTTCTTCTTTTTGATTTTGTTTTTCAATTTCCATTTTGGTTTTTATATTATTTTTTAGTAATTTTTAGTCTGTTAAGTTTTGTATATGAATTGATTAAGCTTTTCTTCTGCATAACTTAATCTTTCATCTGTATAACTTTTATTTTTTGTATTATTAATATTCTAATTTTAAGTTTTGAACATGAATTGTTTAGCTTAATCTTCTGTTCTTCATAACTTATATTCTTATAAATTATTGATTTTTATTTTTAATATTCTTCTTATATCATTAAGCTACCCTCTTCATAGCTCTTCTATTAATATTATTACTGATATTTACTTGTTGCAGTTTAAACTGCAACCACCCTGAAATAAATCGCAGGCTTGCCATTATCTAATTTTCTTTCTATTTTAATAATATCAGAAATATTGCAATTTTCAGGTAAAGTCGGGTCACTAATCTTGATTTTTGGCAGTTGTGCAAGAGAAATATTCAGTGTAGTAAGTAATTTTTCAACCTCTTCAGGTTTTAATTTTGTTTGTTTGGGCTGTAAAGAGTGCATTTTATATAGGTTAGTTTATATATGACTTTTATTTATAGTGTTTTAGATACTAAACTCTCAGTTTTTGATGAAAAAATGAGGAAAGTTGCCTTTAACGACTTCGTAATAATAAATAAATCTAAAAGTAGGTTTATAAAACTTTCTATCAAAGTTTTATAGGTAAATATAAGGGAATTTAGCAAAAGATAAGGAAAAATATGAACGATTATTAAAATTAATTTATTTACCTTTTAAAATAGATCTTATTGCTTCCTGGTATTTTTTTGGAAGAGTATTGCATGATTCTCTGAATCTTCTAAATGGTTGAATATGCTGTGAAAATTGTTCTTGAAAAATAATAGAAAGGTCTTTATTATGATAAAATATTGCAGGCATTTTGTCTGTGCTTCCTCCCAAATATACTAAATCTCCTTCTGAAAAAAAAGCTTCATATGTTGTTGCAGGGGTCTCTATTGCATCAGAGTCTAGTATCAATAATGTATGGTCTAATTTTCTATTTGGTTTTGCTTTATCTATTTGAAACATTTCATAGGTAGCAAAACTAGCAAGTCTATGAATAGTTTTATTTTCACTAAAAATTTTTCTTATACAAGGCCCTCCATTAAATTTTTTAGTATGAGCTTTATAAAAATCTGTAAAATTCATTGGGGATTCAACATTTTCCAATAATGCATAATAATGACTATTTGGTATTGTAGTCTGAAAAGTAACAACTCTTGGTTCAATTTTTCTCCATTTTGCTTTTTTATTTGTCATTTTAATATATCAGATGATATGAGAATTCTAAATAAACTGGTAGATTAAAAACATTGCGGTGATTAATTATAATATCAATTGAAAGGAGGTAAAAATAAGATGAATTACATTGGAATGGACATTCATAAGCAGTTTACAGTAGCTGTAGCTAAAGATAGGGAAGGAAATAAGTTGGCAGAAGAAAAGTTCGATAATAATAAATGCAATTTTGAAAAATTCCTCAAAGATTTTTGTCCTGAAGAGACAAAAATAGTTATTGAAAGCAGTTCGATTTGGGAATATATTTTTGAAATGCTTGAAGAGATGAAGTATGAAGTTAAGCTAGCAAATCCAACAAAGACAAGAGCAATTGCAGAAGCA
>Ga0315293_10002999_pt1 | contig 16267 bp, 27 predicted proteins | sample YL17G13_20_MG_FD_203071 | JGI IMG/M metagenome (GOLD analysis project Ga0315293, IMG submission 203071) | Sediment microbial communities from Yellowstone Lake, YNP, Wyoming, USA - YL17G13_20 | ecosystem: Environmental > Aquatic > Freshwater > Lake > Sediment | place: USA: Wyoming | collected...
GGCCGCCATGTTCTGCAGGAACGTCTGGAAACAAGCTGATGGCCTTCCAATCGCCCCCATCGGCTCCATGATCTCGATTCTCTTTGGACCCATATCGTACATATTGAGGTTGTTGCCTGACAGCTTTGCAACGACATTGTAGTGCAAGCGGAATCTGCCTCGTGAGAGGCGCACAGCCACGATCACGCTATGAAGTGGTGGATCAAAAGGCTGCTTGTTGTCTTGATAACCACAGAGAATCCAGCAATCGGTGCTACGAAAGTGAAATGGCCAATCACCAACGTAGCGTTTGTGCATTGCCCTCATCAGCTCAATGAGATCTTGCTTCTCTTGCTCTTTCATGTATTGACCTCTTTCATGAATCCGCTGGCGTAGATCGCCCTAATATTATCTGTGGTCTTTGTTATCTCGGTTAAGGCATCATAAATGAGTTTATAAAAGATCGCCGGAAATTCATCTGGGTTAAAGGCAGGATTTGCCATTTCAACTTTCAGACGCAAATTGCAGATGGGCGTATCAACATGGACTATCAAATCTGGCCCGTTGGATTCAACACGGACGTTGATGTGGCCCCACTGTCGATGGATTGTACTCCATTCGTGGGTTGGTGCGAAGATATAACTAGTACAATTGTCCGAAACTTTGAAATCGGCTGGTATCTTTTCCCTGAGCAACTCCATCACGAGTTTGCCAGCATCTTGATTGTTGATAGCCTTGGTGTGGATTACCTTTTTCTCTAACTCGACCAACTTATCATTGTGATCTTTAATCGCCTTGATGACCAAATCTAGATCGTCCGATTGCATCATCTCGCGTTTGATGTAAAACAAATGGGCGATCAAGGATTGGCGATCAATTTCGATATCCCATTTGCGGTCAGTCTTCCATCCACGAATCTTGAATCTGATGATGAGCTGGCCGTTCCCATCTCTGACCTCACTAAAGTCACCTTCGTATGCCTTCCTCATGGCAGACGAGAAAGGCCATGATGCGCCCTGCACTGGGTTGCTGAGCAGTTCTGAGACTTTCATGTTGATTCTCACAAACAGAGATGGGGGAGCCAGCTCCAAGCCAGCTCCCCCATCTCAAACTCAGGTGGGTCCTGAGGAACGCTCAGCTCCCGTAGCTGACCTTTGACATCAGCTCCTGCAGGTCGGGCCGCTCCGTGATCGATTGGATCCAGCTGCGCCCGCCCTTCTTGGCCTTGAACTTGGCTGCCATCCGTGCCAGGTGCGGGTTGCTCACCACGGCCCCGCCGAGGGTCTTCGTCTCGTCGGCGCACAGGCTCCGAGCGAGCATCACCGCTGTGTCGCGCTCCGCCGACTTCGCGATGACCTCCATGAAGTCGAGCACGTTGTTCATCTTCTTCTCGTCGCCCTGGCCCTTGCCGAGCTCCTTGGCGTTGGAGATGACGCCCCAGACGAGGCCGATCAGCTCGTTCCTCGACTTGAGCATCTTCTTCACCTTCTCCTTAACCTTGGAGAAGTCGTTGATGACCTCGGTCGGGATGACCTCAGTCGTGAACCTCTCGAACTGGAGGGCGAGCTCACGCCCGATCAACCCCGACATGACGTGTTGTACGATGTTCTTCTCGAAGCCCTGCTCCTGGGAGATGTTCCAGACGCGGGCGACCATCTCCCACGATCTCGGGCTGGGCTGGACCGTGAATCCCCGGTCGGCCTCGTGTTTCCCGGCAAGATGCGTGTCGTTGAACCCGACAAATTGGAGTATCTTGTCGGCGGCGGCACCGCACCGCGACTTCATGTAGGCCGCCCAATCGTCCATGTACGGGCCGCCAAGGGTGAGATCCAGATGGCAGAACCGGTCGAGGAAAGCCGCGTCCCCGAAGTTGTTGACCGTGTATCCCTCGAGGTAGTTTCCCGCGACCACAACCGACCAGCCCTTGGGCAGCTTGTACGTGCCGATGGCCTTGTCGTAGACCAACTGGAAGGTCGCCTGGATCACGTCGTCCTCCGACCGGTTGAGCTCGTCAAGGAAAAGGATGCCCTGGCATCCCGTCTCGCCCGCCTTCTCTCGGTCGATGCAGATCTGCCCTTTGTGCCCTTCCTTGCGGAAGATCGTGCACGCGGGGCTGCATCGCTTCGCGTCGGGCAAGTCCGCCGGAGGCAGATAGATGGTCCGCCCGATGGTTCCGTCCGTGGTGATCTCGCGGTCGGGCAAACCGCGCAGATCGGACGCCTCAAGCTGGCTGCACCGCATGTCCACCATGCCGATGCCCATCGTGTCGGCCAGCTGATCGACCCCCGAAGACTTGCCCAGACCGTGCTTCCCCCAAATGAATGGGGTGATCCCCGCCTCGCGGCAGAGAAGCACAGCTTCCTTGATTTCGGACACGTTCATCAGCGTTCCTCCAAACCAACCGGGCCGGGGCTGCACACCCCGCGCCGCCGCCGCCCCCCCGCCGCGCCCGCCGCCCCCCGAGAAGGGGCTCTTCGTGGATGTTAGTAGTCAGATAACCGTGGACACGATTTTCTTGATGGCCTCGAAATGCGCGTTTTCCATCTCGATCTGCTGGATGTCGATCTTGAGCATCGGAGGTGCCCATTGACGAACATGGCTCTTATCGGGCTTCTGTCCCTTGACCTTCCTGATTCTACCGACCTTGTACACATGCTCGTCAAGGTACAGAATGGTCGATCTGCCCTTTTGGGAGATGTACATTCCCACCTTCTGGGCTTTGTACAACTTCGACTGAGGGTCGTCGCTGTTAGGGAACTCTATGGTGACCCTCCTGGCGCCTTCGTGGTCTACTGGGAGTTCGTTCTTCACGAAGACCAACGACGCCTTGACTGCGCCCTTTGCTTTTGGATGCGGCAAGAAGTCGGTCATAAATTCCCCTTAAATTTCCTCTTCCACTGATCCAACATATCAGCCGCAACAACTTTAGATACAGCGTCCAATTCCTCCTTGGTCATCTTTTTCCATGCATTCTTATCGTTGACGTCCACTACTGAGCCGTCTGAGACGTCGGAATCGTGCGGATTCACTTTGTAGCCCTTGTTGAGGCAAAATTCCCCATTGTCTAGATCCATGAACCCGTGGAATGATTGCCTAGAATAACTATTGATTCCCTTGACTTTGAGGTAGGAAACATGGATGAAAACCCCAGGCTTGGCTTCTGGAGATGAAAGATATTTGGTGAGCCGACTGAGTTCATGAGATGAATACACCTTGTCACCGATGCGAACTGACCACATCGTGAATTTAGCCACGTTGACTATGATTCCTTCGGTGTAGATGTTCATTTCTGCACTTCTTTCATCGAATCCATCGAGTCCTCGAGGACTTTGATGACTTCCGATGCATTCAACACATCCACAACCTGGCCATCCTTCAATAAGACCCGCTTGTCGAAATCGACCTCGACCCTGAACATCTTGGTCGCGATCACTTTGTGATGGAAAGATGAATTATTCTGGGGAACATGGTCTGTGATCCAGATCGCGATCTTGAACATGACCTTACACTCCGGGTTGTGGATGTCATCTTTGGTCCCATAGAGGAATGGCTTGAATTTGACGATGGTTCTCGGTGTTGCGATGGTCTCGAAGGTCTTGAGAAGCTTGAATTTCATATCCCACCAACAAAGGGGGCCTTGAGCCGAAGCCCAAGGCCCCAAGCCGACCTTACTTACTCATCAACCAAGCCACCGCTGCCTTGATCTTCTCGGCGAACCCCTTCTTCTCGGGGTAAGGTCTCAGGGTCCACGAGGTGATCTCGCGAACCTCGTCCTGCTGTTCCTTGGTGAGGTGCGCGAAGCCCGCTTCGACGTCGAGGTTCTCGTGCACTTCGCACTTGACGCCGAACTTCTTCGCCAGCTCCCTCAACTCCGCCTCCGCCACCTTCACGTCATCGAGTCCACCGTGCAGGACCACGTGATGAAGAGGAATGAACGCGAAGCGTTCGGTGAACCTGTGGGCATCCTGCCCGAGGGCCTTGCGGAGGGCATCGTAGTTGATCGAGCGCTGAGGGACGAGGCTGATCTTGGCCTCGCCGAACTCGATCATCCGGTTGCCGTTCTCGTCGGCGTGGCAGAGCTGCTTGAAGGCCGGGATCAAGGCGTCCCGTTCCTCTTCGAGGACCTTCTGTGCGGCTTTGACCCTCTGGCTTGCCTCGACGTACTTGTGAGCGCGTTCGATGAGTTCGACCTTTTCCATTGGGATCTCCTTTCGTGGTGCAAAGAACCAGATCTGGAGTTCCAACGCACACGCTCCACACCAGAGACGTGTCTGCGAGGAGAATGCTTTGGTGGGTGTTACATGAGTTGAGGTGGGCAATTGAGGACGATGACGACCTTGCCCTTCTTGATTTGATCGAGAAAGAACGGGAAGAATTGGTCTGGCATGTTGTCGAACATCGGTATGGTCATGTATGTGATGTCCGTCTCGTTTTCATTGTGGGTCTGTTTATCTAGTTCTATCATCGAATTCCTCCACAGCAAGACTTAGAATGAAGAGTCAATCCAGAAGTCGTGGTGAACGGCTGTCCGCAACGGTCGCAGTTGAACTGAAGCTCCCGTGGCATGCCGAAGAAGATTTCCCACGGCGACTTAAATTCACCATTTGGCGCGCATTTCTTCCTGTGCAGCGTGTATCCCGAGATCGACTTGATCAGGTGGGATTCGATAAGTTTGCCGTGAAAGTTCTTACCGCAACCCTTTCCGCACTTGAAGCAGACGTAGGACTTCCATTTGTTCTTGCAGAAGTTGATGAGCTTGACGCTGTAGTCGCCAAGATTAAGCCTCTTGATGTGCTCTGCCGCCACGGAGATTGTCTGGAAATCCTCGTCGCATCCCATAACAAGATTAACCGTGTTGGCGGCCAACCTGGCGAGGAACGCCTCGATGCATTCCTTGCTCCGAACCGCAACCGCCCAATCCTTCGGACCCCATGTGGCAGGGTTGGCGCTCATCTCGTCAATCAGCTCGGATATCTGCTCGGGCGAGAATATCTTTGGGAGCTCACCGAGCGAATTTGGCAAGAGCGACAGGCTGGCGACGTGCTTTTTGATCGTCGAGAACACTTTGGGGAGATTCTCGTGATTGGCGTGTGTCATCTTGGTGAAGGCTTTGTTCACCACATCAGCCTTCTGCCATCGCATCTGCGCAATGGCGCCGAGGATCTTCTCGACCATATTGAAATCTTGCCAGTCGATCACGTCCATAACCAGATGAACCACCTCAGGATCTTCCGCAAGATACTTAATTGCCACCTTGTCCTTGGCGATCTCTTCTGGGTGCAGGTTGATAAAATCCGATAATGCCGGTCCGAGGATGTCGTCGGGATTAAACTGGGGATCGCCGAGGATCTTTCTTAGCGTTCGGTCGTTCATGCTCTCCCTCCGCTTGATGTGTCAATGGCGGGGTGCAGCCCCCGCGCCCGCCCCCGCCCGCCGCGCCCGCCGCCCCGCGAGGAGGGCTCTTTTATGGGGGTTAATTGGCTAAAATAAATCGGGCCGGGAACCAGACTACAAGCCCAGCTCCCGGCCCGACAGCGGAGGCGATCAGATCACATTGCTTCTTGCCGAAGGAGTCCTTGCGAAGATCTCTTCGAGCTCCTTGGCCAGCGCTTCCTTCTTGGCTTTCGTGACAAGCCGCTTCTGCTCCTTCTCCCCCAGAGTGAGCTGGGGCTTGGCGGGCTTCTCCTTCAGGCATCTCTTCCACTGGTGGTTGTTCGGGGGAGGGATGAGGTTCAACTGCGCGGCGATGTCGAAGAGTTCCACGTCGGTGAACGCCTCGTCGAGGTTCCACGTCATCGAGATGTCTTTCTCGATGTTGGCGAGATCCTTAACGGCATTGCCGCTCGCCCAGGAGACATCGCTCCAACCTCCTCCCCAGACTCCAGCATGCTGCCGCGCAAGTGCGATCGTCTTGTCAACCACCATCTGCCGCCCGACGATCTCCACTGCTTGGTCGAGGTACTTTAGGCCGCACTTGCGGTCTCGGATTACCTGTTCTTTCGTGTACATACAATCTCCTTATCTTGACTTCTGCGGTTGTAGTGGGGCCTGTGGGACTCGAACCCACGACCACCTGATTATGAGTCAGGTGCTCTAACCAATTGAGCTAAGGCCCCGGTGAACCTTGTCTCGATGAACGTCTACTTCTTGTCTTTGATCGCGGTCTCGATCTCCTTGACGTCCACCTCCTTGTCGCCGACCTTGACCTTGCGCTTCATCGCTTCGCGCTCGGACTTCTTGGGGCAGACGAGCTTCTTCTGCCCGCCCTCGTTCACCTCGATCAAGATGCCCTTCTTGATGTCCTTGCAGACCGGGCATTCCGAACCGAGAGCCTTGTGGCCGCACTGAGAGAACTTGTGACGAACGATGGGCATGTGATCCTCCTTCGTGTGGTAAAACTATTTATCTAGCCAGTTCCTTCGAGTTGATGAGATCGATGAGCTTCAGTTCCCAGCTGGTGAGATTCACGTCGTTCCGATACGGTGAGGACAAGCCGTACGCCTTGGCTGCCTCGTAGATTTTCGGAGGCACGATGATGCCGACGCAGGTCATGGCGCCGCCAAGAGATTCCTCGTCCTCGGAGAAGGATTTCCAAGGGTAAGGATTAATTAACGCACCGCTGACCTGGGCAAATGGCTCGAAGAAACCCGCGATCTCCTTGAGATCCTTGTGTGAACCGCCCTCGAGAACGATGATGGTCTTGTCGTTGATCCAGTCACAATAAATGTCGTGCGCATTGATGCGCTCAGGATTGGCTTCGCGTGCCGCCTTGTCGTGCGCCCACGACTCGACCACCATCGCCGAATCTGCCATCTCAGCAACGCAGTGGGCTACTTGAATGCCCTTCTGGATGCCCGACAACCACGAGTTGACGAAGAAGTAAGCTCTCATTTGATCTCCTCAATTAATGCGAAAGTCGTGACTCCACCGCCTCTTTCCCTCTCACGTCCTACTTCATCTCCGGACTTGAAGGAAAGAGGCGGCCCGGTCATTTTGGTTATAAGTTGATCGAATTGCTCAATCGCGTTTGGATTAGAGAAGTTAATTGCCCACTCAGCAGTTAGGATTGGCCTTTTGCCAATCCCGTATTTAGTGTGGATGTCAATCCATTTGAGACTAGCAATGACTGATTTCAAATCCAACAATGCACCATGAAATCCGGCTATCTTTGCGGTTGATCCTGAGCACTGGATGCACATTTGTAAGCTGAGCCCGTGGATGTTGATATCGTACGCGTCGACCAACTGATAGAAAAATCCATTGAACGCGCTGGTGTTCCTGCAGAGGTACATCCTTAACTCGGGCTCGATCTCCAGTGATTGGAGGTGCGCCCACAGGAGGTAGGGGAGCTCGCAAGGAGGCTCCGCGATGATGTTTCTCGCTTTGATCATTTCTCACCCCAAGATCGTCGGATCGCCGACGTTCTCTTCGAAGAATTTCGGGTTGGACATGGCCTTGATCAATTCTGGAGCGGCCCCGACGATGATGTCGAGCACCTGAGCTGGCACCTTCCATTTCCTGTCGCTGGCGCCATATGAAACCCTGAATTGGTTTGTGAGTTTATTCTGGTTCACCTGAATAGTGCTGAAGATTGGCCACCCATTTTGTGCTATGCTGCTGAAGACTGCCAGACGCCAGGTCGTGAGCTGGCAACTTTCTTGTTGTTTAATAGAAATGACGTTATATGTTGCTTTCGACTGGGCCATTTTCTCTTTAGATGCCTTGTTGAAATAGATGACGGCTGCGTCCAGGATCTTGATGATTTCGTCGGCGTTAGGAAGATTCTTGACGCCGCTGGCAACTTTCTTGTCGTACTTGCTGACTTCCTTCCCGATTGTCTCATCGATTGTGCTCTTGATTGGATAACAGCATCTGTTTGCCAATCTAATCGACGTTGTGCCATGATGAACAACGATGGCTAGCTCTTGCCCATGAACAGAGAATTTAATCTCGAACAAAAGTCCTTTGAGTTTGACATTTTGGTCATCGCGCACGTCGATGGCCTTGAGGGCCTCTCGCACTTGCGCGATCATCGCTTCCGAATCCATGTTGACCTCCCCACTCTATTCGCATTCGTTCTCCATCGCGTCTGCGATGCACGAATCGACCCATTCCTTCACCTCGGGCGTGAAAGCCGCTTCCCTGACCTTCAGGGTGGTCGACTTCGTGTTGTAATCTGACCGATCTGTTTGGCGCCTGACAACGCCCATGAGAATGTAGTGTTTCCCATCCATGATGATTGTGGAATGACATCCGGCTTGTGAGAACCAGAAAGCGACCTTGGTAACCGGGTTGTGCAACTTCGGTACGGAGTACTGATCAACCACGAAATGACCATCCGATTGTGTGTTCATTTGATATATCATGTCGTCGTATGTCTTGGGGTCGATATCGAGCTGGGTGTAGCCGCGCTTGTCCAACTCAGAACGCACCCTGGCGACCGCAATGAGGCAGATGGAGAACTTCGGCCCACCCGGCCTCGGCGGGTGCTTGATCCTTGACTCGGTGTAATTTCTCGGTCCACTGGCGCTCATGCATCCTCCTTGATTTTAATTGAACGCCCCCGGCGGGCAACAGCGCCCGCCGCCCCCCGCCCGCCGCGCCCGCCGCCCCCCGAGAAGGGGCTCTTCGTTAATATTATAGCCGCTCCTTGAGACGGCTGAGGTACTGAGCTACTTGTACGTGATCACCACAGAGCCGACCTTGGCGTAGCTGTTGCACTCCGTCTTCGGAGTCCTCTTGTGCATGATGTTGCACCCGCACTGCGCCCCGATGCACGACGAGCACGGGCTCTTGCTGTTGGGATCGTCGGGCTTGGGTTTGTTCTCCTCGATGAGCCTCTCGACCAGCTTCTGGAAGAAAGGGAAGTCCTCCACGCTGCCAGGCGACTTCCCCGACTTCATAAACTCGTTGAATTCTTCGATGGCAGTCTTTTTCTTCGCCATGGTTCCTCCTCAGTTATTGATCTCGACCAGCGTAAACGCAAGCGTCCTAGCAGGACGGATTGTGCAACCGACCGCATCTGCTGGCATGTCGATCTCGACCCGGTTCCCTAGGTCGCGCACTTGCGCTTCATCGAAATGACGGTGGCAGAATGCCAGCACGGCGTCTTTGTCTGCCCACACCGTCAACTTGTTCGACGGGAACCAGCCATGCGGCTCTTTCCCCAGTGTGATTTCATACCCGCCGCCGTCTATCGGCTTCTTGGCGTCTGAGCTCGTGTGCACCCAAAACTTGACCATGTCTTCCTCCACTCTACTTGAATACGCATTCCGTGGCGTTCTTGTCGTCCCTCACCACATCGGTCTGAGGGAGGTAAGGGTGTCTCAGCGCCCCGCTGTTGAACTGCCCGTAGTGGTTGATCCTGATCACCCGGCCCTTGTACTCGTTGAACTTCTGGGCGAATTCCTTCTGCCAGAACTGGGTCATCGATCCCACCCGGACCAGCAGCTTGAGCTGCCCGCCGACGAACTGGCCGCATCCGATGGATTCCACCATCGGCTCTGCGGTCTTGGTCATGGCGTCGGACAGCTTCATGTCCATGATCACCATGTCAGCCTCGTCGCACTTCTTGCACTTGATCCAGTGCGGAACCTTGCGTCCTCCGCCCTTGTACTGCTGGGCGCCCTTCACCTTGAGGACGAGCCCCTCGTGCTGGGCGTAGAATTCCTTGACGAAGTCCGTGGTGTACCTGGGCACCATGCGGAACCGCTCCTGGGTCGGCGCGTCGAGGCTGGCGTACCATTCCTCGAGCTTACGGCGCCTGTCGTCGTCTCCTAGGTACGAGAAGTCCTCGTAATCGACCGCCAGGAGATCGAAGACGTCCATGAAGTCATGTCCGAACGCCAGGCGCCGCTTCTTCGCCCATTCCGTCCCGTAGCCCATCTCCCCGATGATGAGCGTCCCCGCTCGCAGGCAACTTGGCCTGTAAGAGTCGAGTCCGCATTCCTTGTGGTTCGTGTTGCGGGTGATGAACATGTTGGAGCCGGGAAGGATGAAGAATGCCGCCCAGTTGCCATCCAGCTTGGGCTCGGCGACGTGGAGTCCCCCGGCCTCACTCTTGGTGAGGAACGACTCGTCGCTGGGGCCGGTCAGATCCAGTCCGCAGCCCTGGTATCGATTGGTGAAAATGAATCCCTGCGAAGAGAAGACTGTCGGATCGATTTTCATAACTCCCTCCATTCATACGTCGATCTTAAGCGAGAGGCGGGATTCGAACCCGCATCCATGACGGGGGCCTTCAGCACACGGGTAAAGCAGCCCCACGCTTCGGATCCCCACCTACAAGGTGACCCGTGTTTAGCATGCCTTCCGGCACTTCATGGTTGTTTGGGGCGGTTAACCCCAAAGTCCTACCATTGGACGACTCTCGCGATGGAAGACGTGTGATTGCCTGTTAGACGCTTGCCATCTTTCTCCTAATGAGTTCTTTGCAGATCTCGGAGTGAACATCGGATGTGGCTTTCCAGATCTTCCGTAGCCTCTCAGATTCCGCGATGAAGATTTTGTGAGCTTCGTCGTACTTCTTTTCGACCTCACCTTGCAATTTCCAGAGATCCTCGTTGCTCATTTTGGAAAAGTCCATGTTGCCCTCCTGTGTTGTAATAGACTGATGGCCCGCCTCGAGACCCCAAGCGGGATCGCGAAGCGGGCCATCGGCCCGCTGAAGAGCTGTTCTTCGCTGGAGTGTCGAGCTGCCTCAACCGAATCCGGAAGGTTTTACCAGTGGCCTGTCCATTCGGCTGATGGCTCTCGCTCCGTAGGGCCGCTCTTCTACGAGCCCCACGTACTGAAGCGGGAGCAGGAAGAGCATCGTCACCTCCCTATTTGTCGACGCTGGTGATGGCCTCGATCTCGTTCTTGGGGACGCCAAGGTCCTCGAGCTTCTTCGTGGCCTTCCGCATCCGGGCCTTGGCCCTGCGGTCGAGGATCGAGTGCAGGTCGCAGAACTTGGTGTGGAAGAGGTTGCTCGTCCTCACCTGGCGGTGGCATCCGCACTTGGTGCCGTCTTCCTTCACGAACTGGCACTCGATCGTTGCCGCCTGCTTGTTCTCTGCCGGGAGGAAGCACAGCGTGCCCGGCACGACGTGCGGGTAGAGAACCTGGATCTGCCCCTCCGTGAGCTTTCCGTTGGCCCAGATCTTCCTTTCCATCATCTCGCTCATCTTCGTATCCTCCGCTGAACTCGCGTCCGGAGACCACCCCCGGCCCGCGCCGCCCCCCGACCACCGCCCCCGCGCCCCCGCGAGAAGCGGTGCTTCGTTGATGTGCCGTGTGTTAGTCGCGCTGCCATTCGCCGCTGTGGAAGAATGCCTTCGCCTCCCCGGCGAAGACGAACGGAACGTAGCCGCCCCTGTCCTCGCCCTCGGGGTGTTCATCGAGCCACCCCTTGTCGACGCCCAGGTCGGCGAGGGTGAAGGGCACCTCCTCGTCGGCGTTGTTGCACTGGAAGAAACTGACGACCTGGCCTTCGTGCATGACCGGGATGTACGGCTTGATCTCGTCTCCGTCCCCATTGAGCTTCTTAACCAACTCCTTGCTTGTCATGGTTCCCTCCACATCTGATGAAACTTACGGCGCGGGCAACGCGCCCCCGCCGCCCCCCGCCCGCCGCGCCCGCCGCCCCCCGAGAAGGGGCTCTTCGTGGATGTTATCCAACCTGGCACTGATATCTGTGGTTGGACAAGGCGTTGGGAACGTGCGCCCACTCCAGATCCATCACGCCGAGGTTTGGAGGAGACTTCTGGGAGGTGAGGAAATGTTCGGCGAACTTCTCGAAGGCGTCTCGAACCTCACCTTCGGTCGGTAAGCCATCGAAGTAAATTGTCGCCGAAGACGAATCGGTGTTGTCGACGCACGGTTCCAATGTTGCGTAAATTACCTTGGTCATGGTTCCCCTCCATTAAAAACCAGATCCGCAATCGACGTCGTCATCCGGATCCTTCTCTTCGGGCTTCCCGTTGGCGACACCATCGATGTGAGCCTTCAGCTTCCCCAGCATGACTTCCTGGTTGGTGAACTTGTACTCTTTGGTGCCTGAGAAGAATGTGTTCTTCTCCAGATCGATCTCCATGATCTTGTACGAGGCGGCTTTCGCCTGGGCGGAAGAGCCCGTCGAGTTGTGTGTGTTGAAGTGCACCTTGGCGATGATGTTGGGCTTTACCGCCGGGTTGGGATCGCATCTCATCGCGATGCTGTTGATTCTTAGGATCCAGGTCTCGTCGGGGAACAGATTCCCATCGAGATCGATGCCGAGATGCTCCGTCTGCGCTGCGGCGACCAGCGCGTTGAGCGCCTCGATGTCAGTCGCCGCCCCGATTAGCTTACCCTTCAGCGTCGTGACTGAAGGCGGGTAACTCGAATTGACCCTGTGGTAGGTGCCGATGTGTGTTCCTTGGATGAAGACTTGCCCCCTGTCATCGACCGTGACGCCTGGTGGCGTTTTCATGTGATCCTCCAGTCCTTTACACACCCGTGTGCGCGGCCTTGATCTTGACGACGATGTCCTTTTCGTCACCGATGAAGAAGTAAACGACCTCCCCGTCATTGCTGTCGGCGTGCCAAACCGACTGGTCACCGGCTTCCTGGCCGAGCTGATATCCGTTCTCGAAGATGTCGAACCCCGTCGATCCGTCGTTGTTGTACCCAGACGTGCAGGAACTGGCCGACAGCTCTGATGGGTCTCCGCCCGCTTCTTCCAGTTCCGCAAGAGCTTCCTGGATCAGCTTGGAGAATTTCAGACTCATGTGTATTCCCTCCAATTGGACCTAACTCGGGGGTGAGGAATCGAACCTCAATTCTGGGATCCAAAGTCCCATGTCCTGCCGGTTGGACGACCCCCGAAACCGAGGACGAAGTCAGGCCGGGCTGGGTTAGTCGACCAGGCCCACCTCCTCAAGCTTCACCTTGGTCGTGTACGCCTCGCGGATCTTGTCGTCGATCACGTTCACCTTGCTGTTCGTGTGCGCCAACTTCGGATCCCATCCGTCAAGGTAACCTGACTCACGCATGTCCCGAAGGATGACACCCCGATGAGCCGTGCAGAACCTCGACGTGGGCGACGACGCGCTCTTCTTGCATTTCTTGTGGGTTTCCTTGTTGATGAACTTGCATTTTCCGCATTTCTTGGTCTTAGTCATGTGACCCTCCGCAAAACTGTTGGCCCCCGGCGCGGGCAACAGCGCCCCGCCCGCCGCCGCGCCGCCGCCCCCGCCGCGCCGCGAGGAGGGGCTCTTCGTGGGCGTTGATTCTTATAAACAAAAAAGGCGGAGGCAAGGCGATCAAAATCCTTGCCTCCGCCTAGCGAAGGTGGGTCTGGCGGCCTTGAGGGGAATCGAACCCCCTTTCACCTTCCCTCAACCGGGCTATTATCCGGTGGGGCAAGGCCGACGAAACCGGGGCGGGGTTGCCCCCGCCCCGGCGTGTGGTGCCCGCTGGGCTTACTCGCCCTTGATGATGCGGGCGATCATGCGGGCGCGCTCGATCGGGCTCATCTTCTTGTCCATCGCCTTCAAGGTCATCCAGACCTTGAACTCCGTCTCGTCGTATTGCGCCGTGTTCGTCTCCTTCATCCACCGGACGCGAGCCTCGAGGACGTCGACCTCGGCCTTGAGCTTCGCGATCTCCTCCTGGATTTCCCTCTCCGTGAGCTCGATGGCCTTGATGTCCCGGAGGTTGACGTAGACCCCCCGGTCGGTCATCCACATTCCGTTCGCCATGCGCTGGGTGAGCGTGACGATCTCACCGTCAGGGAGCGAATGGTTGCCGCTGTTCCCGACGATCTTGGCCTGCATTCCCGACTTGAACTTGACCATGTGTAACCCTCCGCAAAATCGACACCGAACACAAAGGGCAACCCCCGCCCCGCGCCCCCGCGCCGGGCGGCTCGGCCCGCCGCCCCCCCGCCGCCGCGCCCGCCGCGCCGCGAGGAGGGGCTCTTCGTGGGCGTTGATTCTTATACACAAAAAAGGGGCGGCCAATGGCCGCCCCAATCGAACGCCCCGTGTGATGTTACTTGGCCTTGTACGCGACCACCAGGCCGGTCTGGATGTTCGCCGGGTCGCTGAACTCGTAGAAGAAGCGGCCCGCCGCGAACTTGAGAACGCGATCCATCTTGCCCTTCTCGAGGGCCTTCGACTCGCTCTTGCACCCCGAGCACACCGCCGTCCCGGCCTTCTTCCGCCGCCCGCAGTCGCAGATCCAGTCGCTCTTCATGTTGACCCCTCCACAAACAAACCTTCCTAACACCGCGTTCCACGTGGAACCGGTGTGGTGTACAAAATAGGTGAGCGCAACGTCGGACCGCGCTTCCCCCACATACAAGTAGGGGGAAGAATTGCAGTCATTAAAACGCGGATCGCCGATTCCGCCCACCGAGGGTGTGATGTACTGAGCGGCCTGCGCCGCCACGTGGTATGTTATCAGCCCTGTGATGTACGAATACGAATGCGTAGACCGGCTACCCAAGAGCAGCCAGTCTACGCATTCGGGCGGAGCGCCGAGCCCCGCCTCGAATGCTTCGATAGAGTGGAGGGTCTAAAAGCGGGCAGGTCCGTTAGGCCCTACCCGCTGCTGATGAATAGATCGATCGTCGTAGACGCTGCACTTCTGATTTGGAGCCCTTTGAAATGATTAACGCATAATCCCTCCTCGGCACTTGCCTCAAAAAGTAGGGAGACCTTCAGAGAGCCGGATCTCGGCACCACTTTGGCACTCGCTCGGCCACGCACGGTCACGAGAATCATGCAGAACCCTCTGAAGCCTCACCCAAATCACCAGGCGGCCCCTTCTCGGGGGCCGCCGCGCCGCCCCCGGACCACCGGCCCCGCCGCCCCCCGAGAAGGGGTCTTTCATCGCGGTCCCACAACCAATTCAAGATGGTCGTCAGCAGTGAAAGCAAAGAGGATATAACGTGTGTTAACAATATATTATTTGTGTGTTAATTTAACAATAAAAATCCCGTGGCCGGGCCGGGCAAGACGTGTGTTAACCAATATAATGTTTGTGAGTTAACACGTCGGCCTGTCCTCGCGGACGTGTGTGGTACCCTATATAGGGTGTCCCCACATGTCCGCCGCCCATGCAGAAAGGGCCGGGGGAGAGGTCCCCCGGCCCAGTCCGCAGGGTGGAGTCCGTCCCTAGGTGGCGGTCGTGCCGCCCCCCTCGACGAGGGCCTTGGCGGCGGCGATCCGCGCCGCCTCGATGAGGCGCTCACGGGCCTTGGCCTCCTCGAGGGCCTTCAGCATGCCCAGGGTCCGCTCGAGCTTGCGCTCCGCACCGGAGGTGGCGCGGATCGCAGGCTTGCAGATCAGGCACCCGACGAAGGTGTGCAGGTCCGAGGTCCTGCGGAAGACCACCTTCCCGCACTGGCACTGGATGAGGACTCCCTTCTTCCCGTGCTCTTCGGGGAGCGTCCACGTGTCGGTTCCGACGAACTTGATCGCCGGGTAGCGGGCGGCGTACACCTTCAGGGTGTACTCCGAGACCGCCGGGTGCTGAACCTGAGCGCTGTCGGGACGGACGTCGGGAATGGTGAACATGCTCCACCTCTATCTGCCGCCTCCCCGGTCAATCGCCGGGGCGGTCGGTTTCCCGTTGTCCGGGCTCGGGCCGGGCCGGGCCGCGCCGGGCCGGGCCGCGCCGGGCCGCCGGGCCGCCGGGCCGGGCCGCGCCCCCGCGCCGCCCCGCGCCCCGCGCCCGCGCCGCCCCGCGCCGCCCCGCGCCCCCGCGCCCGCGCCCCCCCGCGCCGCCGCCCCGCCGCCGGTCGAGCCGCCCCGCGCCAAGTACCACACACAGAATATTCTGGTACTTCCCGGAGAGGGGGGGAGGGGATGGGGACCATGGGGAGGGGGATGGGGGATCCCCACCCAGGTCCTCTATTTTCTTTCAAGCGAGCGATATTTTCCGCGTGGAAGCGGCATATATACTAATGTACAAAGGTCTGAGATGCATTATGGTCTGAGATGGTGGTCTGAGATGGTGGTCTGAGATGCGTGGTTGAGATGCGTGGTCTGAGATGTGTTATGGTCTGAGATGCATTATGGTCTGAGATGCGGCAGACGAAAGATATTTTCCGCGTGGAGAGATATATATATTAATGTACATCGGGGTCAAATTCTATCATAGTCCCTGGTTCTATTAGATGTTCTGGTGTTCCTTTAGTTTCGCCAACCAATACTCTCGCGGCAGTATCCCGGACTTCACCAACAAACTGCTTCACTGAGCGATATATTACCTCTTCTGATCCAACCGCATCGTCTGTTACTGTATGTAATTTTGTATTGGCTCC
>Ga0315293_10003006_pt1 | contig 16248 bp, 18 predicted proteins | sample YL17G13_20_MG_FD_203071 | JGI IMG/M metagenome (GOLD analysis project Ga0315293, IMG submission 203071) | Sediment microbial communities from Yellowstone Lake, YNP, Wyoming, USA - YL17G13_20 | ecosystem: Environmental > Aquatic > Freshwater > Lake > Sediment | place: USA: Wyoming | collected...
TCCTCCTTGTGGGGGGGGGGGGGTGAATCGACACGCGTTTGGTAGCACAAGTACACGATTCGTGGCACGACTGGGCAAGACCGGGGCCATGAAATGGCGAGGCCGGTGGTTCCGCAGGAACCTGTCCCGGACGCGATGGATCCATCGTTCACGTGTCGGACGGCGAAGCCCCGCCGGCGTGAGTGACGACCGATCAATCTCCCAGCGCCCCGAGAAACGCCACCAGGTCCTGCTTCTCCTGCCCACTCAGGTGCATGGGCTTGAGCAGTCCGCTCTTGTTGACATGCGCCATTCCGTCGCGGTTGTAGTGATCGACAACCGCCTCCAGTGTGGGAAGCGAGCCATCGTGCATGTACGGAGCTGTTCGCGCCACGTTGCGAAGCGACGGAACGCGGAACTTCCCCACGTCGTCATGCCTCAACGTGATGCGCGCTCTGCCGGAGTCGGCGTAGCTTCGGTAGAGCCCGTTGTTCTTGAAGCTGTAGTCGGTGAAGTTGTATTCGCCGTGGCAGTGGAAACACTCACCTCGCTCGCCAAAGAACAGCGTCATGCCGCGGCGCTCGGATGCTGTGAGGGCTGTGGTGTCCCTGTCGTACAGGAACTTGTCATAGCGACTCTCCGGCCCGAGAAGCGTCCGCTCGAAGCATGCGATGGCCCGGGTGAGGGTGTACACCGACGGGCTCTGCGCGTAGGCGCGTTGGAACAAGCCTGGGTACTCGCGATGGGCGTTCAGCCGCGCAACCACGAGGTTCACATCGAAGTCCATCTCTACCGGGTTTGAGATCGGCGAGAGCACCTGCTGCTCAAGCGTGGGCACGCCCCCGTCCCACATGGTGTTCGGAAGATATGCGCAATTGACAAGGGATGGTGCATTGCGGAGCGCTGCCCGACCTTCAATCCCCTTGCTCAGGGGCAACCCATCGGCAAACAACTTCGCGGGATCGTGGCACGTGGCACACGAGATGGTGGAGTCGCGAGAGAGAAGTGGATCGGAGAAGAGGCGCTTTCCCAGAGCGATGCGATTGACGGTCGGTTGATTGTCGGCAGGGATGGGCAGCGCCGGGAATCCCCGCGGAACGGCGGGCGCCACGACCCCGAGGCCGTCATCGAGTGATCGTTCCTGGTTCCGGCACGTCAACAGGCATCCCAGCGCCCCGACGGATGCCAGGAGAGCGAGCAGCGAGATACGACGAGTGTGGAATGTCGAAGCACGCATGTGCCGGGATGTCCGTTCCGCATGACCGGGATGCATGGTCGGGCATCACTCGTCCGAAGAAAACGCGCTGCCCCACCGGTCGGCCATTCCGGCAGCGAGCGGAGCATTGTCAAACGAGTGCGTCGAGGTCTCTGTCCGCATGTCAACACGTTCGAGCATCGTGCCAAGGTCGAAACAGAGGCGGACAGGGCCGGCAGACGAATCTCCGACGGCGAATCGTACTGCAACGTCAACGGTCCGCTTCATCGCGTCGGTACCAAAGTGGTAGAAGAACTCCGTTGCAGGAACTCCCCCACCCTTACCAGTGGTGTCAACACGACCTTCCACTTTCATGAAGAGATACCCGCTGTTCCAGTCCCAGTGCATGCTCGGTGTCTGCATTGCCAACGGATGACCGGCAGCGAACACGGTTGGGTCGCCATGGTTGGTTGCTGAGTCAAGACCCACGACGAAACGCACACCCCGGTAGACGCCGCGGGGAAGAGAACCCGGCTCGTACACTCTTCGCCCTGGGTCAACCAGCACGACAGTGTCTGACACCGGGATCGCGGCGCCGTCATCCCGGATGGCCTCGATGTGCGAGATGTAGTAGCGGCAATCGGTGACCGTGAATGCAGGAGTGCCGGCCCTGCGATAGACCGTGTCGTAGGCCAGGTCTGCCCCCGCAATGGTCGAGCGGATATGCAGGTGCAGAGGTATCGCGTCGCCGGACGTGCGCTTCGGCTCCTGACGGTGGTCTGCGCGGCCGCACCCTGCCAGAGCGATGCCGAGAGCAGCGAGACCGACGTGCAGCGGATTTGTGCGTGTGGTCATGCACCAAAGATACGTTGGGGGTGACCGCCGGATTGCCGGCCGGGTCGAGGGTGAGTGGCGTTCCTGGGTTGTGGCAACTCCTTGTGCCGCGGGAGCATTTCTCAGCTGATCACCGACCGGATGTTGATCATGCGGAATCGTATTTTTCCCATACCTGCAGAGGTCCTCGATGCCCATCCCGGCACGTCGCTGAGACGGGCGGTATCCAGAGCCCCGGAGAACATCGGCCATGGAAAACGTAGCGTCCAGCTTCGCGCAACGTGCCGCACACCGCAGAGCATCCATGGTTGGCAATAGAGCTCGGAGCTTTGAGGAGGCCGAGCGCTGGGACCTTGCGTTCTGGCAGAAGCAATCGCCTCAGGATCGCCTTTCCGCGCTTGCAGCAATTCACCGCGACGTAGAGCATGTCCACAAGCAACCGCGGGAGAAACTGTGATGGTGTCGATCAGGGACTTCGAGGACATTCTCACCGAGTTTGAGAAATGGCGCGTCCGATATCTCATTGTCGGAGGGTTGGCGTTCATTTTCCACGCGAAACCCAGGTACACCAAAGACATCGACCTATGGGTGGATGCGCAGGCAGACAACATCGATCGAGCCAACCAGGCGCTTGCCGAGTTCGGGGCTCCCTATCTCATCACTACACCCCCGAACTCCGAAGAGATACTCCAACTCGGACTTCCGCCGAACAGAATTGACATCCTCTTGTCCATGTCAGGCGTGGCGTTCGAGACTGCATGGCCAAAACGGATTCGCAGCCTCTACAGCGATGTGGAAGCCAATTGGATCGATCTTGACAGTTTGATCGCGATCAAGTCGTCGATTGACGAGCCCCGCCATCAGGACGATGCGCGCGTGTTGCGGCAGGTGCGGGAGCTGCGAAATCCCGCGTGACAAGCAGGCGGGCATCACCCGTCAATGCCATGCTTCTTCATCTTCCGCCACAGCGTCGCGACGTGGATGTCAAGATCCCTGGCGGTTCTCACCCGGTGAAAACGGTTGCGCTCCAAAGCCTTGAGTAACAGCCGCTTCTCCGTGCTCTCCACGGAGTCATCATCGCCGGCAGGTTGTGCAGGGGAGACCGCCGGCCGCAGCAGGTACTCCGGGAGATGTTTCTTCTCTATGATGGAGCCCGGGCACAGCACGAATGCGTGCTGGAGGATGTTCTCCAGCTCCCGGATGTTGCCCGGGTAGTGGTGACCCAGCAGGACCGCAAGAGCTTCGGGCGCCACCGCCTCGATGGATCGCTGGTGGACGGTGTTGAAGTGCCCCAGAAAGTGCTCGAGCAGAAGCGGGATGTCGTCGGGCCTGTCGCGCAGCGGCGGCAGAGTCAGCGGCATCACGTGGATGCGGTAGAAAAGATCGCGCCGGAATGCTCCCGACTCCACCATTTCGTCAAGATTGCGGTTGGTAGCCGCAATGATCCTCACGTCCGACGCCACAGCCTCGGTAGCGCCCAGGGGCTCGTATATGCGTTCCTGGAGCACGCGCAGGAGCTTCACCTGTACCGACATCGGCAAGTCGGCCACTTCGTCAAGAAACAGCGAGCCACCGCGGGCACGGTCGAATCGCCCCGGTTTGTCGGTCTTCGCGTCGGTAAATGCGCCCTTGCGGTACCCGAAGAGCTCCGACTCAAGAAGGTTTTCCGGCAGCGCGCCGCAGTTGACGGCAACAAATGGCCCCTTCTTACGATTGCTGAGATTGTGGATCGCCCGTGCCAGCAGTTCCTTGCCCGTGCCGCTTTCACCAAGCAGCAGCACCGGAGATTCGCTCAGCGCGATGGCTGGCAGGTTGCTGAAGATTTCGAGAATCCGGTGATTGCGGGTCACCATGTCGTAGTGGGTGCTCTTGCCGGAGAGTTCCTTGCGCAGCTCCTCCACCTCGCTGAGGTCTCTGAAGGTCTCCACGCCGCCGATGACCGCGCCCGTCTCATCTTTGAGGATTGCGGTTGAGATGCCGATCAGCGTGGATGCTCCGGACTTGCGGAGAATCCTGACCGTGCGGTTGACACATGGCTTGTTTGTCTTGATGGTCTTCTTAAGCAGGCAGTCGCGCTCACAGATCTCGGCGTGAAAGACCTCCCAGCACTTCCTGCCGATCGCCTCGCGCACCGGCACCCCGGTTATGTTCTGCGCAGCCTTGTTGAAGGAGGTGATCGTCCACTCGCGATCCACCGTGAACACGCCATCGGCGATGGAATCGAGAATCACATCGTGATAGTTCGTGCGGGACGGGGCGTGGGGCGGCTTGGGATGCCACATGGTGCTGTGCCTGTTGAGGGTCGCGCAACAGGCGCGCGGCTTTGTGATGGACTGCTGGCGTCTGTGCACCAAAATAGGTGTTGTTTGGTGACCCGCAGCAACTCGGGTCCTCGATGCTCGACTCAACACGCTTCAGACGGCTGCCCAGCGGTGCGGCGTTGCCTTCGGATCGGTCGTCCACGAATACCGAACACGCAGATCGTTCAGCCACGACGTGCGCAACCGGCCCTCGTGTTGCAGCCTCCCAACCACGATGCCAGGGTGCACGCCGAGGTGTCTGGCGAAGCGTTCGATTGCTTTCTGAGAAATGTCGCCGGCGTGGGCAAATGCCCTGTACGCATCCGGTGATATGAGCGCGTCAGCGGCAAAGCGGTCGGCCTGGACCTCGCGTTGCCGGGCTGTCACGTCTTGGCTTCCGCATTCGAGAATCACGTCTTGCTTGGCGTGGAGCAACAGATGACCGATTTCGTGGAAAAGGCTGAACCAGAACACATCGGCCCAGGCGTACCGAATCGTGGCCAGGAGCACGGCCCTTTCGCGTCCCAGCCAGAAAGTTGCCCCCTGTGCATAGGTACCGGGAAAATGCGGGATCAGCACGAAGCACACCCCGGCTCTCGCCAACAGATCACGTACGCGGTTCGGCATGTGCGCAGAGACATCGCGCGTGAGTTCTTTCAGCGCGGGCAACAGACCGTGCAGCGTGTTCGACGAGAATGGCTTGCACGCAATTTCCCGGGCTTTGACCTCGCCCATGCGCAGCCACGCGGCAGTGGCCTCGGGCGATTGACCCTTTGGGCGGAGCGCACACCGAAACGCAGCCTCGTACCGCGAGACATGAGGAACATTCTCCAGTGAAGTGACCCCAAGGAACCGCTGCAGCTCCACAACCTTCTCGGTGTCATGCTGCTTTGCCATGCAGAAACCAAGGCCGACAAGCTGAACGTAGCAGAACTTCTTCACCAAAGGCACTTGCTTCTCGAGTTCGTCCAGCTCAGATTGCACGCATTGACGCGCCTGCGCCAGGCGATACTCGTTTTCCAGTCCAGTCCACACATGCGCGGGCACGCCCACTACTTTCTCAAGCTGAAGGGCAGTCTCGGGTGTGATTGCCTTGTCGCCCTTGAAAATTGCACTCAGCTTGGGCGAAGGCCGATCCATGCGTTTTGCCAATTCGTCTTTGCTCATACCCAGTTCTGCAAGCACCTCTTCGAGGTACTCGCCAGGCGGAATCGGAAGATCGGAAGAAACCACAGGCTCAGTCATCATGGTGCTTGCTCACTTCCTCTATGCAGGCGATGTGGAGGCGATTGCCTTCCAGCGTAAAAATGAGCCGATAGAATCCCGTCAGATTCAGAGCCCACTGACCCACGCGATTCCCCTTGAGAGGATGGCACCGCAGGCCGGGCAATCGCGAGAGCTCGTCGAGACCCTTCACGGCCTTTATGATATTCACACGTTGGATGTACTTGCGGGCCACATCGATACCGTACGCCCGCTCCGCCTCGCGCCCGTTCTCGTATTGACGGAGCAACTTCCTGGTACGGAATCTGACTTCCAACGAACCCGCCCTTGTCGAGAATCATTTTACCCTTGGGGTAAAATATAATCAATGGCACGTGGGGATTAACGCTGCTCTCGATGGCGTACTGGAGGCCGACGTACACATCCTCGCATGGCTGAGGTCACTTCTTCGCGGTGGTGATGCTACAACGAACTCAGTATCTTCTCGCACGAGCCGGAGGTCTGCGCGCATGCAGTGATGATCTTCTCGTACGCCTCGCGCGGATACAGGCCGGTAAGCGACGTGACGGCCTTGCCATTCTTGACGAACACGACATGAGGAATGCCGCTGACCCCGAATGCCGATGCAATGGCCTGATTCGCGTCGACATTGACGCGATAAAACCCGACCGTGGCGCCATAGGTGTCGGCCAGCGCTTCGAGTCGGGGCGACAGCGTCCGGCACGGCCCACACCAGTCGGCGTATAAGTCGAAGACAAGCAGCTTCGAACCTGCACCGGCGACGATCGAATCGAGCTGCCCCTCACTTGTCACGCTGCGCATGAGTGTGGACTGCGGGATCGGCGCGGTGGAGTGGGTGAGAAGCCACTGCCCTCCGACCAGCGCCGCCGCAACTATCGCGACGCCCATCAGTGCTCTGCTCTTTGTGATTTTCACGATGCACCTCCATGGTTGAAGTTGGTCTTGATCGCGTTCTTGTCCTCGATGCTGCACTCTACCGGGCGGCTTGGCGCGGTGGTCCCGCATAGCGCATGTTCGTCAAGCTGAGTCGGGCACAGATCCTTCCGAAGCGAGGTGTCTTGCCGGCTGGGCACGATGCCCGAGGGTGTCGCGCACCGGGTGATCCAAACTACCACCGAACCATGACGCGCCACCCGGCTTTGCCACCCAACACCTCCCGCTCCGTCATGTGGCCAAATGCCGCGTCCCAGAGCTGAACCGCGCTAACGTGACGCGCATGCGCATGGCGGGATCGGCGGACAGCAGTCAGACTGCAATGCCAGACGATTGACACTTCGCATAGACGGCTCAGTTCACGCTCTCCTCCACGCCAAGAACCTCCCGGAAGAGCTGCTTCAATTGCTGCTTGGGCATTGCGCCGGCCGACATCTGCGGCTGCCCCTCCAGTGGTATGAAGAGGATGCTGGGTATGCTGGTGATGCCGAAAGCACCGGCAAGCTGAGGCTCGGTCTCGGTGTTGACTTTGTAGATATTCAGGCGCCCCTCATACTCCTTGGAGAGTTGCTCGAGAATCGGGGAGACCATCTTGCACGGTCCGCACCAGTCGGCGTAGAAGTCGATCACCGCGGGGACGGAACCCTTGTACTGCCACTTCGCGTCGCCACCACTGCTGCCAAGACCGCACTCGCAGACTTTCTCTTTGAAGGTGTCGAGTGTCAGGTTTTCCATGATACTGCCTCCTCGTGTTTGGGTGAGTCTGTTGCCACTCTATCTTCACTGCAATGGGCATGCCAGTGTACCGCGTTAACCTGAGGCTGCGGATCCTTGGGCGGTCGGGAGCCCGCCGATCCAGACGAACGGTCCGTGGATCTGTGCCCGTGGACTGATCTAAGGCGCTGACTTTCCACGAAATATCCAGCGATGGTGTTGAGGTGCGGGCCGAGACTGCGCGTCTCTCACCGAGACCCTTCTGGAAAGCGAGCTCTTCGGACACGCGAAGGGGGCCTTTACCGGCGCGTACCGAGACCACATCGGCAAGTTCGAGTATGCCGACCAGGGCACCATCTTTCTCGACGAGATAGGCGAAATCTCCCCGGCCATGCAGGCGAAACTCCTGCGTGTGCTCCAGGAGCGGGTGATCGTGCGCGTGGGAGACAACCACGAGATTAACGTTGACGTGCGGGTGGTGATTGCGACAAACAAGAACCTGCGGTCCCTCGTGACAAAGGGGAAATTCCGCGAAGATCTCTTCTACCGGCTCAATGTGTTTCCCATCCACATGCCGCCTCTGCGGGAGCGCGGCGGAGACGTGCCACTGCTGATCGAGCACTTCATCGACAAGTTCCGCTCGCGTACCGGCAAGCCGATTACCTCGTGCTCCGCCGATGCCATGCGCATTCTCATGGCCTACTGCTGGCCCGGCAATGTGCGCGAGCTGGAGAACACCATCGAGCATGCATTCGTGCTCTGCCGGACTGGCGAGATTCAGGTCCCCGATCTGCCCTACGAACTGCGCGTTGTTGCGGTGCGGGAGGGGATCTGCGCTGAGAAGGTCGCGGCCCTTGGCGAGCAGACGTTTCACCCAACACCCGTGCGAGCCAAGGGGAGTCGCCTGACGGTGACGCGCGAGGCACTCCAGGATGCGCTGGCGCAACACGACGGCAACAAGGCCGCCACAGCCCGGGCGTTGGGCATCAGCAAGGTCGGGTTGTGGAAGAAGATGAAGAGGATGGGGATGATGTGAGGGGGACGGCCAAGTTTGCCGGTGACGAATGAGATTGGCTATATTCACAGATGGCGGATGCACTTCTCGAGAAGCCGTCGCCACCAGCCCCATGGAGGAAGAAATGGACCGCATCGCCAGCGAGTTCGGAGATGCCGTTAGGAAGGAACTTGGCGGTCGCGTTCGGTCCATAACCCTCTTCGGGAGCTACGCCCGCGGGGAGCAAACCGAGGGATCAGACCGGGATGTCCTTGTCGTGGTCGACGAGTACGATCGCTCGGTGCGGGATTTGGTGACCGACGTCGCAGTTCAAATGCTCAACACGTATGGCACATTGTTCGGGTGTCTGGTGTGGGGAGCAAAGGAGTGGGAATCGAAACGTCGTTTTCCCCTTGGTCTGAATATCGCGAAAGAAGGCATAGCGATATGAGCACGTTGCCCGACCACGAGGTCGTAAAACAGATGCTCGCCAAGGCCGATCTCAAGCTGCAGGCAGCGCGCGCGGCGATGGCGCAGGGGTTCAACGACGACGCGGTTTCACGAGCATACTACGCCGCCTTCCATGCGATGTCGGCAGCGCTTCTTGTCAAAGGGCTCACTTTCTCATCTCATTCGCAAACCATTGGCGCCTTCAACCGAGAGTTCGTCAAGCCGGGCCTGTTTCCTGTTGGCTTCACCCGGATTGTCCAACGCCTCTTTGACGAACGTCAAGCGGGCGACTACGATGTCGATAGCCATATCGACGCGACAATCGCCGGCCAGGGCATCGAGGATGCCGCTTCTCTGGTCGCACACTGCCGCCGGTTCTGCGACGAGGTCTACGTTCGAGAAGCCTGATGAGCTGACGCACCACGCCGGCAATAAAACCGCCACTGCCCGGGCGCTGGACATCAGCAAGGTTGATTTGTGGAAGAAGATGAAGAGGCTTGGAATGATGTGAACTAAGCCCGCTCTCTTGCTTGCGGGGGCGGCTTCGTTGATGTATAATTAGTACAGATTGGTGTATAGCTATGCTTGTCGACACCTGCGTATGGATCGATTTCTTCAACGGCGCTCAGACCGGAGCAACCGTTGTGCTGTCTGAGACACTGCATGGCAGTCCGGAGCTGGTCCACATATGCGACATCGTGTATATGGAGATCTTGTTGGGTTTTCCGCTCCGCGAGCGCAGACGGTTCGATGTCGTGAGGGAGTTTCTGGATAAATTCGAGTCGCTGGAGCTCCGCAATAGACTGCAACCGGCTCAGACAATTCGGCGACTCCGCGATCTTGGAGTCACCCTCAAGGGCTTCCAGAGCGGGCTGCTTGATGCTATCATCGCACAGACCGCGCTGGACCACGAGCAGGAAATACTGACTGTCAATCGGCGTGATTTCGAGAAGATCCAGCGGGTGACCGATCTCAAAGTTCTGGAGGTGTAGGTATGCAGGACTCCCGCAAAATTCGTCGCTCGAAGCCGAAGTCTCGGCAGGCATCTTCGGTGCGCACAAACGTCTACCTCAACCCGCAACTTGTGCGCTCCATCGCCTCCAACGCCAAGCTCAAGAGCCAACGTGCTGTCGTGGACTTCGCGCTTAAGACCACGGCGGATCTTCTTGAGAAACGAAAGAGTATTGGCAGGAGTGCCGCCGCAGTCTGTGGCATAACCAGAGATAGTGGCATCTTTCCGCAAGGGTATGCTGCTACCGTCCGAGGACGGTGAGTTCCCCACGCGCTGGTGTGCGTTGCCCCGCCGATTCGACAGGAACCTTCGTATTGGGAGGCCCAGATGCTGCCAGTCTTGTTTCACATATTCGGCATCCCCATTCACTCATACGGGCTCATGCTCGCGGTATCATTCCTTGCCGGGATATGGCTTGCCTCTGTCCGCGCGAAGAATGCGGGCCTGAAGCCGGAGATCATCGCCGACGTCGCATTCTGGGTGATAGTTTCGGCGATTGTCGGAGCCCGGCTCTACTATGTCCTGCTCAAACCTGCGGAGTTCAGCGGTCGCCTCCTCAATATTGCCAATCCGTTTCAAGACGGCGGTGTGGGCATTGGCGGCCTGGTGATGTATGGCGGGTTCATCGGTGCGGTTGTTGCCGCATTCATCTTCTTCCGACTGAAGAGGCTTCCGTTCTTGCCGTATGCGGACGCCATGGCCCCGAGCCTGGGAATCGGCATCTTCTTCACTCGAATCGGGTGTTTCCTGAATGGATGCTGCTACGGCGCGCCCGGTCAACGCAATCCGCAGACCGAGCGAGCCGCATCTGTTCGTCGAGGGCGCGTGGGCTGTCCCCGAAGCTTGAGCACCGCACCCACGGTCATCGAGATCCCCACAATCGTCACGAAGATCCCGATCGCCACCTTCAGCACGGCCAGATTCACGCGGTTGGCAGCGAATGCCCCTACCCATGCGGCGGCAAAGAGGCATGCTGCGATGATGGCTCCTGCGTAAATAGAGCCGATGGCATGGCGTATTTTGCTGATGACCAAGGGTGCTGCACCTCCCGGGACAGCAGGACATGAGGATGGTCGGGCCGCCATCCACCAACGGCAAAAATCTGCCACGGGTGCTCATGTCCAAACCCACAACTCCTCCGATTCCGTCGCATCCAGTCTCAGGAAACATCCGGGTACCCAGAGCAGCCTGCAACCAGCCTGAGCAGGCGTGCGCATCGCCGGGCCATGGAATCTCCATCATGGGTGAACGGAGGAGGGTGACGCCATGACTCCAGAAACGTCGTACCGATTCAAGCGCATTGTGATCGTGTCATACCGCCTGCCGTTCAGAACCGTTGTGGTTGACGGAAAGGCCACAACCGTCCAGAACTCGGGAGGGCTTGTCTCTGCCATATCCGCACTCTCCCAGAAGAGCGGCCAGAGCTCGGAGCTCTTTCGAAAAATCGTGTGGGTCGGCAATGGCGATCCGGCACCCGATGACGTGGCTCCTGACAAACAGGGAATTCTCACACAACTGCTGAGGAAGTACCTTCCCGGAGCCCGTGCCGCCGCCATCCGCGGCAGCAGCAGCACCGCGCTGCCCACCGCAACGTACCAGATCATTCCGGTCGTTATTGACAAAGAGCTCAACGACAAGTACTATGGTGGCTTCTGCAACGACCACATCTGGCCCCTGTTCCACTACTTCCCCACGCTGGTCGTGCACGACGAGAGCTACTTCGACAGCTACGTGACTGCCAACAAGGTGTTTGCCGAGAAGCTCAAGGCGATCCTGCAGCCGGACGATTTTGTCTGGATCCACGACTACCAACTGTTTCTTCTGCCGGAGCTCATCAGACAGCAGCAACCGAACGCACACATCGGATTCTTCCTGCACATCCCCTTCCCGGCCTTCGAGATTTTCCGCAACATGCCGCGCCGGTGGGGAGTCGCCATTCTCAAAGGCATGCTGGGCGCCGACCTGATCGGATTCCACACCTACGACTACAGCCAATACTTCCTGCGTACGGTGTCGCGACTTCTCGGGCACGAAACAACGATGAACACGGTGGCGGCAGACGACCGACTGGTGCGTGTCGACTCCTATCCCATTGGTATCGACTACGAGAAGTACAATGGAGCTGCAACGCACTCCAAGGAGGCGGCTGCGGAGAAGCAGAGAGTCCTGAGCACCCTCCAAGGCATGAAGTTGATCTTCTCAGTTGACCGACTCGACTACTCCAAGGGGCTGCTGCAGCGGCTGGAGGCGTTCGAGCGTTTCCTGGAAACATTTCCCGACTGGATCGAGAAGATCGTGTTCAACATGGTGGTGGTTCCCTCCCGCGACACGATCCCTCAGTACCAGCGCATGAAGAGAGAGATTGAGGCCGCAGTGGGTCGGATAAACGGTAAGTACAGCACCATGGCCTGGAGACCCCTCGTTTACCAATACAAGTCGCTCTCATTCAGCGAACTTGTTGCGCTGTACGACACCAGTCTTGTCGGTCTCATCACCCCCCTGCGCGATGGCATGAACCTGGTGGCCAAGGAGTACGTCGCCTGCCAGGTAGCCGAGAAGGGGGTTCTGATCCTCAGTGAGATGGCGGGCGCGGCGGCAGAGCTGGGAGAGGCGATACTTATCAACCCGGCGGACAAACGCGAAGTGGCCGAAGCCATCAACAAGGCGCTTGGCATGCCGCTTCGGGAGCGCAGTATCCGCATTGCCCGCATGCAGCGCCGGATCAAAACCTATACGGTTTTCACATGGGTCAAGGATATTCTTGACAGTGTCGAATCAGTCAAGAAGGATCAGGAGGTCAGAAAGGTGAATCTGGTGACTCCCGCCACCGAATCCAAGATCCTCGGCGAGTTCAAGCAGGCCTCGCACCGGGCAGTCTTCCTCGACTACGACGGTACACTGGTTCCCTTCTCCCGGATCCCCGAGCTGGCGATCCCCGGTGCGCAAACCATTGCGCAACTCCAGGCTCTGGCGGCAAATCCCAGGAACACAGTCGTGCTGATCAGCGGCCGCGACAAAGACTTCCTGGGAGAATGGTTCGGCGCACTTGCGGTTCATCTTATCGCCGAACACGGTGCATTTCAGAAGGCGCCGGGGGCGGAGTGGGTGAGCGCCATCGATGCAGACCAGAGCTGGAAGTCAACGATAGCCCCGGTCCTGCAGCGGTACACTGGCCGATGCAATGGGTCGTTCATCGAAGAGAAGTCGTCGTCGCTGGCGTGGCACTACCGCAACTCGACGCCCGAGATCGGATTGATGAGAGCCAATGAGCTTCGAGAGGAACTGCGAACACTCGTTGCCCACGAGAGCAAGTTGCAGGTCCTTGACGGAGACAAGGTTGTTGAGGTGAAGCGAACGGGCTACGACAAGGGCAGCGCGGCGCTCAAATTCGTCTCGGCCGGCGCCTACGATTTCATTATGGCGCTGGGCGACGACAAGACCGACGAAGACATCTTTCGGGCGCTTCCCCCGGAGGCTGTAACGATCAAAATCGGCACCACAGCCTCGGTTGCCCGACACCACCTGGCGAACCAAGAGGCAGTTTCGCGGTTTGTTGACCGACTCATCGAATGTAGCTGAACGTGCCGAATGGGGATGGTTTGCTATGAACGAATATGTCTCATTGCTGATGGGCGTTGTGTGTGCAGGCGTAGGTGGCGAGCTTTTTGTTCGGGGCGCGGTGGGGCTCGGGCGTTGGGCGCGGATACCGCCGGGAATCATTGGGGCCACCGTGGCCTCATTCGCAACATCAAGCCCGGAATTATCCGTATCCGTCAATTCGGCGTTGGCGGGTTGCCCTCAGATCGCACTCGGCGATGTGCTCGGCAGCAACGTCGTGAATGTTTCCCTGATCCTTGGTTTAGCGCTGGCAATTTCCGGAATCCAATGTCCACGCGATAGTGTGAAGCGGGATTTCCCCGTGGCCTTGTTGGTCCCTGTGATCACGGGCCTTCTGTTGCTGGACGGTGAGATTTCCAGACTCGACGGCTTGCTGATGTTGGTTATGTTCGTCGCATGGCTTGTTGCCGTTATCATCGAAGCACGCAAACAACGAAGCACCATGGATGCAGTGCCCGAAAAGCATGGCGGGTGGCTGGTCATTCTCACATGCATTGCGGGCCTTGCGTTCCTGGTTGGGGCCGGCAATCTCATTGTAGCAGGTGCAAAGGGCATAGCCATTTCCTTTGGCATTGATGAATTCATTATCGGGGCAACCATTGTGGCGGTTGGTACATCTGTGCCGGAACTCGCAACCGTAGTTATTGCCAAGCTCCGCGGACATGACGAAGTGGGTCTGGGAACGATTCTTGGCAGCAACATTTTCAACGGCATCTTCATCGTTGCTGTGGCAGCCATCATTCATCCCATCACGGTCGCATGGAGCGAGGTAGCTGTAGCGTTGGTGTTTGGTCTAGTAGTTCTGGTGTGTGCATACCCGAGTCGTTCCGGCCTCATTGGAAGACGGCGGAGTGTCTTGCTCCTGGTGCTGTATACGTCGTACCTTGCCACCATCATTTGGTGGCAAGCAGCCTGACAATCCCGTCGACGCTGACGGCAAGGGCGTCGTTTCACTCCAAACCAGTATCAAGTGGGGCTGGCCAGTCCGGAACTATTTTTTACGAAGCCGCGGGAGTCGGAAAGTCCAGACATCGCGATGCAAAGGAGCTGCAATGATTAGTGAAGGTCTAATGATTCTGTGCATAGGTGTTGGCATAGTCTTTCTATTCTTTACAGTTCTAACCATGACAATGCAGGCGCTTGCCATTTGTATTGCATTTCTTGATAAGAAGTTCCCCGAAAAGGTTGCCCCCAGCAAGCAGTCGGTATCCACAAACAGTCAGGCCGGCAACGATCCCAATAAAGATCACATTGCACTGGCGATTGCTGCAGCAAGAGTTCGCTTGAAGTAGCACATCCATCCCAAGATAGGAACAGCATGTCAAAAAAATCAATCAAAGTCATGATTACTGCGTTTCGAGACGGCTTTCAATCTGTCTACGGCGCACGGGTTTTTACCCAGGATTTCCTTCCTGCAGTCGCTGCAACACGTGCAGCCGGAATCACCCATTTCGAAGCAGGTGGCGGAGCAATGTTTCAGTCTTCGTATTTCTACTGTAACGAAGACGCTTTTGCGCAAATGGATGCATTCAGGAAGACCGTGGGTCCCGAGGCAAATCTCCAGACATTGGCCAGAGGAGTCAATGTAGTGTGCCTCGATTCTCAACCGCGCGACATTATCAAACTGCATGCTGAGCTTTTCAAGAAGCACGGAATCACAACAATCAGGAACTTCGATGCTTTAAACGATGTAGATAATCTGATCTACAGCGGACAGTGTATCCATGATGCAGGGCTGAAGCACCAGGTTGTTGTCACCATGATGGAATTACCGCCGGGATGTGAAGGCGCACATACACCGGAGTTCTACACCAAAACGCTCCGTACAATCCTCGATGCAGGCATTCCCTGCGATTCCGTTTGCTTCAAGGATGCCTCAGGCACATCGGTGCCCTCAAAAGTATTTGAGACTGTTCGTCTTGCCCGTCAGCTGCTCCCCCAGGGCACTCTCATCCAGTTTCACACTCACGAGACCGCTGGAGTTGGCGTACTTCAGTACAAAGCAGCGATTGACGCAGGAGCGGACGCCATTGATCTGTCAATGGCTCCGGTATCCGGTGGCACCTGTCAAACCGACGCAATCACCATGTGGCATGCACTCAGGGGAACCGATTACGATTTAGGAATCAATGTGGAGAAGATCGTGGAAGCTGAAGAGATTTTCAAGGAGTGCATGAGGGATTACTTCATGCCCCCGGAATCTCGTGCTGTTGAGCCTTTGATTCCATTCTCACCAATGCCTGGAGGAGCTTTGACTGCCAACACGCAGATGCTGCGTGATAATGGCATTATGAATAAGTATCCAGAGATTATCAAAGCTATGGGAGAGGTTGTCCGTCGTGGCGGATTTGGAACATCGGTAACTCCTGTTTCGCAATTCTACTTTCAGCAGGCGTATAACAATGTGATGTTCGGAGCGTGGAAAAAAATCGCTGAAGGATACGGTAAAATGGTTCTTGGGTATTTTGGAAAGACACCAATCGCCCCCGACAAAGAAATCATGGATATCGCTGCCCAGCAACTCAAACTCCAGCCTACAACAGAAAAGACGGTGGATATCGATGATCGTGATCCGAAAAAAGGTGTCGCATGGGCAAAAACAATGCTTGCGGAGGCCGGCATCAAGGATGTTACCGACGAAAACATCTTCATTGTTGCGGCGTGCAAAGACAAGGGCATTGCGTTTCTCAAAGGTGAGGCAAAAACCGGTGTGCGCAAGGGCGCGGCTGCCAAAGATCAGTCAGTTGCACCGCCTGCCTCTCGAGGCCCTGTTACCGTTACTATTGAAGGTAAACCATATGCAGTTCGTCTTGAGAAAGATGCGGCTACGGTCAACGGAGTTCCCTATACCTACTCTGTGAAAGAGGGCATTGACGAAAGCCCGAGTGTCCCAGCGATATCGTCGAAATCAGTGTGTGCAGTGAACTCCCCGCTACCAGGTAATATTCTGCGATATCGCTGGGACACTCGGGCT
>Ga0315293_10003009_pt1 | contig 16238 bp, 11 predicted proteins | sample YL17G13_20_MG_FD_203071 | JGI IMG/M metagenome (GOLD analysis project Ga0315293, IMG submission 203071) | Sediment microbial communities from Yellowstone Lake, YNP, Wyoming, USA - YL17G13_20 | ecosystem: Environmental > Aquatic > Freshwater > Lake > Sediment | place: USA: Wyoming | collected...
CATGGCGATCGGTCTCGCGGGGCGACCATGCCCAACCCGCTGATCGAGGTGATGAGGCTCGGGGTCAACGTGCTCCAAGACACTCTGGGAGAGATCATGGAGATCCGCGAGGAGCTGGCTCGGGATTATGGCCACCACGACATGAGCCAGGGGTTTCCGACGGGGAACCTGGCCCGCTCCGGTGAACTTCTGAAGCGCCTCGACGATCTCCTGACCTTCCAGTTGGCCACCGAGGGCAAGACCGGACGGACGTTCGAGAACATGATCCTGCAAGCCCTGGCCACGATCTCGGCGTGGGAGAGGATGAACGCCGATCCCCGAGGAATCGCGGCCCTGAACGTGGCGTTCATGCTCGACCCGCCGAAGGTGTTCCCATGAGCCTGCTGACCGAGTGGGAAGTCAACCGCCAGAACGAGATCGATACCGGCGGTCGTTGCCGACAGTGCGAGGCCCTGATCGTGTTCCCCAAGGGAGCCCCCTCGCTCTGCCCGGCCTGCAAGGACATGCTGAGTCCCGATCCCGTGGACCATCCGCGCCGGATCCGCTGCCCCCGGTGCCGTGCCCTGATGGACCCTCACGCGGATCCGGAAGACCTCGCGGATCTGTTCCTCGAGGGCGTTCACGAGGTCGTCTGCCAGTCCTGTGAACACGAGTTCGACGTGACCACCACGGTCTCGTACACGTTCGGGAGTCCCGAGGTTCTGGACCCGGACCCGGACGAGATCGACCGCGACGAAACCCGCTGACATCCCCGGCCGGACTATGGCAGTATCGCCGCCATGGATCGGCAAGAGGCCCTGAAGATCTACGAGCGCATCCGCGAAGTCTCACACCTGGCGCTCGACGAGCTCGGGATCGACCACGAGCCGCACAAGCCGGTGGAGCGGACCTGCAAGTGGGAGGGTGAGGGGCCGATCGGCGTCGCCTACCACTACACGGGCGGACCCTCGGGGGTGAAGTCGGCCAGGTGGTTCAACGATCCCTCGTGGGGTAACACCGGGAGCTCTTGCCACGTCCTGGTGCTCGACCGCCTGCCCGACGATCCCATGGGCGAAGCGTGGAACGCCGCCGACGCGGAGATCCTGCGCCTGTTCCCCGCTCCCGCGATCGTGCTCGCCGACTGGCGGTGGGGTACCTGGTGTACCAACTGGATCAACCGCTGGTGTCTGGGGGTCGAGCTCCGGAACGTCGGGTACGGCGTCGCGCCCCTCGGGCCCTATAAGCTCCAGGGGAAGACCCCGGAGATCATCAACACCCTGCCATGGGAGCCCTACACGCGCTCGCAGATGATCTCCGCGATCAACGTCGGGCGACTCGTGAGAGCGATGGCCAGTCCGCTGTTCGACCGTGACTACATCGTGGGCCATTCGATGGTCTGGGCGACCAAGAGCGACCCCGGGCCCGCGTTCCCGCTCCACCGCGTCCGGACGGAGATCGCGATCGACCGCGATCCCCTGACCGCCCCCTGGATCGCCTACTACACCGAGCCCGAGCTTGCGCTCGAGGATCGCCTGGACTGGAAGCCCACGGCGGACCTCCGGCACACGACTGAGCCCGATCGCCAGCCGAGCGGGAAGTCCCTGGCGCTCGAGACCGATCCCAAGGACGCGGTGTATGTCGCCGCCGCACTCTACGATCTCGGGTACCCCACCGGCCCCGAGGCTCCCACCCCGGAGAAGCTCGCGAAGTTCGTGCGCTGGTACCAGCGCAGCACCGCCGCCTGGGCGCCGACCCATCCCGATCGCGTGTTGGCGGTCGACGGCGTGGTCGGGCCGAAGACCCTGACCTCGATCAACGATCGGCTGCGGCGGTTGCGGCTGCGGCCCTGACCAGGATAGGGTGAGATCATGGTGATGCGATCGATGGCGGTAGCCCTGCTCCTCCTGGCGGGCTGCGGTTCACCCTGCCAGCAGGTTCGGGCGACGCGCTGCCAGGGGCAGGTGGTCGAGCTCTGCGGGAGCAATCGTCGCTGGCAGCGGGTGATGGACTGCGCCCAGGTTCGGGCGATCAAGCCCGGGGTACCCACGGCCTGGACGTGCGGACCGACGACCACGGGCAACACCTGCATCCCCGGGGGTGGGCGATGAAGTTGACGCCCGAGGTGGTGCGCGACTTCTGGGCGCACATGCAACGGCAGTTCGAGTCGAAGGTCGAGCAGAAGCAGAGCTCGGCGACGATGCAGATCGCGGCCACGTTCCTCGATCTGATCGACGTCCAGGACCGCGACCAGTTCATGAAGGACTTCGTTACCACCGTCGGTGGAACGATCTACATCCCCTTCGAGATCGGCGTCGAGAGCGACCAGTGGCCGCTCTGGGTGCAGCTCCGGATCTGTGTTCACGAGCATCAGCACGTCGTGCAGGGTGGGCGCGAGGGATGGGCGACGTTCGGGGCCAGGTATCTGACCTCGAGCTCCTGGCGCGCGGGCTACGAGGCAGAAGCCTACGGCTGCGACCTGGAGATGGAGTTCTGGCGCACCGGCCAGATCATCGATCTCGACCAGCGGGTGGCATCGCTCAAGCACTACGGGTGCAAGGCCGAGGACATCACCCAGGCGCGTGACACCCTGGCGATCCGGGCGGGTGTGGTGGCGCAGGGGGTGGTCGAGAACCGCGCCTCGATCGTGGCGATCGAGTGGCTCGACGCCGCGAAGATCAAGGGGTAGCCGTGGAAGGGATCTTTTCGACGCTCGCGGGAAAGCTGATTGCTACCGGGGGCGGATACCTGGTGGCGGCGATTCTGCTCGTGATCTACTGGCTGGAGCGCAAGGAAACGACCAAGCTACAGGACACGGTAATCACCATGGCCAAGGATCAGACGGCGGCTGCGGTGAAAACCGAGAGTGTGCTGGTGAGGATGGAGGAGTTGGTCAAGGAGATCGCGCGAGGTATCCGATGAGCGAAGATCGAACGTCGTTGGGGCAGGTGTTGCTGGCGCTGGGGATGGTCACCGAGGAGCAGCTCTCGGAAGTACAGGCGGCGAAGGACGGAGATCCCGACCTGCTCCTGGGACGGTTGCTCGTGGTGGGCGAGGTGATCACCGAGGATGAGCTCGACACCGCTCTCTCGGCTCAGGCGGGGCTGCGGAGCTCGAAGCGAACGCGCCGCGCCCAGGGCGAGGCCCAGATCGCGAGCCACCGAATGGGCAGGGTGATCACGATGGCGTCGCGCCTGGCCTGTGTGAGCAAGGCTGCGGTCGAGGGGATGAGCGCCAAGCGCGAGAGCGGGGAGTTCCGCTCGGTCTGGTCGCTGGTACGGAAGGCCGAGGACTGATGCCGATCTACGACTACGAGTGTCCGGGATGTGGGAAGCAGAGCGAAGATCTGGCGCCGATCGCCGGGCCCGATCCCGTCTGCGATTGCGGCCAGCCGCTCAGGCGCCTGATCAGCGTCCCGGGGATGATGAAGGTCGCGCCCCACACCGGGCCGATCTACGACTTCCACCGACAGGTGGAGGCCCAGGATCCCCACTGGCGGTCACGCGGCACCACCGGGCGCGAGGGCGGCGCGGGTGCCCACGGCAGGATCTACCTCGACCCCCGGAGCGGGCGATCCGCTGGTTAGGGGTTGACGGTCCCGGACCACGGCCAGTATAGTCCGTAGTCCAACCGAGAGAGATCCGATGCCGACCAAGAGAGATCCGATGCCGACCAAGAAGATCGCGAAGAAGCGGACCACCACCAAGAAGGCCATCACCAAGAAGGCCATCACCAAGAAGGGCCGCGCGCTCGGGCTCGTGACCTCGAAGGTGGTCGCGGCTTACAACCGCGCCGGCAGCTTCGCCAAGGCCGCGGTGGTGCTCAAGTGCAGCGCCGCGACCGTGAAGTACCACGTCCACAAGAGCACCGAAGCCGCCAACGTCTGGTAGGCCGTGACCTACGCCGCGCTCCTCGCGCTGACGATCTGCTCGCTCGCGCCTCATGTTCCCCCCCGGACCGCGCGCCAGTACGCGCGGATGATCGAGCAGGAGTCGGACTTCCAGCAGATCGCGGCGACCTGGCTTGCGGCGCACGTCTGGGTCGAGTCGCGGTACAAGCCCGATCACATCAGCCGGACCAACGACCACGGACTGGGACAAGTCCACGTAGCAGTCAACGGCTCGGCGCGGTTCCTCGGGCGCGAGTGGCTGCTCCAGGTCCCTCGGGTGAATCTCCGGGAGACGGTCCGGATCGCGGACATGTGGAGGAGCTACCACAATCGGGAATGTGGCGAGCCATGGGCCGAGGAGCCGTGGGCCAACCCGCGACCCTCGAGGGGCTGGCCGGCCTGGCTTTACCCCGGGGGGATGTTCGAGCCGTCGCGACATTCCTACTGGGCCCACATGAAGTGGGGGCGTCGGGTCAAGGGCACCGCCCACGCCGATCTGGTAGAAGCGGTCGCGTGGTTGATGGTGCTCCAGATGCGTCTGTTCGAGGTCCAGGCCCAGGACCGATCATGATCATCCGGACGCCAGTGGTCGCGTCCATCCCGCCGGCGCTGTTGCGACGCCAGGAGTACGATCGGACGCCCGTGATCGCTGGCGAGCGGGCGATTCCTCTCTCGGAGCTCGTGTTCTCGGCCGACGTCAGCGACCAACAGGTGGAGGCGAGCCTGCGCCTGGCAGAGGTGGCCCCGGGCGACGACCGGATCTGGAACGTGGCGCAGAAGGAGCTCCTCCAGACCTCGCTCGCCTACTTCTTCTCCGAGGTGATCACCGGGCCCCAGGAAGCCCCCTACAACGGCAAGTCCCTCTGCGGGTGGCACCATGAGGAGTGGGACAAGCTCCTCACGACCTACGATCGGGTGATGGTCGAGGCCGCTCGCGACCACGGGAAATCACACTTCTTCTCCGTCGCCTACCCGATCTGGATGGGCGGGTACGTCAAGCCGGGGTCTCTGGGCTACATCTTCTCGTCGACGCAGGACACCGCGAACGCGATCCTGGCGCTGGTGAAGGAGGAGCTGCTCAACAACCCCAAGCTCGCCGGTCTCGTTCCGGTGACGCGGGATCTCTACTGGTCGAAGAAGGAGATCACGCTCCGCAACGGCACGATCATCCGAGCGCGCGGATTCGGGGTGAAGGTCCGAGGCGGTCACCCCCAGTGGATCGTCGCCGACGACTGCCTGACCGACAACGACATCTACAGCGAGACCATCCGTCGCCGAAACATCGACTACTTCCTTTCGGCGATCTCGAACATGATCACCCCTGGGGGGCAGATCGTGGTGGTTGGCACGCCGATGCACTTCGGCGACCTCTACGGTCACATCCGGAACACCGGGCGCTACGAGTGCCGGAAGTACGCCGCGATCGGCAAGGACGATCGGATCCTGTTCCCCGAGCGGTACAGCCGAAACCGGCTCACGGAGAAGGCGCGCGAGCTCGGTCCGGCGCGGTTCGCCCGGGAGTTCCTCTGCCAGCCGCTCTCCGACGAGGCATCGCTGTTCCCGTCCAAGCTGTTCGAGGGAGATGTCCGCGTGCCCTACGTCCTGGGGCTGCCCGGGAGCTACTGGCGCGAGCGCGGGTGCCTGATCTACTCGGGCGTGGACTTCGCCATGAGCTCCAGTTCCTCGGCAGACTGGACGGTGATCTTGACGGTGGCCGTCGACAGCCACCGCAACCGCTGGATCGTGGACATCCGCCGGGGCAAGGGATGGGGCTTCCAGGAGCAGATCGACCAGATCAAGGACGTCTACGCGATCTACAGGTTCGAGGTCATGCACGCGGAGGCGAACCAGTTCCAGCGGATCTTCACCGACGAGCTACGCCGCGAGACCGACATCCCGATCCGGAAGTTCTTCACCTCGGGCGTCATGCCCAAGCAGCCCTGGCGGAAGGGGATGACCTCGCTGACCATGGGCAAGCACTCGATTGACCGCGGCGTGCCCTCGCTCCGCATGACGCTCGAGAACAGGAAGTGGCGATTTCCCCGGGGGGACGAGAAGGCGGTGGAGGAGACCGACGTGCTCATGGGCGAGCTCTCGGCGATGTCCTTCCAGAACGGAAAGGTGGTCAGTGTCGGCGACCACGATGACACGGTGATGGCCATGTGGATGACAGACACGGCGATCATGGCCGGGGGCTTCCGTTTCAGCTTCGGGGACGAGGCACTTCCGTCGACCGAGGCGCCCCTGGCCGCTCCGGCGCCCGTGGCCCTTCTGCCCGCCAATCTGCGACCTTCCATCACCAACTCGCAACCCCCCGCAGATACGGTTGCTTCCGTCAATGCCGACGGGTATGGTGGTCGGCGTGACACTCCTACTGCTCTGGACCCCGAGGAAGGCTCGCCAACTGCGGCCGATCTGGGGTTTGGAGGCGGCGGGGACTACTGGAGTGGGTGAGTCGGCCGGCCCGGGGTTCTGAGGGTTCCCGCTCTCCTTCCTCGGGTGAGAGTCGACGGGACTGAACGGTCAGGCGGGGGCCGTTCGCTTCACCTGGAGGAACCTGTGCTGCCAATCGGAATCCCGGGATCGATGGGACAGGCGCCGCGCCTGATTCACCGTCTGCGAACCCCGGTAGTGGTCGACACCTCGGCGTTCTCGGCGATGAACCAGACCCAGGCGGCGCCCGTGGCCATCCTCCCCGGGGGGCCCGTGCGCGATCCCCAGGACGTGATCCGTGGCTTGGGGTTGTCCCTGGCAGCCGAGCAGTCCCTCGTCGACCATGTGCGCGAGTGGGTAGCCGCTCCGGACCCGATCAGCTTCCGCCGTTCGTTGATGCTGGGCGTCCGCGCGCTGGCCCCGGCTGACCTATCGCTGCGCTCCGAGATCGCGCGCCGATGCGTCGAGCTCTGGCGGGCGAGCTCGGGCGCCAGGCCCCGGAGATGGGGCCGGTACGCCGAGGAGGTGATTGTGCAGAAGGCGATGGTGGCCCAGGAGCTCGACCTCCAGGGACTTCACGTTCTGTCCTTCCCCGTGGCCGATCCCTACCACGCGGACCGCCGGGCCCTGCGCCTGAAACTGCGGCCGACCCCACCGGAGCTCGTGTGGATGGTCGCCGAGGGCGATGACCTCGAGGACCGGGAGCTAGACGGCGAGGAGCTGGTCGGCAAGGCCGCGGGGCACAAGTACCTCAAGCGCGTCCCCTCGGGGAAACACCGGCCGCGCTGGCGCTACTTCTACAAGCTCCCCTCGAAACGCGGTCTCACGTCGACAGGGGATCTGGTCGAGGGATCGAAGATCAGGGTCAAGCACGCGGGGCACGAGGGGCACTTCGAGATCGTGTCCCACGATCGCAAGAAGGGGATCGTGCGAGTCCGCCACGATGAGAGCGGGCGTGAGGCGCACATCCACGAGCGCGACCTCCATCGGATGGTCCAGAGCTACCACCGGCAGAAAACGGTCGAGGCTGCGAAGAAGGAAGGCACGGCCGCGCCGGCGCTGCCCCGGATCACGATGACGGACCTGGCGCGCGGCGAGTACGACAACATCGAAGGGTTCGCGCCCGACGTCGCGACGATCGAGGCCCAGGCGGCGGCAGCGGGGGGTGATCGCGAGTGGGCGGTGATGAAGCAGCCCAACGGCTTCACCCTTCTCAGCAAGCGCAAGCGCGAGACCGGGAAGCAACGGGAGGTGGTGGGTGAGCGGTACCCGGTCAAGCTCCGGGCAGCGACCGGCAAGGGGATCGATACCGTGGACGCGGAGTTCGTTCTGATCGACGTCCGCGACATGATCCCCTCGCACAAGCCCGACAGCCTCGGCTCGTTCCCGATCCGATCGGACTACCCGGAGAACGTCCAGGAGCGCCGCTACCACGCGATCGAGTCCGACCGCAACGGCGTCTACAAGATCGCTCGCGACATCGATCCCGCGATGCTGGTCAATACCAACCCCGACGCCGTGAACGGCCCTCCGATCATGACCCAGGATCGGGTGGTCCTCGGCGGGAACAAGCGGACGATGGCCGTTCAGGTGGCCTACCGCGAGTACCCCGAGAGCGCGAAGAAGCTGCGCGAGTACCTGATCGCCAACGCCAGGAAGTACGGCGTGACCTCCGCGGACGTGCGCGCGATGGAACAGCCGATGATCGCCCGGAGGATGAGGGTCAAGGATCCGGGCCCCGGGAACGCCAGGCTCAAGCTCCTCGGTCGACGCATGAACGAGTCCCTGACCCACGATCTCGATCCTCGGTCCGAGGAGGTGGCGGTCGCGCAGTTTGTGACCTCCCACGTCACCGACACCCTCGTCGCGTCGATCGAGCCCGAGCAGACCCTCGCGGACTTCCTCTACAGCGCAGCGTCGGCGGACTTCGTGGTCAGCCTGCGCCAGGCGGGGATCGTCGACGAGCTCAATCAGGCGAAGTACATCGCGGACGGTGGCAAGGGCAAGCTACTCAGCGAGGACGGCCGTCGCAGGGTAGAGCGCGTCATGGCCGCGAGGCTGATCCCCAACGCGGACATCCTCGAGAAGATGAACCCGACCCTGCGAGAGTCGCTCGCGGTCTCGACCCCCTCGCTGCTGGTCGCCGAAGGCAAGGGCTGGCCGATCGCGACGTCGTTGCGCCTGGCGGTCGAGGCCGATCTGCACATCCGGGACACCTCGGAGAAGCCCGCCAAGGTCGCGCTGGCCGAGTTCCTCGAGCAGACCGAGCTCAAGGCCGGGGGGCTCGATCTGGCCGGGCGGATCCACGCGGACCCCGTGGCGAAGATGTTGCTGCACATCGTGCGGGAGAAGGTCGGCACCGACAAGATGCCCCGGGCGTTCCGAGGCTTCGCCCTGCGCGCGACCCAGGACCACGAGGATCACGCTTTCGGTAGAGGGCGCGAGGGAGCGATCGGCACGCTGGTCGGCTTGGCGAGACCCCCGATGACGCCGGCAGAGGCGCTGGACATCGAGTTCGGGGTCACGCCCGAGGCGGCGAGGGCGAAGCGCGAGCGCGAAGCCACGGCGAAGGAGGAGAAACGGAAGCTCAAGGAGGCGGACGCCGAGCGCAAGCGGCTCGCTGACCTCCAGGCCGAGGAGGGCGGGCTGTTCGAGGCTCCGCTGACCATCGCCGAGGCGTTCGGATCCGGAAAGCCGTCCCTGCCTCCTCCTTCCGCCGGCGAAATTTTCGGCCAAAAGAAAAGACTAGCCGCGAGCGACCGTTCGCTCCCGACGCTGGTCAAGGCCACGGGACCGAATGCTCTGCTCAACCGGGCGATCCATCTCATCCGCTGGCTGGTCGAGGCGGACATCCACCGGGCGACGACCAACGGCCGACGTCCCAGGGTCGCCGTCGACCGGATCGTCCAGCAGGTTATGGAGGACGCCCAGGACACGGCCCGGAACGACACGGCGCTGGCGGGAGGTCTCTCGGCGGTGACCGAGGCGGCAATCCGGGGACTCGTCCAGGTGATGGTCGCGATGGTCGCGGGCGAGATCAACAAGGGCGTCGAGCTCGGCGACCTGATCAAGGCCCGCCAGAACCGCCCCCCCGGCGCGGGATGGGGCCCGATCCCGGGCGGCAAAAAGGGTGGGTTCCGGAAGATGACCGCCCGGGGACTGGTCTACTGGTACCACGATCGCGGGTTCTACGGCGCACAGAAGACCCTCGACGAGCAGCAGACCGTGCCCGAGGTGAACAAGGGCGAGGCTGCCGAGGAGGCCCAGGCGGTCGAGGATCTCAACGAGGTCAACCGCGCGAACGTGATCGTCGGGCGCGTGCTCGCATCGCTGGGCGCCACCGCCACCCCCGAGCTCCGGGTGAAGGTCGACTACCGGCCGGAGATCGATCGCCTGAAGAAGAAGATCTCCGGCTCGCGCTCGATCGAGGAGATCAGCCACTTGCAGGAGCAGGCGCGAGCGGTGGGCAAGCGCGCCGGCGACGCCGCCCGGGAGTGGGAGCTCCGGCAACAGCAGCTTTTCGAGGCCCCCCCGGGAGAACCCCCGCCGCGCGAGCTCACCGATCAGCAGGTGGTCGAGCACGCGAAGGCGATCGGGGCGCTGGGGATCACCCCCCAGGCGTCGACCTACCTCTCCCGCCTGGTCGAGGAGCACGGCAAGCTCGAGGCGCGGAAGGTTCTACGCTACGCCGACGCCAAGGTCGCGCCCGATCGCCAGGCCGCGGCCGCTCCTCGTCGGGAGGTACGACAGGCGCCGGCCGAGCAGACGAGCCTGTTCGGCCTGGCGGGTGAGTCCCGGGGTGCCCAGGGCAGCCTGTTCGACCGAGGGATCGGAAAGTCTCTACGGTTTGTAGTCCGGCGGTAGCCATCAAAGACCTGGAGCGCAGCATGATCGATCTCTCGAAGTCCACCCGACCCCCCGGGGCTGGATGGCAGATCATCCCCGGCGGCAAGCATGGGGGCTACCGGCGGCGCAAGGGCCATCGGTGGGAATACTGGTACCCTGAGAAGGCCGCGGCCGCGCACCATGCCGAGAGGATCCCCGAGGAGGACGTTCGGAAGTCCCAGGCGTTCAAGTCCTGGTTCGGTGACTGGGAGCGCCGCCAGGGGTCGCGCGTGGTCCGGGCCGACGGCACGCCCGAGGAGCAGTGGGGAGAGAAGCCGGTTCCGGTCTACCACGGCACGACGATTGGGGGGTTCTCCTCGTTCGACCCCGCACACGACAAGGGCGCCAACCTCTACGGCCGGGGCTTCTACTTCACCGCCGACATGCAGATCGCCGCGACCTACGCGAAGAAGGACTCGAGCACTCGATCGGCGGCGGCGAAGGAGTTCGAGGACCGGGGGAAAACCATCACCCACTTTTCCCCTGAGCAGGCCCAGGCGATCCTCGCGGACGTGATGGAGGCGGCGAAGGCCAAGGTCCAGGACCCCTATCGAACGGCGTTCACGGTCTACGACGGACAGACCCTCTGGGCACTGGCAGCCGCGCGGGAGAAGGATGGACGGGTCAACATCGAACGGTTTCTCGCCGAGTGGTGGAAGCCGTCGGACATGCGCGCGGCCGAGCTCATCGCTTCGCAGGCTGCGGAGTCCATCGGAGCTCTCGAACCGCCCAACGTTCGCGCGGCGGTCGACGAGCAAATGCACGCCTCGTGGATGATCGACCGGATCGCACGCGCGACTGGAGTCAAGCCAAGCATCCCCGAGCCCCAGGTGTTCGAGGTCTACCTGAACATCCGCAAGCCGCTCGACATGGACGCCGAGCCATCCGACGCCCAGATCGCGTCCCTGGGCCGCGCGTTCGGTGGCGCCGCCTACGCCGACAGGCTGCTCTCGTCCTACGGCCTGGGCAGCGAGCACACAGTCGAGGGCGGCGGCACGGCCGAGGACAAGCACGGGTCGTACAACACCCACGTCAAGGTCACGCGCAAGGCGCTCCTCGCGGCCAAGCAGGAGTGGACGGCCGCGTGGGTTGACCACACCGAGAACAAGGCCCTGCGCCAGGCGCCGCCCGACAAGCTCACCTGGGGCGACGTCTACTACATCATCACCAACGGGTTTCGCAGCCGCGAGGCCCAGCAGGCGTTCCGCGACTGGGGCGAGTCCGAGGGGCACGACGGGATCCGGCACACGGGCGGCTGGAACATGGGAACGTCGGCTCACGCGGTGTGGATTGCATGGAAGCCGACCCAGATCAAGGCGACCACGGCGAAGGAGTTCGACCCCCATTCCGTCGACATCTACAAGGCCCGCCTGGTGCTGGACCTGCTCAAGGCCGAGCAGCTTGGCCTGTTCGGTCGCGGGTGGAGGCCCTCGGGCGGGGGATGGGAGATCATCCCCAAGGGCAAGCACGGGGGCTACCGCCGTCGGAAGGGCGGCACGCGCGGATGGGAGTACCAGTACCCCGGGGACCAGGCGCCGAGGTCAAAACCGCTCGCGGCCGAGCCCCAGGAGGTGATCTCTCAGGCGACCCTGGACAACAGCGCCAGACGTCCGGAGGGCGAGCTCGAGTGGGGTCCCCGGGGCGTCGAAGCTCCGGCGCCCGCGCCCGCGCCCTCGAGCGAGGAGACCCGGCAGGAGTACAGGCCCGAGGCGCGTTACCACTACGACCGGAAGGAATGGCACCGGGCTGAAGCCAGGAAGGCCAGCACGCCAGAGGCCCGTCAAGCGCACATGACCGCGCTGGAAGCGCATCATGACGCCCAGAACGCCTACTTCGGTACGCGACACACACGGGCCGACCTGGACATCGCCAAGGAGAAAGCCCTAGTCGCAGAGGCGGCGTCCCGAGCGACCGAGCCGGCCGCGCCCGCGAGCTCGGGGGCGAAGGTCTACGAGGGCGGTCTGAAGATGAAGGGACCGCACTCTCCCGAGTTCACGATCCAGCGCCCCGAGGGATCGTCCCAGTGGCACCTGGGGATCGCCGGCGGTCAGGGACTCCCATCCACGTCTGCCGCGTTCCCATCGCTTCCCAAGTTGCTGGAGGCGGTGTCGGGCATGGTCGACCTCGAGGACTGGGACGAACGATCGAGGGCGGTGATCGACAGGCTATCCGAGCCAGGATGGGAGCGGATGCCGGAGAGCAAGCCTGCCACGTCCGCGATGCACCCGGCGATCCCGCGCAGCGCGCTAAAAGGCAAGTGGGTCGCCATCGCCAAGAACGCGGACCTCAACAAGTACGGCTACCAGATCGTCCACTGGATCAAGCCCTCGGCGTTCGCGGCGGCGAGGGCCGCGGGGCCGGACGTGAAGGTCGAGGCCGGGGCCCAGCTCTACGAGTACATCCCGTGGAAGGACAAGAAGCTGCCGCGCTACACCGCGATCACCAGGGAGGAGCAGGCGGCGGTTCACGCTGCGATTGCCCCGGGCGTTCACCTGGAGCAGCTCACGATGCTCGGGGGCCCGGGTGAGAAGGTTCGCGCGCTCCACGGCGACGTCCCGAGCCCGTTCGACCTGGCAGCCACAAGGGAAGACGAGCCAGCCTCTCCCCAGGCCGAGCTGGACGTTCGATCGAAGGACGAGAAGCGGACGGAGGTGATCGCCAAGCTCATGCGCGAAGGCAAACTCGCCACCGCTGATATCGGCTGGGCGAGGTTCGCGCTCAAGGACGTGTCCGAGCAGGTGGCTCGCGACAACGCCGGCCGCTGGCGCACGCCGGAGATGGAAGCCCCGATCCGGGAAGCGGCTGCGAAGCTCTACGAGGTGGAGAAGGACGCCGACACCGCCCCCACCACCGCCCGCGGCGTGCGCGAGGCCCTGAGCATCCCCCCAGGCTGGAAGATCCCCGAGCGCGAAGGGATCACGCCCGCCTACACCGTACATCTCCCCAATGACCGGATCCTGAATCTGTCCTGGAGCCCCAAGCGCCAGCAGTTCATGGGCTACCGAGAGTCGAGCGAGTACGGGGGTGCCTCGGGCAGGTACACCCGGGTGATCGACAAGAAGAAGGTCCCGGCGACTGATCTCGTGGCAGCAGAGATCGAGCGCGAGTCCGCATGGGACGCGGGGAGAGAAGCCGAGACACAGCGCGAGGCAGAGCAGAAGAAGACCTCGGCCGTCCGTGACCCGATCGTCCAGGGGCCGAAGCTGGAGATCGACACCTCGCGGATTCAGGCTGAACGTCCGGAGAAGGGCGGGAAGCAGTTCGACAACGGCGTCGAGTGGGCGGCAAGGGTGGTCGAGGAGAAGATGGCGATCCCCCATCAGTCGACCGAGCGCATCTTCGACGAGCGCCGCTCGCACGCTCCCGGGGTTCTCGGAATCCCTCTCTCTCCCGGCTGGCTCCCGACGCCCCGGCAGTATCAGGCGTTGAAAGACCTCGAGGGAATCTCCGACGCCAAGCTCTATCTACGAGCACGACCGGGCCAGCCGACGCGGATAAACCAGCCTGGGCTGGCCCCCGCGAAACGGGCGTTCTGGACGGCGGTAGCCATCTACGCTCGCGAGGGGCTCACCCAGTGGACGGAGGGAGAGGACAGCCCGATGGCCAAGTACGTCGATGCGTTCAGGAGCGCGGTCGAGGCGACCAAGAGTGATGGCCAGTGGTTGCCGGACGTGATCAAGGCGATCATGGGCGAGCCCGTGCGCCTGGTGCTCAAGGCCCGCGGACAGCAGATGGGGCTGTTCGGCGGGGCCCGTCCGCCCGGCGGGGGGTGGGAGATCATCCCGCGCGGGAAGCACGGCGGCTACCGGCGGCGCCATGGCAACAGCTACGTCTACTGGTACCCGGACAAGGCGGTGGTCCAGAGCCGACCCGAGCCGGGCGACGAGGAGGAGAAGCCGGAGGCGAAGGTCGAGCCCAGGCTGGTGATCGCCGAGCCTCGCAAGGACGAGGTAACCGCGTCCATGGCCGAGGAGCGGACCAAGGGAACGCGGAAGAAGGACAACGCCCGAGCGATCCAGATCGTCGAGACCGCGCGTTCGCAGGGCCGGGGCCTGACCGACGAGGAGGCGGTCGCGGTCGCGGGCTACACCGGCAAGGGCGGGATCAGCGGGGACCTCAACCAGTTCTACACCCGCACCGACGTGGCCGCGGCCATGTGGGGGATCCTCGGAGCCTACCAGGATCGCGTCGAGACCGTGCTCGAACCGTCGTGCGGCTCGGGCGTGTTCTTGCAGACGGCTCCCAAGGGGACCAAGGTCACGGGCGTCGAGCTCGACGACGCGGCCGCAGCCGTAGCCGAGGTGCTCCACGGCCACAAGCACAAGGTCGAGGCCAAGAGCTTCGAGCTATTCACGATCGAGCGCGCGACCATGGGCGGGACGGCGCCGGCGTTCGACGCCGTGATCGCGAACCCTCCCTACTGCGTCCGGACCGGGGACATCCCCCGGCACAAGCCGGAGATCAAGAGCGCCGATCAGTATTTCATCGACACCTCGATCGACCATTGCCGCGACGGTGGCACGCTGGTGATGCTGGTCCACCCGGGGATCATGAACGCCAAGGGACCGGGCTTCCGAGAGTTCCGCGAGCGGCTCCTGGCCAGGTGCGAGGTGCTCGACGCCTTCCGCCTGCCCAAGGACACGTTCAAGCACGTCCAGTGCGAGATCCCCGCGGACATCATCGTCTTGCGGAAGCGGGACTCGCGAGTGGGCGGCGCGCTGGTCGCGGCGATGGGCCAGGAGAGCCTGCGTCCGACGCTCGCGAACCTCGGGGCATGGGATCAGGGGTTCGTCGACGGCGGCTACTTCGAGACCCGCCAGGACCGCGTGCTGGGCAGGGAAGTGAGCGCGGAGGAGACCGGCTGGCGCGCAACGGTCGACGGCGAGGTGAAGAAGGCCCCCGAGGCGATCAAGCGACTGACCGAGCAGAAGATCAACTCCAAGGTCAAGGACCCGGCGGCGATGCCGGTCGCGTTCGAGGCCCTGGTCGAGCTCGGGAAGGCGCATGAGATCGTCCGGGAGTCGATCGTGAGGGCCGAGGGGGCGCTGGCGAAGCTCGAGGTCGTGCCCGTGATCGGGAACGTCCAGACGATGGCGGGCCAGCGGTACCTTTACATCGGCGAGCCACCCAAGTGGACGTTGATGGAGTCGATCGACGACGTGTCGCAGATCATCGAGAAAAGCGGCGACGTGGCGATCAAGAAAGCCTACGACATCGCCCAGGACATCGCCGAGCTGATCCGGGCCCGGGACGCGGGAGATTTCTACAAGGCTCGCGCGATCCGAGCTCGCACGGTCATGGCGGTCAAGGCGTGGGTGAAGGAGAACGGGAACCCAGGGAGCCATCGGGCGCTGGTCGTGCTGTCCAAGAGCGCACCCCAGCTCCTCGACTTCCTCGCCTCGGTCAACAGCGTGGGCGAGCCCTCGGACGTTCTCGCCAAGGACGCGGCGATCACGCTCAAGCCCGCGGAGGTCGATCGAGCGGACCTGATGAGCGTCGCCGCGCACATCGCGCGCCGTAACCGAGGCTATGTCGTGATGGAGGACGTCCAGCACAACTGGGAGGGATGGGAGGGCAGGGACGTGGTGGAGGTCTCGCAGATCCTCCTCGGGAGCGGCGACTACGCGCACACGGGCGAGTCCATGCCGATCCAGCACATGGAGGACTACCTCACGGGAAACTTGTACGAGAAGCTCGACGCCGAGCTCGCTCGTATGGACGCCATGCCCGAGGGCGATGAGCGCCGCCAGGTGGAGCGACAGATCAAACTGATCCGGAGCCGACTGGCGACCAAGATCAAGTCGATCGACGACGTTCCGATCCAGGTCCGGGTACTTGGATGGCTTCCGATCGACTGGTTCACGCGCTGGCTCAACAGTCCCGAGGGGCGTCGGGACGTGTTTGGGAAGAAGCCCCTGAAGGCCGAGAACCCCCGAGCGAGGATGGTCTACGCCGAGGGAATCTACTCGCTCGAGATCGTCGCTCCCGACGGAGAGGTACTGAGTCACAGCGAAGACAATACCGACTGGCTCAAGTACATGAACCGCCTGTCTCT
>Ga0315293_10003010_pt1 | contig 16230 bp, 13 predicted proteins | sample YL17G13_20_MG_FD_203071 | JGI IMG/M metagenome (GOLD analysis project Ga0315293, IMG submission 203071) | Sediment microbial communities from Yellowstone Lake, YNP, Wyoming, USA - YL17G13_20 | ecosystem: Environmental > Aquatic > Freshwater > Lake > Sediment | place: USA: Wyoming | collected...
GACGTTGAGGATCTCGCCTTCACCGCCCATGAACTTGATAAGCTCCTCGGTGGCGTCCATGGCCGCCAGCTTGATCTGCGTCCCGACGTAGAAGGTGGCGGTCGTCGGCTCCAGGGTCTTCACCCCGAAGCTGTTCACGAAAATCCCGCGCTCGGTGAGCTCCTTGTACAGCCCATTGGCGGCGCTCGGGTCTGAGGCAAAAATCGAGAAGCCGTTGTAGCCCTTGGCGGCCAGCGCGAGCACGTTCTGGGTCTGGCTGTCCTGGGTCCAGTCCGGCCCGATCTGGGTGAGCACCTCCACGCTGAACTCCTTGCCCACGTCCGCGGCGCCCCGTTTCACGATCTCGAAGTAGGGGTGCGGTGCCGGCGCGTACCAGGCCAGCTTGGTGGGTGCCTTCTTCTCCCCCGGTCCTCCGGCCGCGAACAGCGAGGCGGCCAGGAGCAGGCAAACCGCGATCAGCAGAAATCTCTTCATCTCTCTCCTCCTTGATATGAGTCTGAAAAGCTGAAACTCAGCTTTGGTGATCATTTTCCGGAATTCTTGCCTGCGATCGTGGCCCGGACCCGGTCCACCGCGACCGCCAGCAGAATGATCGACCCCAGGAAGGTCTGCTCGAAGTAGATATTTACGTTCAGCATGATCAGCCCGTTCTTGATCAGCGCCATGATTACGGCGGAAAAGAAAAGACCCCATGCCGAGATGACCCCGCCTTTCAGGGCCGTCCCCCCGATCACCGCCACGGCGAAGGAAACCACCAGCCAGTCCTGCCCGGTAGCCGGGGCAGCCGACCCCATGCGGGAAAGCCACAGCAGCCCGGCCAGCGCAGCGAAAAAGCCGGACAGCACGTTGGCCAGCAGGATGATTCCGTCCGTGTTGATCCCGGACAGCCGGGCCGCCTGGATGTTGCCACCGGTGGCCAGGAGTTTGCGGCCGATGAGCGTGTACTTGAAGATGAAATAGATGATCAGCAGGGCGGCAGCCATGATCCAGAACAGGTAAGGAATCTTCAGGAAGCCGTGCTTACCGATCACGACGAAGGAAGCGGGGATGTCCGTGTAGGGGAAACCTTTGGTGATCCCGAAGGTGATCCCCGTGAACATGAACAGCGTGGCCAGGGTGACCACGAAGGAGTTGAGCTGCAGCCGGGTGATGATAAACCCGTTGAAGGCGCCCATGGCGACGCCGAAGGCCAGGGCCACCAGCATGCCGGCCCACGGCGGCCACTTCAGCACGTGCATGCAGAATCCTCCGGCGATCGTGGCTAGCCCGCCGATGGCCCCCAGCGACAGGTTCATCCCGCCCACGATGATGGCCATGGCCTGCCCCAGTGCGACGAACACGTAGAGGGCCACGGTCCGCGACACGTTGAACATGTTGAAACCCGTCAGGAAGCTGTTCGTGGAAAAGGTAAATATCAGGAAAAGGATGAGCGCGGCGGCGATAGTGCTGGTGTCGCTGCGGCCCAGGACTCGGCGGAAAAGATTCTGTTTCACCTTCTAGCTCCTTAACGGTACTGGCAAGCGACGTCGTACATCTTCACAATGTTCGCCGGCGGCATGTGAGCCTGGACGTTGTGCACCGAGGCGAACACGAATCCCCCGCCCGGATGGAAGTCCTCGATGCGCCGGCGCACCTCTTTTTCCACCTCGGCGGGTGTGCCGTGAGTCAGCACGTAGGGATTGCAGCCCCCGCCCCAGAAAGTCAGGTCCTTCCCGAAGTCGCGTTTCAGCTCCGCGCTGTCCATCCCGGCCGCTTGGATCTGGACCGGGTTCAGGATCTCCACCCCGTTTTCGATGATTTCGGGGATGACCTCGCGCACCGCGCCGCAGTTGTGCATGTACACGTGGGCCTGGGAGCTCTTTTTGATCGCCTCCACCACTTTACGCTCCCGGTCCCGGTAGTACTTGAGGTAGATGTCTTTGCTGAACAGCAGCCCGTTCTGCCCGCCCAGATCGTCGCCCATCTGGACGATGTCCACGAACTCGCCGATTTCCTTCAATACATAGGTGAAATAGGCGCACTCCCACTCGCAGGTCCTGGCCGCCAAGTAGTCGATGATTTCCGGGTGGTCCATCATGTCGTAGTACAGCTCCACCAGCCCGCGCAGGAAATAGGAATGCTCGAAGATGCCGCCGACCGGGCAGAAGAGAACAATCGCCCTATCCGTGCTCCGGCGGAGGGCGTTGAACTTCTCCTTCAGTCCCCTGATCCGGGCCGGGTCCTCCGGCTCGGGAAAGCGGTACTTTTTAATCTCATCCAGCGAGCTCATCCGCTGCAGCGGGCTGGAGTGCAGGTCGAAGAACAGGCCGTCCCTGGGCTTGTGCAGGACCAGGCCCCACTGGTCGGTGAAGTAGAATCCGTCCGCTTTTTCCTGTACCTCCAGCTGCCAGCCGCTGCGCGGGTTGGTGTAGACCGGTACGCAGTCCGCCCCGAAGCGGGCCAGGAGCTGCTCGTCAGGAAGCACGATCATCTGCAGCCAGTCCTGGATGACCGGCTCTTTCTCCGTCCAGCCCAAGTGGCGGCGCACGGCGCAGTAGCCTTTTTCATGGATGGAGGAATGCAGTCCGCCGAAATCGATCGGCAAGGGGCCGTCCTTGTGGGCGACGGCGTTCAGAACTCGCTCTCTGGAAGTCATGCCAACCTCGCTATCTATGGGTGCAGCAGAATCTTGGTCACTTCATTTGGCGCGCGGTCCCATTCGACCAGGGCCCGCCCGGCCTCCTCCAACGGGTAACGCCGTGAAATCAGGGGTATTACGTCCACTCGCCCCGTGGCGAGCATCCCCAGCACGTCCCGGAAATCGCTTTCCAGCGCGTTTCGGGACCCCACAACATCCAGCTCCTTGCTGACGAACCACTTGGTTTCCAGGGGCACCGGACCCTTCACGTAGCCGATCAGGGCTACGCGGCCGCCGAAACAGGCTGCCTCCACCGCGGCGAGGCTCGTCTGCGCGAGGCCGGCCGCTTCGACCACCGCCTCCGCCCCGTCGCCGTCCGTGAGGGCAAGCACCCGCTCGGCGAGGTCGGCCTTGGCCGAGTTGATGAGCTCGGTGGCCCCCAGGGCTTCCGCCTTTCCGAGCTTGCCATCGTCGACGTCGGCGGCGATGACCTTCGCCCCTTGGAAGGCGGCTGCGGCCACCGCCCCCAGGCCGATGACGCCGCAGCCCAGCACGAGCATCCGTTCACCCGGGAGCACCTGCAGGCGCTGGACCGCATGCCACCCCACGCTCAGCGGTTCGACGCAGGCCGTTTCTTCGGGACCCAAGCTCCCGGCCGGGAGCACCTTCTGGTACGGCACTGCCAGGTACTCCAGCGCGGCCCCGTCGCGCTGCACGCCCATCGTCCGGTTTTCGCGGCAGCAGTTCGGGCGGCCCGCGGCGCAGGCCGTGCAGTGACCGCAGGCCTGGTATGGCATCACCGTGACCCGTTGGCCGACCTGCAGGCCCGCGGGGACATCGCTGCCCAGCGCACTGATGGTCGCGGATATTTCATGCCCCGGGATGACCGGGTAGCGGACCATGGGGAAGGTGCCCCGGAAGCTATTAAGATCGCTGCCGCACAATCCCAGCACCTCGACCTTCAGCAAGACCTCACCCGGCCCGGCGGAAGGGAGGGGCTGGTCGACGAGCGTCACGGAACCAGGTTCTTTGATCTGAACGGCCTTCATCCCCGAAATACCCCGACCAGGTAAATTTTTTCAGCTATGCCGCCACTGCATGCGATTATAAACCGACTTTAGCAGTTGTCAAGCATTATTTAGTAAATATATTATCTTATTTGATCTATATAGGCGATATGATATTTAGCCACATGGCGCATCGATCAATAGGTCCACTAGCATGCGAGCTCTTTTCTTATAATTTAAAGCTATATGCTATTAGCATTTATTCATCATTTGATATGCAATCAATCTTAAATACCACATCAGATGGATCATTGGAACAATAAAAATGATAAAAATATTATCTGGCTTCTAAAAAATCAGCTTGCCAAAAAGAAATATATCTGATAAACTTTTTATCTAACAACGATTTTATGGATAAGAAAAAACCGACCTATAAAGACATCGCGCGCGAAGCCGGGGTTTCCATGTCCACGGTTTCGCTGTCCTTCTCCGGCAAAGGCCGCATCTCACCGGAAGTGCGGGACCGTGTATTCGCCGTAGCCGAGCGGATCGGCTACCGCCGGCAGGTGCTCCACTCCGCGGAGCCCGCGCGCACCGGTAGCTGCATTGGCATCCTGCTGCACCTGGACTACGAGTACCTGTGGGACTTCTTCCAACCGACGATCGCCGAGATCGAATCCATCCTGTCCCAGGCAGGGTATGAGCTGCTGATCATCCCCATCTCCTTCACGATGACCGCCGAACGAGTGAAGGAGAAAATATGCGCGTCCCGCATAGGCGCAGTCTTTTCGTTGCACTACGCGGACAAGGGGCTGTTCGATGAGCTGGAACGCTCGGGCATCCCGGTGATTATTCTGCACAACTGCGACTTCCAGGATCGTTTCTTCTCCGTGGCCTTCGATGATCTGCAGGGCGCCTATGAGGCTACCTCCTACCTGATCAAGCTCGGCCATCGCCGCATCGCCTACGTGGAGTACGTGCACCAGAACCTGTTCGCCATCAAGAACGACCGTTTTTTCGGGTTCAAGAAGGCCATCGACGAGTTCAACCTGTCGTTCGACGAGGGCATGCGCGTTGCCATCGACTACAAAAACCTGGAGGAGGCGAACCAGAAACTGGCCGCCCTGTTCAGGAAGAAGGAAAAGCCGACCGCGATTTTCATCCATGACGATTACCTCGCCCTGCGCGTCATCGACGCCCTGACGGGGATGGGCCTCCGCATACCCACCGACGTGTCTATCATCGCCCCCGGGGACGTGCTGGTTTATGCGGAGCCCCATGTTCCGCGCATCACCACCATGAAGATCAACACGGCTTTGATAGGAAAGCTCGCCACCGAGATGATGCTGAACCGCCTGCGCAACCGGCCGGATGACATCCACGTTCTGCGGGTCAAGGAACAGCTGGTGGACCGGGGCTCCTGCCAGCCCATCGAGGAGTGAACCCCGCGCATTGACAAAGCCGCGCCGGCCGTGCCCCAATACCGCATGGCTTACAGCGCGCCGAAGATCGTCGTGACCCCGCCCGGCCCCAAGGCCCTCGAGTGGATCCGCAAGGACACCGCCATGCTCTCCCCTTCCCTGAGCCGCAGCTCCCAGCTGGTGGGCGTCAAAGGTGAAGGGGTGTACGTGGAGGACGCGGACGGAAACGTGTTCCTGGACTTCGGCTCCGGCATCGCGGTGAACTCCCTCGGGCACCGCCACCCCGAGGTGATCGCGGCCATCAAGGCCCAGCTGGACCGGCTGGTGTTCCTGAACAGCCTGGACTACTTCACCGTGCCGCAGATCGAGTACGCGGAATCGCTGTTCAAGGTCACCCCGGGGGACTTCCCCAAGCGCGTGTTCTACACCAACTCCGGGAGCGAGGCCATCGACACGGCCATCAAGATGGCCAAGTGGCACACCCGCCGCCCGTACGGGATCGGCTTCATCAACGGCTTCCACGGCCGGACCATGGGCGCGGTGAGCTTCACCACCACCGGGGTGTCGGCCCGGCGCGGCTTCGCCCCCATGTACCCGATCGCGCACTTCGTGCCCTACCCCTACTGCTACCGCTGTCTGTTCAACCGGGAGTATCCCTCCTGCGACCTGCACTGCCTGAGCTACCTGACCGACGTGACGTTGAAGAAGATCACCCCGCCCGACGAAGTGGCCTTCCTGTTGGTGGAGGCGGTGCAGGGGGCCGGCGGCTACATCGTTCCGCCGAAAGAGTTCCTGCCGCGCCTCGCGGCCATCGCCGCGCAGCACGGCATGGTGTTGATCGTGGACGAGGTGCAGTCGGGATTCGGGCGCACAGGGAAGATGTGGGCCTGCGAACATTCCGGGGTGGCACCCGACATCCTGGCCATCTCCAAGGCCTTCGCCCACGGACTGCCCGCCGGGGCGGCAGTGGCCCGCGCGGAGGTCATGAACTGGGACGAGGGAGCGCACGAGGGCACACTCAACGGCGGGCCGGTCATCCTGGAGGCGGCCAAGGCCGTTCTGCGCGTCATCGAGCAGGAGAAGCTGGTGGAGAAGTCGCGCGTGCAAGGCGAATACCTCAAGAGCAAGCTCCTGGATTTACAGAAGAAGTACCCGCTGATCGGGGACGTGCGCGGCCTGGGCCTGATGGTGGGCATCGAGCTGGTGGGCGACGCAAAGAAGACTCCCGCGAAAGACAAGCGCAACCGGCTGCTAGAAGAGGCCTTCAAGAAGGGCCTGCTGCTCCTGGGTGCCGGGGAGTGTTCGATCCGCCTGGCCCCGCCGCTGGTCATCACCCAGGCCCAGATCGATCAGGGCCTTTCGATCCTCGAGGACTGCCTGAAATCCCTGTCTTAGGTCACGACCGCATTCGGCTTCGCCTGGAAGGGATGCGTGCGGACCAGCAGCGAGAAGATGTAGGGGTAGTTCGCCCGCAGGTGCGCGGCGTAGGACACCCATTCCTGGATGGCCGTTTTTTCAACAGCAGGCGGCTCCTAGGGTCAGCCCGGCTGTGCTATACTCGACGCCGTGAAGGCGGTTCCCTGATTGAAGAAGTACGTCGTGCTGGCCGGAAACATCGGCGCCGGGAAGACCACGCTGGTCGGCCTGATGTGCGAGCTGCTGGGCTGGAAACCCTACTTCGAGCCGGTGGCGGAAAACCCGTACCTCGAGGACTTTTACCGGGACATGGCGCGCTGGGCGTTCCACTCCCAGGTCTTCTTCCTGAACCACCGCGTGCACTCCCACCGCCTCCTGTTGGATGACCCGCACTCCGTGGTCCAGGACCGCTCGCTATACGAGGACGCCGAGGTCTTCGCTCGCAACCTGCACCGTCAGGAACGGATGAGCGAGCGCGACTGGCAGACCTACCAGGGGCTGTACCGCACCTTCACCACCCTGTTGCCGCCCCCGCACCTGGTGGTCTACCTGCGGGCCTCGGTGCCGACCCTGCGCCGGAGGATCGCGCAGCGCGGGCGCAGCTTCGAGGCGGGCATCACCGACGAGTATCTGGGCGAACTCAATGCCCTGTACGAGGAATGGATCGCCGGCTTCCGCCTCGCGCCGGTGCTGACGATCCCGTCCGACCGGCTGGACTTCGTGCGGGAACAGAAGGATTTGCTAGAGATCGTGACCACCGTGGAGGAGCGCCTGCGGGGCAGCCAGGGGGTACTGTTCCAATGAGCCTCAAGTCGGCAGGCGAAAGCCTGCTTTTCTGGCCGCGTCGTTGAGCCGGGGATCGGCGCACACGAAGGGCAGGGTCGGTGGGTGTTCTCCCGAGCCGATCAGGCCCGCGGCCAGCTGCAGCGCATCGGCCGCGCGCAGGTCCTCCAGTCGGCGCCGGTATGCCGCGGCCAGGCCCTCCCGGACCATTGCAGCGACACGGTCCGAGCTCGTCCGCTCTGCGGCTGCCACCGGTTCCAGCCTGGCTACGGGCTTGTTTCGGTTATGCTGGCTTTTTTCATAAAGCTATAAAGCGCGATTAATAAGGATCTTCAAGCTCAAACCCCCTCCCGCTCACGACCACCCGGCCGGGGCGCCCGCGCCGCACTTCCAGCCGTCCGGGAGGCGCCGCGACGGCCAGAAGCTCCTGAAGCTCCTCGGGCCGGAAGCCGCGGCGGATGGACAAGCGGCCGTCGGCGGCGGCGAAGCTGCCGTGCAGGAACACCCCGGCGAACAGGCTGAACCAGACGTAGGAGCCGCGGGAACGTAGCAGATCCGTGATGACCAGCAGACGGCGCGTGCGAGCCAGCATGGCGGCCACCGTCGGGGCGATCCGCTCATCGTCCAGGTGATGCAGGAAGTGGTTGGCGAACACGTAGTCGAAGCTTTCCAGCCGCTCCAGCTCGCCGGCGGCGCCCAGCCGGACCTCGATCGCCGGTACGCCGGCGCAGCGCCGCCGGGCGTAGGCCACCGCGCGCGGGTCGTGATCCAGGCAGGTGATGCGCAGCCCGGGCTGGCGCCCGGCAAGCCACAGCGCCAGGTCGCACCCCCCGGCGCCCACGTCCAGGAGGGTGTACGGCGGCGGCCGCCGCCGTGCGTCTTTCAGGATCGTGCGGGCGAGAAGCCGGCGGGCCCCGGTCAGGAAGCGGTTGATCCAGGCCAGCTGCCGCAGGGTCCGCTCCAGGCGGCCCGGGTCGCTGTCCAGCAGGTCCATCAGCTCCGGTTCCCCCGCCCGGGAGGGCATCCAGAGGCTCAAGGCTGCTTCTCGAATAAGGCGCTCTCCACGGTCAGCCCCGGGCCGAAGGCCGCGGCGAAGGTTCGGCCCCGCCCGCTCCCGGCCAGCAGCAGCTCCAGAACGAACAGCAGGGTCGCGGAGCTCATGTTCCCATAGTCCTGCAACACCTGGTAGGAAGCCCACAAGTCCTTGCTGGCCAGGCCCAGGGTGGCGGCCGCGCGGTCCAGGATGGCTCTGCCGCCGGGGTGGATGGCCCAGAGGGCGATGTCCTCCCTGCGCAGGCCCCCCTCGGCGAGCAAGTCCTCTAGGATGGCGCCGATGTTGCGCTCGATGAGGCGCGGCACGTACGCGGACAGGCGCATGTCGAAGGCCACGGTCCCCAGGCGCCAGGCCATGTCCTGCTCGCTCTCGGGAATGGTGCGGGTGGCGAAGCGCTCCAGGCAGAACACGCTGCCTTCCGCCTCCCCGCGCTCCGAGGACACCAGGGCCGCGCCTGCCCCGTCGGCGAACAGCGAGTTGGCCACCATGACCTCCCGGTCGGGCTTGAGCTGCAGGTGCACACTGCACAGCTCCAGCACGACCACGAGCACCCGGGCGCCGGGGCGCGAGCGGCAGATGTCTGCCGCCAACTTCAGGGCCGGCAGCGCCGCGTAACAGCCCATGAAGCCGAGGTGGAAGCGGTGCAGCCCGGAGGCCAGCCCGAGGCTTTTCTGCAGATGGTAGTCGAAGCCGGGGGCAGAGAACCCGGTGCAGCTCACGGTGACCAGGTGGGTGATACGGCTGCGGTCCAGGCGGGGCGTCGCCGCGAACAGCTTCTCCGCCACCTGCAGGCTCAGGCGGTCGGCCTCGCGGATGAACAGCTCGTTGCGCTGCTCCACCTGCGGCTCCGGACGCAGGTCCGCGCTCGGCGGATAGAAACTGTACTCCGAGGGGTCCTTGCCGTAGTCCCCGATCACCGTGTGCCGCTTCTCGATACCCGTGTCCCGGTACAGGCGGTCCAGGAAGCGCTTCGTGGGCTCGTCGTAGAAGGGGAGGCTCTTGAGGAAGCGGTGGGCGAACTCCTGGGTGTAGGCGTGCGCCGGCACGGCGGTGGCGATCGACTCCAGATATACGGGCCGGTTGTCGGTTGACATAGGCTGAAGGAATATATTAGCGTTTGACTCAGGAAAAAGCAACCAGGGTGAGCCGAAACTCCTCCAACCGAACTTCATCAGGGCGTCCCGCGCGAGTTTTCTCCGAACGGCTCGCGGACTTCGACCTGCGCCGTCCGGCAAGCAAGCGCGACTACAACCGCCGGTTGTTCCGCGCCGTGGCCCCGCGCTACGGGGCGGTCACCTGGTTGCTGTCCTTCGGCATGGACGGTCTGTGGAAACGCGCGCTCGTGCGGCGGCTGCCGCGCCGGGCCGTCCGGGCGCTAGACCTGGCCTGCGGCACCGGCGACATCGCCCTGCTGCTGGCCCGCCGCTATCCCGGCGGCCGGATCGAGGGCCTGGACCTGAGCCCGGCGATGCTCGCCCGAGCGCGGCGCCGCCTGCGCGGGCAGGCGAACCTCAGCTTCCGCGTCGGTGACCTGGACCGCCTGCCCTACCCGGCGGGGAGCTTCGACCTGGTGACCGGGGGCTACGCGCTGCGCAACGCCCCCGACCTGCGCCTGAGCCTGGGGGAGGTGTTCCGGGTACTGAAGCCGGGAGGCACCGCGGCCTTCCTGGATTTCAACCGCTCCCCCCGCCCCTGGCTCGGGCGGCTTCAGTTGCGCCTGCTCGCGTTGTGGGGCGGGCTGTGGGGCCGCCTGCTGCACGGCAACCCCGAGGTCTATGCCTACATCGCCCAGACCCTGGCGCTGTTTCCCGACCGGGTGAGCTTCGAAGCGCTGCTCTCCGAGCTGGGCTTCCGGCGGGTGCGCTCGCGCCTACCCCCTGGGGGGTTCGTGAGCCTCACCTTCGCCGCCAAGGCGTAAGCTGCGCTCCTTCGCCACCACGCCGGCCAGGGTGGAAAACGGTACGTTCACCATCGTGAAATGCCCCACCAGCGCCCGGGAGAACGGCGGGCGGGCCAGGACCGGCACCAGCAGGTTCCGCAGACCGCGCAGCACGGGCGCCCGGAGGGTGCCCACGCCCATGAACAGACGCGAACGGCGCGCCGCGGCGCGAAAGCCCGCCCGCCGGTAGCGGCCGTAGATCGCCAGCAGCCCCTCCGGCTCCGCCCCTTCCCGCAACCAGCGCTCCAGCACGCGAGCCAGCAGGCGGGCGTCGGCGAGGCCCGTATTCATGCCCTGGCCGCCGATGGGCGGCATGGTGTGCGCCGCGTCCCCGCAAAACACCACCCGGCCCAACCGGAAGCGCTCCAGCTCCGAGCGCTCCGGGCGAAAGGCGCTGGCCCACACCCGACCCCGCGCCTCCAGGCTGTGCCCGGTGCGCGCGCGCACCTGGAGCTCCACTTTCTCGAAAGAGGGCTCGGGCTCCCCTCCTTCCATTGCCTGCACGATCCAGCGCCGCAGCCCGCCGGCCACCGGGAAGGACTCCACAGAGCCTCGACGCGTGAAGAACAGGTGCGCCTCCTCGCCCAGGCCGCTGGAGTCCGCGTAGTCCCCCATGCGGAAGGCTACGGGGAAGCGGCGGACCCGGCGACGCAGGCCCAGGTACCCGGCCGTGGGGCTGCCGGAGCCGTCACAGGCGCACAGCAGGCGGCCGCGCAGGAGGGACTCCTCGCCGGATACGCCGCGCGCCCGCACCGTGACCAAGGCACCTTCGTCCCGGACGCCCACCGCTTCCAGGCCCGTGCGCAGGTTCACCGCGGAGTATCGGGCGAGGGCTTCGGAAAGCAGGGCTTCGGTGTCGACCTGCGGCAGGGATAGGATGAACGGGAAGGCGGCTTTCGGCTCCCCCATTTCCAAGCGGGCGAGGAGCCCGGCGTCGCCGTGCACGGCAGCCCTGCGTACCTGCACGCCCCGGGCCAGGAAACGCGGGGCCAGGCCCAGCTCGGCCAGTATCTCGAGGGAGGTCGGGGTGATCCCGATGGCGCGGGAGCCGGGGCCGCGGCCGGTGCGTTTTTCCACGACGATCGTCGGGATGCCCGCCCGGCCTAGAAGGTTGGCCAGCAGCAACCCCACCGGCCCGGCCCCGACGATCAGGACCTCGGCTTCAGCCGCCGGCATGCGCTGGAAAGGCCCGCTCTACTTCCCGATCATGGCGGCGTTGAGGACCGCCGTGCCCAACAGGCTCAATACCACGTTGCAGGCCAGCCCCGCCGCGGCTAATGCCAGCGCGACGGCCAGAGGCGCCGCGCCGTCCACCCCCCACAGCCAGACGACCAGGGGGAGGGCCAGGGCGAAGAGGAAGTACAGCAGGCCGAACAGCACTTTCTTTCTTAGTATCTCGGAGCGGCCGACGGAGCGGAAGCGGACCCGGCCGTCCTTGACCCCCAGCAGGAAGGCGGCGATGACCACCAGGGGCAGGAACAGGGCCATGAGCCGGCCGGCGCACAGGAACAGCTCCGCGGCCCTGCCGGTGAAGATCAGGCCGACGATGAAAATCACGATCAAAGACACCACGAAGGCGGTGGGGAAATGCACGGCGATCGGGTGCAGGTCCAGGGCCAGGGCCCGGCGCCGCTCCTCGGAGAGCGGGTCCTCGTAGGGCTCGAAGGCCTTGGCGGCTACCCCGCAAGCGGGGCATTTGTCCTTGAGCTTGCCTTCCGGCATGACATACCCGCAGACCTTGCAGCGAACCAACTTGGCCACGGCAGCACCTCCTCAACAGGGTGGATAGAAAACTATAGGGCAAGACGGGCGCGCGCGCAAGACGGGCCTCAGAATCGAGCCTACGGCGGCAGGGCAGTTCATCGCGGCCCTGCTTCAATCACCCCGGAGCGTTTGACAATACACCTCCGCCGCCATAAGCTGTGAACTTTCAGGGAGGCCACGCTGTTTCGCGGCCGTCCCGCAACCGGAGGGCTGTGATGATCGAATCGTTCTACGCGTTCCTGACCCGGATCGGCTTCACCGACCCGCCGCACGCCCTGCTGACCCACATGCCGATCGGCCTGATCACGGGCGCCCTGCTGTTCTTTCTGGTGGCGGTGATTTTCGGCCGCAAGATCCTGGTGCCCACCGCACGGCACGTGTCCATTCTGGCCTTTGTTTTTCTCTTCCCGACGATCCTGTTCGGAGTGCTGGACTGGCTGCACTACTTCCGGGGGGCGATGTTGCTGCCGATCAAGGTCAAGATGATCCTGGCCGGGGCGGTGCTGCTCATCGTGGGTGCCGGCATCATCCTGGGCAGCGAGGTGAAAGTGCGGACCGTGCCTCAGCTTGTACTCTATGCCCTGGCCTTCGTGGGCGTGGTCGGCCTGGGTTATTTCGGCGCGAAACTGGTCTACGGGGGTTGGGCGGAGAAAGGTACCGCCGCGGAGGCGCCCGCCGGGAAGGAGGAGGCCTTCGCCTCCGGCTCGCAGCTGTTCGCGGCCAACTGCCAGGCCTGCCACCCCGGTGGGGGCAACATCATCGAACCCGGGCTGCCCCTGAAGAGCTCCAAGAAGCTGGCCGAGCTGGGCTCGTTCACGGCCTTCATCCGCTCGCCCGGGGGCAACATGCCGAGCTTCGGCGAGGAGCTGGTGAGCGGCAGCCAGGCGCAGGACCTGTACCTTTACCTCACCCACCAGCGCTGGTAGGAGCGCGCCGGGGATACTTCAGATACGGCAGGATCCGGTCGTTCTGGGGGGTCCCTGTCCCGTCGTAGGTCAGGGAGACCACGGGCACGCCCGTGACCCGCTCGATGTGCGTGCCCATGGCCTCGGTCACCAGCGAGGGGCAGCAGAAGGCGGGGCTGGCCTGCACGAACAGCGCGATGTCCGGGTGCTCCCGCTTCAGGTGCAATATTTTCAGAATGTTGTCGTAGGATTCTCCGCTGGCCTCCAGCTTCACGTTGAAGCGCGCCAGGTCCTCCTCCAGGCGCTGGTTACGGAAGGTGGAAGGCGGGCAGATCCAGCGGGCGTAGGCCGGGCCGAAGCGGCGCTCCACGGCCTGCCCTACCGCCAGCAGCAGCCGCAAGTTGAGCCACTCCAGCAGCCGGCCCCGGTGCAGCGCGTTGTGGAAGAAGCTCTCCGCCACGATGCGCAGGTAATCGCTGTAGGGGGTGGCCACGACCTCGCCCCCGGCCCGCTCCACGTCACGAACGAGCCCCTGGTTGAACACTTCGTTGGTGCGCACGTACAGGTCGCCGAAGATCGCCACCTGGGGCCGCCCCCCGTTGCCGTCCCGCGGCAAGGCCTCGAAGCGCTCCAGGACTTCCGCCAGGGTCCGCTCCCGCGGGCGCTCCCCCCGGAAAACCTCCAGGAAGAGCCGGTGGCTCTCAGCCACCAGGCGGTCGGTCTCCCCCGGGGAGCGCTCGTAGGGGCGGATGCGGCAGCTCAGGGTGCGCAGCAGGCCCCCGAAACAATAGGCCAGCGCGGTCTCCAGCGCCAGCCCTGGGGCCAGCTCGGCGTGGAACATGGAGCCCGCATACACGGACAGCCTGGAGGCCCCCCCATCATAACGCTCCAAAAGGCTGCGGATGTAAAGCGGGAACATTGGGAGGTTACAGGTCCAGCTGGAGAGGGGCAGCCACAGCACGGTGCGCGCCGGGTCCAGCGCGTGGCGCTCGATGTACTGCACGGCCTCTTCGGCGATCGCGTTGAGCGGAATGCACTGCCCGGTGTTCCAGCGCATGCCCCGCCGTATGGACAGCTCCTCCTCCTCCAGCACCCGGGCGTCGATCCCGGCCCGGCACAAGGACGCGGCCACCAGCGGCAGGGACAGGGCGTCCCAGTTGGGAAGAAGCAGGGTGCGGTTCCGCAGGCGCCGCTCCAGCGCCGGCAGGTACGCGCGCGTAAGCCCGCTATCGCGGCGCGTTCGCGGCGAGGCCGCTGCTGCCGCGTGGTTGCGGAAGGAGTGCACCCCGGCCTCGATCCGCGTCTCGTAGCCCACATTGGAGGCGTGCTCGTCGATCTGCAGCACCAGGTACGGCTTGCGGTGCGCGTCCAGAAGACGCTTGAAGTATTCCAGGAGAAAGGAATCCGGCGAGCACTTGAAGGAGGTCACGAACACCGGGTACAGCCCGGGCGTGCGCGCGGCCACGGCAGCAGCCTCCAGAATCCGTCCCGCGAAGTGCCAGGGGAACGCCCTGCGCAGGGGGCCCAGCTCCCGCAGCAGCCTGCGCACCTCCGGGGACCCCGCCCCGCCGCGAGGGAGCATGTCCTGGAACAGCGCCCGGACCCCGAGGGAGGCGAAGATCTCCGGGATCCCCTTGTTCATGGCCGGGTCCAGCACCACGTACGGCCGCCCGAGGAGGAGCACGTGGATGTCGTCGCCGGGCTGCAGAGCCTTATCGTCGCACAGCGCCCGCAGCCGTCGGTTTTGGAAGGCGAGGGCGCGCCGGTAGGACGCGGCAACCCGCCCCAGGGTGAGCGGCCGGCCGCCGGCCTCGGGGGCCAGCGGCGCGAGAGCTTTCCACAGCTCGCGGGCGGTTTTACGCGGGCGGCCTGGGTCGACCAGGGGGAGCAGGCAGCGCTTACCCGGGCCCGGCGCCCGCGACAGGGACACCACGGTGGGCGCGAACTGGGTGTAGTAGCAGAAGGCGCGGGAGCAGCGCCCGCCTGCCCCGCCCCCTTCCCGGCGGGCCTCGAGGTACACGGGAAGGAACACGGCGTCGCAGGCTAGGCGGCGCACGTGCCCGTGCAGCGCGGCCACGGGCGCGCAGAACTCCGCGCCGGCGGCCTCCTTGCCGGCGGGCAGGGCCTCCACGTCATGCCCGCTGGCGACCGTGGGCAGTCCCAGCTCTTCGAAAAATCGCTCCCAGAGCGGCAGGTCGGCTGCCAGATGCAGAGCCGCGGGCAGTCCGATGAGCGGGCCAGCGCCGGCCGGGCTCGTGGCCCGCGCGGCGGGCCGCTTCCGCACCGGCCCGAGCTCGCGCGCCGTTCCGGGCTCACATGCCGCCGGGGCTTTGCGCAACGCCTCGGCCCGGGCCTCCAGCAGCTCCAGCCCGGCGGCGGAGCGTCGCACGAAATGCCGTGTCTGGTAGTCGCGCCCGCACTGAAAGCCGTAGGCCACGGTGCTGCCCTGCACCTCGGCCAGGCTCAGGCGGCAGTGGTTGGCGCACAGGCCACAGGTCTCGCTCGCCACCGGGATGTCCTCCCGGTACAACCCGATGCCCCGGAAGCGGCTGGCGGCGGGCGGAGCCTCGGCGAGGGACAATGCCACGCCCAGTGCTCCGGTCAGGTGGCAGTAGCGGGACACGTAGATCGGGCGGCCCAGCTTCCGCTCGAACACCGCCACCAGGGCGCGGTTGCGCGCGGTGGCCCCCTGGAAACAGACCGCCTTCCCGATGAGCGCGCCGGAGGCCACCTTCAACAGATAGTTCTCGCAGACCGAGTGCAGGGCCGCTGCCAGGATCTCCTCCACCGCATACTTGTCGGCCAGCAGGTGGTTGATGTCGCGCTCCATGAACACTGTACAGCGGTCACTGGCCAGCGGGGCGGGCCGCCCCTCGGCCAGCCCGGAGTACTCCGACAGGCTCACCCCCAGGCGCGCGGCCTGCTCCTCCAAGAAACTGCCCGTGCCGGCCGCGCAGACGGTGTTCATCTGGGCGAAGGTGACCTCCCCGGCGCGCAGCACGGTGAACTTGGAGTCCTGGCCGCCGATCTCGATGATCGTGTCGGTGGCCGGGTCCAGCTCCACCGCCGCGCGGGCGTGGGCGGTGATCTCGTTCACCATGGCATCCGCCCCGATCACCTGGCCCACGAACTTCCGCCCGGCCCCCGTGGTGCCGACCGCCGCCAGGCTCACCTCCCCGGCGGTCTCGGCCAGCGCCTCCAGGATGGCCCGCACGGCAACCAGCGGCCGCCCGGCGGTGCGCGTGTAGAACCCGGCCAGCACGCGGCGGTCCGGGGCGAGCAGCAACGCCTTGGTGCTGGTGGAGCCGATGTCCACCCCCAGGA
>Ga0315293_10003011_pt1 | contig 16227 bp, 9 predicted proteins | sample YL17G13_20_MG_FD_203071 | JGI IMG/M metagenome (GOLD analysis project Ga0315293, IMG submission 203071) | Sediment microbial communities from Yellowstone Lake, YNP, Wyoming, USA - YL17G13_20 | ecosystem: Environmental > Aquatic > Freshwater > Lake > Sediment | place: USA: Wyoming | collected...
TGTTGATCACGCCGCCGATGGCGTCGCTGCCGTAGAGCACCGATGACGGCCCGCGCACCACCTCGATGCGGTCCACGAGCGAGAGGTCCACGAGGGCCGGCTGGATGCCGGCGAAGTCCGTGGACTCACGTGCGTTGTTGAGGCGCTGGCCGTCCACCAGGACCAGCACGCGGTTGCTGTTGAGGCCGCGGATCGTCGGCAGGCCACGGAACGGTCCCTCGCCCGAGACGTCCATGTTGGGGAGCTGCTTGAGCGAGTCCACCATCTTCACGGGCTGCTCGCGCCCGAGGGTGTCCGAGGACACCACGGAGATCGGAACAGGCGTGGAGAAGGAGTCCGTCTCGTACCGGGTTGCGGTCACCACTATCTCCTCGTGCACGGCCGGAGGAGCTGGTTTCTTGTCCTTCTTGGCCTTCTCCTTGGCTTCCTTGTCGGCCTGCGCGGCCTGGTCGGCCGCCGCCGCCGACGCGGTGGCCGTCGCCTCCTGACCCGGCGCAGCGCTCGCCGGCTTCTCGGCGTCGGCAGGCGTGGCTGCCAGAGTGGCCATGAGGATTGCAGCGGTCAGGATCATCTCGAGCCCCCTCAAACGCGGCCCGTTGAGCGCGGGCCCGCGTGTCGATGGGTCAAGGTAGCAGTTCCTGTCTGTTTTGCAAGTCCTTTTCTGTCACTGGGTTGTCTCGGATTTTTCGCGACCGATCCTTGACGGTACGAGGCCTTTTGTGGCCGTGTCACAGACGCCCTGACAATGATCACGGCTGAGCGCGAGTCGCAGGAGGGATGAGGGGCTCGCGCGGGGCGACCGCCGCCCGAAAAAGTCCGGCGCTTCGTCCCGGCGCGGCGCGCGAGGGGCGAGGCTCCTTCTTTACAGTCTTGAGACGACCACGAGGCTCACGTCGTCGGTCAACGGCTCGCCCGCCAGGTGGGTGTCGAGGGCGCGCAGGAAACGGTCGTGGATCGCCCGCGGCTCTGCCTCCACCCGGAGCAGTTGACGCAGGCTCTCGAAGCCGAACGCCACGCCGGCTGCGTTGACCGACTCGGGCAGCCCGTCGCTGTAGAGCAGGAGAAGGTCGCCGGGGCCGAGGCTCACCTCCGCGCGCGTCAGCTCCACGGTTTCGCGGATGCCGAGGGGCAGTCCGCCCCGACCCAGCTCCTCCACCTCGCCCGACGCGCGGCGCAACAGGGGGAACGGGTGCCCGGCGCACACGTACTCGAGGTGGCCGGTTGCCGGCGTGAGCAGCCCGTAGAACATGCTCATGAACGCGCGCCTGTCCCCGGTGCGGAACAGCACCCGGTTGAGCAGGCCGGCGACCCGCTCCGGCGCGGGTTCCACCTCGATGGCGAGCTTGAGGGCCGCGTTGGCGATGGCCATCAGGAGGCCGGCGGCCATGCCGTGGCCGCTGGCGTCGCCGATCACCAGCACGAGCCGCCCGTCCGGCAGGGGCAGGAAGTCGTAGTAGTCGCCGCCGATCTCGTTGGCCGTCCGGTAGGAGTGGGCGATGCGGTAGCCGGGCAGGTCGGGGGCTTGCGACGGCAGCAGGTCGCGCTGCAGCTGCCGGGCCACCTCGAGCTCGTCGCGCACCAGCACCCGGTCCACCAGCTCCAGGGCGAGCAGGAAGGTGAGGCCCGCGACGCTCACCAGGAACCAGAGCGGCGAGAAATTCACCTGGATGTCCCGGGTCTCGATCACGGCGTTGAACCTGATCAGACCGAAGAGCGCTGCGATGATCGACACCGCGAACAGCACGCGTCGCGCTGGCGTAAGCTTGTAGGAGAGCCCGAGGAACACCACCTTGGCGCGGAACAAGAGACGCTTGAGCCTGCCCGACGGTTCCTTGGACAGATCCTGCTCGCGGGTGAGCACCCGGTAGGCCTGCGCCGCGTCGCGGTCGAACAGCCGGCGCAGCTCGCCTTTCGTGACGCCCGCGGTGAACTCCTCGTAGAAGCGCTTCAGCCGTCCCGTCGTCGCCCTCCAATCCCTTTTCCACCCGATCATACGTCGCCGCGACCGCGTGGTTCTTGAGCACTGCCTGACGGCCTCCGGTTGCCGGCGCTGCGCCCTTTCTTTTGCCCCGCGGGCTGTGAGCGGTCGCTCGGGCTGCGCATCGAGCGCAGCCCTCCGACCCGCCTGCGCGTGCGATCCCGCCTGCGGCGGGACACAGCCCGGCGTGCGGACCCTCGCTGTTCCCCTCCCTCGCACGGGACGATCGGTCGGGTCCAGCGTCTCCACCCGCCGGTCTGGCCGCTCGGTTCCCGCACGCTGTGGCGCCATGGCTCCGTCCGCCCGCGGGGCGGATCTCACCACCACCCTCCCGTTCGCGAGGCTCCAACACAATCCGTTCCGCCATGCTGGGCATTTGGCCTTGCCGCCACGCGCCGGTGCACTTCGGGTGGGGGGTATTCACTCCGCCAAGCGGGTGCGAGCGGCCATGTCTCCCGAGGCCGCGGGGACCCAGCGCGCAGACCGGGACGGGGTGTCGGTGACGCCGCCTCTTGCGGACACCGAGGGACCCCGGCACGGGACGCGCTGCTGGGTCGCGGTTGAGGGAGTCTCGGAGCGCCGCGAGCGGGGGCGAGCAAGCGACGAGGGGCCGCGCACCCGCTTGGCATAACAAAAGCCGTCACGCAGTCACAAAAAAGGCCCCGGTCGCGAGGACCGGGGCCGTGAAGAAGCCGAAGAATTGCGCTAGAAGCGGAGGCCGACCGCGACCAGGTAGGTGCGCGCCGTCTGGTAGTCGGTCGGGGCGGTGGGCTTGCCGAAGGCGGTCGACGAGGTGACGCGCTTCTTCCAGTTCACCCCCTCGACCGGCTTCTCGGTGAAGGGGTTGAACGCCGCCAGGGTTTTGTCGGTGGAGTTGGTGTCCACGTCGGTGTTGACGTTTGTGACCGCCTGCTGGTTGAACAGGTTGCGGACCTCGGGCTTGACGTAGATCTGGAGGTCAGTCCCGAAGAGCTTGGGCACGAAGGCATAGGTGACGGAGAGGTCGGTGCTCATGACGTCATCGAGACGGTAGGCGCCTCGGCGACTGAAGTAGTAGGTCTGGTTGTAGGCCCCTTGGGGAGCCTTGTAGCCCGGGTTCGTCACGTACTTTGAGACGTCGACCGGGGCCAAGGCCGCCGTGCCCACGGCTGAATAGGGCGCGCCGGTCCTCCAGTACTGGGCGAGGCCGATCGTGAGGCGGTGATACCTGCTGGCGATTGCGTCCCAGGTCCCGAAGATGCGCAGCTTGTGGCGCTGGTCGATGAGCAGGTAGCCCGTGGGCATGCTCCAACGCTTCTGCCAGTACTCGGGGTACGAGAGGTCAACCCTGATCGGGCCATTGACGTCGGTCTCGCCGACCATGTTGCCCTTCGCGTAGCTCAGGGTGTAGTTCCCACCCAGGTTCAGCCGGTCGGAGAACCTGTACTGGCCGGAAAAGTGGAAGCCGTCGTACTTGCGGTTAAGCGCGCCGTTGGGCGCGTTCGTGACCACGCTGCGGTCCATGACGGCCCCCGCCGGAGTGGTGACGAATCCCGTGGTCAGGTCGGTCTGCGTCGCGTAGAACGACTCGAACGTGCGGTGCACGTAGTCGAACCGCACCATGCCCTTGTTGCCGATCCGCTTGATCGCGCCGATCGTGTACTCGTCTGTGTACGGCGAGGCGAGCGAGCTGAGCAGGACCGGGGTCAGGCCCGGGAAGTCGGGCGAGTAATACCAGTGCGTGGGGTCCGCGGCCCATTGGAACGCCCCGCCGACCGAATCGAGCCAGGCGAAGAACTGCCTCAGCGCCTCCTCGGTCGAGACCAGCTTTGTGGGATCGGTGTTGATGGCGGGGCCGCCGTACTTCGGGTACACGCCGGTCAGCCCAGCCGTGGAAGCCGCATCGCCGACGTTGCCCGTGCCGATGATGGATGTCACGTAGCGCGACAGGCTCGCGTTGATGATCAGGTCGCCGTCGGCCTTGATGTCCCAGTTCGCCGACAGGCGCGGGCTGATCCGACTGTCCTTGGACACCGTGTTGCCGCCCGAGTCGGTGCCGTCGTTCTTGTCGTAGCGGAGGCCGACGTTGAAGCTCCAGTTGTTGTTGAGCTTCCACTTGTCGTTGACGTAGGTCGAGTTCGTCTTCATCTTGGAGCCGACTGACTTGGTCAACTGCGGCTGGTAGTAAAAGTATGTATACCTGGAAGCGGTGCTACTGAAGATCGGGACGATCGGGTCCTTGTCGATGTAGGCGCCCGTCGCGTAGATGCGGTAGTCACTGCCGGACTGGTGGTTCTCCTCGAGGTTGAACTCCTCGAAGCTGTCGTAGCCGAAGCTGACGTCGTGGGTGCCAACGGCGGGCGTGCTCAAGAACCAGGAGCCCTTGGCCAGCCAGTCCTTGTTGTTGCGCAGCTTCTCCGGGCACGCTGGAGTCCCCGGCGCGCAGAACGTCGGCGACCAGAAGCGGCGGCTGGACCGCGAGCGGTCGAGCAGCAGGGTGCCGAAGATCACGTCGTTGAATTTGGAGCCGCTGCCGATGCCGATGCTGTAGTCGCGCTTGGAGTACTGCGCCTCGACGAAGAAGTTGTCGGTGAGGACTCCGGTGTAGTTCACGGCCTGGAGCTTTTGCGGGTCCTTGCGGTCCGTGAGGCTGCGGAGATCCATGATGTTGGTGGTGAAGCGATCGCCGGTCGTCTCCTGCTCGATCTTGTTGTAGGAGCCGACGATCCGGTGCTCGGGCGTGAGCGAGAAGGTGAGCTTCCCCTCGTAGCGTTTCTGGGCGGTGACGGTGTCGTACGGGACGTTCGTGAGCGAGGTCTGGCGGCTTGTGACCGCTTTGCCGGTGTCACGCCCCGCGACAAAGAACCATATGTGATCCTTCCAGCCGAAGCCGCCAAGGGTAGCTTCCCAAATGGTGGTGGTCTTGTTTGTCGGTTTTGCCTCGCCCGGTCTCTGCGAGGCCCAGGACGGGTTGGTGAGGCCGGCGCGCACCGACCCCGAGAACTGGTTGCCCCCCGACTTGGTGAGCATGGTGACCACACCGCCCGCGAAGCGGCCGAACTCGGCGGAGACGGCCGAGCTTGTGGTCGTGGTCTCCTGGACCGCGTCCTCGATGAACAGGGTCAGCGCCTGCTGGCGCACGTTTTCGTTCACGACGACGCCGTTGACCAGCCACAGGTTCTCGTACGACTGCCCGCCCGAGATGGTGATGTTGCCGCCCGGGCCGCTGTCGCTGGTGCCGGGAGAGGCGATGACCGCCGCGGCGATGGTGCGCCCCACCGGCAGCTCGTCGACGAGCTGTTTCGTGAACGTGGTCGCCGCGTTGGCGGCGCCCGAGATCGTCTCGTACGAGCCGGTGACCGTCACCTCCTCCGCCACCTTGGCCTGCGGCAACGTGGCGTTGAGGATCTGGGTTTGCGCAGCGTTCATCTTGACCGTCGTCTCCTGGGTCTGGAACTGCTGGAGCTCGAACCTCACCTTGTACTCGCCCGGCGGCAGGAACATGAAGATGTAGTCGCCGTTGACCCCGGTGAGCGCGCTGCGCACGCCCTGCAGGTTCGGCGAGGCCACCGTCACCAGCACCCCGGGCAACGCCGACGTGCCGTCGTCCACGCGACCGGTGAGGGTCCCGGTAGGGAGCGTCTGCGCGAACGCCGGCAGCGCGAAGGCGAGAATGCCGACCACACAGATGAGAAACTTCGGAAACTTCATGGTGAATCCTCCTTCCTCCTGGTTTACCGCGATTGCTACCCAACAGTCGGGCAGGCAGCTACGTACGGGCAGTTGGCGTCTCCTCGCTACACCTCCTCCTCGCCGTCTCGGAACGGCGCTGGTTTCTGAGAAAGCGTCATGCAAGTGGGCTGCCTGAATTTCGCAAGGTCCCAAGCGACGTGGCCGGCCGCAATGTACAGAAAAGAGAACTTTTGTCCAAACTACCGAACAACGTTGAGACTTTGTGATCATGCGGCGACCTGGTGTCGAGATCGCTCGACTTCCGGCGGACCGCTGGCCCGGGTTGCGGCGCGGTCGGACCCGCGTGAGCCACGAGCCGCCCCTCGAGCAGAGGCAGCATCCTGAATGACTGGGCGCTGGGGGGGCTAATCGTGGACGCGATGCTTCCGCTGAGAATCAACAACGAGATAGGGGGCCGAGACGGTGTACATCAGTGCAGACGCGCCTTGCTGGAGAGGTTCTTCCCCTTGCCTGGTCGGATGGCGCTGACTATACTCGCCGGCCAAAAGGCCGGATGCCTGTGTACGCCGATTGTCCGCGACGCGCGTCGTCTTGTTCACTTGTGAAGAAGTGCGGAATCATCGGGTGCCTCATCAGCCTCATGCTGGTCTGGGGGTGCGCAGGAACCCGGCCCGCGCCACCGAGGGCGGCGGCGCCCGCCGCCCAACCGGTGACCGTCGTCCCGCAGGCCAGCTGGTCCGAGGCGGTCCTGTACTTCGCGATCACAGACCGCTGGGCCGACGGCGACCTCGCCAACGACGCCAACGTGGACCGCTCGGCGAAGGGGGCGTTCCACGGGGGCGATCTCGCGGGGCTGCGCCAGCACCTGGACGAGATCGCCGGGCTCGGGGCGACCGCGGTCTGGATCACCCCGGTCGTCAAGAACATCGACGGCTTCGTCACGGGGGCCGGGTTTCCCGACTGGGCCTACCACGGCTACTGGGCCGACGACTTCACGAGGCTCGACCCGCGGTTCGGGAGCGAGGCGGAGCTCAAAACGCTCGTTGACGAGTGCCACCGCCGGGGGATCAAGGTCCTGCTCGACGTCGTCTACAACCACGCCGGCTACGGGTCGCACTACCTCAAAGACCCGAATACCAAGAACTGGCTGCGCTCCGAGGACGCCGGAACCTGCGGGCAGGACGACCTCACGATGTGCGTCGCGGGGCTGCCCGACTGGAAGACGGAGCAACCCGAGGTGGCCGAGTTCCTGCTGCAGGCTCAGCTCGGGTGGGCGGCCGGGTCGGGGGTGGACGGGTTCCGCCTGGACACGGTCAAGCACGCCGGCCACCCGTTTTGGGACGAGCACCGCCGCAGGACCCGCGAGCAGCTCGGTCAGGGGTTCTTCCTGCTCGGCGAGGTGTGGGGCGGAGACGCCCAGGTCCTCGACCCCTGGTTCTCCACAGACGAGCTCGACGCCGGCTTCGACTTCGGCTTCCAGGGCAGCGTGCTCGGCTTCGTGCAGGGGCGCGGGCGTGCGGTCGCTTTCGATCGCTACCTGAAGTCGCGGGAGAAGGTGCGACCCGGCTACCTACTGGCGCAGTTCCTCTCCTCGCACGACGTGCCCGGGGCGCTCTACCAGCTCGGTGGCGACACGACGCTCTTCCGTCTGGCCGCGGTCCTCGAGTTCACCTCGATCGGCATCCCGGTGATCTACTACGGCGAGGAGGTCGGGCGCCCGGGCGGGGACTGGCCGGAGAACCGCAGCGACATGCCGTGGGGGGATCGCAACATCCTCCCGGGCGAGGGGAAGCCCAGGGACGAGGCGCTTCGCGCCGACTACAAGCGGCTGATCGCGATCCGCCGGGCCCACCCGGCTCTGTCCCGCGGGGTGCACGAGAAGCTGGTGGCCGAGGGCGATCTGCTGGTCTTCCTCCAGAAGGACCCGTCCTCCGACGATGCGGTGGTCGTGGCGGTCAACCGCGGTGACAAGCCGCTGGTGGCGCGGTTCCCGGCGCCCGAGGGATGGGGGAGCGGGCCGGTGCGGGACGAGTGGAACGGGGTGGCGGTGCCCTTGACAACGGGCACCGTCGAGACGACCTTGAATGGCAAGACGGCTCAAATTCTAGTTCGCGCAGCCCGGCACTGACGAGGCTCGGGACCCGAGCGGGGGGCAAGGCTCATGGCTGGTGTGACGCTCAGAGGGGTGCAGAAGCGGTTCGACAAGACGGCGGTGATCAAGGACCTGGACCTCGAGATCAAGGACCACGAGTTCATGGTCCTGGTGGGGCCATCCGGCTGCGGCAAGTCCACGGCGCTCCGGATGATCGCAGGCCTCGAGGAGATCACGGGCGGGACCATCACGATCGGGGACCGGGTCGTCAACGACCTTCCCCCGAAGGACCGGGACATCGCGATGGTCTTCCAGAGCTACGCCCTGTACCCCCACATGACGGTTCGCGAGAACCTCGAGTTCGGCCTGAAGATTCGGAAGATGCCCCAGGCCGAGATCGACAAGCTCGTCAATCACGCCGCCCAGATGCTGGGCATAGATCACCTCCTCGAGCGCAAGCCGCGCGAGCTGTCCGGCGGCCAGCGCCAGCGCGTGGCGGTGGGGCGGGCGATCGTGCGGCAGCCGTCGGTCTTCCTGTTCGACGAGCCGCTCTCCAACCTGGACGCCAAGCTGCGTGTGCAGATGCGGGCCGAGATCGCAAAGTTGCAACAGCGTCTTAAGACGACGACGATCTACGTCACCCACGACCAGGTCGAGGCCATGACGATGGGTCAGCGGGTTGCGGTCCTCAAGGACGGCGACCTCAAGCAGGTCGGCACGCCGATGGAACTCTACGATCACCCTACCAACCTCTTCGTGGCGAGCTTCATCGGCACCCCGCCGATGAACTTCATCGCGGCCACGATTGCGGACGGGGGCACCTCCCTTGCCGCCTCGAAGTACACGCTCCCGGTGCCCGCCTCGCTGCGCCCGGTAACGCAAAAGAACGCTGGCCGCCGCGTGATGGTGGGCGTGCGCCCCGAGAACATCCTGGAGGCGGGGGCGGAGACGCACGGCGAAACCCACCCGCTCACGGTTGAGGTGGAGATCGCGGAACCCCTCGGGAACGAGGTGGTCGTGCACGGCCGGGTGGGCGACGACATGCTGGTCGCCAAGCTCGACCCGCACCACGTCCCGAAGCTGGGCGACAAGGTCAACCTGATGATCGAGCTGGATTCCCTGCATCTCTTCGATGCCGAGACCGAGCAGCGTCTCGGGTAAGGAGGATCGCGATGAGAGGACGTTCTCGCCTAGCGTTGTGCGCCGCGGTGGCCATCCTGGCCGGCCTGACCGCGATGGCCGCCCCTCCGGTGGAGCTGATCGTCTGGCACTCCTACCGGGGCGGCGAGGCGGCCGCGTTCGAGAAGGTCGTGGCCAACTACAACGCCGCAAAGACCGCGTCGGGGATCAAGATCACCACGCTTCCGGTGCCCTACGACGCCCTCGCCGACAAGATCACTGCGGCCGTGCCGCGCGGCAAGGGACCGGACATCTTCATCTTTGCCCAGGACCGGCTGGGCGGCTGGGTGGAGGCGGGGAAGACGATTGAGCCGATCGACTTCTACGTGGACAAGGCGACGAAGGACCGGTTCCTACCGAGCACGGCGGAGGCTATGACCTACCGCGGCACGCTGTACGCGCTGCCGTTCAACTACAAGGTCATCACGATGGTCTACAACAAGAAGCTGCTCACGAAGATCCCCAAGACGACGGGCGAGCTGGTCACGATCGCCAAGTCGCTGACAGACGCCAGCACCGGCAGGTTCGGCGTCGCGTACTGGTACAGCAACTTCTACTACCACGCGATCCTGATGAACGCCTTCGGGGGCGGCGCGTTCGACGCGGCTGGCAAGCCGATCCTCAACTGTGAGGGTAACGCGAAGTCCCTCGATCTCCTTCTGAAGTGGGTGGACAAGGACAAGTTCCTCCCCGCAGAGCCCTCGACGGCGCTGGTGACCGCGCTGTTCAACGACGGCAAGGCCGCAATCGTCTTCTCGGGGCCGTGGTTCCTGGGTGAGATCGCCAAGGGCATCGACTACGGGCTGGCGCCGCTGCCGACGGTGGACGAGGCGGGCGGCAAGCCGATGCGCCCGTGGATGACGGTGGAGGGCGTATACATCGCGGCCGGTTCCAAGAACAAGGATGCTGCCTACGATTTCGTGAAATACGTGACCGACGTCGAGGCGGCCAAGATCATGGCCGTCGAGGGGCGCCAGACGCCCGCCAACAAGCTGGTCTACAACGACCCGCAGGTGGGGAACGACCCGATCCTGAAGGTCTTCCGCCACCAGGTTGAGGCGGCTGTCCCGATGCCCAACCTCGCCGAGATGAGCATGATGTGGACGCCCGCAAGCTCGGCGATGGCCGCAGTCGTCCAGAAGTCTGCGACGGTCAAAGCCGCCCTCGACCAGGCACAGAAGGAGGTCGTCGAGTCGGTCAAGCTGTTGCGGAAGCTGCAATGAGCCAGAAGCCGTCCCACCGCAGACGCTTCGCTGCCGGGCTCGTAGCCGCGCTGGTGGTCGGGGTGGGCCTCTCCCATTGGACGCTGGTGCGGGCAAGGGTGCAGGAGAACCGCGCCCGGGCCGAGCGGGTCGCCCTCGTTTCGCTGAACGCGCTGGTTGACCTCGTCGAGAGGGCAGGTGGAGTGGGGGACAGTGTCCGCCGGGCGGTCGCGGCTTTCGCCCGGGAGAACGGCTCGTTGACGGCAATCCGGGTCGTCGCGTTCGACGGGCTGTCGCTCGAGGCGTCCACGGCTTCAGCGGACGGCGGTGACAAAGCGGCGCCTCGGCGCCTGGCCAGGGAGGAAAAGCCTCTCTACGACCAGGGCCAGCGGCTCCGCGCCGCCGTCGAAACCAACCGCCAGGAGGGTGCCGCCCGCAAGGAGGAGATCGAGATCGCCCCGAGCGCGTCGGGCGGTCTCGCACTTGCCGACCCGCTGGAAAAGGACGGGGCCGTGGTCGGTCTCGTTGCGGTCGAGACCACGCCGCTCCCTTCGCCGCCGCGGACGTCGTGGCTGGCGCCGCTGGCCGCTGCGCTGATCCCGGCGCTGGCTTTCCTGGTCCTCGCCGTCCCCATTGCCGAGCGACGGTGGGTGTTGGCCGTGGTGGCTGCGGCCCTGCTCCTGGGAACCATGGTCGCCTACGGGCGCTACGCCTTCGCGACGATCGCAGGGGACCGGCGGGTCACGGAGCGCACGGTGGCGGGAGAGGTCACGGCGGAGGCGGCTCGCGCGTCGTCGGTCGCGAGCGAGCTCTCGCTCGGGGATCCAAGGACGCTCCATCCGGGCTCCTGGGACGCGGACCGCTTCAGGCGTCCGCTCGAGATGATCGCGCCGGACGGGACCGTTCACGAGGCCAAGCTCGCCGAGAGCCTGGCGGGTGCCGCGGCGCGGACGAGGCAGGTCTTCGGAGCGCTCACGGTGCTCGCGCTTGCGGTACTTGCTTTCGTGGGTTTCGGGAGCGCCACCAGGCTCGGCGCCACGCTTCGCAAGCACCGCCAGGCCTACACGTACACCTTCCCCGCGCTCTTCGGGATGCTCCTGCTCGTCTTTCTGCCGTTCCTCTACGGGGCCGTCCTCTCCTTCAGCGACATGTCCCTCTACACTTCCCAGGCCCCCATCGGTGATCTCTTCAGCAAGCTCTGGGTGGGCCTGAAGAACTTCACCGACATACTCGGCGACTTCCACGTCGCCACCAGCACGGCGGCCGGCCTCGTCTGGAACTACCAGAACATTTACTGGACGTTGGGCATCACGATAATCTGGACAGTCGCCAACGTCGCGTACGGGGTCGGGATGGGGCTGTTCCTCGCCCTCATCCTCAACACCAAGGGGCTCCTGGCCCGGCCGATCTACCGGGTGATCTTCATCCTGCCGTGGGCGATGCCGAACTACATCACGGCCCTGATCTGGAAGGGGATGTTCCACCAGCAGTTCGGCGTCTTCAACCAGATCATCCAGATGTTCGGCGGGACCCCCGTCTCGTGGTTCGAGAAGACCTCCACGTCCCTGTTCGCCTGCATCGCGACCAACGCCTGGCTGTCGGTGCCGTTCATGATGGTGATCTCCCTCGGGGCGCTGCAGTCGATCTCGGCGGACCTGTACGAGGCGGCGCGAGTGGACGGTGCCACCCGCTGGCAGCAGTTCCGCTCGATCACGCTGCCGTCGCTCAAGCCTGCCCTGGTGCCGGCCGTCATCCTCTCGGTGATCTGGACGTTCAACATGTTCAACATCATCTACTTGGTCTCGGCCGGGGAGCCCGGGCACTCCACCGAAATCCTGATCACGCAGGCGTACAAGTTCGCTTTCGAGCAGTACCGCTACGGCTACGCCGCGGCCTACTCGATGGTGATCTTCGCGATCCTCCTGGCCTACGGGGTCTGGCAGAACAAGGTCACGAAGGCGACGGAGGGCATATGAGCGCGCCCTCCCGCACCGGTGAGTTTGCCCGCCTGCCGCTCCACGTTTTCCTGCTGATCTACGTCGTAGTCACGCTGTACCCGCTGCTCTGGGTCTTCACCATCGGCTTCTCGGGCCAGCAGGGCCTGATGATCGTGGACATCCCCGCCAACCCGACTTTCCTGGACCGGCTGCGGGCAATCATGCCCTGGCCGGCGCACTTCTCGTTCTCCAACTTCACGTCGGTGTTCACCGAGCAGCCTTTCGCGCGCTGGCTGCTCAACAGCGTGATCGTCTCCGCCGCGACGACGGTGCTCGGTGTTTTCCTGGCGTGCACCGCCGCCTACGCCTTCTCGAGGTTCCGCTTCCCCGGGCGGCGGGCCGGGCTGATGTCGTTTCTCGTCTCCCAGATGTTCCCCGGCACGCTGATGCTGATCCCGCTGTACATCATCATCGTGCAGTGGCTTGGGCTAGGTTCGAACTTCATCGGCCTGATTCTCATTTACTCCATCACGGGGATCCCGTTCTGCGTGTGGATGCTCAAGGGGTACTTCGACACGATCCCGAGAGAGCTCGAGGAGTCCGCGTTGATGGACGGCGCCTCGACGGCGACGATCTTCTACCGGATCGTGCTGCCGCTCGCGAAGCCCGCGGTTGCCGTGACGGCGCTGTTCTCGTTCATGACGGCGTGGAACGAATTCATCCAGGCGGCCACCTTCATGGACAAGGTCAACATGTACACGGCACCGGTGGGGTTGCGCTTCTTCGTGGGAGGCTTCTCTCAGCAGTGGGGCTACTTCGCGGCGGGTGCGATCGTCACGGCGATCCCGATCGTCGCGCTATTCCTTTTCCTGCAGAAGTACCTCGTTTCCGGCCTCACGGCCGGGGCGGTCAAGGGGTAGAGACCTCGAGGAAGGGAGGTGGGGCGTACAGCGGCAACTTGAGATCACGGGAAAGAACGCAACGTGGTTCTGTCTGGAAAAAAAAGGGGGATTGCTATGAAGCATATGTGGCGTTACGTGGTTCTGGCCTTGATGGCCACTGCCGTGGTAGCAACCGTCGCGGTTGCGCAGGAAGTCAGCTTCAAGGATCCGGTCGGGGACGACAACGGACCGGGAGCCTACTCGTACCCGACCGACAAGGTCTATCAGCCCGGCTCGTTCGATCTCACCTCCTTCAAGATGAAGGTCAGCGGGGCCAAGGTGAACATCGAGGTGGGGCAGAACTCCCAGCTCGAGGACAGGTGCTGGGCGATGCAGTACGGGTTCTGCGTCCAGATGGTCTTCGTCTTCATCAAGACCGATCCCACCACGGGGCACACCGAGGGGCTGCCCGGCCTGAACGTACAGTTCGCGCCCGAGGCGGGGTGGAACAAGGTCATCGTCCTCTCTCCGCAGCCGCCCTCTCGCGTCAGGCAGGAGGTCGAGCAGAAGGTGGCGAAGGCCTTGCAGCCCGACGTCATCGTCCCGAACCGGGTGCGCGGCGCGGGCAGGATCATCTCGACGCAGGTGGACCTCAAGGACATCGGCGAGGGCGACATCACGAAGTGGGGGTACCAGGTGTTGATGCAGTCGAACGAGGGGTTCCCGGCAGCCACCGATCTGCTGACCCGTAAGGTCAACGAGTACGAGGGACAGCACCGCTTCGGCGGCGGCAACGACGCGGACTGCGACCCGCAGGTGATGGACCTGCTGGCCGGGAACGGCGTGGGCGACAAGAGCGAGGTCGACCTCCAGCACACGATGCTGGCGTACGAGTGCAACGCCGACGGCACCTCGAAGAAGATGGCCACGCTGACCATGGTGTACCTGAAGAAGTAAGTAAGCGATCCATTTCGCGGTGGAAAGGAGGAAGAGCATGCGTGCGGCAAACAGGTTCTTGATACCGGTCCTCGTGATTGCATGTATCTTTGTCGTGACCGGCGTGGTACGCGCCGAGGACTTCTCGCTGCACCTCAACGGCGCCACCTACACCAAGTGGCTGTGGGGCAACTTGAGATACGACGGCTCTTTGTACAACTTCACGACGATTCCGGGCGAAGGCTACGGGGACAACGGCCAGGGCTCCGAGCTCGAGCTGATGATCAACCAGAAGATCTCCCCGAAGGTGTACATCTATGCCCGCATCCACAGCCGCTTCAACCAGAACCAGTGGACCAACGGAGGCGGGTGGGGCGGGAGCAACCCGCCCACCGGTAACTGCTGGGGCGGTAGCTGCGGCGAGTTCGACTCGCGGTCCAACCAGTACGTCAAGCTGCGCGGCGTCGCGGTGACCTTCACCCCGGGTTACAAGTGGCTGGACGTGGCCACCATCGGCTCCAACGACTGGGGCATGTTCGACGCCAACGTCGTGGGTCGCATCCGCTACATCGACCGTGACAACGTGGCCGGGCTGCTCTTCCAGGGCTCGACGGGCAGGAAGTCGTTCACCTGGGACTTCGCCCGGATCTCGGCGTTCCGCCTCTGGATGGGGCCCAACTGGAACACCGGCCAGTACACCGGTGCCGACGGGGTGTACGTCGCCCAGTTCAAGTACAGTCCGAGCTCTCTCTGGGACATCGGTGGGCTCTTCAGTTACCTGAACGACATCGAGGTGGATGGGACCGACCACATCTACGACAACGGGCGGAACATTCGCACCCGTGCCCGCAACGAGGTGGGCGGGATCAAGTTCGGGATCCACCCGAGCGCGGTGTTCGACATCCGCGCGGCGTACTACCGCTCGGCGATCTCGTCCAACTGCGCCCTCGGCATCACCAACGAGGCGCCCTGCTCGTTCGGCGTCAACGGCTACTCCTCGACGCTGGCCGGCAACCACACCGGCGATGCCTGGAAGGTCGACCTCGACATCAACGACCCGTTCGGAGTTGGGCTCTCCTTCAACCTGCAGGCGTTCTCCTACGGCGCCGACTACGACTCGATCGTCGCGTCCCGCCGCGAGGCCGACGTCCTGCTCACCGAGGGGCACGATGCGACGTTCATGTTCCCCGGGCCAACGAACGCCAGTTACGGCGTCTTCGGCGGCAACGCAACGCGCATCGGCTACGGCGGCTTCGACGGCGCCGCGCAGCAGGTCGCCACGATCAACGTGGACAACGAGTTTGCCGACTTCGACGAGCCGCTGGCCGAGACCATCATCGGCTGGAAGGGGTTCACGATTGTTCCCAGGTACACCGTCGGAGCGTTGGAGCTCTCCGGCGAGTACACGCAGCTCTCCTACGATACCAACTGGCAGGCGTGGGGCGACGACACGCGCGCGATCGACAACACGGACTACCCGTCAACCGAGCTCGACACCGGTGTCGGACACAACTTCCGCACGGCGTATGTGCCATTCCAGGACAAGTCGACCGACCTCTACCTCATCAAGGGCAAGACCGTGATCGACGTCGGCAAAGGCATCGACCTGTTCTTCAAGGTCAAGGGGATCAGCGAGACCGACAAGCGCCTCAACGACGCCAGGTTCCTGCCCTACGCGGCGGGCGACTGCCCGGGCAACGGCCAGGCGTGCAAGAACGTCCTGAACTACTACAACACGGGTCTCTCAACAGGAAACGTCTTCTACTTCCAGAACCCGCCGGTCATCACCGTGACCAACCCGGACGGGAGCACGTCGACGGGGTACCAGTGGAAGCCGTGGGATTCCATCTCCGACGACGACCGCGACCTCAGCTACTACACCTACCAGCTCGGTTTCGGCTACCAGCTCAGCAACGACCTCTATGGCTCCCTGGGGTACGAGTACTACACCGCCGACCTGAAGGACGGGAACACGGCCTTCAAGGCCTACCAGCTCCATGAGATGGCGTCCGGCAAGCACCAGAAGAACATTCTGGTGACCAAGTTCTCCTACACGCTGGGCGGTGCCACCATCGGCTTCGAGTACCAGTACAACTGGGGCACCTTCGAGCCTGACTTCGGTGGCGGTTTCGTCGTGCAGTACGCAGACCAGGGCACCGCGGACAACGTCGGCGTCAAGGTCGGCTCGCGCGGCTGGAAGAGCGCCTGGGGAGGCTGGAACAGCCTCGAGACGAGGAACTTCAGCCAGCAGCGCATCAAGGCGTTCATGAAGATCATTTTCTAGCGGCGGGCATGCAGTGAGGAAGGGGGCCCGGCGCCTCTTGGGGCCGGGCCCCCGACGTTCTAGAAT
>Ga0315293_10003012_pt1 | contig 16225 bp, 13 predicted proteins | sample YL17G13_20_MG_FD_203071 | JGI IMG/M metagenome (GOLD analysis project Ga0315293, IMG submission 203071) | Sediment microbial communities from Yellowstone Lake, YNP, Wyoming, USA - YL17G13_20 | ecosystem: Environmental > Aquatic > Freshwater > Lake > Sediment | place: USA: Wyoming | collected...
CGACTATCCTGAAGTGAGTTCCTATGACAGATCCCTCCGAAGTCCTTTCACTCGCTAAGAGGCGGGGCTTTCTTTGGCCGGCGTACGACATCTACGGCGGCCTCGCCGGGCTATACGACTACGGGCCCATGGGCGCCGAGATGAAGAAGAACATAGAGGGATACTGGCGGCAGCTCTACGTCCGCCAGGAAGGATTCCTCGAGATCAACTGCCCAATGCTCGCCCCGAAGGAGGTCTTCGAAGCCTCCGGACACCTGAAGGAGTTCACGGACCTCGTCGTCCAGTGCACAAAATGCAAGCTCTCGTTCAGGGCCGACCATCTCGCCGAAGGGCTCCATCATCATCCTTCGACCCTGAAGAGGGAAGAGCTGTGGGGGCTCTTGGTGGAACATGAGGTATCCTGCCCGGAATGCAAGGGAGAGATCACCGAGCCAGCATCGTTCAACCTCATGTTCAAGACCGCGATAGGCGCTGGTGCGGCGGGGAGGGACGGGTACATGCGCCCCGAGACCGCGCAGGGCATGTTCGTCAACTTCTCAGCTATCTTCAGGCTCGGCAGGGAGAAGCTGCCTGTCGGAGCCGTTCAGATCGGGAAGAGCATGAGGAACGAGATCTCCCCGAGGCAGGGGGTCCTCAGGCTCAGGGAATTCAACATGATGGAAGCGGAGCTGTTCATCCACCCGGATAAGAAGACCTGGCCCAGGTTTCGGAAGATCGCGAACGATAAGCTCTTACTGCTTCCGGGCGGCTGTGATTGCGCCGTCGAGATGTCTATAGGGGACGCCGTGGAGAAGAAAGTCATAAAGAACGAGGCTCTCGCCTATTTCATCTGGCTGACCTGGAAATTCTTGACCGAACTCGGGATCGACGGTACTCGGTTGAGATTCCGCCAGCATGCCAAGACCGAGATGGCGCACTACGCGGTCGACTGCTGGGACGCGGAGGCGTTGCTGGGGTATGGCTGGGTTGAGCTGGTCGGCGTGGCGGACAGAGGCTGCTACGACGTGTCGGCCCACCTCACTCATTCCGGCGCGGATCTGACCGCCTTCGAAAGGTTCGACGAACCGAAGGAGATGGAGCTCGACACGGTCAAGCCGATCAACTCGCGCCTGGGGCCTCTGTTCAAGGGGAAGGCCGGAAAGATCGCAGAGGCTCTATCCGCGGTGTCCCCCGATCAGCTTCCCAAGGGCTGTTCGGAGATCCAGGTGACCGTTGACGGGGAGAAAGTGAACGTGCCCGCGGATTGCTGGCAGGTCGTGAGAGTACGGGAGAGAGTCTCCGGTGTCAAGGTCGTCCCGCACGTCATCGAACCATCCTACGGTCTCGACAGGATACTCTACGCCGTCCTGGATCATGCGTTCCACAGGGAAGGGGAGTACACAAGGCTGAGGCTCAGAGGGCTGGTCGCTCCGATAAAGCTCGGCGTCTTCCCGCTCGTCAGCAAAGATGGCCTTGACAGGATTGCGGAAGAGATATTCGAGGAACTTTCCATTCTCGGTGTGAGCACACAGTTCGACGATGCCGGGTCTATTGGGCGACGGTATGCCAGGATGGATGAGATCGGCACACCTTACTGCCTGACGGTCGATTACGACACTCTGAAGGACGGCACCGTTACCCTTCGTGATAGGGACAGCTCGGAGCAGGTCCGAGTGAACAGGAAGGACCTCGCATCCTTGGCGACGAGGATCGCTCAGAATCTCTCGTTCGAAGAGGTGAAGCGGGGGATTTGAAGCTCTCATCGTACGATGTTCCGGCTATCGACGACGCCGACGGTCGACACGATCTTTCAAGATCCTTCAAGAACTACACCGGGCGCCAGGTCAGTTATTGTACGCACGGGATACATCGGTTTCCTGCGAAGTTCATTCCTCAGGTGCCGAGATTCTGCCTTGAGAGATACTCAAAGCCAGGTGACGCAGTCCTCGATCCGTTCATGGGTTCTGGGACGACCCTTCTCGAAGCCCTTCTTCTCGGAAGGGATGCCTATGGCATCGACATCCATCCGCTGGCGAAGTTGATAGCCAAGGTAAAGGTCACCCCGCTGCCGGTCGAGCAGCTAAAGGCCAGCGCGGACCGGCTTCTGGCAAGAATCTCTGCCGACACCAAGGACAACTCGGATTGGATTCCCAAGATGCCCAACTTCGACCATTGGTTCAGGGAGGATGTGGCACTCAATCTCGCGACGATCAAGAAACATGTCTGGTCCCTTCCTGACGACGATGTGAAGGATTTCCTCAAGGTGTGCTTTTCGTCCACTATTAGGAGGCTGTCCAACTCCGACGCCGATTCATTGATGCCGGAAGTCACAACCTTCAAGAAGAAGCTGGTGGAGCAGGGGAAGGTCGACTTCGATGTCATGTCGCGCTTCGAGAACACGCTGAGGCTGAGGACGCTCGATTTCGCCGACCTCGCAAAGGCTCTTGTCATCAGCAAGAAGAAGTACAAGCACAAATCACAGATCGAGATCATCGGGAAGGATGCCAGGGATATCGATCTCAAAGGTTCCGAGGTCGATATGGCCGTCACATCCCCTCCCTATGCCAGCGCTGTCCATTATGTCACCGCCCACAAGCTCGAAATGTACTGGCTGGACATGATGGAGACGGATCCGGATCTGGATTCCAGGATAATCGGGACGGCAAGGGCTTATGCAGACGAGTATAACTCCTGGGAGCCCGGCGGACTCCACCCGGAAGTGGATATTCTCGTTCGCAAGATATGCATCGAGGATCAGAAGAGCGGCTTCATCGTCCACAAGTACTTCGCGGATATGCGCCGGAGCTTCGAGGAGGTGCTGAGGGTCCTCAAGAGGAACGGCATATTCTGCGTGGTCGTTGGCGAGAATGTGATGAAGGGGACGAAGATATCCACCTATCACCTTCTGGACAAGCTCGCGCAGCAGGTCGGATTCGAAAGAAAAGCGCTTTTCGATTATGATATAATCAACAGGCATCTGGACGTCCCGAGATGGAACAACAGCATGATCATCCAGGACCACATCCTTGTGCTCGAGAAGTAACGTTCAAAAGGTTTTTCCGCTCTGCGGTCAATCAAGTGATATCGGGGATGGAGATGCAATCGGCAAAGGAACAATCAGGAAAGTCAGCTCTCGAGCGAAGGCTTTCGAACTTAACGGTTCAGGCGATGCTGAACTTTTGCAACATAAAAAGGATCTCAGGGATCTCTGATCTGAAGAAGAAGGACCTCGTCGAGGCTATTATCCGTCTTGCAAATTCGGAGGATCTCGAAGAATTTCTGTCGGCCACCGAGGCCGAATATCTCATGGATAGCTTCCGAAAAGCAGTCAAATGGGGGAAAAGCCAAATCCTGGTGCACATCGGCGAGGGGGCCTCCGAGAAGGAACTACATGCGGAGTTCAACGGACTGGACGTGGGGCTCAGGCGAGTCTATTACATCGACTTCTTCAACACGAATGACGGCGGTACTATCAAAACGTCATGCGAATGCGACGACTCCAAGGGGAAAGGGCTCTTCTGCCCTCACCAGATGGCGGTCCTTCTCAAAGCGGTTGAAAAGAAGAAGATCAAGCTCAGCAAGTGGAAGGGACCGATGACGCCCGAGATCCGAGGATCGGTCCTCGCCCTCTTCCCAAATGCGAAGTAGATGTATATGGCTGGCATTGACGGACTCGCCTGTCTGACCAAACCTTTTAATCACCCAATCCATTCCACCGAACGATGGTTGCCCGCCTTTGCTGGCGAATCAGCTGCGCGGGCAGAAATGTAAAGCGGAAGGTACGCATCCGATGGACGCTAAACTCGCTCAGAATAAATGGCAGATGAGCTTCGAGCAGGAGCTTTTCGACCAATGGAAAAAGGAGAAGCTCTTTGAGTTTGACGAAGGGACCCAGAAAGAGATATTCTCAATCGATACCCCGCCAGTTTATCCAAGCGGGACCTGGCACATCGGCGCCGTCGCACATTATGCCGCGATCGATATGATCGCCAGGACGCAGAGGATGAAGGGCTATGAGGTGCTGTTCCCCTTCTGCCTCGACAGGAACGGAATCAACATCGAGCTGGTTGTCGAGAAGAAGTACAAGAAGCATCTCCACGAATTCAAAAGAGAGGAATTCATAGAATTATGCAGGACCGAGATCGACAAGATCTCCAAGGACATCATTCACCTCGGAAAAAAGATCGGGATGTCAGCGGAGTTCGAAGATTCACGCTTCTATTACGAGACGGATTCCCCCGAGTATCGCAGGATAACCCAGGCGACATTCATCGAGGCTTGGAACCGCGGCCTGGTCTACGAGGACTTCCGCCCGAGCTACTACTGCCCCGACTGCAGGACGACGATCGCCGAGGCGGAGATATTCTATGAAGAAAAGCCGACGACCCTGAACGATGTGAAATTCCGCGTTGAGGAGACCGGCGAGGAGCTGATCATAGCGACAACGCGACCGGAGCTCCTTTGCGCATGCCAAGCCATACTCTACCACCCGGATGATGCCCGATATACGAGGCTGGAAGGCAAGCACGCGATAGTCCCTCTCTACCAAAGGGCGGTGAAGATCATTGCGCATCCGGCCGCCCAGATGGATTTCGGCACCGGGATCATGATGGTGTGCTCCTACGGGGACCAGACGGACATCCAGCTCTTCAGGGAATTGGCCCTCGAGCCGATAATCGCGATCGACGTCACTGCAAGGATGACGGCAGCCGCGGGGAAGTATGCCGGGCTCAAAGCGAAGGAAGCGCAGGCGGCCATCATCGACGACTTGAAAAACGCCGGCCTAATCGCGAACCAGGCTCTAATAAGTCACAGAACCCCGGTCTGCGAGCGCTCGAAGACGTCAATCGAGTTCATTCCAATGAAGGAATGGTACCTCAAGCAACTGCAATTCCTGGACATGATAAAAGATACGGCGGAAGAAATGTCATTCCATCCAGAAAGGCACAAGCAGATATTGCTCGACTGGGTGAAAGGGGTCACGATAGACTGGCCCATAAGCCGGAGAAGGTACTACCACACTGAGATCCCAATCTGGTACTGCAAGACATGCGGTAAGGCGCACGTCCCGGAGCCCGGCGAGTACTACAGGCCCTGGAAGGACAAGGCGCCGTTCGAGCGGTGCGACTGCGGGGGAAAGGAATTCGTCGGGGAGGAAAAGGTGTTCGACACCTGGATGGATTCGAGCATCAGCGCACTCTATGTCTGCGGATATCTCAGGAATCCCAAGCTGTTCTCGAAGGCGTTCCCCTGCTCGATCAGGCCCCAGGGGAGAGACATCGTCAGGACATGGCTGTTCTATACGACGCTCAGGATCAGGCAGCTCCTCGACGAGAAACCGTTCGAACACGTTTGGATAACCGGGATGGGCCTGGACCAATTCGGAAAGAAGATGAGCAAGAGCAAGGGGAATGTCGTCGAACCGGAATCGATCCTGAACTCCTACGGGGCGGAGACTTTCAGGTTATGGGCGGCCAGCGAGGTGAACCTCGGCGAGGATTATCGGATCTCGCCCGAGAGGATATCCGGGACATCCAAGTTCCTTTCCAAGCTATGGAACGTCTCCCGGTTCATCTCCATGTTCGACGTGAAAGAGTCTCCTCATGAGCTGGATCCGACCGACAAGTGGATTCTGGCCGAGCTGAACGAGCTGATCAAAGAATGCGATGGCGGTTATCAGGAATTCAATTTCTTCATCCCGGCGACGAAGATCCGCGATTTCATCTGGAACATGTTCGCGCCGCATTACATCGAGATGGTCAAACACCGCGCTTACGAAGGCGACGAGAGCGCACTGTATTCGCTCCACGAAGTCCTGCGGACCGTCCTCCGTCTCCTCGCTCCCATTTGCCCGTTCATCACAGACAAGATCTACAGGGACGTCTACGGAAGGACCGTCCACAGGGAATCCCTGCCCCAACCCAATGATGCCTGGGATGTGGAAGGAAAGCCGACGGAGAAGATCGTAGAATTCAACTCCATGATCTGGAAACAGAAGAAGGAGAAGGGCCTTTCCCTGAATGCGGAATTCAAAGGAGATATCCCCGTTGATCTCGCTCTGTTCGCCGAGGATCTGAAGGCGATGCATCATCTGATGTAAACAAAAAGCTAAAGTAATTAGACCAGGTTACTAAAACTCATACGACAAGAGGTGTATTTCTGATGGATCTCCAGCAGAGAGTGATTGAAGCGTTGAGGCAGGTAGTTGACCCGCACACTGGCGTGAGCGTCTACGAAATGGGCTTGGTCACCGATCTGAAGGTCGAAAATGATTCCGTCAGTCTTACCTTCATACCAACGAGTCCTGTCTGCCCCATGGGCCTCGAGCTCGCAAGGGACATCAAGCTGGAAGTCAGCAAGATCGAGGGGATCAAGAAGTGCGTAGTCAACGTCGTCGGGCATGTCCAGGCAGACCTAATCAACAAGCAGCTGAATCAGTGCTGACCGAATTCTTATGAATACGAGCCAGAGATATGCCTGGGAAAAAAAATACGCCACTCAGGGAATCCTTTGGGCTAGGACGCACGATGAGTGGTTCCGAGTGAACGAAACAGACCGTGTTTTGGATCTGGGCAGCGGATCTGGAAAATCCGCCAGGTCGCTCAAGGGTGAGGTCACGGCTTTGGATTTTTCCCTCTCCGCCCTGAGGGCAGCGGTGGATTCGCCTGCAAGCCCAACTAACGGAGTATGCGGCGAGGCGACTGCACTTCCTTTCAAGGACTCAGTATTCGATTTTGTCCGCGCTTCCTTCATATTGGATCATCTGTCTGGTCCAGAACATAAAATCGCTGTCGATGAGATGTACAGGGTGATCCGAAGGGGAGGACGCGTCGCAATCGAATCCTTCTCAATCTCTGATGCGAGATGCACCATGGGCTCGGTGGACGACAAAGGTGATTCGATTGACGGTGATGGCATTACCCATCATTATTTTGTCAAGGACGAAGTCGCATTGCTTTTGACTGGGTTCGAGATCGACCTCCTCAAAGAGATCAACTGGGAACAGCGAATCGGTTCTGGGAATAAAATGGAACGGAGTATAATCCGAGCCATAGCCGTTAAAAAATAAAACCGATTTGGGGCGGATTTCCCGCCCCATCGGAAAGGGTTTGTCCGAGACGCTTTTCCTCGATTAGACCTTCAGTACACAGTACTGGGTCGAGGCACCAAGGTTGACGAGGGTGACCGTTGTCCCCTGAGCGTATGTCTTGCTCAGTGTGAAGACATCCCCGACGCCCACATAGTCACCAGTGCTTGCGGCCTGGTAGCCAAAGCCGTGGGTTCCGGCGGCGACGCTGAGCAGCTCTGTCTGGATGACGAAACCGCTCGCGTTCTTCAACTGAACGTATACATCGCTCCTCAGGACTGGGTCACTGCTTAAGGCGGTGACTCTCCACAAGTGGTTGTTAGCATCGCTGTCTGGAACGGTGCCGATCACTCCACCCCCCGGTGGGGTGATGATAAAGGCTAGCACCATCACATACAGGACGGCTGCCAGAACCACGGTTATCGCGACCATTAAAATCGTCGCGATGACGGGAGATACCGCCTCTTCGTTCTTCCTCATTGCCCATACTTTTCTCATGTGTTGTGTCCTCCTGCAGGTTTTTATGCCTGCTCAATATCAATTTTCGAATTCAGACCTTATAAAGCTTTATACCGGTTGGAAATTTTACGACGAATTTCAAATAGCCATTTGCCGATAAAAAGAAATATCGTGCGGGCCAGTAACAAAATATTAACATTCGACGAAATCAATACCGATTGTCCGAAATAGAACATCATTCAGTGAATCTCGCGGATCGTCGGAAGTACTCTAGTGTATGCCAGCGGAATGAGCAAATTCAATCTGATAAAATAATCTAAGTGCGCAAGGACTAAGGTTGAACAGGGTTCTGAGATGTCAGATTGATACGGGCAATCGAATATTCACCTTGGTCGCATCAGGAGGGCAGGGCGATATGGATGGATTCATGAGAGCTGCGTTCGAAGAGGCGGAGCTGGGGTTGAAAGAGGGAGGAATCCCGATAGGGGCTGTTCTTGTGAAGGACGGCGTTGTGACCGGAAAGGGTCATAACAGGCGGGTCCAGGAGGGGAACCCAATCATGCATGCCGAAATCGATTGCCTTCGCGACGCCGGCAGAATCCGCACCTATGGGGGCACAATCCTCTACTCAACCCTCATGCCCTGCTATCTTTGCGCAGGAGCTGTCGTGCAGTTCGGCATCAAGAAGGTGATTGTCGGAGAATCGAGAAGCTTCCCAGGTGCAATGGAATTTATGACCTCCCACGGCGTCGAAGTTGTCGACCTGGACGATGTCGAATGCATCGAAATGATGCGTATGTTCATCTTAAAGAACCTCGAGCTGTGGAATGAAGATATCGGGGCGCTTTAAGCTGAACGACGAATGATTCGGCTTCACCGATTCATCAAGAACTGGGGTCTGGAATACCATAAATATCAGAACGGAGATTCACAGGCATAGTCCTCATGGCAAGGTGTAATAGCATGACAACAGAAGAGATGTATTGTGTGAAGTGCAGGAAGAAGGTCAAGACCGAAGTAAAACCCGTGACGATGAAGAACAAGCGGAAAGCCGTCACTGGCAAGTGCCCCAAGTGCGGCACGAAAGTGTTCAAGATCTCAGGAAAGAAGTAGGATTGCTTCGACCTTCGCGTCAAGCCTTCTTCCGAATTGACAACTTCGTATCAGAGCTCGGGCGCTAAAAATCCATTTTTCAAAAAGAAGTGCGGGCGCCGGGATTTGAACCCGAGTTCTGAGCTTATCGCTCCGACCTGAAGGCCGGGATGGCAAGCTCAAGTGATACCAGCTACACTACACCCGCTCTCTGGCAATGGCTGATTACACAACACGCTAATTAATCTTTGGCGTTGTGATGGGTCACAATCCTGCAAGGCTGAAATCGGCTTTCTTTCCAAATCTCAACCATGAAAGGGTATCTCCAACCAAGAACACTGATCCGACTATCAATACGACCTCGTCCTTCGGAGTAATGTCCTTGGAAATGTCCAAAGCCTCTGCGATGCCACTGGATAAGAACACCGGCTTTCCCCGGGCAGAAGGCAATTGTGCGAGGATCTCAGGTTCGATTGACCTTGGGGCCCCGTATTTTGTCAGAATCAACCTCTTTGCTTTCGGGAACAGGATCGAACTCGACGTCCCGTAATCCTTGTCCTTCGATGACGCATAGATTACGGTGTCGGGATTTACGCCGAGGTCGCTCAGAGAATCGACAAGCCTGCCGATTGCCGGCGGATTGTGCCCGCAGTCGAGAATCGTCAACGGTTCCCTTGACACGACATCAAGCCTGCCAGGCCAGTGCACTTTCTGAAGCCCTTCCTCGATCTGCCTGTCCGTTATCTCGAATCCCTCCCGATGGGCCAGCTCATCGCATGCTGCAATGGCTGTGACGGCATTCTCGGCTTGATGCCTGCCGAGCAGATTCGTTCTCATGTTCGGAAGATCCCTCGCTCCCTGGTAATCGAAGGATGTGCCTGACAGGCTCGCTCGAATGTTCCTAACGAGAAAGTCCTTACCATTCTCGACCAGCGTGCACCGGAGAGCAAGTGCCCTCTTCCTGATGACATCCGTCGCCGAATGGTCGCCAGCCGAGGAGACCACTCCGCAGTTCTCCTTTATTATCCCAGCTTTCTCAGCTGCGATCGCGCCGATTGTATTTCCGAGATACTCGGTATGATCCAATCCAATTTGGGTTATGACTGCCACGGACGACGGCAGAACGTTCGTTGCGTCAAGCCTGCCTCCAAATCCGACCTCTATCACAGCGGCGTCGACATCCTTCTCGACGAAATGCATCATTCCGATCGCCGTGACGAATTCGAAGAACGTTAGCCTCGTGGCGATCAGGGTCTTATCTCCCTCCAAAATATCTCTTGCCCTGACAGTGATTTCGGCAAGCGCTTTCTCACCTATCTTTCGATTATTGATCATTATCCTTTCCCTAATGTCCATCAGATGCGGCGAGGTGTACAGCCCGACCTTCAGGCCCGCAGCTTGGAGTATCGCGGACGCGAATGCACAGACCGAACCCTTTCCGTTCGTCCCAGCGACATGGATTGCCTTTAAATCGTTCTGCGGATTGCCGAGCTTCTGCATCGCCTGTCTCATCCCGTCCAGCGTCGTCCCCCATCCGCGGCCCTGGAGGGACAGGAGCCAATCTCTGGTCTCCATGCTCTTCCCGCTCCCTTCGGGCATCCCTCACACCCCCTCTTTGAGATGGACCATGAGCTCGCCCATGCTCATGCCCTGCCTCTTGGCGGCATTCTTGAGCAGTGCGGAGGTTCCCGACCCGTACTGAGCCGCTTTCTTGTCAATAGATGCGATATCTTCCATCCCGAGCTCCCTTAAAGTTTCTCGAATTACGACCTTGCGCTCTGCCGCAGGGCGCACGATCGAGGCCGGGAGATGCATTGCGAAGGAAACGATCTCATTGCTCAAGAAAGGTCTGAGAACCGTCTTGCCGAGCGAGCTCGCCATCGCCTCCTCTATCTGTGTGGTCGGGCCGAGGACTCTGTCCACATCCTCAGATCGCACGCGAATGAAATCCTTTTCGGAAAGCCCTTCATACTTGGCATACCCGCCGAAAAGCTCATCCGCGCCTTGGCCGGTGACCACGGTCTTCTCTTTTGTCGATTGCAGCGCAAAGAAGACCGGCAGTTCGAAACTGATTGTCAAAGGATCTGTCGAGCCAGTCGCCTTGATCATCTCCTTTGCGCCTTCGACGACAAGCCCCTCGTCAATCTTGATTTCCAGAAGCTCAATCCCGATCGATTTGGCAGCCCTTCTTGCGTTACTTAAGTCGATGGAAGCTCCCGTCCCCACGACAATCCCCGATACGGATGCACAATCCATCGCCAATCTTGCGAGCAGGGTGCTGTCCAGGCCGCCAGAGAATGAAACGACGATGCGCTTTCTGTCTTTTTTAGTCCTTGAGAATTCTGAGCGAAGAAGCATTATGAGTCTCCTCGCCGCCTCCCTCGCATCGGTCATAGCCATGGCAAGTTTCGTCAAGTATGGAGGATTTATATATCTTAGTCGCATGAGAGCAAGCAGGGAGAAGCTGGTTCGGAGCTCGATTCGATCCACTGGTCGAATAGGGCCGAGGGTCAATCCCCTCCTATGAACCCCAGAAAAAGGCTTAAAAGGAAATGGGTTCATTACCAGCATAAGTTCGTCTATCTTTAGAAAGCGGCGCGGTATGGAGGCCAAGCGATGAATGACGAAGATCTGATGAAGGTCAAGATATGCTTCATCGGCGATGCCGGAGTCGGAAAGACGAGTCTCATAAAAAGATATGTTCTAGATGTTTTTGACGACCGCTATATCGCGACGATCGGAACCAAAGTGACCAAGAAAGTCATCGAGACGAAGGATTCGAAGACGGGGGAACCCGTCAGGGTCATGATGCTCGTCTGGGACATCATGGGCCAGAAAGGGTTCAGGGAGCTCTTGAGGGAGGCTTATTTCTTCGGTGCTCACGGTGCGATTGCAGTCTGCGATGTAACAAACAGGGAAACGCTCGATGAGCTCAGATACTGGATTAAGGCTCTGACCGATGTCGCAGGTGATGTCCCAATCGTTTTCGTAGGAAACAAGGCCGATCTCGAAAACGGCGCTGTCCTCCACGAGGAAGATGTGAAAGCGCTTGCTGACAAGTACAACGCTCCGGAATTCATGGCCAGCGCAAAGACCGGAGAGAATGTTGAGACGATTTTCAAGGCATTGGCCGAGAAGATAGTTTCTAAGATGCATTCAACATAGCCAGACGGCGATTTCCCGTTACCAAGTGTGATAATCCATTGGTAATATATATAGGGGTGAGAACCGCCATTCTATTCTATTGTTTGCCATTCGTACACGAATGGCAAGAGATGTGAGGGGCGATGTCCTCGGGATATCATCGAGAGGGGGAACGGATACTCAAGGAGCGAGCGGCAGCGCTCCTACTAATTTGTGTCCTATTGGGGAGTCTGTTCTCAATCTTCTCTACCCCTGCATCCGAGATCAATCAATGTGTGCAAACCCAACCGACATCGCCTGCGAGGATATTTTCGGACCCTAACCAGAACAATACCATTATCCTCCATTTGCATTGGGATAATCCCTCGTCTCCGATGACTTACGTTGATCCGGATAGGATTGATTGGATGAACACATCTGGTCCATACTCACCCTCGAATCCAGATTATAATGGTGATGGTGCTTGGGGGATCACCCTCGAAAAGACACCAGCATCTATGAACTACGTCAATCTCACTCTGAGTCCAATCGTGAACGCTCCTTTCCGATTGAGAGGAAATGTCACATTCGATTATTGGGCTAGTTCATCAATGGATAATGTCACGATGGGGCTGACCGCAACCCTCTACGATAGCACTGACCTCCTTCCCGGAGGGGATTATCCCATCGCAAGTACATACGTCTCGAAGCAAATGCCAGGTCAATGGACCCGCCATGAAATGATAATTCCGTTGAGCAACTACGACCTACCAGTTGGCCACTCTCTCATCCTTACCTTGTTAAGGGAAAACGCAGGGCCAAACGCAAAACTCCGTGTTTTCTATGACCAGTCTCTTTTTGATTCTACTTTGAGATTGCACTCCATTTCTCATTTCAACATATCCGACTATGGGCTTCACGGAGTCGATGGCATCCAGAGAACTGAATTTGGGAATCAGGAGACAATTTGGGCGTTCGCAAATCTCAGCGATGCCATAGGGATGTATGATATCGAAATCGTGACGATTGTCGTGAAGAACCTCTCGGACAATTCAACTGTCTTCTCATCGGTTATGCCAATCAATGCGACTGATCCGAATGTTCCTTCTTCATGGAGGATATTCAAAGACGATTTTGGTCCCTTGCCGCTTGGAACGTTTAGTATCAACATTACAGCAAAGGATCGCAGCAATAACACCGACTGGGTTCATAGCACCTTCAATGTCGTCTCGATTGACCATTTCAGTGTAACGTCAATGAGGGACGCAGTCACTGCCGGGGATTCCTTCAATGTAACAATCGAAGTGTTAGATTCCCTCGGTAACAGGATGAAAAATTGGAGTGGCACTATCTCCATCGAGGCCATTGATAATACAACCGGTTTGCCGATCCCCGGTCTCTCAAGAATCTCGGTCTTCATATCATCCTCTGACCTTGGGATAGTCACCGTGGATGAGAATTTCACATCAGCACCAAAAGAAATCAGAATTCGTGCGACCGAAGGAAGCGCATCCGGACAGAGTCAACCAATCGCCATTTTCCCGGGGGCGATCCAGTCGGTATCTGTCACTCCAGGCTCCGTGACCACGACAGCCGGTGCAACTCTGACCCTTACGGCGAATGCCACTGACCGGTTCGGGAATCAGAACAACTCCTGGTCCCCGTATTGGCAAATGATACCAGCAAATGGAACACTGACTCCGATTGGATTCGCAGCTCAATTGCACGTCCTGAAATCTGGAAAGGCTGTCGTAATCTGCCAGGACAACACCAGTGGATTGAACTTCACCGTTACAGTCAATGTCGCTGTTTCAGTCATATCCAGAATAACAGTGACACCAGCGAATGTATCAATCTGGGAAGGTAGGAGCACGAGCATCACCGCCGTCGGATACGACTCCTTTGACAATGTCGTCAACATCCCCACGGCGATTTGGAGCTCCGAAGGATTTGCAATGAGCTTCCTGACCGGATCCGGACAAAGTGGCACGATGGTCGGCGGAATGGCCCCAGAATCAGGAACAGTCAGGGTCACGGTTGGATCAACGGTCGGCACTGCTGCAATCTCCATAATCGTACCCCCCTTCGGTCCATCCTTAGGCTTACTAGGCAATCAGGTGCTTCTAGAGGATCAGCAGAAAGTGATTACTCTCAATTGGCAGGACATCAACGGTACGGCCGGGCTCTCATGGTTCGTCACCGGGGTCAACGAATCGCTGCTAATAATAAGCCACAACGCGAGTTCACGCAACTCTGTGGACATCATCCCTCAACCGAATGCGAACGGCGTGAACTTTATCACCTTCTGGGTAAGGGACCCGACGGGATATACTAACAACCGACAGATTTCGATAACCGTGCTCCCCGTGAACGATCCGCCGGTCTGGATCAACGACCCGCCCAAGGTCATCTACGTGAAATTCGGTCTTCCATATACATTCGACTACTCATACTATGTTGAGGACATCGACAACAAAGCGACCCAGTTGATACTTACTCCGGATCCGGCAACATATATCGCATCCAGCGGCCTCAATCTCACATACACATTCCCCGATCTCTACGGCGGCCAGTCATACTACAGGATTGTGAAACTCGTAATCTCGGACGGTCTTGCCTCCGATGAGGTGACAATCACGGTATGGGCGACCTCCGATACCCCGCCCAGCCTCGTCAAACCTCTCCCTGATATCACAATAGATGAGGGGCAGATTGACTACTTCGCGTTCGACCTGGACGACTACTTCTCCGACCCCGACGGCGACATCCTGTATTACTCCCAAGGGTTCAAGAACGTGGAAGTGAGGATCAATGCAACGACGCATGAGGTCTACATCAGCTCTCCTGGCGAATGGTCGGGCCAGACGACAGCTGTCTTCATCGCCAAAGACCCGACCGGGGCCCTAAGGACGGAAACGGTAGTCATAACCGTGAGACCGGTGAACGATCCTCCGCGGATATCGGAGATCGACCCGGTTTTTGTGCATTACGGAATCGAATATTCGCTCGATCTCCGGTTGTACGTGACCGATCCTGACAATGGATTCGAGGAGCTCACCATCGTCACGAGCGATCCGGTGAATGTCACCTATAGCAGCATCCCCTATCCGCATCTGGCAATTCTCTACCCGGCAAACCTCAGCGGAGGAGTCTACACAGGACCCTACACCGTATCGTTGCTGCTGCATGTCACAGACATCGGAGGCCTCAACGCCCAGAGGGCGTTCGATGTCGTCGTGAGCGATAACAACCCACCGGTCGTGGTCATCGATCCACCGGAGTTCATCAGCTTCCTTGAGGACACCAAGCTGGTGAAACCGTACTCGCTGGACCTGGAGGCGATCTTCTCAGATGCGGACTCGGACGAATTGACATTCACCTTCTACGGTAACGAGAATGTGAGCATCACTCTATCACCAGATGGCTGGGTGAACTTCTCCGCGGCTCAGGACTGGAACGGAAACGAAGAGATAGTGTTCAAGGCGACAGACACGAAAGGGGCATGGTCCTCGTTCAAGGTCAATGTCGTCGTTATTCCAGTCAACGACCCACCCATCCTCGACGCAATCGCCGATATCGATCATTATGGAGGTAGACAATGGAGCTTGGACATCGCGCTGTACATCCATGATGTGGACGACCCGGACCTCTCGGTCATTGAGGTCAAAGTCGTCTCACCTTCGTTCGTAAGGGTCGTTGGCACAGTCCTGTACTTCGAGTTTCCAGACGGCACGGATTCGACACAAGTTACCATCTACGTCACGGACGGCACAGATAATTCAAACTACGTGACCTTCAAGGTCGAAATCAAGAGGACCGTTGCGGAGATGATAGGCTACCCCTGGTCGCTCGTAATAATAATGCTGCTGGCCGGAATAGTCGGGTACTTCCTCTCCTTCAGGATTTTCTCGCACAAGCTTGAGGAACTTTTCCTCATCCACAACGATGGCCGTTTGATATACCACGAGGGTAAGGAGAGCGACAATGGTATGGACCAGGACGTCGTGAGCGCGATGTTCACAGCCGTGCAGGAATTCATCCGAGACTCCTTCAAGGAACAATCGGGCGGCGGTTTGAAAATGATGGAATTCGGTGACCGAAAAATCCTCATCGAGAAGGGCAATTGGGTTTATGCGGCCCTGATCTATTCTGGTTTGCCACCAAAATCCGTATTCAAGAACCTCACTTACTTCGTGAGGGACATCGAAGGTGGATACGGGTCGTCAATAGAGCACTGGGACGGTATGCTCAAATCGCTCCCCGGCATTCAGGACATCAGTAAGCAGATGATTCTCAAGAAGTACCATGCGAATCATGAGCAAATCAGCTCTCCCGAGCGGTTCGAGGACATGAAGAAGATAGAGCCGACTGACGATCAGAAGGAATCCCCCTAGGGGATTGTCCCCCGAGCATAACAACGCAGATCACAGCGGTGCTTCGCGCAGACTCCCTGGTCTGACCCATGCTCGGGAGCTGTTGTGCACC
>Ga0315293_10003014_pt1 | contig 16217 bp, 16 predicted proteins | sample YL17G13_20_MG_FD_203071 | JGI IMG/M metagenome (GOLD analysis project Ga0315293, IMG submission 203071) | Sediment microbial communities from Yellowstone Lake, YNP, Wyoming, USA - YL17G13_20 | ecosystem: Environmental > Aquatic > Freshwater > Lake > Sediment | place: USA: Wyoming | collected...
ACCTGCGCACCTCCTTTGGAGATTTTTGTCCGACGAGTAATCTATCACAGCATTACCCGTCATGGAGGTGCGTTTCGCTATCATGTTACCTAAGCTATGGTTTCCAATAACAAAACCAAGCTGGGAGAAATGAATGACAGGGAAAAGAGAAAGCTCCCCTGAATCGATTGTCCGGAAGATCAAGCGTCAGGCCTGACGGCCTTTTCGATGGCGGGGGTCGACGGGTCGAAGCTCGTCGATTATCTCCGCGAAAAATACAACCTGGTCATCCGGACGACCGGGAGCAAGGAGGCGGGGACCTACGGCGTGTGCGTCTCCCCTCCGATCTATATCTCGACAAAAGATGTGGACCTGGTTGTCGACGGGGTCCGGACGCTCATGTCCCATAAAACTTGATCGCTGAGGTCTTTACGGACAGAAAGATCCTGGCCGAGACCAACGCGGGCGGGCTCGTCAAAAACCCGAATATCGCCGAGGGCCAACATGTCCGGGATGACGGCCTCATGGTGGAACTCGATGACCTCTAGTCTTGTGGATAAGAAAGCTCTCAAGTGTAAAGAGGTTTTTTAGGTCGTCTTGGGTTTTTTGAACGCGTGATACCCAAATCCGATGCCCAGAAAGAAGTAGAGCGCCACCGTCAGCCAGCCGAGCGCGTTAACAAGGCCTGAAAGTTGACCGATCAGGGCAACGACAAAGCCGATGATGTCGCCGATGAAAACGGCCATGACGAGCGCCTTCAGGGCCACAGAGCCCGCGTCTTTTCTGGCAGGCCAGAGAACCAGGCCAAGAAGAATGAACGCGGCACCGAAAAGCCTTGTCATGTAGGCGCCGCCTGCTCCGAGCTCCACATTGTACCAGGACATAACCGTTACGGGCACCAATACAAAGCCGATGCCAAAAACAAGGACGATGACGCCTTTGATGGCCATGAGAGTACTGAGTTTCATTTTCCCTCCTTCCTTTTTTCGAGGAGATTCCTTTAATTTTGCAGGTTTTCCCCTTTCCATCTTTTTAGCACAAAGAGATGCTGATGTCAACCGGATTGTGGCTTTGAACTCTAAATAACATTGACTTTTGGGTTATCGCGTCGCAAAGTACGCTCCTGTGATTGACATGGCCGCGCGGCCGGATATATTACCAGCGTGGCTAAGAAGGGAGATTCATGGGCTGGAGTGGCTATCTATCGGATTTATGTCCTCGTGTTGGGAAGATAAAAATGAGAAGGCTATGCGGAGTGCTTCTGGCCTTCGTTGCTTTGTCTCCGAGTATCCACGGTCGAGAAAGTTCTGTATCTGTCGGAAGTCAACCGGAAAGCGCCAAGCCATATGTCCTTTCCAGGGTTCAAGGCAGGGTTACGCTCGATGGGCTGAGCACTGAGCCGGCTTGGAATGGAATCAAGCCCCTCCCCGTCGTCGTTTACACGCCAAACTCAGGGGCGGCGCCTTCCGAAACGACGGAGATCCTCGTCGCCTACGACGACGATTTTATCTATGTCGCCGGACGACTTTATGACCGCGAGCCGGATAAAATCCAAGCCACATCCAAAAAGCGCGATGACATGAAACTCAGCAACGACTGGCTGGGAATTATTCTGGATACATTCCACGATCATGAAAACGCCCTCGGCTTTTTTACGACGCCCGCAGGCTTGAGGCTGGACATGACGATTTTCCATGACGCCGAGGGGGAGTTCCCGGTGAACCAGAACTGGAATACGTTTTGGGATGTGAAAACAATCCGCAACAAAGAGGGGTGGTTCGTCGAAATGCGGATCCCGTTATCAAGCCTTCGGTTCCAGTCTGTCGAAGGGCGGGTTGTCATGGGGCTTACCACCTGGCGCTACATCGCGCGGAAAAACGAAACCATCACCTCTCCCGCCATCCCGCCAAAATGGGGATTCTGGGGATCTTTCAAACCCTCGCAGGCCCGGGAGGTCGTCCTGGAGGGCGTCTCCAGCCACAAGCCGTTCTATATCGCTCCTTACGTGCTCGGAGGATTCGGACGATCCTATGAACTCAATGACGCGGAAACGGCCTACGACGGCAAAGACAAGTTTGTCCGTGAGGCCGGCCTGGATGTTAAGTACGGGCTCACGAACAATATGACCCTGGATCTCACCGTGAACACCGATTTCGCCCAAGTGGAAGCGGACGACCAGCAGATCAACCTGACGCGCTTCTCGCTATTCTTCCCGGAGAAAAGGCTTTTCTTCCAGGAACGAGCAAGCATTTTTGACTTCAATTTCGGCAATGAGAGCAGCCTCTTCTACAGCCGGAGCATCGGCATTCATGAAGAAACGCTTGTCCCCATTTACGGGGGAGCACGCCTGATCGGCCGGGTCGGCCCGTGGGACGTCGGGTTTCTCGACATGCAAACGGCGGGCGTCGAGGACCTGCCTTCAGAAAATTTCGGAGTTCTGCGCGTTCGCCGGCAGGTCATCAACCCCAATTCGTGGGTGGGCGCGATGGCCACCAGCCGGATCGACGCGGACGGAACGTTCAACACGGCCTACGGCTTCGACGGCATCGTCAAGCTTCTTGGCGATGATTATCTGTCGTGGAATTGGGCCCAGACTTTCGCCAACGGGGAAAAGAACCAAGTTTTTTCGCTCGACCCGGCCAAGTTCCGCGTCAACTGGCAGCGCCGGACGCTCGAAGGCTTGGGTTACGACCTGGATTTTTCCCGAGCGGGCATCGACTATGAACCCGGCATGGGCTTCGAGTTCCGGGACGACTACAGCCGGTTTGGAAACCGTCTCCTCTACGGATGGCTTCCGGGAGAGAAATCCTGGCTGCTGCGCCACAACGTTTTCGTCAACGGTTCCTTATATTTGCGGAACGCCGACGGCGCCGTGGAGTCCTCCGAGATAGGGCCGGGCTGGCAGTTCACTTCAAAATCCGGCTATTACGCGATGATCAACCCCAAGTTCTGCTATGAGAATGTTCTTGAAGACTTTTCCCTCTCCGATGAGGCCGAGATCCCGGCCGGGCGGTACCGTTTCTTCGATCTAAACTTCACATTTACGACGCCGTCTACCAAGACCACCTATCTGGAAGGCTCGCTGGACGCCGGTTCATTTTATGGCGGGAGAAGAATCTCATTGGGAATTTCACCTCGCTGGGACATATCGAGCAGCCTGGAAATCAGCGGATTCTATGAATTTGACCGGGCGACGTTCCCCGAAAGAAACCAAAAGTTCATCGCTCATATCGGAAGGCTGCGCATTCTAGCCATGCTGAGCACCAAATTTTCGGCGGCCGCCTTCATTCAATACGGCAGCGCTGACAACGCGGTCACGGCGAACGTCCGTATCAGATACAATCCCCGGGAAGGAAGCGACGTTTATATCGTCTATAACGACGGGTTGAACACCGACCGCCTGAGCGAAATTCCGGCGCTGCCTCGTTCCATGGGCCGCACCCTGCTCGTGAAATATACCTACACGTTCAATTTTTAAGGACTTTTCCGGCTTGGTGAGCGGCCGCCGAATTCCCTGACGACATCATCAAGAACCGGGTCATCATGAACTTCAACCAGGACGGCGCCACGAGGGCAAGATCGCCAAGGCCGTCCGGACGAAATAGGGCCGGCCCGGGTGGACGGATCCGCCTGGGTATGATATAAACAGGCCTTGATCCATCGTGCCCAGCGTTTTTCCGGGAGGTGAATGCATGCGGCGAAAAACCCTCGTCTTCGTTCTTTCCGTCACCATTCTGACGGCTTCTCTTGGTGCGTCGTTCCGAAAGGAAGACGTCCAGGTCCACAAGCTCGACAACGGGCTCAAGGTCCTCCTCGTCGAGGACCACGGCATCCCCAACGTCGCCTTTTTCACGTTCTTCCGCGTCGGCTCGCGCAACGAGCGGCCCGGGCTCACGGGCTCGTCCCACTTCATCGAGCACATGATGTTCAACGGAACGGCCAAGTTCGGGCCGGGCGAGTTCGACCGCCGGATGGAGTTCCAGGGCGGCTCCAATAACGCCTACACGGGCGACGACATGACCGCTTACACCGACTGGTTCCCGACGGACGCCCTCGAGGCCATGATCGAGATGGAGGCGGACCGGATACAGGGCCTGACCTTCGTCCCGGAGGTCTTCGAGTCCGAGCGGGGGGTCATCGCCTCAGAGAGGCGGCTGGGTATCGAAAACGACAACGACTCCATCCTCCAGGAGAACGTCCGGGCCACGGCCATCATGGCCCATCCCTACCACTGGGACGTCATCGGCTGGATGAGCGATATCCTCAGCTGGCGCCGGGACGAGGTCACGGCCTACTACAGGACTTATTACTCGCCCAACAACTCCGTCCTCATCCTGGTGGGGGACTTCGAGAGCGTCAAGGCTCTCGATCTCATCAAAAAATATTATAACGGGATCCCGGCCGGGACGCCTCCTCCGCCCGTCACGACCGTCGAGCCGCCCCAGATGGGTGTGAAGCGGGTCATCATCCGCAAGGAGGCCCAGACGCCGTCCTTCATCATGGTCTTCCACGGCCCGAATTGCCAGGACCCGGACTTCTATCCCCTATCCATCCTGGAAAAACCGTTCCTCCGGGGTGAGAGCAGCCGCCTCCACCGCCGCCTGGTCCGCGAGGAGCAGCTGGCCATCAGCGTCTATGGAGGGATCAGTGAAACCATCGACCCGCAGCTGTTCACGATCTATGTCAAGCCGAGGCCGGGGGCCGATCTCGACAGGCTCGAAGCCGTGGTCGACGAAGAACTGGACAAGCTCCGTAAAGACGGGATCACGGAACAGGAATACAGGAAAGCGCTCAATATCATCCGCAGCGATTTCTACTCCGGCCTCCAGACGATCTCCGGCAAGGCCAACCAGATGGGCGCGTCCGAGGTCCTCTATGGGAGCTTCGAGAAGCTCTTCACCCAGATGGACGGCTACGCGGCGGTCCAGAGGGACCAGGTCCGCGCGGTCGCCGGAAAGTATTTCACGGAGAACAACAAGACCGTCGGCAAGCTCATTCCCGAGGGAGGTGCGAAATGAAGAACCTGTTTCGGACCACGATCGCCGCATTCCTGCTGTTGCTCGTCTCCGCTCCCGGGGAAGGCGCCTTCAAACTCCCGAGGCCCGAAAAGATCGTCCTCCCGAACGGGCTCACCGTCTACTGCCTCAAGAGTTCCGAAGTGCCCATCGTGAGCTTCCGGATGTTCATCCGGGGCGCCGGTTCGGCTTATGAGCCCGCCGCCCTGGAGGGCGCCGCCAACCTGACGGCCGACCTTCTGCTCAAGGGAACGACCAAAATGAGCGCCGACGGCGTCGCCGAAGCGCTGGACTTAATGGGCGCGGACCTTGCGATCTCGGCGACCGAGGAATACGCCCAAGTCAGCGCCGAAAGCCTCTCCGAGCACTTCCCGAAACTCATGGAGATCGCCGCCGACTGCCTTATCGAACCGGCCTTAAAGGAAGACGAGTTCGTAAAGGAGCGGGCCAAGCGGATCGACAACATCAAGGCCGTCAAGGACGATCCCGGTTCGGCCGTGCGCTATTACTTCCAGAAGGCCTACTTCGGCGCCCATCCCATGGGACACCCGGCCCTGGGCACGGAGAGCGCGCTCGCGAAGATGACGATCCAGGACATCAGGGGTTTCTACAAGGCGCGCTTCAGGCCGGACCGGGCCGTCGCCGCGGTCGTGGGCGATATCGACCGGGCGAAGCTCGCCGGACTGCTCAAGGCCACCCTCGGCAGATGGAAGGCCGCGAGCGGGAACGCCCCGGCCCTCGACATCCCGGCCCTGCCCATGCCCAAAGGGCCGAAGCTCGTCCTCGTGGATAAGCCCGACGCCACCCAAGCTTATTTCATGATGGGCGCGCCCGGCTACTCCATAGGCGACAAGGTCACTCCGGAAGCGGCCGTTATGAACACGCTCTTCGGAGGACGGTTCACCTCCTGGTTCAACACCGAGCTCCGGATCAAGAAGGGCCTGACCTACGGCGCCCGAAGTTCCTTCCAAACTTGGGCCGCCGGCGGCCTATTCAGCGCCGCCTCCTATACCCAGAATTCCAAGATCGGCGAGATGCTCGACATCACCTACGATCTTTTGAAGAAGGGAACGGGGCAGGGCTTCAGCGCCGAGGAAGTGGAAAGCGCCCGGAACTATATCCAGGGCCAATTCCCGCCGACACTCGAGACGAACGCCGGCAAGGCCGCGGCTTATGTCCGGCTGGCCTTCTTCAAGCTGGGCTTCGATTACTACGGCAAGTACCTGGCCGGGATCGGAGCCGTGAACGCGGCCGGGGCCGGCAAAGCGGCCGCGTCGTTCCTCCCCGCGAACGACTACGTCCTCGTCGTCGTGGGCAAGGCCGCGGACATCAGGCCCCTGCTCGCCAAGTTCGGAACCTGGGAAGAGAAGAAGATCACCGATCCTGACTTTTAGTGCGCCGTCCCGGCCCCAGCGATTACCGACCTTGCCCTCGGGTTCCAGAAACGTCAGCCTCTCCAGGGCGAACCCCGGCTTATTTGGCGACAGGCTGAAGAATCGGTTTGCCTTTATCGACCACGAATACGTGCACTATACGAGCGGGAGTGTCCCCAACGTTCTGAGTCTCGTGAGCGAGGCCGCGAGGAATGTGGTAGGCTTCACCAGCCGATACCCGCCGCGTCTCACGACCTTCGGCACTCAGCTCAACAGTGCCTTGAAGAACAACGGTGTACTCATCCCCTGGGTGTGTGTGGCGCCACATTTTACTTCCCGCGGCAAATTCGACGGACACTATGACCGACTCCTTCGTATCATCACCGCTCAGCGTTGTTTGGAGAAGCGGCTTTGCGGTAATGCCGGGTGCTTGAGCATTCGCGCTTACCAAGAGAAAACCCGATAGAACGATGCCAATTGCGATCGGAGCAAATGATGCGAAACAGAAACGATTGCGTATCATGTCTTTTCTCCTCACTTTCTCATTTTAAGGGATAGTTTCCTTTTTTGCGACGCGGCGAATTCCCGTCCTTGGCGCTGAATTTACCCTCCTTTCCATAGCGGAACTATATTATTGGCCGGGCGGCAATGTCAATAATCGCGAAAACCGCTCCCGAAGATCCAATAGGGACAAGAACCCCCGCCGCACTTGGGACAGACCATCGGATCAACCTCATAGACCTTCCGGATCATCTCCGCCCAGCCCTTGGAGGGGATGCGCTTCAGGTCCTCCTCGATTAACCGGAGCGCCGACGGACTCAAACTCGCCTTCTTGACCTTTCCCCGGTGGGCGTTGGCGTACAGCCCGTAGTAACGGACCATGACCTAGCCCTTGTCGGGAATGTGCGAGGTCACCCGGGCGATAAACTCCAGATAATCCATCACTTCCGTCTCCTGCTCCGCGCCGTCCCGGCCCCAGCGATAACCGACCTTGCCCTCCTGCTCCAAAAATGACAGCCGATCCAACGAAAGCACCGGCCGGATCATGTATTTCCCCACCCTCTCGGCCTCCGGCTTCGTCTTGGTCCGTACCAGGCTGTGGACATTGAAGCCGGTGTGCGGCCAGGAGAGAATGCGCTCGGCCCATTCCGGGCTCAACAGCTCCTTACGGACAAGAAATTCCAAAACCTCCTTGGCGAAGATCTCGGCGAGCCGCACGTCGTCGATCCGCGGGATCTTATGGAAGACTCCCGCCTCGTCCACGCCGCCCTCGGTCGCCAGGAAATGGAGGTGCACGTGAAGGTTGATCCGGTCCCCGAAGGTCTGGATGGCGGCAATGACCCCGGGCGTAAGCGCGCTTCCGGTCACAACCTCGAAGTAACAGCTCAGGGCCCGGAGGCCGCAGCGGCAGAGATCGCCGAGGAGCCCGCGCTTGTACTTGAAGAAGATCCGCAGCATCTGAGGTAAGAGGTGAGAGGTAAGAGGTAAACGGTGAGCGGTGAGAGGAGAGAGGTGAGAGGGACGAGCGACTCCTTTGACCGCTCACCGTTCACCGCTTACCGCTGGTCCCACCGCACCGACAGACAGCTCAACCCACCGTCTATCTTTCGGTACTCCGACATCTCCAGCGGGACGACGTCGTACCCCAGCCCGCCGAGCAACGAGGCGGTCGCCGGGAAGCCCCGGGCCACCAGCAGCGAATCGTTGACCATGATGCAGTTGGCGGCGTACTCCTCGCCGTCCGGCACCCGCACGACCTCCCACCCTTCCAGCGCCTCCTGTCCGGCGACCTCGCCGACCGCGAGCAGCCGTCGCCCGCCCAGCCAGGCGAGGCCGGTCTTGAGGTGCAGCAGGCCTGGCACCTGTCGCAGGTCCATCGTGCTCGACCCGAAGTCGCGCTCCGCCAACCACGCGGCAAGCTGGGCCGCACCCTCCGCGTTGGTGCGGTCCGAGACCCGGATGAAGAAATGGTCGCCCGCCTCGCACACGTCGCCGCCGTCCACCGTCCCCGGGGCGGCGATCCGGTCCAGCTCGGGAAACCACCGGCCGAGCGCCGGGACGGGTGAGGATCGCGCCCCGGCTGGTGACGATGGCGGCGTCCTCGACGAAGGTGCTGTCGGGGAACTCGGGATCGGGCGCGAGCCTCGAGAGCGAGAGCCCCAGCCGCTCCAGCGTGCGGCAGTAGGCCTCGTGCTGCTCCAGCGCGAGCGCCAGGTCCGGCGGCCCGAGGCCGGACGTGGTGATCCCGGCCGCGAAGGTGGCCGCGGGAGGACGGACGATGGCGCGCGTGAATCGCATTTTACCGAGCCCCTCAAGAAATATTCACCACGGAAACACGGAAGACACGGAAGGTGGACGGAGAACAACAGTAGTGTGTCCCTACTCCGTGGGCCCTCCGTGTCCTCCGTGTTTCCGTGGTGAATTTCTTTTTTTTAGGGGTGTGCCGTCGGCGCCCCGGTGAATCGCACGCTAGCTTAGTCCCGCCCGGTCCCGTCTCGCGACGACGACGCGGTACACCGGATAGCTGAGGGCCAGCAACAGCATCGACTTCCAGCTGTTGCTCCAGTCGCTCACCACCGATCCGGCGAGGAACGCCACCGACCCCAGCACCGCGAGCCCGGTGGTGAAGGGATACCCCGGCACCCGAAACGGCCTCGGCGTGTCGGGCTCGTTCCGCCGGAGGGCGAACACGCTCAGGAACGACATCATGTAGTTGGCGACGAAGAAGAACGCGCACAGCGCCAGCACCGTGTTGAAGGTGCCTGAGACGATGAATCCCGCCGCGACCCCGATGCCGGTCCAGTGCGCCACCGTCGGCGTGCCGCCCGCGTTCACCGTCTCGAAGGCGGCGGGGAGCAGCCGGTCACGGCTCATGGCCAGCATGACCCGGGGCGCCATCAGGACGCAGGCGTTCATCCCGCTCAGGATCGAGAGCAGCACCAGCAGCCGGATCACCAGGTCGCCCCGAGCGCCGAAGAGCGCCTTGCCCGCGCTCGCGGCCACGAACGGATCGCCCGCCATCCGGCCGATGCCGAGCACGCGGACGAAGGCGACGTTCACCAGCACGTAGATCAGGATGACGAGGAGCACGCCGAGCACCATCGAGCGCGGGACGCCGCGGCCGGGGTTGCGCACCTCCTCGCCGAAGTAGAGCGGCCCGGTCCACCCGTCGTAGGTGTAGATCACCGCCTGCAGCGCCAGTACGACGGCCGTCACCAGCGCGACGCCCGAGGGAAGCGTCCCGGGCGCCGTGGCAGCGGAGGAGGGCAGGGGGATGACGAGGCACACCCCGATCAGCCCGCCGAACGTCAGCGCCTTGAACGCGCTCAGGATCTGCTGCGAGAGATCGCCGATCCGGATCCCGCGCCAGAGCAACAACCCGAACAGGAGCACCAGGCCGACGCCCGCCGGCACCCGCCGGCCCGCCATGGCGGGCACCAGGGGCTCGAGATACTCGGTGAAGACCATCGCACCGAGCGCGATCGGGGCGCAGGTCGAGATCCAGTCGCTCCAGCCGACCACGAACCCGGGGTACTCGCCGAGCCCTCGGCGCACGACCACGTACTGCCCGCCGGATTGGGCGAGCATCGCCCCGGGCTCGGCCAGGGAAATTGCCCCGAGCAGCGCGTAGAGGCCGCCGAGGACCCAGACGCCGAGGAAGAGCGCCGGGCTGGGCAGCCGGGCCGCCACGTCGCCGGGCGTGCGGAGGATGCCGACGATGATGGTGTTGCCGACGAGCACCGCGACGCCGAAGGAGACGCCGAGGACCTGGAGCAGCTTGCCGCGGCGGGCCGCGGGCTTGAGCCGGGGCGGCACGGCAGCTCGGATCGCTTTGTCAGGGACCGCCACGGTGCATCCTCCATTGACGGTGAGCCGGCGACTCCTTCAACGGCCCACGCCGACGCTGGTCGTCCAGAGATCGCTCTGCTGATCGAAAGATAAGAATTTGCTTTTTCCGAGCGAACTGAATTCCCGTCCTTGGCGCTGAATTTACCCTCCTGTCCATAGCGGGACTATATCTCCGGCCTGTTGCCCCTGTCAATCGCCGTGAAAAGCCGCTTGGCATCAGTTCTTCAGGCGTTCAGCCTTGGCGGAGGCTGGCCCCGGAAGGCGCTCAGGATGCCCCCACAAGTCCGAGACATCGTTTTTTCATGTCACCTTCCCCCCATATGGACCGAAGGCGGGAGCGCCGGGGGGCTGCTCATGGGCGCCGTCGTCAACATGCGGCCGGACCTCTTCAAGGGCGCCATCGTCGGCGTTCCTTTCGTCGACGTCGTCACGACCATGCTGGACAAGTCGATCCCGCTGACGACCGGGGAGTTCGACGAATGGGGGAATCCCGAGGTCAAAGAATACTACGACTACATGCTCTCGTATTCGCCCTACGACCAGGTCGAGGCCAAGAAATACCCGGCCCTGTTCGTGACGACGGGGCTGCAGGATTCCCAGGTCCAGTACTTCGAGCCGGCCAAATATGTGGCCAAGCTGCGGGCCCTGAAGACGGACAAGAATCCGCTCCTCCTCTGGACGAACATGGCTGGTGGGCACGGCGGCGTCAGCGGCCGCTTCCGCCGGCTGGAACAGGTCGCCATGGAGTACGCCTTCATGCTCAATCTGGCCGGCATCAAGGAGTAAGGGAAAGCCGGCGAAGAGGCGCTATGCTGGGCCCCCGGAATAGGGCGAAAGGGCGCCTTGGCCGGTTTGACAAGAGGTGGCGACTCGTCTAGACTAGAGAGGATTTTTTTGGCCCGCTAGCTCAATTGGTAGAGCAGCAGACTCTTAATCTGCGGGTTGTAGGTTCGAGTCCTACGCGGGTCATTCCGATTTCCCCTGATTTACTCGTTTTTCCTTTAAGCACCATTAGCCAGGATTAGGCGGGTTTACACACAATCTGTGACATATTTGTGACATGGCGGGGGAGTCTGCCTGGATCCTGCGGCCTCCCGGCCCCTTATCCAACGGGTCGTACACGCCCGAGACCACCCGTCCCCCCCAATTCAAGGAAATGGCCGGGGAATACCTGCTTGGAAATCTGCAATACTTTTACGGGCATATGGACCTCTCGTTGCTTTCCCTCCATGACGGTGTTATCCTTCGACCGTTGGACAAAGGGAGCCAGTACGGGCTAGGCCGAACCAATCGGGACGCCCGCACGGAAGGCGGCGTTTCGGCAAAAAGGAGTCAGACATGCAATGCAGGCAGTGTGGTCAGAAATTCAAATTATGGTCCTGTAAATCGCCCGCGGGAGTTCTTTGCGATGCTTGCTGGGAGAAGTACTCACAAATCGATATGAAGCAAATAATCAAGAACGTCATCCGCGATGAAGAGGTCATCCATTTTGGTGCAGCCTACTGGAACACGTTACGTTCAGCTGCTGGGGGTTTGGTTGCCAAAGCCATTTTTGGCGCGATTCTCGGCGGACCAGGAATTGCCATGACTAGCAAAGAGCATCGTGCCGGCATCATCGCCGCCACTGAAATAGAATTGATCTTGGTTGACCTGGAAGCACTCGTCGGAGAGGATTTCACGCTTGAGAAGCTGCGGAAGATGACACTTACAGGCAAACCGACGACCAAAAGAGTGCCGCTTCGAGAGCTGGACCTATCTACAGAAGAGGAAAAACCAGAAGCCATCGTGCTCAGAATCAGCGGTCCAATTTCTACGAAAGCTACCTTCCCCAACTCAGTTGAACCGGGCAACGCCGCAAAGGCAAATGATATTTCGGCGTTCGCATCAACTCGTCGCTAAACTGACCTCCCCCAATAGCGGTCAGAGAATGGTTGGCCTGACCGAGGTTGAGGACTCACGGAAGCAGCTGGCCGGGCTGAAGAACAGCTGATCTCAAGGGGAAAGTAAAAGCATGTCATTTTTCCATATGTTTAGATAGGAGACCCCCCCCGATAAATGGGGGTATATAGGGCCCTAAATCGCATCCTAGAGCGAAAAACGGGCATAATTTGGGCCTAGGATGATTTGCCCGGGAATATGGGCACCGGGCCTGAGAAAACGCCTTAAATCACAAATGGCGAGGTTTTAGGAAATTTTTCCAGGGGGGGGAATTTTAGCGAACTCGAAAGCACTGATTCGCAGGCGCGGATTACTAGCAATTCCCCCGTTTTTACCGTTCCATGCGATGTTTTACTGCTTGGGCGGCGTGTAACTCGGTTGAGGCCATCGGGGAGGCCGGTTGCCCGGACGCTCTTCCTTGACAAGCTAGCTCCTCGGGCTTATAGATAAGTTGATAGAATTAACGATCCGGGGGGATCGGATTCATGTTGCGGGGCATCTTCTCCAGAAAACCCGCCTTTGTCCGCATAAATGCGGCCCATTGGGCCCGAAATATTGCAAAGGAGGGGAAGAGATAATGAAAAAGGTTTCTTTGCTAGCGCTTTGTATCTTAGGGTTGTTATCGCCAACCTGGTCTCAACAAGGACCCGCAGCTATAGAATATCTCGCCTATGCTACGACAGGAGGTAATACTCCTTGGGCATTACAGCCGGATCCAACTGTCCAAACGAATTTTGAGTCTCCAATTTTATTATCGTTCGATGTCCCTCCCTCGCAGAAAAGCCCAGCCGTTTTTATTGACCTCTGGGGCCAATACGTTCTAAGTTGGGCCCCTAATCCAGTTCGAATCTGCACGCCATTAATCTATTATAGAATTACGTGCTCAGCAATTCCAAATATAGAATTTTCTCAAGGTTACAGTGTCCCGCCCACCATTTCTGAAACCAATTTGGCCGGGGATTATTCATATCCGACAGGCGCCAGGGTCAGGCATAAAGGTTTTTATAGAACAGCGCTGAGGAAAGATAAGAATTTGCTTTTTCCGAGCGAACTGAATTCCCGTCCTTGGCGCTGAATTTACCCTCCTGTCCATAGCGGGACTATATCTCCGGCCGGGCGGCAATGTCAATAACCACGAAAACCGCGCCCGCAGATCATATCCGGACAAGAAATCCCTCCGCCGCGGCTAAAAAACAATAAACTCCCACTCCTCCCTGATCGCAAAACACTCAACAATATTCCCCGCTCTCCTCGACCTCCAGTAGGGCAACCTGCTCGAAGACATGGGACGGCGAGGGCTTCGCCGCCACGAACGTCAGCTTCAGATGATCGATTATCCGATCCGCGACGGCAACCTCCGTGATGAAGGCGACGACCTTCATTCGGCCGCCGCACTTGGGACAGACCATCGGATCAACCTCATAGACCTTCCGGATCATCTCCGCCCAGCCCTTGGAGGGGATGCGCTTCAGGTCCTCCTCGATTAACCGGAGCGCCGACGGACTCAAACTCGCCTTCTTGACCTTTCCCCGGTAGGCGTTGGCGTACAGCCCGTAGTAACGGACCATAACCTGGCCCTTGTCGGGAATGTGCGAGGTCACCCGGGCGATAAACTCCAGATAATCCATCACCTCCGTCTTCTGCCCCGCGCCCTTCTCACCATACCATTAACCGACCTTGCCCTCCTGCTCCAGAAATGACAGCCGATCCAAAGAAAGCACCGGCCGGATCATGTATTTCCCCACCCTCTCGGCCTCCGGCTTCGTCTTGGCCCGGACCAGGCTGTGGACATTGAAGCCGGTGTGCGGCCAGGAGAGAACGCACTCAGCCCATTAGAAGGGCCGGCCCGGGCCGTCGCCGCGGTCGTGGGCAAGGCCGCGGACATCAAGCCCCAGCTTGCCAAGTTCGGAACTTGGGAAGAGAAGAAGATCACCGACCCTGATTTTTGATGAACCTAATGGGGAGACGATGAACAGGTTGAGAAGCCCCAACTCCCGATATTTCCGATCCACGCAAATATCAACCAATTAGGGAAAGTCGTTCCCTACAGGGAATTCCCCAAGGAGCTGCGGCCGAGCCTTTTTCCACGGTTGTCCTGACGGTCGGGTTCATTTATGTGTACATCATCGTCCGCGCCATGATGAGCTTTTTAATAAAGGCTTGATATTTAGTTCCGTTTTAAGGACACCACTGCCCATCTATTCGAGACCACGGGAAAACCATTGCCTCTTCGCTCGACGCTAAAGCCCGAGAGTATTTTCTCCCACTCGGCCCGGTTCACATAACTATAAGAACCTTTGGCTACGCTGAGGTACGCCAGCCCTCCCGGCTTGAGGACACGTTTCATTTCGTTCACGGCTGATTCATGAGATGAGGCCGCCATGGAACACAACAGCCCGTTGGCAAGAATGAAGTCAACGGACGCGTCCTTTATGAAGCCCAAATCAGAGGCAGATGAAGCGTGTGTTTGGATGTTGCGGTAGCCGCGTTTGGCCGCCTTTTTATCCACCGCTCGGATGGCCTTTTCGTCCGAATCGAACGCGTAAACCCTTCCTTCCGGACCAACGAATTCGGCCAAAGCGAGCGTATAGAAACCTGGGCCGCAACCGAGGTCGGCAGCTACCTGACCATTTGTGACATAGCGTCCGACGAATTTTTGCGGGGGGTCAAAGAGCTTTCTGATCGAGTTGTCATGCGCAAAGAGGGGAAAGTGCCTGTCTCGTTTCGCGTCGCTCGCCGCCATTTTCCGAACCTCCTTATGTTAAGAATAAGAGTTGCCTTTTTCTGCGACGCGGCGAATTCCCGCCCTTGGCGTTGAATCTCCCCTCCTGCCCATAGCGGAACTATATCTTCGGCCGGGCGGCACTGTCAATAACCGCGAAAACCGCGCCGCACCGGATGAAAAACGATAGACTTCCCTTACCCATTTAAGCTGTGAAAATGTATCTGGTTCCAGCAGTATTAATGATAAATTGGTCAGGCATCTCTCGCTGAAAGGCCGTAATAGTCTCAAATCCTGTGCAGTGCATGGGAACGATGTACTCCGGCGCAATCGCCTTGATATCAGCAATCGTTCTCTGAATTACCTCCGGTTTGGCACCGCTCAAATGGAACCCTCCGATTACGGCATGGACCTTCTCTATCCCTGCCATCTTCTGGGCATGCTTTACCGTGTTGACGATCCCTGCATGGGCACATGAGGAAACCACCACCAAACCCTTTCCCTTCACATTAAATACCAGTGATTGTTCTCCAGTAAAGAAATCGCGCTCCATTTTCTCTCCCCTCTTAATCAGTAGCATAGGAGACCCCTTCTCGTACTCCGTCACCCTTTCAATATTTCCGGTCAGATAAGCTCCGGGAACAATTAGAGTCGGATCTTTTATTTCTACAATCTTGGCTACACTGAGGCTTTCGATCTCATCCCTTCTCAACTGCTCCAGATCGATCATACCGCTCACATCGAAAGCTCCGGCCGGCAGATCGGCAAACCTCTGGGAAAAGGCTTCCTCACCGACATACAAGGGAATCCCTTTCCTGATTTTCGCCCTATTATATTTAAGAATGGCGATGAGATTTCCCCAATGGTCAAAATGACCATGGCTTAGCCCGAGTGCCTCTACTCTCTTCACGTCGATGTCGAGAAGTTCCATGTTTTTGCCGACCCCCTGGAAATCCAATCCGTAATCGAACATGAATGCATTAGGCTTGCCATTGACTACTGTCTCGATGTAATAAGCTAGGCCGTGCTCCGCGTGGATAGATGTACCAGGAATGATGAAATATCTCTTGGCCACCTTGTAATTTGGCCTCAGACAATCATAGTAATTGTCGGTTATGACAGTAATCACCAATTTTTCCACCTCTGGGATTTTTACAGAACCATAAGCCACCGGTGCACCTCCTTTCAAAACATCTCCTGCCATCAATGCCGCTCCTGTCGCTGCTGTTGTCTTTAAAAACTCTCTACGATTCATTTCTTTTAGCATAAATTCCACCTCCTTAATGGGCTAGGTTTGAAGTTTAAAGTTTGAGGCAGAAGATTTAGCTTTTAACCTCTAAC
>Ga0315293_10003015_pt1 | contig 16214 bp, 16 predicted proteins | sample YL17G13_20_MG_FD_203071 | JGI IMG/M metagenome (GOLD analysis project Ga0315293, IMG submission 203071) | Sediment microbial communities from Yellowstone Lake, YNP, Wyoming, USA - YL17G13_20 | ecosystem: Environmental > Aquatic > Freshwater > Lake > Sediment | place: USA: Wyoming | collected...
AGGGACACATCCCATTTAAATAATTTATTTAAATGGGATGTGTCCCTATTTATTTTTGGGAAAAATTAATGCTGTCGGAAGAAACAGAAAAGAATTCGATACGGTCTTCCAGTGTTTATGTGGGTTCAATGCAGGGACAATAAGCTTAATTTGTGAAGAATGAATCTCGTCTGGTTAGAAAGAGGGCGGGATTTTTCTATTTTATAAAATAATTATATTTTATTTGTCTTATTTATAAAAATACTATAAAATTAGTACGGGCGAATAAAATATTTTAAAGGTTGGGTAAAATGAAAAATAAAGAGTATGAAGTTATTATCATAGGGGCAGGGCCAGCAGGCATTTTTGCTGCCCTTGAATTATCGAAAAAAAATAATATGAATATATTGATATTAGAAAAAGGGAAAGACCTCGACCAGAGAGTGTGCCAAATGAGGAGTAAAAAAGAGAGTTGTTTTCATTGTTCTCCCTGTTCACTATTGTCCGGTTGGGGTGGGGCCGGTGCCTTTAGTGATGGTAAACTCAATTTATCGACTGAAATTGGTGGACACTTAGATAATTATATAGATAAAGATAGAATAAATAATTTAATTAAATATGTTGATGATATTTACCTTGAATTCGGAGCAAATAAAACTGTTTATGGCACCAATGAAGAACAAATAGATATTATTAAGAAAGAAGCTTCTTGGGCTAATTTAAAGCTAATACCAACCAGGATAAGACATTTAGGTACCGAAAAAAGTGCTGAAATATTAAAAAAGATGTACCATTGCCTAAGAAGTAAAAATAATATTCGAACCAGCACCGAGGTAAAAAGAATATTAGTTGATAAGGGAAGAGCAATAGGAGTTGAAACTACAAAAGGTGAAGTAATAAAAGGAAAGTTTATTATAGTTTCACCAGGGAGAGCTGGTTCTGAATGGCTTAAATATCAGGCAGATGAATTAAATATAAAAATATCTAATAATCCTGTAGATGTAGGAGTAAGAGTAGAAGTTCCAGCTATAGTAATGAAACGTTTAACCGATATTATATATGAATCAAAATTAGTGTATTATACCCAATTATTCGATGATAGAGTCCGTACCTTTTGTATGTGTCCTTACGGAGAAGTGGTTATTGAATTTAGTGATAGTATTACCTCAGTCAATGGACATAGCTATCAAGAACATCGTACTGAAAATACTAATTTTGCCTTATTAGTGAGTACTAATTTTACGGAACCTTTCAAGGAACCAATAGCTTATGGAAAATATATTGCTAATTTGGCAAATATTTTGAGTGAAGGGGTCATTATTCAAAGATTGGGAGATTTAGAATTGGGCAGGAGATCTACACCGGATAGAATCAAACATTCTATAGTTATACCCACTTTAAAAGAAGCTACCCCTGGAGACCTCAGTTTTGTTTTGCCCTATAGAATTCTTACCGATATTATCGAAATGCTAAAAGCGATGGATAAAATTGCTCCTGGAGTTTATTCAAAGCATACTCTTTTGTACGGCGTAGAAGTAAAATTTTATTCTTCCCGATTAGAGCTTTCCGAATGTTTAGAGACAAAAGTTGATAATCTATTTGCAGCTGGTGATGGTGCCGGGATAACCCGTGGACTTATTCAAGCCTCTGCCTCAGGGGTAATAGTAGCTGAAGAAATATTGAAAAGGAGAAATAAAAATAAATAAGAGATGAAAATACTTTTAACTAATGATGATGGAATATATTCAGAAGGAATTCAAGCTTTAAAAAGCCAATTAGATAATATAGCGGAGGTTATAGTAATTGCTCCTGATCGAGAAAGAAGTACTGTTGGTCATGCTATGACTCTACATAAACCTTTAAGAATTAGACAAGTTAAAGTGAATGGAGGTTCTGAGGGATATTCGGTAAGTGGGACACCGGCAGATTGCGTTGTTATTGGGTTATTGGAGATTATGAAGCACAAAAGACCAGACTTAGTTGTCTCAGGAATTAATCGAGGTCCAAATTTAGGCGATGATATTATCTATTCAGGGACAGTTTCAGCCGCAATGGAAGGAGCGATGAGAAATATACCTTCTTTGGCTATTTCAATTGCTGCTTATGAAGATTTTAAATTTGAATCTGCGGCATTATTCACTAAAAATTTAATATCTCATTTAATAAAGGATGATTTACCCCATAATCTAATACTTAATATCAATGTCCCTAATATCGATTATGATAGAATAGAGGGAATCGAAATAACCAAGCATGGGAAAAGAGTATATCAAAATGAATTAAAGATAATATATGATCCTCAAGGTACTACTCATTATTGGTTAGGAGGAGACTTGCCCGAAGGGAAGATTGAACCCGATACTGATTTTGAGGCAATTTATAACCATAAAGTTTCTATAACTCCACTTTCTTTAGACTTAACTAATTACAATATTATGCCTAAAGTTAAAGATTGGGCAAAAAAATGGAATCTTAGATAAAAAATATGAATGATCAAATATATTTAATTTTAATATTGATTTTTATAATTATAGTGCTTTCAAGGTTTATAATTAGACTTTACAATACTAATCATCCGAAAACCAAAGCGGTTATTTTTTATTTCAGGATGTGTTTAGGTTTTTTAATTGCTATGACTATTTATATTATAGTAGAAGCAATTAGAGGGCATAATGTTTTAGAAAGATTTTTTGAAGGTTAATAGATTAGATATTGATATTAATAATTAGAAATTGAAGTGATTTTTTATGGATTTCGAAAAAGCACGAGAAGAGATGATAAGATATCAGATAAAAGGAAGAGGTATCAAAGATAAAAGAGTTCTTTGGGCAATGAGTATTGTACCTCGAGAGAAATTTGTCTTGAAAGAAAATGAAAAGGAAACATATCTGGATTGTCCTTTACCCATAGGTATGGGGCAGACCATCTCCCAGCCTTATATGGTCGCCTTAATGACTCAATGCCTTTCTCTTGAAGGTTCAGAGTGTATTTTAGAAGTAGGAACTGGCTCAGGTTATCAAGCAGCAATTTTGTCTAAATTGGCTAAGATGGTTTATACTGTTGAACGTCTTAAAATTCTAGCAGATAGAGCCGAAAATATATTTAAAGAATTGGAAATAAAAAATGTTAAAGTAGTAGGGGGAGATGGAACTAATGGTTTAAAAGAATATTCTCCTTACGATGGTATTATAGTTACCGCAGGGGCACCTGAAATACCCCAAAGTTTAATAAATCAGTTAAAAGAAAGGGGGAGAATAGTAATTCCAGTAGGTAATTCTTTTTCCCAGGATCTTTTATTGGGGAAGAAAGAGAAAGGTAAATTAAAAATACAAAATTATGGAGGTTGTATTTTTGTACCTTTACTAGGTAAATATGGTTGGTAATAGACAAAATAATGGAGCGGGAAACGGGGTTTGAACCCGCGGCCTTTGGCTTGGGAAGCCAACGCTCTACCACCTGAGCTATTCCCGCTGGATAGAATAGTAAAAACTGTAAGAAAATAGTATTAATAAGTTGTTAAAGTTATTTTATTTAAGATATTATACCTATATATTAATAAATTATCAACTTATCTAAAGTAAAAATATATAAGAAATAATAAAATGATGGGAGTACGATTTATTGAAATATTATTCTAAGAAAAAAAAGAACAGTAAGAACAATAAGATAAGAAAAATTTTTTTATTTTTAGCGGCAATATTTGTTATAGTAAGTTTAGTAGATACTGTTGATTTATATATAAACAGAAATAAAATATTCCCCGGAGTGTCTGCTTTTGGTATTCCATTGGGAGGATTAAAGAGGGAGGAAGTCCAAAAAACTCTTCAGCCAATTGCCTTGAAAATAATTGATTCTCCTCGTATATTAGTATTTGAAGATAAAGAAATGAAATTTATTCCCCATACTGAGCTGGATGCTTCTATTAATTTGCCTCAAGTAATCGAAGAAACTTATAGTATCGCTCGTACTGGTAATGTTTTTAAACGGCTAAAAGATAAAATTATCCTTTGGAGAAAAGGATACGAAGTGCCTTTTCAAGTTGAATTTAATCCACAAAAATTAGAAGATTTTCAAAATAAGATAAGTTCTTTGATAAACAGAATGCCTGATGATGCTTATATAAATGGTAATAGGATTATTGAAAGTGGAGTAGGGGTAGAGCTTAATTTAGAAGAATTTAATAAAGAAATAATAAAAACATTAAAATGTTTAGACCAAGAAAAATATATTTTTAGCCTGCCTGTGATTACTATTGCTCCAAAATATACTACCCAGAATGTATTAACAAAATTAGCCATTTATCAGGAATTAGGAACATATTCTACCTCATTAGAAAATAAAGATGAGAATACTAGATTTAATATTAAATTAGCCTCTGAGAAGATAAATGGTATATTAGTAAATCCACAAGAGGTGTTTTCTTTTAATAAATATGTGGGTCCAGCAGAGAAAGTAGATGGCTTTAAAGAAGGTACTATAATTGTCAATGGCAAATTTGTAAATGGATATGGTGGTGGAGTATGTCAAGTAGCAAGTACTCTTTATAATGCAGCTCTTTTAGCTAATATACCAATTATAGAGAGAGATAACCACACCATATATGGAGAGGTAAATAAATACGTTCCTTTAGGAAGGGATGCAGCTGTATTTTATGGCTCTAAAGATTTAATCTTTAAAAATAATTTAAATCATGAGATAGTGATTTTTGCAAAAGTTTTAGCAAGTATCTTACAGGTTGATATTTTTGGTCAAAATGAAGATAAACCAGAAGTACAAATTATTAGTAAAGACCAAAAAGTAATTGATTACCAGATCATTAAAGAGAAAGATCCTAACTTAAAAGCTAATCAAGAAATAGTAGTACAAGAAGGATTACCTGGTTATCAGGTTAAAACTTATCGAATTATCAGAAAAGATGGGATAGAAAAGATAGAATTTTTAGCAGAGGATATTTATCAAAGCGTAAAGATGATAATTAGAGAAAATTAGCGTAGAAGCGTATAGTGTATAGGAAAGAAGAAAGAAGTCAGGAGTTAGAATAAGATAGTATATAATAAAGGAAATAAAAAACGTGACCAAGAACCGTCCCCTGACGCGAATACGAATATTTATAGTAGCAGTATTGATATTTATTTGTTTGCCTCAGATTGTCTTACCACAAACAACTTCTGTCGAATATATCTGCACCGGAACAGATAACCAAACTCCTGTGTATATAATAAGGACTCAATTTGAAAAGCCGATTATAATGGTTTTAGCTGGTACACACGGAGATGAAATAGCCGGGGTTAAAGCTACTCAATATTTGAAAGATAATATAGATATTGAAAAAGGAACTTTGATAATTATTCCAGAAGCAAACATTTTAGCCTGTAAGAAAGAATTAAGAAGTTTCCCTCAAGATATGAATCTTAATAGAGCTTATCCTGGAGATCCCCAAGGTAATTCTATAGAAAAATTAGCTTATGAAATATTTGGTTTAATAAAAAGTTATAATGTTGACTTATTAATTGATTTACACGAATCAATAGAGTTTTATAAGAAAAATTCAAAAAATTATGGCCAAACCGTGGTAATAGATTCCGATGATGATTATTTGTTTAAGCTAAATTCTTCTATTGTCGAAGAAATGAACGAAGAAATTATGGATAATAATATAAAGTATCAGGTTTTAGTAAGGCCCATTGAGGGTAGCGCTACCTATAATGCTTATTTTAAACTCCATATTCCGGCTATAACCTTTGAAACTTGTAGAAAATTACCTTTATCTCAACGAATAGAAGAGCATATAAAATTTGTGAAAATAGTCTTATTTAAATATAATATGTTAAAGGTATGAAGATAAAAATATAATAGTGTTTTAACAAGATAATATATTATTAATTAGAAAAGAAATATTTATTTTATCTCAGAATTGTCTTTAACCTGGTTATTATTGGTAGTTTCTTCTGGAGATATCTCTTCTATAGATGTAGAGTTTGATGTTTGAGTCTCCTCTGGGGAAGATGAGGATGATTGGTTTTCGCTTTCAAAATTATATTTAATAATAATATTAGCATTATCAGTTAAATTAGAAATTAAATTTTGGGTTGCTTCGATTTCTTTTTGATTCTTTAAAATATTATTTATATTCTCTTTTGCTTCCTCAAAAGTAGGATTATAAGCTTCTTTTTTCTCTATTAATTTTATAATATGATAACCAAATTCGGTCTTTACCACATTACTAATTTCACCTGGTTTTAAAGAAAAGGCAGCATCTTCAAATTCCTTGACCATCTGGCCTCTGGTGAAAAATCCTAAATCTCCGCCATTTTGAGCAGAAGCATCTATCGATTTTTGCTTAGCTAATTCTGAAAAATCAATTATACCTTCTTTGAGTTTATTTAAAATATTATTCGCTTCTTCTTCGGTGTTTACAATTATATGTAAAGCATGAATTTTTTCTGGTTCAAAAAAACTATCTTTATTTTTATTAAAATACTCTAATAATTCTTCCTCTGTGATATTTATTTTATTTTTAGCTTCACCTAAAACATAATTTATCATGAGCTGCTTTTTGATATCATCTTGAAGTTGATTAAGAGCAATGTTGTTTGCTTTTAAAGCATTATCAAACTCTTCAGGGGAAGAGAAGTTTTCTTTTATTTTGTCTATTTCTGAATCGATATCATTTTTAGAAATTTTAACTTTTTCTTTTTTAGCTTGTTGAAATAGCAGTTCTGAATTAATCATCTGTTTGAGAATATTATTTTTAAGGGAGTTAATTGTGGATTGATCCATACTGGAAATAGTTTTATTATCATATCTTGATATGGCATTTTGAAAAGTAGCTTGCCATTGATTATAACTAATTTCTACTCCATTTATTTCTGCCATGTAAGATGTTGTTTTTTGAGAAGATCTATATTGTCCTAAGCCATAAAAAATAGATACTCCAAAGGCAGCAATTACTATAATTAATATAATTTTCATATTTTTTCTTATTGTTCGCATCATAATCTGTCTAAAATCTCCTTTAAAATTGTTTAATTGTATATAATATAATATTATAGATATGTTTTGTCAAATAATTAATTTATTATATTTTAAATAAAATGGGACATATTCTAAAATATAAAGCTGTGCCAGTATATTATTAATGAAGTTTGATAATAAAAAAAGATTTGACCTAAAATCAAGATTAATAATATAGAATTATTATTTAAATAATTTATAAGACATTCCTTGAAAATTTAATTGCAATATTATATAATATCAAATAGTAATTTGAATTTAATAATTTATAATCTTACTTAATTAATAAGCAGAATGATAATATTATAATTTCACCCATAACGCTATCATTTTGTTGAGCTATAATATGTACGAGATGGGAGGTGTAAATGTGACTAAAATAAAAGTAAAAGACAATGAAGAACTTGATCACGCCCTTAGAAGGTTTAAAAAAGAATGCCAAAAAAGTGGAATAATATCTGAAATTCGGCGTCATGAATATTATGAGAGTCCAAGCGTGAGAAGGAAAAAAAAGTTACTTGCTGCTCAAAGAAAACAGAAAAGAAGATGGTAAGTATTAAATGTTAGAAAAATTATCTTCGTTAGAAGAAGTTATTTTTAATGATATGAAAAAGGCGTTAAAATGCCAAGAGAAATTAAGATTATCAACTTTAAGAATGATCAGAGCAGCAATTAAAAATGCTGAAATATCTAAAAGAGAAAAACTTAATGAAAATGAAATAATTGCAATAATAGCTAGTAATTTAAAAAAAGTTGAAGAGTCTTTAGATATGTTTATTAAAGGTCAAAGACCAGATCTTGCTGATAAGGCAAAAAAAGAAATTGAAATAATAAAGGAATATCTTCCTGAACAATTATCTGAGGAAGAGATAAAAAAAGTAGCCAAAGGAATAATTTTAAAGTTTAATTTTAAAAGTTCCAAAGATATTGGTCTGGTTATGAGAGAAATTGCGCCCCAATTAAAGGGAAAAGCAGATGGGAAATTAGTTAATAAAATAGTAAGGGATTTATTGAACAATTTAGACAATTAATGTTAAGTAAGAAAGACTCAATTTAGCTCGAAAAGATATTTTTGAGTCTTTCTTCGTTTTTTTATTAAAATTAAATACTTTGGAGTGTAAATTATTTGATATTTAAAGAGAGTTTTAACAAAAATCGTAAGAAATTCATTATATTTATAACTCTATTTACCATTATTAGTTTTATTATTCTAAATACCTCCGCAAACGGAACAGATGAAGTGTACTTGATCTCTATTAAAGGCACCATTGACTTAGGCTTATCTTCATATGTTCAAAGAGCTTTAGAGGAAGCGATATTAAATAAGGCGAAAGCGGTTATTTTAGAAATTGATACATTTGGTGGAAGAGTTGATGCTGCAATTCAGATTAGAGATAAAATAATCAACTTAAATATACCAAGTGTGGCCTATATTAAAAATAGAGCTTGGTCCGCAGGAGCTCTAATTGCTTTATCCGCAAAGTATATTCTAATGGATAAAGGTGCCAGTATCGGGGCTGCAGAACCACGACCGGCAGATGAAAAAAATATTTCAGCCTTAAGTGCTGAATTTGCTTCTACTGCCCAGAGTAGAGGGCGACCAGAAAAGATAGCAGCTGCTATGGTAGATAAAGATATAGAAATTGAAAATATAATCGAAAAAGATAAAATATTAACTTTAAATACTGAACAAGCTATAAAATTAAATTTTGTAGATGGTATTGCTTTAAACATTGAAGAAGTTTTAAATTTTCTAAATCTCCAAGATGTAAAAATAAAATATATTTCTCCTAATTGGGCAGAAAATATCAGCCGTTTTGTTACTAACCCCGTAGTCAGTTCATTATTATTATCTATAGGCTTTTTAGGACTTATAATTGAATTTTGGACCTTAGGCTGGGGAATAGCCGGGAGCATAGGGATAATTTCTCTGTCTTTATTTTTTGGGGGGCATATAATTGTTGGCTTAGCTGGGTGGGAAGCAATTATCCTTTTTTTAGTTGGTTTTTCCTTACTCTTAGCAGAAATATTTTTAATTCCTGGGTTTGGTTTGACTGGAATAAGTGGAATTATTGCCATTTTAACCAGTATATTCCTTACTTTTGGAAATATTATCCAAGCAACTTATTCTATCTTAACCGCTCTCGGTTTTACTATAGTGGGATTTTTCTTGTTAATTCGATATATTCCTGCTACTCGAACCTGGAGAAAATTTATTCTTTTTACTAAACAAGAAAAGGAATTAGGATATACCGTAGGAATAAAAAACTCAAAAAAATTAATAGGTAAAGAAGGTATGGCCACTACACCTTTGCGTCCCTCTGGTATGGTAGAGGTAAACGGTAAAAAACTGAATGCCATTACTCGAGGAGAATACGTTGATTCTAATACTAAAATTAAAATAATAAGTGTGGAAGGCAATAAGATAGTAGTAGAAGCAGTTGATGTTCCTGGATAGTTTAAATATTATTTTTAAAATAAGGAGGTAAAAATGAGTAGTTTATTGATTCCATTGATACCAATTATTGTAGTTCTTTTTATAATCTATATTTTCTTTCAATTTATACCAGTAGGATTATGGATTTCAGCTATAGCTGCCGGAGTAAAGGTGGGGATTTTTACTTTGGTGGGTATGAGACTTAGAAGGGTGCCTCCCCATCAGATTGTTAATGCTTTAATAAAGGCCACTAAAGCTGGTTTGACCATTTCTATTGATAAATTAGAAGCACATTACTTGGCTGGGGGAAATGTTGATCGAGTGATTAATGCCTTGATCGCTGCAGCAAGAGCGGGCATTCCTTTATCTTTTGAAAAGGGTACCGCTATTGATTTAGCTGGAAGAGATGTCTTAGAGGCTGTACAAATGAGTGTAAACCCGAAAGTAATAAAAACACCGATAGTAGCAGCGGTAGCCAAAAATGGTATTCAAGTTATGGCCACTGCCAGAGTGACGGTAAGAGCAAATATTGAACGGTTAGTTGGAGGAGCTGGCGAGGAAACCATTATAGCTAGAGTAGGAGAGGGAATTGTTACTACTATTGGTTCAGCAGAAACCCATAAAAATGTCTTAGAAAACCCAGATAATATTTCTAAGACTGTATTGAAAAAAGGTTTAGATGCGGGGACAGCTTTTGAAATATTATCCATAGATATTGCTGATGTAGATATAGGTAAAAATATTGGTGCTATGTTGCAAACTGATCAGGCAGAAGCGGATAAGAAAATTGCTCAAGCCAAAGCCGAGCAAAGAAGGGCCTTAGCGGTAGCTCAGGAGCAAGAAATGAAAGCTAGAGTCCAAGAAATGAAGGCAAAGGTAGTGGAAGCAGAAGCAGAAGTTCCTAAGGCTATTGCAGAAGCACTAAGGACCGGAAAATTAGGAGTAATGGATTATTATAATTTAAAAAATATTGCTGCTGATACGGCTATGCGGGATAGCATCTCTGATATGTCAAAGAAGAAAGAAAGCAAATAAAATAAGATTATTTTTTTAAAAAAAGGTAGAATAAATAATGTCCATAGGTTTGTTTATATTTATTTTTTATATTCTAATAATTTTGTTTAGTTGGTTACAAAATCAAATAAAAAAGTCGAGTATTTTAAATCAGAAAAAAGATGAGACTATCATTAACCAGGCTACGAACCAAGATAAGGTAAAATTACCAGAGTATAGTGATAATTATGAAAATATTAAGGATATAGAAGATAAAGATAAAATTATTATAGATGACGAAGTTAAGGAATTTTATGAGCAACAAGAAATAAAACATTTAACCAATAAACCACTGGTAATAGACGAAGAAGATGTTATTTCTAACCAGAAAGGTGGGTTAAGAGAATATTTATCTAATAATATATTTATTAATGGAATAATTTTATCAGAGATACTTGCTCCACCCAGAGCAGTAAAACCTTATAAGTTTAAGAGAAAAAATAGATTTGTTTGATGATAAAAAAGTGTAAAATAAACCTTAAAGATGATTTATTTAAATAATTTTAATTATTTTTTGTGAAAGCAGGGACATATTATAGAAGTAAAAGAGATTATTAAAAAAAATATATTTATTAATAGTAAAGACGAATTAAGAGAATTATTCGGAAAATATGATGAAAATATTAAACTTATTAATCAATATTTTTCCATAAAGATATCCACCCAAAATGATAGTAAGCTGGTAATTTCTGGAATAAAAAGTGAAGTAAATAAATCAACCAAAATTATTGAAGGACTTCTTTCCATAATTAAAGAGGGACATTCTCTTTCTTTGTCAGAAGTAAAATATCATATTGAAATGTCTAAAAATAACCAGCCTGTAGATTGGAAATTATTATATAGTAATGTAATTGATGTTTTTAAAAAGGAGAAAGAAATTAGGCCAAAAACTTTAGGCCAAAAGAAATTTATTGATGCAGTTCGAAAGAATGAAATTGTCTTTGTTATTGGACCTGCCGGTACAGGGAAGACATATTTAGCTGTAGCGATTGCTCTTTCTGCTTTAAAAAGTAAAAGTGTGAATAGAATTATTTTAGTAAGACCAGCAGTAGAAGCTGGAGAAAGTTTAGGATATCTACCCGGAGATTTATTGGAGAAGATAGAGCCTTATTTTCGCCCCTTATATGACGCAATTTATGAAATGATGCCTTCAGAAAAGTTCCAAAAGTATATGGAAAGAGGAATAATAGAAATTGCCCCTTTAGCTTATATGAGAGGAAGAACTTTAAATGATTCATTCATAATTTTAGATGATGCTCAGAATACTACTTTTGGACAGATGAAAATGTTTTTAACTCGCTTTGGTTTTGGCTCGAAAATTATAATTAATGGAGATATTACTCAAGTAGATTTACCTCGAAAAGAAAATTCTGGATTAATTAAAATATCAAAAGTGCTTGAAAATATAAAAGGTATCGAATTTATTTATCTTAATGATCAGGATGTGGTTAGACATAGATTAGTTCAGGAGATTATTCGAGCTTACGAAAGGGAAGATTTGCGCAACCAGGGAATGGAGTGATTTAATTTTATGAAACTATATGAAAAATGGAAGAGATGGAAAAATAAAGAGGAAATATTAGATAAAAATACCCCAAAGAAAAAATTGACCAACAAAAATTTAATACAGAAAATAACCATATTTTTAATTTTATTAATTACCATTACCCTTATTTTATCTTTTAATTTTTTCCCAGATAAAATTCTCTTGAAAAAAGGACAAATTTGCTCTAAAGATATTTTATCACCGAGAACTTTTGAATTTTTAGACTTAGAAGAAACCCAAAATTTGAAAGAGAAAGCCTCCAGATCTATAGAAGAGGTCTATGATTTAAATTTAGTAAATATAGAAAACGTTGAAAAGCAAGTAGATAGCATTTTTTTAAAAATAAAAGAGTATAGAGAAAAATTAAATAATTCTTCAGAAAATAATAATGTTAATTTAACGGTAAATGAGGAAAAATTAACCGATAATGATTTAAGAGAAATAGCCAAAGAAATCAATGTTAATTTGGAATTGAATATGGATGAACAAATTATAATAGATGGTCTTCAACTTGATAAGTTATCGTTAAATAAAATAAATAGAGACGTTAAAACTTCGGTAAGAAAAATTATGGAACAAGGAATTAAAGAAGCTGATTTAGAAAATGCAAAAAAGCAATTAGTAAGAGAAATTAGCGAGATTTCAATTAGTCATTATGATGCCTTAATTGCAAGTGAAATTGGAACTATATTAATTCGTCCAAATTTATTTTTAAATGAAGAAGAAACAGAAAAAAGACGTCAAGAAGCTATATCTTCAGTAAATAAAGTGGAAAGAACGATTCAAATAGGGCAAATAATTATAAGAAAAGGAGATATTGTAACTTCAGAAGATATTGCTATTCTTAATGCCTTAGGTTTACAAAATCCTAAAATAAATTTTTCTAACATTATTGGGATAATACTAATTACTACCATTTGCTTTTCATTACTAATTTTATATTTGAATTACTATTATCCTGATATTTATAAAGATATAAATAAATTAATATTATTGAGCATTATTTGTATTTTTATAGTTTTATTTGCCAAAATAACCCTTCAAGTATCAGGGTATTTAATACCTATTGCCTCTGCTTCAATGTTAATTGCAATATCTTTAAGTTTTGAAATTGCAATATTAGTAACAGTGATACTAAGTTTTTTAATAAGTTTCATTCCTGGAGGAGAGATGAATTATACTATAGTGTTGATAGTTAGTGGAATTGTATCTATATACAGTATTCGATCAGCGACTCAAAGGTCAAGTTTAACTCGTGCAGGATTGATGGTCGCAGGGGTAAATATAGTTGCTATATCAGCTTTGGGTTTAATTAACAACGAAAACTATTATTTAATTTTAAAAGACAATTTATGGGGAATATTAAATGGTTTTTTAGCAGTCATTTTAACTATTGGCATTTTACCTTTTTTAGAAAGTTTCTTTGATATTACCACTTCTTTTAAACTAATGGAATTGTCTAATCCTAACCAGCCTTTATTAAAAAAATTGATAGTAGAAGCACCTGGTACCTATCATCATAGTATAGTGGTAGGTAATCTATCCGAAACTGCTGCTGAAGAGATTGGAGGTAATGGATTATTAGCTCGGGTTGGTGCTCTGTATCACGACATAGGTAAAATAAAAAGACCTTACTTCTTTATTGAAAATCAAGAGGCATATAAAAATATTCACGATGATCTAGAACCTAGTTTAAGTGCTTTAGTGATTGCTTCTCATGTTAAAGAAGGAGTAGAATTAGCTAATAAAAATAAACTTCCCAAAGATATAATTAATATAATTACTCAACACCATGGGACTGGACTAATAACCTATTTCTTCCATAGGGCTTTACAAGAAAATGGAGCAAGTGTGGAAGAAGTCGCGGAAGAAAATTATCGTTATTCTGGACCAAAACCTCAGACTAAAGAAACAGCGATTATTTTATTAGCTGATTCATTAGAAGCTGCTACCAGAACCTTAGCTAACCCTACACCAAGTAGAATTAAAAATTTAGTAAAAGAGATCATTCAGAAAAATTTGGAAAATGGTCAATTGGAAGAATGTGATTTAACTTTAAAAGATTTAGATAAAATCGGTGATAGTTTTTCAAGGATACTTACCGGAATGTTTCATAGTAGGGTAGAATACCCTGATGAGGATTTAATAAGAAAATTAAAAGAAGAGAAAAAAAATAATGGAAATTTTAATAAAAAATCAACAGAAAATAGCAAAGATACATCGGCGAAGGATTAGGGAAATAATTAAAAATATTATTCAATATTTAAAGGTTGATGAGAAAACCGAAATTAGTATTTTATTTACTGACGATAAATTTATAAAATCGTTAAATAAAAAATATCGAGGAATTAATAAATCTACCGATGTTTTAACTTTCAATCTAGAGGAAGGGGATTTAAAATTTCCTGAAGTCGATAAAAATAAGCTATTAGGTGATATAGTCGTTTCAGTAGAAACTGCACAAAGACAGGCAAATAATTTAAATCATAATTTAGAAAACGAGTTAATGATATTGCTTATCCATGGTTTATTACATTTGATAGGTTATGATCATGAAGAAGATAGAGACAATAAAATTATGCAGGTAAAAGAAAATGAAATATTAGACACCTTTGATTTATAATTTAGGTTATAATATAATGTTGATGGTAATTATATTTATTTGATTATCATTTATAATTTTAAAAAAAATATATATATATTTATATAGAAAAATACTCATCATAGATTTACCAAACCAAGAGAAATTAAAAATTGGGAGGTGATAGATTAATTAAGATTAAATATTCGCTTTTTAGAAATATAAATAAATATAAAAAAATAAAAGGGGGATTTTTTTAATGTTAAGAAATAAGACGACCTTAGTTTTAGTGTTAGCGATTAGTTTGGTTGTGGGAATGTTTAGTTTTGGCTATGCTGCTGAAAAAAAATTTGTGGCCATTGCTACTGGTGGAACCGGTGGAACCTATTATCCTTTAGGTGGAGCCTTAGCTCAAATGCTTTCTAACAATGTCGAAGGATTAATTGTGACTGCAATGACCTCAAATGCGTCAATAGAAAACTGTAATTTAATAGGTAGAGGTCAAATCGAAACAGCTTTTTCCCAGGCTAATGTAACTTATTGGTGTTATACTGCCACAGGAATATTAAAAGATACGCAACCTATCACTAACTTAAGGGGTATTGCTTCTTTATATCCAGAAACTATTCATATAATTGCTACTAAAGCTTCCGGAATAAAAACTATAGAAGATCTTAAAGGAAAGAGAGTAGGAGTAGGTGCTCCTAACAGTGGAACTGCCGCTGATGCCGAGATAATCTTAAAGGCTTATGGCCTTACTTTTGACGATATGAAAGTAGATTATATTGATTTTAATGAAATAGCACAAAGATTGATTGATGGTCAAATTGATGCTGGTTTTACCACTGCCGGTTATCCCACTTCCAGTATTATTGATATTGCTACTAAGAGAGATATGCTGTTAGTACCTATTAGTGCGGAAAAGATTAAGGAATTAGTTGCTGAAGTTCCATATTATGGAGCGACAGTTATTCCGGCTGGGATCTATAAAGGTATAGATGAACCAGTTCCAGCCCTCGCTACTCCTTGCTTGTGGGTATGTGATGCTAAATTATCACCTACTGTAGTTTACAAAATGACTAAAGAACTATGGGAACACCGGGATATATTAGCAAAAGTGCATTCTCAAGGGAAAAATATTACTTTAGCAACTGCTCTTAATGGAATGGGCGTGCCCTTGCATCCAGGCGCAGAATTGTATTATAAGGAAGTCGGATTAATTAAATAAATTTTGGAAAGTAAAACGGGTACCATATGGTTAATATTTCTTTATGGTACCCGATATTAATTTATGTTCAAGAAAAGTTATACACCTATATTTATAGGATTAGCAATAATTATAATTGGTATTATATTTTTTTATTCTAGATCAGTGTATACCCTGGAACTCAGGTCTTTTTCTGATAGTAAGCTGATATTTCAGCAAACCATTCAACCAGACGATCAATTTACTTTGAAATATAAACATTCTGTTGCCCTTACCCCGGTATGGGAAATCTTTATCATTGATAATAAATATAATGTTATATTAGTAGAGACAGATTTTATGGACCAGGGAGCAGGTATGCCTTATGCTGCTTTTGGTCAAGAAAAATTTATAAATG
>Ga0315293_10003016_pt1 | contig 16211 bp, 17 predicted proteins | sample YL17G13_20_MG_FD_203071 | JGI IMG/M metagenome (GOLD analysis project Ga0315293, IMG submission 203071) | Sediment microbial communities from Yellowstone Lake, YNP, Wyoming, USA - YL17G13_20 | ecosystem: Environmental > Aquatic > Freshwater > Lake > Sediment | place: USA: Wyoming | collected...
GAAAAAGGCCCGCCATCCTCTGGAGGCCGTCCCCTTGCCTGAGCTCGTGCGGCACCGGGGACTGCGTAAACCGAAGGTAGCGATCGTGATCGCCGATCATACCCGTCCGGTTCCCGATCGTCTGCTCGTGCCGTGGATTGTGGAAGCGCTCAATGTAGAGGACATCCTTGTCACGATCCTCGTCGGCACCGGGACGCACCGGACGACGACGGAGGCGGAATTGGAGCGCATGCTGGGGAGAGAGAATCTGAAACGGTTCCGGGTCATCTCGCACGATTGCCGGGACCCCTCGCACCTGGTCCGAGTCGGGTCATCGGCGGATGGAGGGATATGTCATCTGAACCGGATTTACTGCGAGGCGGACATACGCCTCTGCACCGGGTTCATCGAACCCCACTTCTTTGCCGGTTTCTCGGGCGGGGGGAAGGCCATCGTCCCCGGTATCGCCGGTTTGGACACCATCTGCCATGCGCACCGCGCAGAGCTGATCGCCCACCCGGATACGACCTGGGGCAATATCGACGCCAACCCCCTCCAGAAACTCATCCGCGAGATGGTTTGCCTGTGCCCGCCGGATTGCATCGTCAATGTCTCCCTGAACAATTGCAAGGAGATGACGGACATTTTCATCGGCGATTGTATCGCAGCCCATGAGGAGGGGTGCAGGCATGTGCGCGAGGTGACGTGCGTGCCCGCAGCCCGGAAGTACCCCGTGGTCGTCACGAGCAACAGCGGATACCCGCTGGACATGAATTATTACCAGACCGTAAAAGGGTTATCCGCCGCCGCACGCATCACGGAGGACGGGGGCAGCATCATCATGGCGAGCGAATGCAGCCAGGGGATTCCTGCGGAGAGCGCCTTTGAGAAAATGCTCGCGCTCCCCACCGCCTCGGAGCGCCTGCTCGACGATATTCTCAAGGCCTCCCCAACCGAGATTGACCAGTGGCAGGCGCAGGTGCTGCTCCAGATCATCGGCAGATACCGGGTGTATCTCTTTTCGGCGTTGAGCCGGACCCTGCAACCCATAACGAGGGTGGAGCACATCGATGATATCGGCGCGACCCTGCACGCGCTCAAAGAGGAGTCGCGCGCCGAGCGACTCTCCGTCGCTGTGCTGCCCATGGGTCCGATGACCATCCCGATGCTCTCTCCTCCATGAACCGGGGGCCGAGGTGTGATCAGAAGGATTGCAATTTTGCCGGAAAGAAACATGCGGCGACCGTCTGGTTCCCCCCTTGCGGCCAAGTGGGGGATGGAGATTTATTTATTTGATCTTTCTTGAGGCGCGTGCCACCACCATGTCCATGACCAAGCGGGTCAAGGCCGGGAACACTCTCTTATAGAAGTAAGAATTATTGGCCATATAGCCCGGGATGATCAGGAAATTCTTCTTCTGGATGCCCTTTAAGAGCGCATCGGCGGCCTTCTCCGCGCGCATGAGGCCCGTCATCTTGACCAGGGCCCGCGATTCGGGCGGTGAGGTCTTTAGCATGAGGTCAGTCATAGGGGTATCCACCTCCGGCGGGCAGAAGACAGAGACGTGGATATTATACCGTTTCAGATCCATGCGCAGGCACTCCGAGAACCCGACCAGGGCGAACTTCGAGGCCCCGTATGTGCTGTAGCCGAACAGCCCGATCAGGCCGATCATGGAAGACACGTTGACGATGTGCCCGCCCCGTGTTTTCATGAAGGGCACCAGGGCGGCGATCACGTTGCGCGTTCCATACAGGTTGGTGCGGATGACCTGGTCGAAGATGTCGTAGGTGACCTGTTCGAAGTAGTCGGCATGACCCATACCGGCGCTGTTTATGAGGATGTCGGGGACGCCGAATTCCTGCACGGCGCGCGCGATCTTTTTCTCGACATCGGCATGATCGGATATATCCATGGACAAGGTATAAATGCTCTGTTCGGGTGAGATCCCGGCTGCCTCGATTTTCTTGCGTGCGGTTTGCAGCCGCTTTTCTTCCCTTCCGAAGATAGCCACATGCGCACCGCATGCCGCCAGCTTACAGGCGGCTTCCAGCCCGATGCCGCTCGATCCGCCGGTGATGCAGACATATTTATGTTTGAAATACTCCACGCCGACCTCCTCATCCCATACAGTAATAGGTGATGACATTCATACCCGCAGACCTTGCGCCTAGCCATCCGCACATGCCGTGCCCCTAGCAGCATAATCCCCGCTTCGCCGCGCGGTGCGATACGCGACGTTCCCCCGTGATCATCGGATCCTTGGCCCACCTCAAGACCAAGGGGATGGTTGGCAGGTGGCCAAGCTTGGCACAATTCGCAGATCCGCGCTCGGCCCTCGGGGCTATGCGATCTTGCGCGTCTTTTTCTTCAGATGGCTGATGCGGCGGCGCAGGCGGTCGGAGATTTTCCTGTCGCCGGCTTTCTGGGCGGCTTTTTTGGCGTCTCTGAGGTGCATAATCTTGGCCTTGAGCTCCGGCTTGGCAAGCTTGGTTTTCACACGCACATGCGGCTTTTTCTTCTTCTTGGGGGGTTCTTCCTCCTTGATGCCCTTGGCCTCCTTGAGGAAGGCCACGAGCTCATCCTTGTGCATATCGTGGATCGCCTTGTCCAAGTGCTCATGAGGAATGGTCATTGTCATTTCCTTCAATTCGATGACGGTCATTTTTTCGAGCGGCTGCTCTTCCTTAAGATGACTCATCCTCTCTCCTCCTTATCGGGGGTTTGCTTTCAAGGGGGTAAACTCATCAGCTGCGCAGGTTTTATTGTACGCAAGCCGGGCAGGAATTACAACCCGTATTTCATGGAAAACCCTCCTCGTCCGCTGCATGTCCAGGTTCGCTTGTCCTTGTCCCCCAGACCCAATGCCATGGGGACGAGCAAACGGGGAGGGCTGTTGCCTTGAAGAACCTGAGCGATACCAACACTGGACAATGATCACGATGCCGTGTCGTGCGCATGATGGAAAGGGAGGAAAGAGCGAAACGCACCTAAAGTGGGCTTGAGAGGATGACGATAAGCACTTGAGGAGCTTACGGATATGCGAAGGTACAATATCTCTGCCTCGATGCCCACGGCGGGCAGGTTTGAGCTCATCAAGGAAAATCCCACTTCAGGCTGCTGCCAGGAGAAGGAGTACTGGGCCGAGTGCTTCACCTGGGAGGATTTGAAGAAGGTGATCCCCTATCTCAGGTCCCGCGGCTGGAAACTCAACATCGAACCGGTGGAGGAGGACGACATCTACGGCAAGATGCATATCTATTCCTTCACCTATGGGATCAATCACGATATCCAGATCATGAACATGGCGGGGATCCACGTGATCATGGCGCGTGATATCATGGCCCCCAAGGCGATCAGAGATTCTTTTAATCCCAGGTATTGACTTATCCTTTTTTGTCATTAATAATTTTATACAGTTAGCGGTTAGAATAAAGGAGGTATGTATGGGCACCCTGACAAAGAATGGCGTTATCGATGAAATCGTTTCGGGCACGGGGCTGTCTCGCAAAGAAGCTTCAGAGGCCATCGAGACCTTCATCGAGATTGTCAAGGATCAGCTGGGAAAGGGCGAGAGCGTTTCCATATCCGGATTCGGCAAATGGAAGGTAAGGGGCAAGAATGCCAGGAGGGGCCGCAACCCGCAGAGCGGCGATGAAATCACCATCACACCGCGCCGCGTGGTGACTTTCTCGCTCTCGAATGTTTTGCGGGCACGGCTGACGGAAAACAAGGGAAAGTAACGGATACTATCCTGGTACAAGCTGTTTGGGCTGGAAAAACCGGAGCAGGCGGTGAGAAGTCCACCGCCTGCTCTTTTTTGGGCAGTATGCTGTGGCCGGTGTTTAATTCCCCGGCTCTATAGCCTCAGTGGGACACACATCCGCACAGGCACCACAGTCCGTACAGAGGTTGGGGTCGATGACATACTTATCGTCGCCTTCGCTGATAGCATTCACCGGGCATTCCTCCACGCAGGTTCCGCAAGAGATGCACTCATCCGTGATCTTATACGCCATAGCTATCCTCCTTTCTTAGTCACAAGCTGCTATAGGAAATAGGTTGAAAATGCAAGCGGATTTTTCGCATGCCAAGGCATAGGCGGAAGGCGGGAGGCAGAAGAGAAAGAGGCAAAACGCAAGCCCCCAAAGGCTTAAAAAAAGAGCTGTGATACGTCCCCTTAAACATGCCAGGCGATTCTATCCTTCTCTTTCACTTCTGCCTTCTTTCTTCTGTCGTCCTTGACCCTGAAGGGAGATGATTGTATGAGACGGAAAAGGAGGGAGAGCATGGAACACATTAACCTGGCGGATCAGCCGCCGCGGGAAATTGCCCCCGGATATAGAACGCGGTATGTCCATACGGAGCATGTCACCATCCAATACTGCACCATCACCGCCGGTTCCCCCATGCCGGAGCATGCCCACCCCCATGAGCAGGTGAGCACGGTCATCCGGGGGCGCTTCGAGATGGTCGTGGATGGCAAGACTATGCTCCTCGAGGAAGGATCAGCGCTCGTTATTCCACCCCATATCAAGCATGCCGGGACCCCACTCACGGACTGCTACATCATCGATGTCTTCCATCCGCGCAGGGAGGATTTCATTGTCCGATGAGGTCCTCATCAGGGCTTTGAAGGATAGGTCGTATTTCTTCGACCACGGCATACGCTTTGCGTGCAGGCGGTGCGGCGCCTGCTGCAACGGAGAGCCCGGCGTCATCTATGTCCTGGAAGAGGAGATCGCAAGGATGGCAGGGTTCGTGGACATATCCCGGAAAATCTTCATCGAGCGATGTATGTACCCGTTTCAGGACAGCTACAGCATCCGGGAGGATGAGACCGGGAGGTGCATCTTCTACGAGAACGGGTGCGCCATCTATCCGGTGCGCCCTCTGCAATGCCGGACATTCCCCTTCTGGTTCCACAACCTCCGCTCCTTGCAAGCATGGCAGGGTGTAGCCAAAAAGTGTGCGGGCATCGGCACAGGCCGCCTCTACACCAAGGAGGAGATCTTCGCAATTGCTCAAGCCTCTTGCTCTCTCTTCATAGCCATACAAGATCTCCTCGCTTAGGCTATTTTTCCCTTCCAACTGTTCTCTTCCACCTTTGTTTTTGAGCTTGAGGAAATATAAAAACATTGCCCTTGAAATCACGCCCGGCATCATGTAGAAAGTGAGTATTCGCTCACTAGGCGAGGAAGGCCATGGCACGCGAGACATTTAAACGCATACCCCTTGAAAAACAGGAACTCATCCTGGATGTCGCCACCCGCGAATTCGGCGAGAACGGCTACCACAAGGCGAACGTTAACACCATCGCCGACAAGGCGGGCATATCCATCGGCGCCATGTACAAGTACTTTTCCAGCAAGGAGGAGCTCTTCTGTGAGACGCTCGAGATGGGCATCCGCATCCTCAACACCATGTTCTCGAGCATCAGCCATGCGCCTGGGGATCCGTTCGAAAAAGTCCGTGCCGTATTCGAAAATGTCCTGGCTTTTGCCCGCGAGAAACCCTATCCGCTCCAGATCTACATGATGTTGCTCTCATCGAATATGGATGAGTTCGCGAAAAGATACGCCCACACCATCGAGGAGGTCGGCCATACCTTCTTCAAACAGATCATAAAAGATGGCATCCGGGACGGCTACATCGACGAAGATCTGGACATCGATACCGCTACGTTCTTTCTGGACAACCATCTCATGATGTTCACCTTCTCGCAGATCTCGCTCTATCTCAAAATCAGACAGGAGACCTTCCTTGAGGGCCGCATGAGCCCGGAGCGCGTCATCGATGAGACCGTCCGGGTCTGCAAGAGGATATTCGGGGCTTACCCCGTAGACAAAAAACAGCAAACCCGAAACTATAGGGAAAGGAGGTTGTAATGCCACTATCGCAAGAGGAAATCAAGGGATTGCAGAAAAAGGCGTGGGAGGTCAGGCGCAGCATCATCGAGATCACCTTCACCTGCGGAGGTTCGCATCTCGGAGGCTCTCTCTCCCAGACCGATGTGCTGGTAGCGCTCTACTTCAAGTACCTGAAGATCGATCCAGCTCGGCCGGACTGGGAAGACCGCGACCGATTCATCCTGAGCAAGGGCCACGGCGGCATCGGCTGGGCGGCCATCCTTGGAGACAAGGGCTACTTCGACAAGGCGCTCCTCAAGAACTTCAACAAGACGGGCTCGCCCTTCGGCATGCATCTGGACAGCCTCAAGGTGCAAGGGTGCGACGCCTCTACCGGCTCACTCGGGCATGGCCTTGCCATCGCCACCGGACTCGCTTTCGGCGCCAGGCTGAAGAAGAAGGACTTCCGCACCTATTGCATGATGGGCGACGGCGAACTCTGCGAGGGAACGGTATGGGAGGCGGCCATCCTCGGTGCGCACCACAAACTCGATAACCTCACGGTCTTCGTCGACCGCAACATGCTCATGATAGATGGTCCGACCGAGCAGATCTCCACCCTGGAGCCCCTCGATGGGAAGTTCAAGGCCTTCGGCTGGGAGACCATGAGCGTCGACGGCCACGACTTCGCCGCCATCGGGGGCGCCATCGAGAAGGCCTGGACCGTGAAGGGCAAGCCCACCGTCATCATCTGCAATACGGTCAAGGGCAAGGGCGTAGACCAAATGGAAGGGAAGCCTCAATGGCATTACGGTGGGGTCAATTCTGACCTGAGGGATCAGGCCCTGGCCTGCATCGACAGTCACTACAAGGGAATAAAGGGATAAGGAGGGTGTCATGGCAGAAGGTTTAGCATGGTCAATAAATGATGCTGACAAGCTTACACAGGCTGAAGTATACGGCGAGGTTTTATCCCAGCTTGGGGATAAATATCCGGATATCGTGGCCTTGACCGCGGATCTCGCGACTTCCACCAAGATCGGGCGCTTCGGGAAGAAGTACCCGGAGCGATTTATCAACGTCGGCATCGCCGAGAACTCCATGTTCGGACTCGCCGCCGGCCTCGCCCTGGCGGGCTTGAAACCGGTGGTCTCCACCTTTGCCGTCTTCACTGCCCTCAGAAGCGCCGAGCAGGTGCGGACGGATATCTGCTACCAGAACCTCAACGTCAAGATCATCTCCACCCATGCCGGCATTTCCTTTGGTCAGGCGGGCTCCACCCACCACTGCACTGAGGATCTGGCAGTCATGCGCTCGTTCGCCAACATGACCGTCATCGCCCCGGCGGATGGCATCGAGACCGGCAATGCCGTTGTCGCGGCCATGGAATGGCCCGGGCCCGTGTACATCCGCATCGGCCGCGGTTTCGAACCGCCGGTGAACAAGACCAAGGATTATGGCTACCAGATAGGCAAGGCCATCACCATGCGCGACGGCAAGGACTTCACCCTGATAGCCTGCGGCGTGGGTGTCCTCCAGTCCATGCGTGCAGCCGAGGTGCTCGATAAACAGGGTTTGAGCGTGCGCGTGATTAACATGCATACCATCAAGCCCATCGATAGAGATGCCATCCTCAAGGCGGTGAAGGAGACGCGGAAGATCATCACGGTCGAGGACCACAGTATCATGGGCGGCCTCGGTTCCGCGGTGGGCGAAATCATCACCGAGAGCGGCAAGGCCTGCGCTTTCAAGAGACTCGGCGTCCCGGACTGCTACTCTATCGTCGGTTACCCCGAAGACCTCTACCACTACTACAAGTTCGACGCGGACGGCATCGTGGAGACCGTGAGCGAGCTTATGCGCTTGGAGATTGAAGAGGATGAAAATTGGGAAGACGAGGCTTAAAGGAGGACGACTATGGCAGATAAGGTGATGCTTACGAATCGGATCGTCCTGCGCTCGATCATGCCCTTGTTCAAGGTGCTCTACGAGGCGGACAACACCCCCGTCAAGAAGCTCCTGGCGCGCTTCGACGGGATCATCCAGCTCTATGTCAAGGGCACCCAGACCGGGGCCTATCTCCAATTCAAGGACGGAAAACTGGACGTGCTCCAGGGGATCCACCCCAACCCCGACATCGCACTCCCCTTCAAGCATATGGCCGGTATGAACGCTATGTTCACGGGCGGCGTCCCCGTTTTCGGCGGCTTCCCCAAAGGCCTCTGGAAGCTCCCCCTGCTGGTTAAGCTCGTTATGCTCTTCCTGGGCCTCATGCTCCTCATGCCCAACGTCAACCCCAAGGACCCGGTTAAGCGGGAGCTCAAGGTGAAACTCATCATGTACATGGTGACCAACGCCTTAAGCCAGCTCAACAAGGGCGGTGATGAGGACATGATGGCCTGGACGGTCAAACAGCCCGACCGCATCTACCAGATGTCCGTCGAGCCGAACGGGCCGGCGGCCTTCCTCAGGGTGAAGGGCGGTAAGACGAAAGCCGGGCATGGCCGCTACACACGCAAGGCCCCCTTCGTGCACATGAAGCTCAACGGCCTTGAAGGCGCCTACAAGGTGCTTGCCGAGGGGAAGGAGACGGTACCCGCAACCGCAGACGGCGATATCATGCTCGAAGGCTCGCCGGAGTATGCCGGGTACATGGGTTCGTTCATGGTCCGCATCCAGGACATGCTTATGCCTTCCAAGGCATAAAGCAGAGCCTTCGGGATAGGAATCGCGAGGAGCTCCCGCTGAGAGCGTGCTTATAAGGTGCTGTGCGATGATCCCTTGCGGGATGGTTGCAACAGCACGGGTGAGTACGCACGATGAAGGGAGCTTACCGCACCTTTAAGCGAAAACTGTCATGGCCATTTCGTTCTCGCCGCTCCTTGACGACAGAATATGCCGGGCTGCCTGAACGAACGGCGTATGCTGATTTTCCCCGCCAAGCGCTGGGAATAGAGAAAGGCGAGGCACACCTTGCACGGGAGGAGGATGAGATGCGAGATTTTGTCAGTAAGAACGTGTATATCACGGGAGGATCGAGCGGTATCGGGCTTTCGACAGCAAGCATGCTTGCAGGCGCTGGGGCGAACGTCATCATCTTTGCCCGCACGAGGGAGAAGCTCGAGACAGCCTTGAAACAGATTGAGCAGCAGCGGGTATCGCCAGCACAGAGATTCGCCTTCCAACGGCTCGATGTGGCGGACCATGGCATGGTGAACGAGGTGATGTCCGCGGCCGTAAAGGATTTCGGCGTCCCTGACCTCCTCATCAATTGCGCCGGCAGGGCCTACCCCCGCTATTTCGAGGACATCAGCTACGCGCAGTTCGATGATACCCTGAAAACCAACCTGTACAGCATCTGGAGTACCGTAAGCGTGCTCGTGCCTTTCATGAAGCAAAAGGGCGGGACCATCGTCAATGTCTCTTCCATAGCGGGATTCGTAGGGGTATTCGGCTATACCGACTACAGCGCCTCGAAGTTCGGCATCATCGGTCTTTCCGAAGCGCTCAAGCAGGAACTGCGGCGGTATGGCATCTCGGTAGCGGTCCTCTGTCCGCCCGACACCGAGACCCCGGGGTTCGCCACCGAAAACCTCACCAAACCTGAGGAGACCAAGGCGCTATCTAAGTCTGCAAAAGTGATGCAGCCGGATGACGTGGCCAAAGCATTGATCGCAGGAATCAGGAAGGATACGTTCATGATCATCCCCGGCTTCGACGGCAAACTCACGCATGTCATGAAGGGGCTGCTCCCCTCTGTCGTGGATCTCGTCATGGAGGGGACTATCCGCAAGGTGCAAAAGGGGAAATGAGGAGGAATCAATATGAAATGTCTGGTCACGGGGGCAACGGGCTTTCTGGGGACGAACCTGGTCCATGCATTGGTGAAGGACGGTTGGGAGGTGCGGGCTTTCGGTCTGCCTGGATCCGAGACCAAATACATCCAGTCCCTGCCGGTCGAAATCATGCTCGGCGATGTAACCATTCCTGATGATACGGATAAGGCCGTGCAAGGCATGGAGGTCGTCTTTCATGTTGCCGGTGACACCTCCTTCTGGAAGAAAAACTTCGAGCGCCAGAGGCGGATCAATGTCGACGGCCCCGTGAATGTCGCCAATGCATGCCTCAAATATGGTGTCAAGAGGCTCGTGCATACGAGCACCGTGGATACGCTGGGATATAACCCGACGGGTTTAGCCAATGAAACCTGGCCCAATTACAATTATGGCGGCACCGGGTACAATTATGGGGATACCAAGCGGGAAGGGGAGAAACGGGTACGGGCGTTCAATGCCAGAGGTCTCGAGGTGGTGGTGATCAATCCCGGGAGTATGATCGGCCCCTTCGATCACACCCTCCAGTTCGGCCGTCTCTTCTTCGATCTGCGGGATGGGAAGGTCCCCGGGTGCCCCAAGGGCGGAGCCCCCTTCGCCCATGTGACCGAGGTTGCCCGGGCGCACATCGCCGCCGCACGCAAGGGCAGGCCGGGGGAAGGCTATATTTGCGGGGGTGTCAACATCACCTACCGGGAGCTCTTCCAGGCCATTGCCGGGAAATGCAACAAGTCTGCGCCTCCGCTGAACTTTCCGCGCTGGGCCCTGGTTGCCTATGGGTATGCCATGGAATTCATATCGGATTTTACCAATAAGCCCCCGGATATGAACCCCGGTCAGGCGCGCTACATGACGGTCTATGCCTACTATGATTCGTCCAAGGCCATGCACGAACTGGATTTCAAGATCGTTCCGGTCTCCAAGATGATCGATGATGCCTACGCCTGGTATCAGGAGCATGGCTTTCTGTAGATTCCAAAGAATCCTGTCTGGATGAAAAGGCGTTGTGTTTTCCCGCGTACGTGCCGGGATATGGATGATGCCGATACGAATCCTCAAGGCTATGCCCGGTATTCCGGGTTGAGCGGGCAGGCGGTGTTGATGCAGTTGGGGCAGCCCTCGATGAAGAGATGGTTCACCCAGAAGGCGGCCAGGATCCCGAAATAGGCACTCCCTTGTTTCAGCAGGCGATCGTGAAGCATGACGGATGCAGGGAGCATGGTTCGCAGTAGGTAGGCGATGAGCGCCCAGAAGAGCGCTGCATACCCGAACCGTTGCGAACCCGGTGCACAGAAGGAGTTTACAAGGCCCCCTTCGAGCGGGATGGGGCAGCGCTTCCCGTAATAGGGACAATGCCTGCAGGTGCCAGCATAGATCACATAATAAGAGAGTGCCCACAGGATAAGGTAAACGGATATCCCTGTCCGTTTCAATCTCCGGCTTATCGCGAGGCCGGAAAGAAACAGAGCCGTGAGCAGAACGAGGTTGCCCCGGTTGGCATGATGGGGGAACCTGGCATAGCGGTTTCGCCTCTTAGCCCTGAGCACCCTGCTTGCTCCGTATGGTCGCCTGTAACGTCTCCCGCGACGTATAGCGGGGAAAGAAGCCGAGCTGCGCTTTGGCCTTGGCATTGCTGGCAAGAAAGGGATAGCGCACGTAATCGAGGTAACCCCGATTGACCTCGATCCCGGGCACATGGAGCCTCCAGAGGACTTCCAGCAGCGGATAAACGATCCAGGCCGGGAGCCCGATGGGTCGGGTGCCGGTCATGCGCGCGATATCACTGGCGGCAAGCGCCCCGTCCCCGGCGATGTTGAACGCTCCAGGTATGCGTTTCTCCATCGCCAGGAGGCAAGACCGGACGAAATCATCTTCATGGATGAACTGGACCTGCGGGTCATAGCCGCGGATGCTCACGGCAAAAGGGAGGAAGAGCATTCGTGAGACGTAGTTATTGACCGAGGGTCCGAAAACCGTGCATGGGCGAAGTATGGTCAGGACCATTTCAGGATGTCTCTGTGTAAATGACTGCATCAGCTTGTCCACCTGCGCCTTGTGGAGGCCATAGGGAAAGCGCCTGTTCCCCCGCAGAGGGGACTCTTCCTTCAGTTCAGGCGGATTGTCAGCATGGGCGCCATATGCCAGGGTGGAACTGATGGCAATGAGATGCCGCACCCCGCATTCCAGGGAACACTCAAGGACGTTGCGCGTTCCCTCGTAGTCCACATCCTGCATCTTCTTGAGGTCATGAATCGGCTGCACGACAAAGGCGAGGTGGCAAATGGTATCGATGGTATACCGCATGAGAAGGGCTCCGATCCCAGCGTCACGAATATCCATGACGTGGAAGGTGAGCCTCTCGATGGCGGTGCGGGGCTGAACGATGTCCACCCCGATGATGGCACCGATATCTGCACGCTGAGCAAGCTCCTGCGCGAGTCGTCGCCCAAGGTAACCGGATACCCCGGTTATGAGTACATTGCTCATAAGAATTACCTCACCTTGCAAAGTACGTACTTCCAATTGCACAATAGAGAAGGGAAGGCGTGCATTTCAAGCACGAAATGCTCGCTTCCCAAGATGCAATCAAAAGAGCTCATCATTTTGCAGGACAGCAAAATGGTGTGCTCTTTTCAAGAGGAAATTCTCCATCAGTCCTGCACCATGAGGCTCAGGGATTCGATATAGGGCGGATCCTCGTTGTCGATGATCGTTATGATATGTTTATGGAGCCGCCTTTTATGCTCAGCAAATATGCCGCGTTTCTTCTGGAATCCGCGGGCATATGCCATCGCTTCCGCCATGAGCACCTGTTCGTCGGCGCAGGCCTTTTCGATTACATGGTGCTCGGCCAGCTCGTGCGCACCCGCCCGCCGGCCGGTGAGCACCAGCTCGTTGAACTTATAGTATGGCATGGCCTTCTTGATGAAGGCGAGCATACCCGGCAGGAAGGGGATGCCCAGATCAACCTCGGGGAAGCAAAAGTATCCGCGGTCCGCTTTCATGAGGCGGAAGTCACAGGCGCAGGAAAGGATCGCCCCGTTACCAAAGGCATGTCCATTGATGGCGGCAATGACCGGGACAGGGACCAGGAGCAGCTTCTTGAAGACGTCGTTCATGCCATAGAGGAAGGCCTTGATGCTGTCCAGATCTCCTGCTTGAAACCGCTGCATGAGCCATTCGAGATCCACGCCCAATGACCAGCATTTCGCATCACTGGATCGCAGGACGAGCGCGGAAACCTCCTTGTCCGCAAGGGCGGCGTCCATCGTTTTCACCATGGCCTGCGCAAAGGCCAGGTTGTGCCGGTTCTCGCCATTATTCATCGATACGACGGCCACCGTTCCATCCTTCTGCCACTCAACAATTGCCATACTCCACTCCTTTGCAGGATTGTTTTCCATGATAAATAGAAGGAGGATACACTAATCTTTACCATATATCCAGTGCGGAGGCCCTGTTTCCTCCGCTTTGTGAATTGATCAGAACACCTTTAGGCCTGGAGAACAACCGAGTAGAAACAGGATGTTAATCTCGATCCTCGGGCAAAAATAAATTTTAATGCTTTATCTTATCGCCATTTTTCCTGATCTCTCCTGATTTGGTTTGGAGCATTCCGAATGGGAGCTCCTTTTCTTCAACGATTTGTATGTGTCGCTTCTTCTGTACCACATGGATTGAAACCTCACGGCACTCTCCAGGTTTCAGGTCGTAGGCCTGATTTTTGTCTATCATATAATGATATTCGGGGAGACTCTCCTCATTAATTGTGAGTATCCATTTCCCGGGACGGAGCTCTTCAAACTCAAACCTCCCTTTATTATCTGCAATCCGGTACAAGGTTTCCGATTCGCTTTTCAACTCAACAACAGCATTCGCAATACCGTATGGCTCACCTCCCGATAAACTATGTATGCGCGTACCGCGGAATGTTTGGGGCACGGCAATGGACAATACTATTCTTCGCGGATCAAATGTCGTTATGAATCCCTGTTGCTCAAGCAGCCGCCTTGAAAGTCTTCCCTCTGAATCGAGCTTCCCGGCGAGTTCTTCAAAGATATCGGGTTTGAGAATATCTGCCAGAACAACCAGGACAGACGCACCCGGGAAAAGGATATCCGTATAATCTTCAGAAAAGGTTATCCTGATCTGCTCATAATGCCTCTCGTCAATGACGAGCAAGGCATACATCTCCACGGGAAGTTTAGGCGGAGAGGTCTTAAAATCCTGGAAAAAAAGCTCTTTATTATCAGTCTCTGCTGAGCTCCCATTACTGCCGCCATTCTTGATGCGATAGCCAACGGCCTGTCCTCTGAGGATTGCTGCACGTGTTATACCTGTCCTTACAAATGTGGTTTCTCCACCCTCCACGATCACCTTTATGGGAGTCTTCTGTACCGATATTCTCTCAAGACCGATACTTGAAGAATCAATATCCAAATAATAGATACCAGGCTTGACTGATTGGAAAGTGAATTCACCATCCTTGTCTGTAACGGTGGCTGCATCATTCAACCGTATAACTGCATTGTAGAAACTTTTCTTCGTCTCCTCATCATAAATGTAGCCACTCATTGTTCCCAGGCTCTCTTTCTTATTTACTGGAATCTCAAATGGGATGGTGTATTCTGCCAGAAAGGCATACTCATCTTCCAGATTGATATCCTTATAGGCGATATATCGGCCCTGAAGGGATGCCCTGTGTGTTTTGAAGATAGCTTGCGTCATGAGAAGATCGTAGATATCCCGATCTCCTGTTTGGGGTGTATTGTAGTTCTTGGTTTCAAAGTTCAAGCTTACTTTGGTTGTCTCAGCTATCTGAAAGGCGATGTTTAACCCAATGGTGAGGGACTTCGTCTTTTCTCCCTTATCATCCCTATCGTTGTCATAGTAGAGATAGCCACCGTATGTTTGGCTCGTGGTGGGTCTAACGTAGGCAGATACCGTATACCTTTCCATATTGGAGTGATCTCCACTTAAGTTATCTTTTTCCTTTCCCGCTTCGGCAGAGGTATAGAGGTTCACGATGGTGTAATGTTGTACTAGGCTTAACCTAGCAGTGTTCTCCGTATAGTCAAATAGAGGATCGGGGAGCCTGTCACTATAGTTCCTTATCATCCAATCAAGGGAAACATCCCCATTAAGGTTCAACCTGTATCCGACCCCGGCTTGATAGAACCTTTCAAGCGAGGCCGGGCCCTTGGAAGGATCCAGATCAAGATTTCTCTTTTCCTGCCGGAAGCTTGAAGAAAGTCTCAGGCGATTCTGGAGAGGAATAACCATGCTCAAAGAGAGAAAGTCCATATCACGGTAACTCCCAGGGTAAGCGGGTTCGGCATGGATATACCTGGCATAGTACGTCAATGGATTCGTATAGCCTGAAACCCCTAGAGAATACGCATCATCCTCCTCTTTTGCCGTTTCTCCCCTTGCATACTCTAGATTGATATCGGTATTTTTTATTGGTTTGAACTGAGACTCAAAACTCGTTATCGTGCTATCGTCATCAGCCTCTTTTTTTTTTAAATAATTAAGCCCAACCTGCACAGGATCGGACACTGCGTAATCGACGAAAAAGGCTTCCTGCTCTTCATCGGTATCAAACCACCGTGTCTTCATATAGTAGCTGCCAAGATGAACTCTGCCGAGATTCAGCTTGCCTCCTGCTCCCCTGCCGTAGAGAGAATTTTCGGTCAAAGAGGAGAGTGCATATATTTGATCTCCGAGGGACAGTTCATACTCGTTTGTCCAGAGGTTCAGACTGTATTCATCATGAGAGGCGAACATGTTGGAAGTAAGTTTGGATCTTTTATAGAGATCGGGCCCTCTCAGCAGGAAACTCAAATGCTTACTTCCCTTCTCATCGAGAGTTCCGCTCCCGGCAATCTGTGCTTGGAATCCCGAATCCTTCTGGCCTGCTGAGCTGTTGTCAACATATCTCAAGGTCATCTCAGTCGGCAGCATCTGAAAACGGCCTTCCCCCCCCGTAATTCGCGGGATCATCTCTACGGAGATATCACTCTCCTCCTTTACTGATTCCTTGCCGGAGATCTCTGCTGTAAGCTTGAGGTGATGCTTGATCCCTTCCCCAGTATTCTTATCCGTCTTTACCCGTACTGTAACCCTTCTCGATTCACCAGGTTCAAGCCGGATCTCCTGGGCATCCAGAGTACAGGCAAAATTTTCTGTACCCTCTGCATTCAAGCGGATAGTATTCTGTACATTGCTCTCATTCGTTACAACGAATGCGGCACTGTATTCATCTCCGGCTATGACATATCTCGGAGCTTCCAAAAGCCCCACGGTAAGCTTGGTAAAAGGCAGTACTACGACCATAAACCTCCATGAGTCGCTGATGGATGGCGATATGGTTCCCTGGACAGTAAAGGCGATTGCATATTTCTCCGCCGATGTGCCTTTCGGAATAAAGAAGCTCACTAGCTGCGTATCGCTTTCTTTTGGACGAAGACGAAAGGGAAATTCCCTGGTAATAAGCACCCAACTTTCAGGAAGTCCGGCGTGCAGAACCAAATCCTGCACTACAGGGCTT
>Ga0315293_10003017_pt1 | contig 16208 bp, 34 predicted proteins | sample YL17G13_20_MG_FD_203071 | JGI IMG/M metagenome (GOLD analysis project Ga0315293, IMG submission 203071) | Sediment microbial communities from Yellowstone Lake, YNP, Wyoming, USA - YL17G13_20 | ecosystem: Environmental > Aquatic > Freshwater > Lake > Sediment | place: USA: Wyoming | collected...
GCCACGAATCTCGGCTACCAACGTTTTCGGATCGAACATTTCCTACCTCCTCGGTTTCTTAAACTTCGGAACCAATTCAAACACAAGTTCCTTTCGCGACCGCCCCTTGACGCGGTACAACCTAGCTAACGCTCGTAACTCGTTCCACGTCAAAGAGAGTAAGCACAGTTTCGTGAAGTCGTCAAGTGGATTCGACATGCTTACCTCACGAGGAATTCTGCTTGCTTGTCGTCCGCACGCAGGTATTCCTTGAACGTCACCTTCGACGAGCCTGTCCAAACTACCTCGACCGACTCAGGCTTGATACGCCGCTCCACGGCGAACAGGCGTCGTGCATCATCGGCATCGTACCCACCGATAAGACCCGCCAGGAGCCGCTTGCCCTGCTTGAGAATATACGCGACGAACAATTTCATCCGTTTGCTTTTCAAAGTCCCTCCTAAGTAGCTCATGCTACGCCCCGGTCATCATTCGTGCTGCACGAATCCCGATCGCACAAGCCTCGTCCTTCGACTTGCCTTCCTTGATCGCATCCGCATACGCCGCCGTGAACGCCTTCCTGGCGACCGATACGGGCCTCGATTTCAAAGGCTTCACCGTCTTCAAAGGCTTCTGCACCAGCCGCTTCAGCACCGGCATGAGACGCGTCGGAACGTGCGCTTTACTCATCCCGTCGTGTCCGAGACGCGCAAGCGTCTTGTACACCGCAAGACGCACCGGCTGGTCCACGTACACCCGCACGGTAATTGGCTCATTCGCAATAATCACTTCCGGGCTACGCTCGCTCGCCTCGCTCCGACCTTCCAACCGAAGCAAAGCTTCCAAGCGACCCCGGAACTTCGTAAAGGAGTCCGGCCCTTCCTCATGCACGAACGACAAGCCTGCCTTCAACACGAAAGCAGCATCACGATCGGGAGCAACACGCTCGACTCCCACCACCTCGTACGCGATTGTCACGCGGTAGTGATGACTGTTCGTCTCCAGCCTGTCGCGAAGAAACACGACACGCCGGGCCTCAGCCTGTTCGAAACGAACCTCGTATGGAAACTCCTTGATACTCTCCACGCTCGCCTCCTACACCTTCGCTACCTTCTTTACGAACGAACGCAACTCCCGCTTCAATAGCAGGCCCACACGCGACCCCACGACCTCCCCGCCCACGAACATGAGCAACGTCGGCATGCTATGCACGCCGTACTGCTCGGCAAGCTTCATCTGCTTGTCCACGTCGAGCTTGCAAACCTTCAGCTTGCCCTTCAGTTCCTTTCCAAGCTCTTTGAGTAGTGGCGCGAGCAATTGACACGGCCCGCACCAACCCGCCGTGAAGTCCACCAGCACCGGAATTTTCGACTTGAGTACTTGGGCTTTCCAGTTCTTCGACGTAAGATTCAACTTGTCCTCCTTACGATTTGGAACATTCTCCAAAGTCGCCCTTCTCCAACCGCTCCGCAATTCGGCACCAGATTTCGTCGTTAATATTACCCCCGAGGAAGCCGTCCAGCGTGTGTGCGAGTTGAAGCTCGTGACGAATTTCGTCCGCAGTTTGTTTACGCTGGTATGGAGTCAGGCAGGGGCCGTACTTTGCCAGGAAATCTTCGCACACCCCGACAATATACGACTTACGCCCGAGGGAGTAGCGGACGGTCGACAGTAACAAAACCCACATGTCCTCGGGCGGGACTCGAACGTCTTTGGGTGTTACATTCATCGCGACTTCTCCTCGTCCGCGTACACAACCTGCGGACCAGTCAACGTATCCACGAGAACCGGCAGACGCACTCGCATAAGAACCTTCAGGTTCTTAGGCAGCCTCGCTTGCCGGGCCGGGGTCCTGCCGCGCAATCGACTCTTGTCCGCACGATAGACTTTACGCACAGTACCTCCAAAGAAGTACCGCCGACGGGCGACGGTCAGCTAGAACCGTCGGCGGTACGATCCACGCGGATCGCCTACGCGTGGAAGCTACGCGTTCGCCGGAGGATCCGGCTGCGCCTCGGGCTGCTTGAAAACGATCTTCGGCTTCGCGCCGCCGTTCGTCTTCTCGGACTTCTTCGCCGCGATCTTCACCGCGACCTTCGGGGCAGCCTTCTTCGGCAGCGTGAAGCCGTTCTTCATCGCCTTGATCGCCGCCTTCACGCCCTTGTCCTTCGCGACGGCCTTGATCGCCTTGGCTTCCGTGGCCGAGTAGGCACGCAGCATGCCCATGTACCGCCCCTGCAACTGCCGGGCAGGCGACGGCACACCCGTCGCGGCCTTAACCTTCGCGCCCTTCACCTTCTTTCCGAAGATGTTGGCGATCCCGCCACGGAACTTCGTCGCCGCTTCGACCCGCCCTTCCTCGCGGGCCTCTTCACACGCCGCGTTCACGAGCTTCCCGATTTCCTTCACGATCTTCTCCATACTCATCCCCGTTCTCCTTCCGACGCTCCCGCGTCTTCTCTAGCTCTGGTAGCGCAAACCCAAACCAATGAGTTGCTCCAGAGTAACCGACTTGATTTTCCTCGGGCCGAGCTTCGCGACGACTTTCGCGTTCTCCCAATGCTCGCCCCATTGGATAGCACGCCCCAGTTGCACGTTGCAGTACACGTGGAAGTGAGGATACTCGTCTGGCGACCATTTGCCGTCCGGCTCGGGCGGGGTTTTCATGCCCGCTTGTCGAGCAGCTTCAGCAATCATTCCTGGGAATGCCATCATTTGCGAACCTCCTTTACAACCTCGGGCACTACACACCTTCCGCCACTTCGGCCCGTCCGTTTATGCCAGCACCGTGCCAGCCGAAACCACAACGGTTCCGCAGGCGGCTCCGCTCGGACTTTGCAAACTTGCAAAGCCGTGCTTGCAGTTTTGCAAGCTCAGGAGGCCGTCTCGGAACGAGTCCGCACGCCGTCTGGTAAGAGACAGCCGTGAAGACACGGACACCGCTTGCAATCACCTCCGGTCGCTTCCCGCACTAGCGTACAAGCAACACGGTTACCGTCCACGACCTTGTTCTGGATCTCGCTTCGGTGTTGCTCAAGCAAGCCTTTACCCGCTTTCCGTAGCTCCTCATCCGTAGGTTGCGCAATCCAAACACGAATCGGAGCGCCATCCAGAATCGTATAGGCCTGCGCAACGTGCTTATGCGCGTCACGGAGAACGCCCCGAGCACGGAGGTACAACGTACGATCCCGAGTATCAGACGCCTTCGCGATGACGACAACAGCATACGAGGCACGCAAGGCAAGTTCGTCGGCCTCATCGAGCGTAATAACGCCGAAGTGCTGCAAGACAATCAGCATGCTTGATACTTCGAGCGCCAAGTCGCCACTAACGATGTCCACTGGCTACTCCTTCATCCGCGAGTCATGGAACTGCTTAAGCTTCACGCCCATTTCAAGCGCCTTCGCCTGCCGCTCGCGATACTGTTCGGGCACCTCCTGCGAGTCACACAAGGCTTCGACCTCGTAGCCTTCCACGCGGCACTGTTCTCCGTCGCACAGGAACACGCCACTCACCGCGTGCCCGCTCGTGTATGAAGCACAGCCAAAGCCGTTCAGGCACAGGAAACGCCTGTCCGGGATCGAGTAGGCTTCCTTTGTGAGTATGACTACCTTCCCGTGCAAATCCAGATTCAGGTTATTAGCCATAATTGACTCCTTACATTTTGCTTGGGTGTACCTGTGCTCCTACCCATTGCGCCCACGCGATGGCGCAGCGATTAGTGCAAAATAGCGGGTGCTTCCTGTAAGAACGGTAGTGAAGCGGGATTGGCTTCAGGCAATTGATACAACACGGAATTCCTCTAGGTGACAACTTCTGTACGAGTTGACAGACTTCACCATTGCGGACAGCACGGATAATCGTATGCAAGCCCACCTCCTACATCTTCCTGAAGCGTTCCACGTCCACCAAGTCCTCATCACCCGAAGTATCATTCGGCAGGAATCGCGACTTCGGGCGTCCCGATGGCGTATTATTATTATCCTTCAACTTCTGGACAGGCTTGCTCTTATCCACTCCGAGAAGCTTCACTGCGGCTTTCGAGACACTAGTATCACTCGCAGTGTAGTTCTTACACGACTCCGCAGCACCGTCCGCCACGCCCTGCTCAACCATGCGCGTGTGCTTGCAGGAGCGCTGGCCCTTCTTATCGACTCTTCGAGTCCAACCCATGCAGTTACAACTCGAAGCCCCACTCGTATAGAGAATTGTCTCGTACATGCCCGACCCGCTGCTGCTTGCGAACATCCACGTCTTCGCAATCTCACCGAAGTTATTATGCGGCACACAACACCTCCACTCTACGGCCGTACTTTTGCCCACAACGCGGGCATCTAGAAACGATCCTACGTCCTGCAAACCGCTTGAATCGTCGTCGATACTCTTGAGCAAATACAACTGGGTCGGCCCAGCGCCGACGCGCCAGCAACCGCGCCGCACTCCAATCGCTTTTGCACCCAAGAACATCGACTAGATCCTCGATAAAACCACCAACGCGTTTCTCGCCGTCCGTTAGTGGGTGCTCGTGCTTCTCCCAAGAACGTATCACGCGATCCCGAAGAGACGCCATTCACCACCTCCCGTCTTTGACCCCGGCCCAGCAACTAGTCTGTTGATCCTCGACAAGTGAAACACCGTCGATTGGCGGTTTTGCTCCGTATTGATAAACGACAGTCATTACGTGTCACCTCCTCTTCGAAAGCCAAACAACACTACTTAGGGAATCCGGTCATCGCCGTCGCATCCGGCATCATATCGAAACGAAACCGCTTGAACCGCAGGAATCTCGCCTTCGCGACGTTGTCCGGCTGGTACACGAACTCCAGCGGAGCCCCAATCACTTGCTGCTGGTGGGTCCAGATCCAATCTCGCTGCTTGTCCTTGAACCCACCACCGCACTTGACCTTCACACCATTCCAATCGAGCACACACGCCCCGAGACGCCCTTCGTGCTTGCCAGTACCCGGCGTGAACCCAACGACAATCCCCTCGCTCGTATCCGTTGGCTTGAGCTTCATCCACGAACGCTTTCGTCTCGGGTAGTAGGCACTCTTCGGATCCTTGAGGATGAGGCCTTCCAGCCCCTGCTCCAGCATTTCCCGATAGTAGGCGTCCAACTCCTCCGGGTCACTGATAATACGTGACTCGACCGGCGTGAACACGCCGTTGCTTTTCTTCGCGACATCCTCTACGACCTGTCGCCTCTTGAAAAGCGGTGTCGGGTCGCACCCCGACGCCTCCACCTGTTCCAAATCCACGAAGTCGAACAGCAGCCCTTTGAGCTTCATGCGCTCTTCGGGCGGCATACTTCCGGGGCTGGACCGCGCGAGGTGCATCGTCTCGCCCCACGACCCTGTAAACAACTCACCGTCCGCGAGGTAGTTGTCCCAATCGTCGGGAAGAGCGGCAACGATATGTGGAAGCTGATCGGTGTAGTCCGTACCATTCGGCAGCTTGGCCGAGGGGCGAGAGAAGATTCGCTTCTCGCCGTCAATACGAAACATTCTCAGCCGCATGCCATCGTATTTTCCCTCTCCCTGCACCTTCCCACCCCAATCCCGTAAGAGGGTTTCAACTGTGACGCCCTTCGCCCGTGCCTTGTCGTCCAAGGGCTCGGCCAGCATGCACTTGATGTACTTGTCAGTCATCATACCACCTCCTCAATGCGCCTGTAGTGTGTCTTCAGCGAAGGGTCGTGAATGAAGTTCGCCCGTCTCCACCGAACAAACTCTTCGCGTTCCGCACGGAAGATTGCCTTCGCCATGAAGAGACGTGCTTCTCGATTCAGCGGCACGACTTCCTTCAACGGCCAATAAGAATGATAACCTCCACGCACGTCGAGCAAACACAGCGTCGACGGCCCTAGCCAGTCACCAACCTGAATCAACTCGCGCACGCACACCTCACCAGCAGCCCCGAAGCACAAGAACTTGGCACGCTGTTTGATCTTCTCAGTCATCGCATCTTCCTCCTACGCGCTCCGGGTCTGGGTACAACACAACCATAGGCAACGGATCCGACTCCAAACTGAGCCCATAGACCTCACCACGCCCGTTGCCCATGTCGTCACCGAGCGTGATAACCGGGGCGTCCGGCGGGAACTTCGCAAGCAGGTCTATTAATTGCTTGACGTTCATTCGTTACTCCTGTTCTGCGTACAAAGCATCGTCCGCCTTCGAATCAAGCTGTGCCCGCAAGGCTTGGGCCAGCCAACAAAGATTCGTATACGTCAGCCTGGACAGATGCTCCCGTACTTTGTAGGGGCTCTGTGTGTCCAACAGGTCACTAAGCTCCTCAAGTTCTTCCCTCTTGAGCATTTTCACTCGTCGCCCTCCCACCGCGCCGAAACCGAGTGCTCTAACACGTTCAGCAGCAGCAGCTTCGCCTGCTCGTTGCCGTGATACTTGCGAATTTCTTTCACTTCCGCGTCACGGGCCTGCGCGGTCGGATACGACCCATACGTATCCGGCTCTAGGTCCCTGTTCTGGCAGTTGACGAAGAGAAAGCGCGGATGGCTACCCATCGTGCTCAACACGATATCCGAAGCCTCCCTAAGGCTAAGCCCAAGTGACTTGTTGATCGCCTTCGCCCGCTTCTCTGCATCGTCGTATTTGGTGAAGGGCGGCTCCTCACGCACGAGCGTGTGACCCGGCATGCCCTGATCGGCACGCCCGATGTAACATTGACCACCAGGACCGACAATCGCCGTGTAGGCACAAGGAATCTTGACAGTCTTTCGAAGGTGCTTGTTCATCACGCACTCTCCTCCACCACGCTCACGCACACGCCCGGAATCCTCGCATCACGAATCTTGTTCGCCGCAGCGTCGGCTGCAAACCGCCGCTTGTAAGTCCAAGTCAAATCTCGCCCTCCAAAGCCGTAACCACCGCCGTCCTCATTATGGCCGACGGCCCCACGAATGCGCTCGTCTTTGACCTCGCTCCAGCCCTTGTAGCTTGCCTCCACCGTAAATTCAACCGCCATTGTGCCTCCCTCCTGTCGCTGCGCAGGTCTCGACAGCAATAGACGACATCTACCTTCGCCCCTTCCAGTCCTCTGCCGCAGCGCTTGCCTCCAGCAAAGCCCCTACATCCTCGACTGGCTCATCGTATTCGGCAAACGCGCTGCACCACGTAACCTCACCATCCGGGTTCATGACGCGCATGCGCCCTACTGGCGGGTGATCCTCCTCACAAGCGTAGATGGACTGGCAGTCGCTACAGATCCCCTTCACGGTTCTCCTCCTTGTACACTCTCACCGACAGCCACGCATGCACAGCTTCAATCGCCTGCTTCCGCCTCGGGGACTTCATCTTTCCGAACGCGTCCTCGTCCTCGAAGAAGCCCCGCAACGCGGTACGGGCTAGCTGCTCCGCGATTTCCCTTTCCTCCGGTTCGCCTGACACCACCAGTCGCATTAGGTGCTCCCTTGACCCACGCCTTGTTCAAGGCCGCAACGAAGAGTTCACCACGCTTGAAGTCCTCCAACACGAGCGCACTCCCCGTGACTGGCAACGGGAAGCGGACTTCCGCCGTTGCTATTGCCAGTCCACGCACACGAAGAATGACTGAGCGTGTGTCGTAGCTCATACCCAACACTTTCAGCCTCGCCTTGCGTAGCTTGAGCATAGACTTGACAGCCGCAGCAAGCCACACGTCGTGAGACCTCGTGCGTGGGAGATCGTGATTAGACACAAACACCTCCGTTCTGGACCCCGGCCCGGCAAACTACTCCTCGGTCGGCTCGTCTCCCTTGCGCTCGGTCCGCTTCGCCGGAACCTTCACGTCCACGCGAGTGACGCGCTGTGCAGCCTTCGCCTTCCGCGCTTCCTCGTCCTTTTCCATCTGCTTCTCCGTACGCTCGCGAATCCTTGCCGGGTCGCGAGTCGTCGGCTTGGTCACGCTGTGTTCCCGCCCCGACATGAAGCACGGGTCGCCGTTTGGTCTGCTGTGGGACGGGATTTTGATCCGTCCACCGTCGACCTGAAGTGTCCTCTTGCAATTCGGGCATACAATTTCCATGACTTCTCCTTTACTTCCCTACGCTCTTCAAGTTCTTTTCGTATGCTACCGCTGCGGCGCTCCACTCGCGTGTCGAAATCTGCTTCGGGAGGATATCACGCATTGTGTCTCGAACAATTGCCAGTTCTAACTCCGACAGTTCGACATCCGCATAGTGGTTCCAACACGCAACAACAGCCTTAGCACACTCACTCACCACGTTCCCTCGGGTTTTCTTCGTTACCATCACTTCCTCCTTCTTTAGCAGGCCGGACAGGTTGGTGCAGCGGCCGGAACCCGGCCGTGTTCCTTCCGGCCTGCCAATTGCCATCGAACGTAGGAGGTGGGAACCGCGCCCGATGGCAATCGGCAGGCCAGAATGCGTCTGCCTTAGCCCGTTTCCGGGCCGGGGTCAAGCCTCGCTTTCGCCGTTGGCTTCCAAGTGCCCACGCGGCACGTAGATCGTCGCACCGCCCTCCATCATGACACCAATCAACGCAGCACGCACGTCCACCACCCGAAGGTCCGTTCCGGCGGGGAACACGTCTTCGTACCGCTTCGTGCTCTTCTCGCGGATCCGCACGACATCCCCGACGTTGATCACGAGGCTGCTCCCGCGCTTGGCACGACCCGGCTTCCAGTCGTCAGCCAGAGCCGTGACTTGCTCTGCAAGGCCCTCGAACGCCTGCACCATGACGTTGACGTCCGACACGACCGTCAACTCGGACGGGAGCTTGCCGAGCTTCTTGGCGAGACGTGCCAGCCGCACGCCCATCTGCTGGAGATCCCGCACCGCCTTATCGCGGTACGAAAGCTTCACCTTCACCTTCGTCTCGCCTGTCTGTGCCGCCTGCGCGGCCTTCTTTTTCCCTGCTTGTCCCATTGTCATCCTCTCTTCCTAGGTGTCTCCACCACGGGCTACGCTTAGCCCTTCCTCTCCAGCCGCAAGCACGCCGGGCACCGTTTCCAGGCGTCAACGGTTTTGTCGTAACGGCTCTTACGCTGCTTCGGCCGCTCCAACGAGCATACCGTCATGCCGTCGTAGGTCATTAATGGACAACTTCCCGCAACGTTCACGGCACAATGTGTACCACCGTTGATTGTCCTAATCGAAACGCCATCCAGCACCTTGATTTCCGCCTTCATGACTTCCTCCTACGCGCTCGCCGCGTCATCGATATCCACCGCAGGCTCCCCGTCCATGTTCCTTCCGTCCGCTTCCGGCACAGCTTCCTCCTCGCCCTCGTGTACTTCCCCCTCTTGCCCCACCAGCATCATGCGCGCCATGTCAATGGCCGACGTGTCTAACTCGTTCACCACGTCTTCCATCTTCCGCCCGTTCTTCTCCGTCTCCTTCACAATGGCAGTCGCAATCTTCCGGGCCTCGACAAGAGCCGCACGGACTTTCGACGCCGCCTCCACGTTCACGAGGCTGTCAAATCCCTTCAAGCCCGTCGCGATCTCCCGCATCTTCTCGGCGTTGCCTTCCTTGAAAGCCGCACGCAGCCCTTCCATTGCATCACGCAGGGCTTCCGTGACCGTCTCAGCGGCCACGTCCGCGTCCGTCTCAATCGCCGCGACCACCACACCTCGCGTGACGAGATAGAACTTGGCGGCGGCCGTGGCCTTGTCGATCTCACCCTGCACCTCACGAATAATCGTGTAGAGCGAATCCCGCTTGTCGCGTGGAGACAGCCAGCCGAGAATCGTCACCGCGCACTGCCCCTTGATCTTGTTTCGCGCCCAGGCCCGCACCGCGTCCATCTTGTCGTGCTCGTCCTTCGCAACGATAGTCCGCTTCGTCTCACGTACGACGACTTCCGTGTGGTCACTCGTGTGTGCAATGGGCTTGTTCTCCGTCGACACGTCCGTGCGCTCGTAGGTCACGGCCGATCCGCCGTCCTTGCTACGAATGCGAATGACAGGCACGACCAGATCACACGGGACGACCACGAACGGAACGGCTGTGCCAACGTGCTTGTAGCCGGAACGCTTGGGCTCGGGCGGTGGAGCGACCTCCTTCGGGACTTCGAATTCCAGCGGCAGCCCAATCTTGTTCCAGGCGTGCGCTGTCACGGTGCTAGTGTGCTCGGGCAGCGTCGCGTCGTTCGTCGCGGCGAACTCCTCACCCTCAGGTGTGAACGACCACGTCGTGCCGTCGTCGGCGTGCGCGTAGTACACGCCTTTGCTTTCGAACAGGCGTGTGAACTTCACGAGAGCCTTGCTGCGCTTTGTGTACTTCCGGGTCACGGCTTTACCTCCCATCCGGCTCTAGCCGGGCTACTCTTTCTCCAGAAGCCACTCATGCGAGGTGCAGATTTGCCCATGGTCGATCTGTACGATACCGCGACCGACGCTACGTTCATACTCCTCTCGATCTCGATTACCTTTCCCGAACCACTCCCGAAGCATTCGCTTCTCGGACTCGGGCCTGCACACGAGCACTTCGTCACTGCCCTTGTACACAACCAACTTCCCTTCAGTCTTCTTGACCATCTGGTCCTCCTTGAGCCGTTCGGCTCGTCAGTTCCCCTCTCCAGATCCACTCTCGATATTCCGATGCGCGACTTCTCCTTCGTCCTTCGGCGGCTCGTTCGTTTCCTCCGGAGTCGTCGCAAGCTGGCAGCGCCCCTTCGCCCACTCCTTCAATGCGTGAACGGCCGCACTCGCCGTCTTCACGAGCGGAACAATGTGCTGACACGCATATACGAAGTCTGCCGTCGTCGGCTCACGGCCACCGTCCATGAATGCATGAACGAGACCTGCCTGGATTGCGGATTCGATTTCCGCTCCCGACAGGTTCTCCGAAGCTCCTGCAATCGCGTTCAGGTCGAAGTCCGCCGGGTTGCGCTTGCGGCGCTTGATATGAACCGCTGCAATTTCCTTCCGCTCTCGCGGCGTCGGAAGGTTCACGAAGAAAATCTCGTCGAAGCGGTGCTTGTTCACGAACTCGGGAGCCTCGCGCACAAGCGTTTCGATGTCGTTCGCCGTCGCGACCACGAAGCATCCTTCCTGCTCCGCCAGCCACGTGAGGAACTGACCGAACACCGCGCGCTTGGTCCCACCGTCGCTGCGCGCACCGGCTGAGCCTGCCCCGGAGAACACCTTCTCGACTTCGTCCAGCATCACGACACAGGGTGCCATGGCCGTGAGGTTCCGGAGAATCGCAGCCGTCTTCGCCTCACTCTCACCCACATGCGAGCCAAGCAACATGGAGTTGTCAAGGCGAATGAGCGGATAGCCCCAGCGGGAAGCGCAGTAACGAGCACAAAGTGATTTTCCGGTCCCCGAAATCCCTGCCAGGAAAATTCCGCGAGGCAGCCGCAGCCCACCGTACTCCCGCGCCTTCGGGGTGAACAACGCACGCTCGTCGTCGAGGAACTTGCGTAGGTTGTCCAACCCGCCGACCTCCAGCGTCGGATCCGGTTCGATATACTCCAGCCCCAGCTTGCGGACCTCTTCGGCCTTCCACGACAACACCGCGTCCGCGTCCACGCGGTTGCTCTCCGCGATAGACACTGCAATGGCATTGCTCATCTGCTCTGCCGTCAGACCAGCACACGCGCCGAGAATCTTGGCCAGCTCGCCATTCTCAGGAGCAGGAATCTGCCGATCCTCGCTCCGGCTGTAGTTGGCCGCATTCAACGTGCTTGCCAGGAGGCCTACCCGGTCTTCCTCGTCTGGCAGGGGCCAGTCGACGAAGCCAACCTCAGCACGCGCGTCGTCCGGCGGCATGTTAGTAGGCGAGAGCATGATCACTGTCGTCTTGACAGGCGCGGAACGGAGTGTGCGAATCGCGTCACGCAGCGACCGCAACGCGACATCATTCCCCGCAATGCCTCGTGAGGTATCACGCATGACGAGAATAGTCGGTGCGCTCCCGCTTTCCAGCCCATTGCGAGCGTTGTTCATTGCCCATTCGAGGCCGCGCAGCAACGTAACCGCCTGCCCATCCAGTACCCGCTCGCCCATCGAGCTAAGCGTTACGTCGTCCGCCTTCTTTCCCTTCACGTGCGGCTCGGTCACACCACACGTTACGGAATGGAAACGAACCTGACGTACCGGTTCGAGCTTGAGCGCCATCTGCAACAGTTGCTTCTCGAACCGAAGCTCCTCAGGACAGCGCACGTAAATGACTGGCACGCTGGCGCGAATAAGCGCAGTGAGACGGGCTTTCACCTCGTCCTTATGCTTCTTGACCGGAGCGGCTTCGACTTTCTTTGTTTCCTTCGCCATGATTCTATCCTTTCTCCGGCTGTTTCACTTGCTCGTCGTCTACCCATACCCACGCCATCACGAACGCGCCGTGAAAGTCGGACGCAGGTTGCACGACTGCATTATCATCTACCTCGATTGTACCATCGTCATGGTACAGCCGTGCCGCAGTCGCAACATACGCGGCAGCTTCCTCCTCCGACAATTCCTCTTGCATTTCCGCTCGGAACGCTTCGTACGAAATCGTTTCGTTTGTCGCAGCCATCTTCGTCTCCTCCTAGTACCCGGGAAGGGATTCGAACCCTCACGGTACCGGATTTTAAATCCAGCGCGTATGCCAGTTCCGCCACCCGGGCAGAACGTTTACGGCTTCGCAAGCCGCGCACGCTCGCGAACCGCTCCGACACCCGCGCCCAGCCGCTGATCGAGCAGCACGATCTGCTCCGCAGCCGACAGCTTGGCGCGCAGGTCTCTCCGGACGGCTGCCCCGTCGACCTTGCTGTGCTGGCGGGCCTCCCACGCCTGCCGCGCCTTGTCACATGCCGCACGGTCGCGGTGGCGACAGGAAAAGAAATGCGCCTTCTCAGCTTCCGCGTGAGCCGAATACTTCTTCTCGGACATTATCCACCTCCTTCGACAGGCCCTTTATACAAGGGCAACTTCCTAAGCAAGTCCGGCCACTCTTCCCGAGGCTTGAAACCAATTGCCACTTCGCGCCCGCCTAGCGAAGATTCAGTCAGCACGATACTATCAGGAAGCTGCTTCGCAGCCTCGAAAGCAAACGCGTCAGCACGCACAATCACCTTGTAGAACGAGCCCGCTAGCCAGTCACGCACCGTACTATCGTCCTTGAACTTGAGGTAGGTCGCCAGCGAAGCGTGCGCTGCGGCTACAACCGCAAGCCCAAGAGGCACAGTCTCGTGAATGACAATGTACATTTTCAGCTTCATCCGACACCCGTTCGCACAACCTTGCCACCAGGGTAAATCAGGACTTCAACAGGTGGCACAGCGTCGAAGTCCTCTTTCGTGTAGCGCGACGTGTACAATACGAGACGTTGGTTGGAGCTTGCGCGCATGCCTTGACGGGACAATGCACCATCGTACGGGCCGATGATAGCAGCATCGAGGAACTGAGCAACGTCTTCGGAGACATCATCACGACCTGTGAACAACACAATAGACAAGCCTGCCTCACGTACCGCTCGCAGGAACGCGCACAAGTCGTTATGCGGTTGCTCAAGTGGCTCGCCGCCGGAGAGCGTAAGCCCGTCCACTTTCTGTGCAAGCACCCACGCCGTCAAATCCTCCACGTAGATTTCCGTCCCGCCCTCAAGGGACTGTGCCAGAGGATTGCAACAACCCGGGCAGTGGATTGTACAGCCCTGAAACCAAACCACGGCACGCGAGCCGGGGCCGTTCGCGGAGGACTTGGGGAGAACTGCGTGAATGCGAAGCATGATTAGCGGACCTTGATATCTTCGTCCACGTTCACGACCACGCCCGGATCCACGCGCTGATCACGTATGATACCAAGGCGCTTCAGCAAGCTCTTCGTCTTCGCAAGGCACGAAGAATCCCGAAGCCCCTCAACCTTGACACTGGCCTTCCCATTCTTTCCGATTGTCACGATGATTTTCGACATTTCATCCTCCGTTACCGGGCCGGGGTCCTACCGTGCCTACACCTTCACGAACTCCCCGCCCTCAACTTTATACGTCACGCCCGCCTCGACACCTTCTCCAACGTACGCAACAGCAGTCCTATACCGCTTGCCATCGTACCACTCACACCGAAGCTGCGCGTCGTTGCCACCCGTGACCGTCGCGTGGTTGCCGCCCGTGACCTTCGCGCAGTCGCCGCCCGTGACCGTCGCGCGGTCGCCGCCCGTGACCGTCGCGTTGTCGCCGCCCGTGACCGTCGCGTCGTTGCCGCCCGTGACCGTCGCGTCGTTGCCGCCCGTGACCATCGCGCGGTCGCCGCCCGTGCCCTTCGCGCCGTAGCCGCCCGTGACCGTCGCGTTGTCGCCGCCCGTGACCGTCGCGTCGTTGCCGCCCGTCAAGTGGCAACGGTCACCGCCGACAATACGCTCGTTGTGCCCGCACGCTGCAATCAACCCGACAATCGCACGACCGTAGCCGCCGTGCTCAAGCAGGTATTGCGTGGCAGTCTTCTGATCGCCGATATGTACAATCGTACACTTCCGGCACTTCGCCTTGGCACCACCGTCCTTGATATCGACGACGTCCCTGGCGTCAGCTTCGATCACGAGCCAGTGCGCACCCTTCGACCAGTCGAGGCGTTCGCTGTCGCCTTCGCCGTGCCGCAAGCCGTGCAAGCCGTGCCCGCATTCGGGCTCGCGGTCCCAGTCGGGAGCTTCAACAACGGCTCCAAGCTTGTGTGGCCAGAGGAAACCACCGTAAGACTTCCAGTCCTTCGCGACTGTCCGAAGCAAGAGAACTTTACCACTCGACTTTCGCGTAGCCACCTTCTTGACAACCTTCTTTGCCTTCGCAGTCCCCATGACACCCTCCCGTCAATCGTCCGACAGCACGATTTGAATTGCGTCCCCGACCTTGTTCTCTTCCACCACGCGATACCCCTCACGAATCAAGTCCACGTCCGTGAGAGTCACGTGGTAGCCGTACCGCTGCATGAGTTGATCCTGCCACGCCTTGCCGTAGCGGCGCGTGTCGTATTCGCTAATGTGTGCGCGGTAACGACCATCCGGCATCCGCTCGAAGCCGATATCGTTCGACGACCCGCCCACGTACTTACGGGGGAGAATGATATGTGCCCGTTGCTTCCGCGCGTCCCCCTCGTACCCCTCCAGAGCGTGTGGCTCTGCGTACGTCTTCACCATGTCTTTCGTGAAGCCCATGTCTGCAAGCGCAGCCATCAACGCGTTACGATCGCTGATCTCCATGACCTGCTCAGTGTAGTGACTCAAGACACACCTCACCCTTCCGTTGCGGTCCTGTCATGCCGCCGCCGTGCCAAAACCGGCCCGTGTCTTTCCGGCAAGTTGGCCCGGCTCGGCCGGGCCGAAGTTGCAGAAGTGAAAAGTCGGCATTGCAGAACTGCAACTACTTGCCTGTCTCGGACCCCGGCCCGGCAACCGTCACGCGATTTGCTCGGGCGCAACACCGTACCCGCACGAAACGCGTACGTGAATCGGTCCGATGTACATGCGCGTCTTCCACTGGAGGACGTCCATGCGGTTCTGGATTCCGGCCTCGGCCAGCGCGCGGCCCAGCAGTTCGCAAGGGTGATAGTCCACGTCCAAGAATACCTCCCGGGTGTTCTTCAATTCCTTGCGTACGCTCGCCTCCAACGCTGCCCCGAACGCGACGATCTTCTCCTCGGGAACGTCTTGGTGAGCAGCGATGGCGACCATTTCCAGCAGTGCACCTCCAATTTCTCGCGGGTCGTGTCGCTCCGCTGGAGAAAGCGTGCTGAACGTCGGCTTGCGCAGCGCGTTCATCCACCAGTCGACGGCCTTCGTGATTTGTTCGTCGGTCATGTCAGTCTCCTTCCTACTCGTGCGCAATCATGCCCAGGTGCTTCCGCAGCCCCGCAATCTCCCGCCGCATGTCACGAAGCTCCGTGAGGATAAAAGCGTGCGTAACCGGCACATCGCCTAATACGGGCGTTGCGACTAGCGACGTCGGCAGCTTGCCAATTACGATAGTCGCGCCAATCGCGCAACTCTCCTTGACGAATTCACGCCAGCTTATGTTACTCACCTCGAACGGTGTGTGATTCTCCATCGCATCCTTCGCCTCGCGCAGACAACAGCCCGTGAATTGGCGAATCAGCTTGATTACGTTGATGCGAGCCTGGAAGGCATCACCCACAATAGCGGTATCGCCTGGAAACAAATGAACATGCATAGTCGTCATCGCGCACCTCCTACCAGAACTTGCGCAGGAAATGGATCGCCACCCAGATCACGGCAATCAGGAGAGCGAGACTACCAATCCCACCAACGACCACCAGCAATTCGACGAGGCT
>Ga0315293_10003018_pt1 | contig 16207 bp, 21 predicted proteins | sample YL17G13_20_MG_FD_203071 | JGI IMG/M metagenome (GOLD analysis project Ga0315293, IMG submission 203071) | Sediment microbial communities from Yellowstone Lake, YNP, Wyoming, USA - YL17G13_20 | ecosystem: Environmental > Aquatic > Freshwater > Lake > Sediment | place: USA: Wyoming | collected...
AAATGGACGGTAAAGATAAAACCAGAAGCTAATAGCGCCTCATCCGAATGGATAATCGTTGCAATGTTAAGCACCCAACCCGGCAGGAAGATGGAGAAGGCCTCCGGGAACCAGAGCATCAGACCGGAAAGTCCGATGGCAAACATCCCCCAGAAAACAGCCAGAAAATCGAATTTTTCCCAGTAGGTCCAGCGGTCAAACTGGGGTTTTGGCCCTTTGTTAAGGAACCAGCGGATCATTCCCACGATATCCTCAACATCCTTCCAGCGTGGACAGAGAGAATCCGGGCCAAATAGTTTCTGTAGAGGATTGGGATTTCCAGGTAGTTTTTTGTAGAAGAGGAAGTAGACGATATAACCGATGGCTGCTCCGAAATAGAGAAAGGTGATCCCTGCAGCAATCCGGTGGACCAATCCCGCCATTTCGGCTCCCCCTAAAAAGTGCATCAAACCTTTTGCCCAGGGAGCATGAGAGAATTTCAGCGGGAGTCCGGTGAGGACAAGAGCGATGAAGGTCACCATCATGGTGAAGTGAAGTGCGATATCAAAAGTGCTGAAGCGGCGATACATATGGCCTGCTTCGTCCGGTTTGACATGTTGCGGAAAGAAGATCCCTTGGGCCCTCAACTCCCGTTTTTCCCAGAAGTCCCTTCTCCACCACAGGATGGTATGGAACCAGAACATGCTGAATACCGAAACTAATAATGCGGTCATAATGACAAACGTCCCGTAGAAAATAGGATGTCTTTCCGGATCATTATGGGTGGCATGGGCAATCCACATGACAAAGTTCGTATTGGCTCCGGGGTGGCATTTTCCGCAGGTTTCGGTGAGACGAGCATCGGAGATAAGCGATTTTGGATCTTTCTGGGGAAGGATGCTGTGAAACCCATGGCAGTCCGCACAACCCGCCACCAATGTGGGATAGCCTAACTTTTCAACCTTTCCGTGGTAGCTCTCAAAATAGGTCTGGGTGGCAATCGCAAAGACTTTGTTCCGTTCCATCATCTCCTTATCAGCATGACACCTCTGACAAGAATCGGTATGGAACTCCTTCCGAAATTGGACCACCTTGGGCTCATCACCCTTCAATAACGGGATTTTGTGCATCCCGTGACAGTCGGTGCAGGTTGCGGAATCCGGATTTCCAGCGATGACAGCTTTACCGTGGATGCTCTCTGAATAGCCATCATCCGAATGGCAGGTAGTGCATTTCTGGATGACCCGGGTTTTATCCCCTTTCCAGGGGGTCATCTCATGGATATCTTTATGGCAATCTTTGCATTGAACATCGTTGATGAAGTGGGCACTCCCGTAATGTTCTGTCCCCTCCTTCTTATGACAGCGATGGCAGGTCACCGGCTCCACATGAATCCTCGGCCCCTTTGCCTTCGTATGGGTTTTCACATCCGTAATGTCCCAGTGGCAACCATTGCAGGAGTTGGCTCCATGGACCGACTGGGCAAATTTTCTTTCATTGATCTTGTTACTGTGGCAACCGAGACATTCCGAATTATCGATGCATTCATAACAGTATTCTCTGCCCCTGATGATGAACTTCTCCCCCTTTTTCGCAGAATCTGGAGGTTTGGTCACTGCTGCGGGTTTGGATGTCTCTTTTTTCTCGGGAGTGGGTGTGGCTGCCCACATAAATCCGAGGCCCAAAAATAGGGCAATGGAAATGGCAAGAAGAATAACAATTGATCTTTTAAATTTTGTTTTCATACTCCCCCCATCCCAAAACGATATAGGTACTCCCTTAAATTTTAAGTGGATTTTTACCCCGTTAGAAATAATGCCCCGCCTGCGTTGTCGGAACCACTTCAGCGCGGCGAAAACCTGCTAGAATTTCTAACGGGGTAAATTTTTTGGAATTTTCGAGAAGGTAAAATGTGATTTTTTTAACATAACAAAAAATTGAAGTCAACAAATTTTTCTCATAAAGGTTGCAGGCTCTCCCTGAGAGAAAACCACCTCTCCTGCCTGAAGTTTCTTCTTTGTAAAACGCTTAGTTAGAAAATAATCACAATTGTCTCCCTCTCCCCTGGTGGGAGAGGGCGTGGGTGAGGGGGAGTATGCCATGTCCACTCCCACCTCAATCCTCCGCCATCAAGGGGGAGAATAAGACTTGGCAATTTTCATGGTTAGTGATTGGTCTACCGTCCATGGCCAATTACCTTTCATTAGTAGATTTAGAAATAGGTGACAATTGAAGTTTAATATTCCTTGGATAGAAATTGGTTACTATAATTCCAGAAGGCGTATTAATATTTTTTTCAGACAAGACAATTTGATTCATACCAGAATGGGCGCTTGAGAGATTGATCTCCACTCTAATATGGTCAGGCTTTACAGAAGAAAGAAGCCTTTGTGAACCCCTAAAGCGAACATTAATCTCCCTGGGTGGTTCTCCCACAATTACCAAACTCTGAGGAGTAGAATAGTATTCAATAGGTATACCGAAACTGATTTCCCCTTTACGTATACCGATTACAAAAATCCAGAGGAGGCATACCAGGATGAGAAAGAGGGCTTTTATTGGAAGATCTCCAATGAATTTCTTCAGCCATGTCATTTCTTTATCTTTTTTATCTCCAATAAGTCTCGGATCAGATAGGATCTCTTTCAATTCTTCTTTTCCTTTTTTCTTTTGGATTTCACCTTGGGAAGCTAATAACACTTCCCCCCTCTCTTCTGAGATGATGATACATTCCGCATCTGAGACTTCTGTAATACCTATTCCAGCACGATGTCGTGTTCCCCATTCTTTAGGAAGGATCGGGGACTGGGAAATCGGAAGAAGGGCTGCAGCATAACGAATTTGATCTCCTTTGATAACAACAGCACCGTCATGTAATGGAGATTGAGGGTTAAAAATACTGACCAATAAATCTTCATTGACCCTTGCATCCAAAATTGTTTTTTTACGGATAAAGTCATCAAGTTCATCTGCTCTCTGCAAAACGATTAATCCGCCTATCCTCTTATTTCCCATTTGAAATGCAATCTCTAAAATTTCATCAACAACTTTTGAAGGGTGGGCTTCGGCCTTTCCGATGAAGAAAGCGGGAAGGTTAATACTGCCTAATACCTCCCGAATCTCCTGTTGGAAGATTACTACGAGAACAATCAGGATTACCGACCAGAGATTCTGGAACCCCCATTCAGAAAGGGACAAATCAAGCGAATGAGCCAATATGTAGAAAAAAGGTAAAACCAGAATAGCCACGATCATTCGCAGGGCTCTTTTTTTCTTTAGCCAGAGATAAAGTCGATAGAAAATGTATGTGAGAACTAGAATATCTAAACCATCCTGCCAACGGAAAAGATTAAAAAGATCTTTCATCTCATTTCACCAATCGTTAAAGATATCGATTCATTTATTGAAGTTTTACGATCAATCCTTCAGTTTGTAGTCTTTAAATTCTTTCTACTTACGCTATGCGCTTTGCTCCATGCGCTATGCCATTTTCTAACAACATCGACATAGAATTGTGGAGCAAGCTTAAGGCGACCTTGGAGCGGTTTCGACTAGTTATCATGCGCAGATGACTCCCCTGGGTACTTAAATTTAGATTGTGCCCCCTTAACCCCGCCTATGAGGCGGGGGTTGTGAATTACAATCCGGTTAAAAGCTTTCGTCTTCATAGAGAAGGATATGTCGAATAGAGCTGAGCTGAATTGTTTTTACTCTTTGAATTTCTGTGAGAGGAGTAAGGACCCTTACCACTTTTTTCTCCTGGGAATAATTTCTTACCACCCCCAAAGCCAGGGTGTCATCGTTACCATCCTTCATTCCTATAATAAGACCGTTGATCCCTAAAGACCAATCAAGAGGGAGGCGCTCACCATTAGGGTCAAGGACTTCTCCTTCTATTTGGACTTCTTCGACTGCAAATTCCTGGATCACAGAATACTTAAAATAATCTTGAAACTTATTTGTTCTATTGATTTTCCGTTCTTCCATAGACTTCGGTCTGATCTGTTCGGATAGAGGCAGGCAATAGATTTTATAAAGGGCGTTTTTTTTATATGGTTCTAAAATAGGTTCTATTTCGTCATATTTCTGTAAAGCAAGGATAAAACGTGGGTGGATCAGACCTATTTTCCTCCTTTTTAATTCTTTCCCTGCTTCACCTAAAACGAAACCGGTTGTATCAACTAAGATCACATCAGGGCTATTATATGAGGAGGCTTTATCCACCATCCTTTTTACTCCTTTTAGATGGATCGGAAAATGGTCTTCGGGTGTGGTAGAGCCGACAAAGAAGATTTCTGGCGGTGATAATATTACTTTCCAATCCGGATGGGATTTGAATACGGAAAAACCGATCGTGGCAGGGGGGCCGAGAAAAGATTGCCCAATATCTGCATCAACAAGTCCAACCTTCAAGCCTCGTTGGCAAAGGTGAGACATCAAGAACTTGGCGAGGGTGCTCTTTCCTGTATCGCTTGCTCCGAGAAGAATCGCAATCCCTTTTTCTTCTCCCAGAACATCCAATAATCCAAACCACTCCTTTGGAGCCGAAATTTCCATGGATTTGCATATGGCCTTAAAAGTTAGTTTGAGGTGCGGTAATCCAAATCTGATGAGATGGATCTGATCAATGCTTCAATCTCCTGCCAAATCAATGCACCCTTGGCAATAAAGCGATCTGCCCCACATTCAAACGCAGCGTCTCGGTATTCCCGTGAGTCGTAACATGTGAGAATGACAATGATAATCTTGGGATGATCCTTTTTTATTTTTTTGGTGAGATAGAGACCGCTTTTTCCAGGTAATTTGATATCCATAAAGATCAGATCAGGAAGGAACGTACCAACTTTTTTCAAGGCCTCATTTCCTTCTGCTGCCTCCTCAATAACCATTGAAGTAAATTGCAAATGGATGATCTCCTTGAGTGATTGCCGAAGGGAAGCATTGTCCTCAACGAGTAATATTTTAACCATAGTGATTCCTCCATAGGGGATTCTGTTTGAAAGGATCATTTTAGTCTTCCCGAAGGAGGGATGTGGCGTTTTAAACTACTTTTCTTGCTGCTTTGGGGAATTCTCCTGAAGATTTCGCCCAAGAGAAGTCTTAAGAGAATTCTTGAATATTTCACGTTCGTCATAGCTCAGCGATACAAATGTTTTCTTTTCCTTGCTGTGGTAACTTATTTTGTCTTCTCGGGCCAGCCAGCCTAAAGCCTGATAAACAATCTCCCCTTTCTCTTTCAGGATTTGAGGAAGTTTTGAAATTTCTACATCCTCTTTTTCTCCCAAAGTTTTTCATACCTTTGCTGCCACCTCTCCGATTTTATTCTTCATAATCTCCTCCCGTTATATCGATGCCGCACCCGTAGGTATCTAAAGTTATAAGAAATTTCCTATCCTAATCCACTTCTCTTTACGCCCAGCACCACCTCTGATGGGAATCCAAGTTGTGATACAAATTCTCGCTCAAATTCTTTAAAACCAATTTCTTCAAGAAATGGTTGTGCCATGACACCTCTACATCCTGCTAAAAGAGGGGGTTTTAATTTATAAATCTCTTCATAAATTTTATTCAACCATCTCTCCCCTTTTGCCATATTGACTAACACAATCCTGCCTCCATCCTTTAAAACGCTTCTAAATTCGAGGAGGATGGGAATAAAATCTTCAACAGGAAGGATGTCCAACAAATATTGGGTCATCAGAATATCAAACGTTCCATCCTCAAAAGGGAGATGCCGACAATCGCCGAGATAGAGGGTATAATTGTCTTGTCCAGTCTTAGAGATTCTTTTCCGTGCCCTCTCTAACATTTTCATTGAGACATCTATTCCATTAACCCAACCCTGGGGGTTCCTCTTCAGGATCTCTACAAAATTGAGACCGGTCCCAAAGGCAACTTCTAAGATTGTTTCTCCATTCTTGATAGCCGCCATATTTATTGCTCGCTGACGCGCCTTCGACTCCATCAAAATTCCGAACAGATCATAAATCGGAGCGATCCAATTATATTTTCGGACAATCTCTTCATGGGTGTATCGTGCTTCTAAGATTTCTTGGTTCATCAGATAACCCCCTATTAAGAGTATCAGATTAAATTCACTTCAATCCTGAACCGAGTTGTCAGAATGTACAAACCCAGGGATTATCCTGGGGCTGGGCACTTCCTGGAGGACAGTTTCTCCCTTAAATTTGAGAATTCTCGAATCATAACCTCTGCCTTTGAATGTGGCCAACAAGTTCCATAAGCTCTATTCGGTCATTGGCACAACTCTAACCACCCTAAGACCTTCGGGTCTCTCCACAACCTCAAAATAAACGGGCTGATATAGTGAAAGGGATCGAATCCCCATCCCCTGCAAGGATGAGGCATGAAAATAGATAGTTCTCCCATCCTCGGCTTCGATAAACCCATAATCTCGATCCTCGAATAGTCTTCTTATTTTCCCCTTAGAGATCCACCGCTTCGATCCCCTACCGTTTTCCGCGACCACATCTACTATGTAATAGCTTTTCCCTTTGCCAGCGGCCGAGACTATCCTTTTTAATGCTTGGATATTTCTCAACAATTTTCTCACATCCTGCTTGGACACCTTGATCTCGAGAATTCTTGTGTTAGAGCCAACCTCAATCTCTTTTATGTCAACCTCCTCAGGAGATTTTACCAGTGTGCGTACTACCCCATCCCTACAAGTTCCTTCATAATATCCAGCCTCCGATATACGACTCTTCACGATACCTAAGGGACTTCGTACTATTTTAACTAAAGTTATAAGCCCCGCCCGCGGAGACGATCACTCCACGTAAGCGAAGCACCGTGTGGAGTGCAAGTTTGCTTTAGATCTGCTGAACCTCAATGACAGCTCTCTCATAATTTTATGCATTTTCAAAAATTTGGATCTCGGAGAGTGAGCTATCATCAGGAGGTATTGAGACCTTAAGAATTTCTATTTCGATAGAATGATAAAGTGATCTCTCCGATTTTTTCTCCATGCCTCTTCATTATGGCCTGGATCCAAAGGTTTCTCTTCCCCATAACTGATTGTGGAGATCTGATCTGCTCGCATACCGAGAGAGATAAGGTATTTCTTTGCACTATTGGCCCTTCTCTCTCCCAATGCCAGATTGTACTCGTTGGTTCCCCTCTCATCACAATGACCTTCGATCTGTATCTTTACTGTTGGATGTTTCATCAAGAGGGCTGCATTCCCTTTTAAGACCTCCGCATCCCCGGGACGAATGTCATATTTATCAAAATCGAAGTGAATGTCTTTGAGCAGCTTGCTCTCAAGAACCTCTCCTTCGATCCCAGGTTCCTTTTTAGCGACCAAGCTCTTTTCGAACTCCTTCTCTCTTGCCTTCTTCGCCTCCTCCTCTCTGATTCTCGCCAGTTCTTTTTCTCTCGCTTCCTTCTCCTTTGCCGCCCTCTCGGCTTCAAGTTTCGCCGCCTTCTCCTTCCCGGCTGCCAATTCCTCGGTTCTTTTGACAGAAGGCTCTTCCTTCACAACTGTCTTTTTCGGACAACCCGTCAGGATAAGTCCGAAACAAAGGATAAGAACAATGATGCTTAAACTTTTTCTAACCATTTTGAACCTCCTCTTATTTGTGATTTGAATTTCCTTGATTGATATGCCTTTTATTCTTCCATGCCCACCAAACCTTTTAATTCCCTTGCAGGAACACAATAAAGCCCTTTTAACCTTGCTTTTCCAACGTCGTGTGCAACCAGTAGTGTAAAGTTCCAAATGCCGCCAGGTTTAAGATCATAAGTATTTTGAGAAATAATAGCGATTTGCGCTTCTTTCTCATCATAGACAGTAAATTCGATTCTTACTTCGGAAAGATTTCCTTTAGAATTATTCTTAACTTTTCCGATAAGTATTTTGTCATATTTATCCTCAGTCCCTTGGATAGATGTAAGTTCCCAATCAATGAGAGTTAGTGGAAAATTTGGATCCATGAATCGTTGCAATTTCATCACCAAATATTTAACAAGGCAAACCTTCAACCTTAACTACTGAGTTGACCAAACACATAAACCCCGCCATATTTGCGAGGAGCCTTGAACTGGATGTCAAGGGGGATGCTGCGCCCCCTCGACAATGGTTGCCTTTAATGCCTCACCGATGGAGGCAAGTACCTCATACAAGCCAAGCGACGTGTGAGGAGTGAGTTTGTTATTCAGAAGATCGAAGTATTCTTATTTTTTCTCTTTTTTTGTTGTTTTAGGTTTTGCGGGAGCAGCCGCCATTCCTTTAAATGTATTCTCCCACTTATCAACCAGGGTTTTCAGCTCATCCAATTTGGGTTTCGCCTTCGAAGGATTTGTGGCAATCATTTCTTTTGCTTTCCCCAAGCCTTCACTGATCGCCTTGGTATCGGCCGTCCAGGCCTCTTTGTCTTTCAGTTTCTTTCCCATTTTCTTGGCCGTGGCCTCTACATTTTTCCACGACTCTTCAACAGTGGCCAGAGCAGAGTTCGCTTGATCAGCAGCGGCCTTCTTTTCGGCTTCCATGAAGGCCTTATTAAAGGCAACCGTGGCATCGATGTAACTCTTTTTAGCCTCCTCGTACTTTTTCTCCTTCATCTGGGACTCTGCAGTATCCCATATCTTCTTGGCAGCATCTAGACTATCAGTGGCATATTTGTCTGCACCAGCGGAGATGGCAGCATCCATCGCTGACTTTGCGGACTGCTTCTCCGCTTCTGGCGGTTTTGCACAGCCTGTAAAAGCCAATGTTAAAGCAAGAACGATACAAAGCAATACTGACAACCTTACATGTTTCATAGATCAATCCCTCCTTTAATTTGATTTCGTAACAATCCGATTTGCCACCTTAAAATCAAAGATAACAATAGAATTCTTTTCATCTTACCCTCCATGCATATCGGACCCCTCCTTTCAAGATTTATTCGTATAACTAATACTTCTCTGATGCTTCAGCAGCTTTTCCCTCAGCCTTCTCTGGCACTTTTGGCCAAGACTTTGATCCTTACAGCGATCATCTTGTCTCCGTGTTTTCTACACTTGATAGACACATGCATCCCTTTCTTTAATTCCGAGAAAGGCATATCCTTCCCAGCGTTTGTGATCCTTGTCTTGTCATCAACATCAAAAATCAGGGTATTCTCTTTTTTCACCACCTTGCTCCCTTGCGTGTATAGATTAGGAGAGGAACCAGGCCTAAAAAGAATAAACCTGAAGCGTGTAGTATAGAAAGAAGTTCTCTCTCAAACGGTGTCATATGGTTGTCTCTCCATTACCAGAATATTTATACCCTCGTTCAATGACCAGTAAAGGGCCTGGGCGTCCTCGTTGCCCATTATAATCTCTATTATTGCAAAGTCATTCTTCCAGAAATGGTTCCAAATTATAGCCAAAGAAAAACGAATATGTATCAATGTAGACCTGATAAGATGGATGAACCTGGATATTAAGCCTTTTGGCTGGCCTGCTACAGATATTAATAGTCCCTTCCCAAATGAGAGGGTATAGTTTGAAGGGATGTCCTTTAACTCCAGAAAATCCAGCTTACCGATTGCATCCGCTCCATCCTCCGGTTTATGTGGTCTTATCTCCTTTCTTTTTAGAGGGAAGAAGGCCATTTTTTTTATAAGGGGGATGGGTTCGATGACTAATCCTTTCGTCCTCCGATACCTTATCCTCTCTACATCAAATTCCCTTAGGACTCTACCCCTATTCTTAAGGTTTATCCTCACAGGGATAGAATCCGATTCTGTCCGCATGTCCAGCATGACATATGATACCCCTTTTGAGGCCAATCTCAGTTCAGCCTCAAGGAGAGAGTTTTCGTCCTTCAAGTCCCTTATCTTCTGGCCAATACTATCTCCACCTGCAATGGCTTGGGAAGAGCCTCCGAGGGAAAATAGAATCAAAAACAGAAAAAGAGGAAAATTAAATTGCAAATTTGTGTTTTTCACTTCCAAAATATTTAATCTTCAACTTGAAATTTACAATTCGACATTCGTCACACCAATCGAGACATTCGCAGAATGTCACCTAAAAGATATATATCTTCGTCCCTAATCGAGATAATTTGTAGATGGTTTCCAGATCCTCATCTCCCACTCTGATGCATCCGTGAGTAACATTCCTACCCAGGAGACGCCTATAGAGGGTCCCGTGGATAAAATAACCGTTACCGAAGGCCAGGGCATAGTCCCCCAGGACACCCTCCTCCACCCTATCTTCCCAGTTCTTTGGTATATCCTCCTCTTCCTCGATAAAAGCCCAATCCGGTTTTATCCATTTAGGGGCTGCTATCTTTTCCTTGACCTTAAACTCTCCCCGTGGAGTATCGAAGACCCATTCCCTTTTGCCACTAGGGTCCCTCAGGATATTACCGCTTCCACTGGAGACGACAGCCTTAAGGATGGTCCTATTACCCTCCTTAAGAAAAATAAGGTTCCTGGCTGTATCTATAACAATATAAACCCCGTTCGTTGAGAGCCCAGTAATACCTTTCCTGAGGGTCCTATTTTTTCTTATAAGTTCGTTTAAATTTGATGCTCCAATCGATGATGACACCATGGGTCTGTCTGAACTGACATAGTAGGCAAACAACTCCACCGTTAGAAGGATAATGATTATCCCTATAAATGATATGAAGGCGATTCTCTTAATCATCTCCCACCTTCTTTGGAATAATAGAGATGTCATCTTTTGGGGAAGCAGTCCCAACAATGGCCACAGGGGTTCCTAATGGAACTAACTCAAAGACCTCATCCATATCCCTGTTTTTTAGACTGACACATCCATAGGTCATACCTTCCTTCCCTCCGCCATGGATCTCTATCAACCCACCCATACCAGCCCTTCTGGGGATGAGTCCCATCTTCTTAAGTCTGAAGAACTCCCTTCTATCTTCATCGTTAGGATAGTTTAAAAGCAGTGCCTTACGGTATCTACTCCTGGATAGTTTCTTTACAACCCTGTAACTCCCCTCGGGAGTTGCTCCATCACCGGCGAGTAGTTTATCCGATAAACCATTCCTACCTATGCCAATCTCATAGGTCTTAGAAGGTTTACCGTGCTTATATATAGTCAACCTCCTGTCAATTTTACTAACTACGATAGCAGGGGTTCCTTTCTCTCGTGATTCAGCAGCTATCTCATCTACCCACCTTCTCCACTTCTCGATAAGAGTCTTGTCAGTGTAACGATTAAAGATGGGAACCAATATTTCCTCTGAAGTCTTGATATAACCGGATGCCATTGTCAACCTGGAAGCTGCCCCATCATAATCCTCTCTTTCAAGGAAAAGGCCAGCCTCCTTTATCATCAGACTTGCCTTCGTAAGGCTCCTCCTCGCAAGCCTTCCCTCATTTATGGTAAGGCTCACCCTATCAAGACCCGTTAACCTCTCCTCTAATTCGGAAAGTTGTCCTGTAGTATTTACTCTTTTTGCCTCTTTCCGCTCCTGAACCTTTTTGAGTATCCCCTCCCCATCCCTCAAGACGGATTTTAACCTTCCTGCAATGGGTTCATAGTCCCTGAACCAGATAAACCTTGCCTTTTCCCTTATAAGATTATCCATTATGTTCTTGAGGGTAGTCTCATAAGATTTATATTCCTCAGGCGCATATACATGGGCCTGGGCCTTCCAAAGGTCATGATTCAACCTTTCTGCCAACCCCACCGCCGGGGGTAAGGGAGGTGGGCTGCATCCAGGAAGGATTAAAGATAAGAGAAACCCCAAAATAACTAATATCTTGGGGTTTCTCTTATTCGAATACGTCGGAAAGGCCATACTTAATTCTTAGCCCCCTATTTACCCTTAACCTTCTTCATGGCTTCCTTTATTTGATTGGATACACCATCTGCTTTCTCTTTAATAGCTTTGGCCTTATCAATGGCCACCGCGTAATCCTCCTTATCTATCAACCGCTGAAGCTCTGGTACACTATCCTCAAGCCCCTTTATATCGCCCTTCAGGGCCTCTATATCTGCCCTTGCGCCTTTCCCCATGGGTGCCTTTGCCAGAAGGGCCTTGGCCTCCTTAACAGAGGCTCTTGCCGCCTCCTGACCAGCCAGAGCATTCTTCTTCGCCTCCTCCTTCTTGACTACTATATCGGCCTTCACCTTTTCAGAATCTGCCTTCACTTGAGCAAGCATCTGTTTTGCTTTATCATAGTTTCTAGTTAGGGCAAACTTACTATCCTGGGCCTTGATTTCGTTCAGGGCAGCGGCCAGACTATCATCCACCTTTTTGGTATCCTCTGGTATGTATTTCTCAGCACCCGTGCCTTTTAGATCCTCCACAGCCTTTTGAGCAGCACTCATATCCTCAGTTGGCTGTTTTGCGCATCCGGCAAGGATGAACATGACTAACAATCCGTAAGTAAAATACTTTAATAGTGGTTTCATCTCATCTCTCTCCTTTCTCTATTTGGTTTTTGGTGAGGCCTTCATTTTGGCGGGGGACTTCTTCTCCACCTTTGCCTTCAGTTCTTCGTTGACCTTGGACAACTCATCCATCTTTGCCTTAAGCTCTTCGTTAACCCTAGTAAGCTCATCCACCTTTGCGGTCAACTCTGAGCCCTTTGATGTAAACTCCCTTACCTGCAATTCCAGTTGGGCCTTTTCGCGACTAAGGGATTCTATTTGTTTCTTCAGACCCTCATTTTCCTGCTTAAGATTGCTTGTATCACAGGCAGACAGGAATGGAGTTGTCAGAAAAACCAGTAGCGCCAGGCAAGTAATCACCCTCTTCATAGCATTATCACCTCCCTTCGTTATCACCTTCTTCACAGTCCTGGAATAATCAGAATGATGACTGCCTCCCTCTTAGCTATATTCGAAGTGGAGTTCAGAATAGAATTAAGAGCTACACCCATTAAGTGTGTTTTCTATCTTTACTTCTTTTTTGGTTCAGCGACCTTGATCGCTACGGCCACATTCTTGTCTCCATCCTTATTGTACTCGATGGAGACATTCATTCCCGCCTTCAGATCCTCGAATTTAAGAGTCTCTTTGCCCTTTGTAATCTTTGTATCGGCGGTGACCATAAAGTTCTTTTCGTCCTTCCCTTTGGCAACGACAATGCTTTTTGCCACTACATCCCCACTCTTAATTTTACCGCCGAACTTTTCCAATTTGGCAGGAGGAGCTGTTTTAGTGACAGCTGGTGCAACCGTGGCAGGGGCTGTTGTTTCCTTCGGAGGGGCTGCCGCGATGACCCCAGAAACAAAAGCTACCAATGTAAGAAGGCCAACCAATAAAATCAGTTTTTTCATTTCATCTCCCCTCCTTTCTATAATGAAACTTCAACTTATCAAAAATTAAGGAACCACTCTGAACTCCACTTTCCTGTTTTTAGAACGCCTTTCTTTAGTTCGATTGCCAGCAATAGTCCTTCGCTCCCGTAACCTTTGACCATCATTCGATCATCCGGAATGTTGAATTTATCCTGGAGGTACTTCTTGGCACTTAATGGTAGGCTAACCAACTTTGGTGGCGTGGGGGCAGACGGTGCCTTGCAAATCTTGATCGCTTCTAAAGATTTTTCTCTTGTGATTCCGATCGCTGATTTTAGATGGCCATAATACTCATCTTTCTCTGCGATCTTGTGATATGCATTAGTCAGACAAAGATCAGCTATCCCGTACTGATTTGTCCTACATTTCTTTGCACGCGCAAGCGTCGCCTTCGGGAAGGCATTCTCTAATTCTTGGTATATCATCATCGTCTCTTTACTGAAACCGAATCCCGAGACGATCATCACTTCCAAAATGAGTATTAGATCGTTCTAACATTAAGGGGCTATGCCTCTTGGTCAAACAGGAAAGTGACCTTCACTTTTTCGGCTTCCATGATTTCTACCAATTTTTCAACTGATCTATAGATTAAAAAGAGTTCATCCTTTTTCAACTTCCTCAACCCATAAATCATTTTCCCTTGAATTGGCTTAGGCGCTCTTTTCGCCAACCTATTCCCTTCGGGAGTCAATTGGACATTAATGACTCTTCGATCCTTTTCAATACGATTTCTCAAAACATATCCCTTTTTCTCAAGTCTATCCACAGCTGCTGTCAAGGTGCTGGGATGTAGATACATCCTTTTGCTCAGCTCACCAAGAGGCAAGCTACCATTTTGGTATATGGTTTTAAGCACCCAAAGTTGAGGGCCAGTAATTCCAAAATGGCTGTATACCTTTTGAGAATAGTTTTGAAGGGACTTAATAATACGTCGCAGACACTGCGTAATCCCTAAAATCGTTTTGTCGTGATTAGCTTTTTCAACCATTTTATATCGAAATGTTTTAACTAAAAATATTTATACTAAAAATATTCATATTTGTCAAGTAAATTTTTTTAATGTAAAATTTCTTGATGATTTCAAATCAGATATATCGAAGGAAAGAAGATGCCAGCGAGTTTGCTCTCTTCGTGAGAACAAGCTTTAGTCCATGGCGTCCTAATCGGTAGTGCCATGTTAAGGTAAAAGTCCCCTTTTGGCACGGATTAAAGGAGGGGGATGGAGATTAAGGAGAGGTTTAAAGGAAAATACTTCCCGCCTGACCTATCTGACTAAAGCAGGAGAGGGTAGTTGGGTGAGAACCAGTCCCGAAGACAACACAGGGATCTAAATGAACTGATATTTCCCCTTCTCCGATCACACAATTCTCCTAGGGAGGACAGGTGAAGAGATTGCCCACCTGAAAAGGTTTTAACTCTTCTCCAGGCTGCCAAGTCTTATAGTCAAGGACATTTTTCGAGAGGAGACGAAACCCCTTCTAACCGATCAATGTCTCCACTTCCTCGTCTTTGGGGCGGGAGAAGAAAAGGAATGAAACCTCACCTTCATTCCAGCAACCGATGAAGTCTTTTTTAAAAAGACCCCTTGAACCTGAAATCTCTACTGCAATCTCATAGATATAAAGAATTTGATAAGGGACCATCATCAATAAAATGACAAAGTTCAAAGTTCAAATTTAATCCACTTATGAAAATTTTTTGAGTTTGAACTTTGATGGTCTTGTAAAAAGTCCCAATCTGTCACCCTGAACTTGTTTCAGGGTCTCGTAAGCCCTTAATTTTGTTGGATGCTGAACCAAGTTCAGCATGACATTTTCTCTATTTTTCGACTTTTTACGAATTCATCAACTTTGATATTCATTTGAAATTTGAGATTTGACATTTGGCATTCTTTTTATAACACAAGGCTTTCCCCCTTGACAATTTCGTGAAAGATATTATCTATTTAAGCGGAGGTTGTCTTCTATGCCCACTTATGCCTACCGGGCTATTGATCCGGATAAGAGTTGTGATCGCTGTCGACAGGGTTTTGAGACCATCCAGAGGATCACTGAGCCTGCTCTCATCAAATGCCCTCATTGTAAAAATCCGATCTCCCGTGTTCTCTTCGCCCCAGCGGTGGTGATCAAGGGAAGTCCGATGAGCGAAACGGACCGGAAGATCAAAGGGTATGAAAAAGAGGGAAAGTGGAGCCATGCGGCTGAACTGGCCGATAAAGAGGCTGAAAAGACGAAGCGAGAGGATTTGAAGGTCCGCGCCCTGGAGGATTACAAAAAAGCAGGATATGATTTCGATAAGTACGAAACTTAAACCCCCCAACAATCCATGATCACGCTCAATCATGTGCAGAAGCAGTTCGGAAGCAGGGTCCTTTTTAAGGACTGCTCCCTCCAGATCGGAGCAAGAGACCGGATCGGTCTGATCGGTCCCAATGGTTCCGGTAAAACCACCCTCTTCAGGATGATCCTCGGGGAGGAGTCGATTGACGGAGGAGAAATCCTCATTGCCAAGGGAGTAAAGATCGGCTATCTCCCTCAGGAGGTGATTTCTTTCAGAGGCAATACGGTTCTGGACGAAGTGTTAAAAAGTTTGACCAATATCACTTCCCTTCAGGATAAGATGAAGATCCTGGAGGAAGAACTTTCATCCATCCAAGATCCAAAAAAACAGGAGAGGTTGGCAAACGAATATGGAAAACTCCAGGAACGCTATACCCTCCTCGGAGGATATGGCCTGGAAGCGGAGGCAAAGCGCATCCTTCAAGGATTAGGATTTAAAGAAACGGATTTTTACCGGGCGACCGATGAGCTGAGCGGTGGCTGGTTGATGCGAATAGCCCTGTCGAAAATTCTTTTCCAATCTCCTGACCTCCTTCTTCTCGATGAGCCGACCAACCACCTCGACCTTGAATCCCTCATCTGGCTTGAGGAATTTCTGGTCAATTATCCTGGTGC
>Ga0315293_10003020_pt1 | contig 16198 bp, 17 predicted proteins | sample YL17G13_20_MG_FD_203071 | JGI IMG/M metagenome (GOLD analysis project Ga0315293, IMG submission 203071) | Sediment microbial communities from Yellowstone Lake, YNP, Wyoming, USA - YL17G13_20 | ecosystem: Environmental > Aquatic > Freshwater > Lake > Sediment | place: USA: Wyoming | collected...
GAGAGTCACGTCGGAACTGCGGAACGCTGCCAGGGATCTGAACGGCGATGTCGCCGGAGTGGGCAAGAACCTGCTCATGCTGACGCCGTCCGGAGTCAGAATCGACAGGAACAAGATCCGCGGCGCCTTCTGAACGATGCGGCAATCGATTGATTCCTTATCTGCAGCGCTAGCTATCTCAAAAATCAATCCCGCTTTCATTCGGTGATCGGGGTGGTCACCGTGAACACCCCGTCCCTGAAGAGCAGCGCGAGGTCCCCGTGATGGATCTTCGTGTGGCGCATCTTCACGATCCGCATCCTGAGCTGGACATCGACGTCCCCGACGTCGACGAACCTCATCAGGATCGTGCCGTCGGCCAGATACTCCTCGTGGTGGGGCCCGAATTCAGCCTTGGCCCCCTGGGTCTCTGAGATCAGGATCGTTGTTATGCCGAGCCGCTTGAGGAATCCGAAGAAGTGGAAAAGGTCCTGCCTGGGGTTCTGCATGTTGCTGAGGGCGTAAATCGCCGTGAGAGAATCGACGACGACGAGCTGGACCCCCTCCGTGTCGACCTTCTTCCTGAGGTACTCCTTCAAGATCTTGAACCAATCCCTGCCGGCGTCAGCGTCCGTGTGCTCGAGGCGGAGTTTTCCGAGGTCGATGATCATCAGCTTCGATTCGTCCATCGGGTTCATGCCGAGGCTCTTCATGGCCAGCATCAGGCTCTCCCTGCTCTCCTCGATGCTGATGTAGAGGACCTTCATGCCGTCGTTCTTCGCGTTGTTGTACGCGAGGTTCAGGGCTATCGACGACTTCATTGCACCCGGGCTTCCGGCCAGAAGTATGACATGCCCTTTCTTGAAGCCGCCTCCGACGCGCTCGTCCAGCCCTTGGATGTAGGTCTTTATCGGCCTTGGTTCGCTCTCGCCGGCTGGACTCATGAATCAACCCCGGAATTAGACGATGTAATCACAGCTTCTGGATAATATATGTTCTGCTCCAAATTTCGGTGGATAATAATTAATCAAGCAGAAATCGAGCTTGAGCATAGACCCGCTCCAAGACCTTCTATTTTTTTATCAATGCCTGCGACCGACAGAGAATTGTATATGGGAAATAATTGACCTGGATGTGAAAGAGGGAAAAATCATCCATGATTCGGTCCACGGCAGCATCTCCGTCGACGGGGTCTTCCTGGACCTGGTCCAGACGGCGGAATTCCAGAGGTTGCACGACATCAAGCAGCTTGCCCTCGCATACCTGGTGTTCCCCGGCGCGCATCAGACCAGGCTCGAGCACTCCCTCGGGACATATCATATCGCCGGCAGGATGTGCGACTCGCTCGAGCTCGACGAGGACGAGGCGATTAAGATCCGATGCGCCGCGCTCCTCCATGACGTCGGGCACGCCCCGTTCTCCCATACGCTGGAATGGTTCCTCAGGGATCAGTTCGGATTCACGCACGACGAGCTGACGGCCCGGATAATCACCGGCAAGGAATCGATCATCCCGAGCGATGAGTCGAAGACGCTCAAAGGAGCCCCGACGATACCAGAGGTCCTAAAGGATCACGGCTTGGACCCGAAGGAGATCGCGGGATTGATCGGGGGATCGGGAGGCCCGAAGGACCCCGAGCAGACCCTCCTTGTAGCAAAGAAATCGCATTTCAACGGCAGGAACTACCCCTTCCAGATGATCCAGGGGCCGGTCGACTGCGACCAGATCGACTTCCTGATCAGGGACTCCCATTACACGGGGGTCGCCCACGGCGTCATCGACCTGGACCGGTTGCTACAGACCCTGGATACGCACAACGGCGATCTGGTGGTCGAATACCGCGGCGTGCCGGCGGTGGAGGGGATGTTAGTCGCAAGGGCCCTGATGTACACCTCCGTCTACCTGCACAAGACGGTGAGGATCGCCGAGCTCATGCTGGCTAAGGCCGCCGAGAACCTCAAGAGAGCGGACATCGACGCGGCGAGGAAGCAGAACGATTCCGGATTCCTTGCGGTCCTGAGAGATCACGATGCATCGTCACGCAAGATAGTGACCTCGCTGAAGTACAGGAGGCTCTACAAGTCCGCCTTCCTCTGGAAGATGTCCGAGCTGGACGAACGGCAGCTGGCGCTGCTCGACAAGCTCTGCAGCTACCGGGAGAAGGTCGCGGTCGAGGAGAGCATCTGCGAGAGAGCAGGGATCCCTGCGGACAGCGTGGTGATCGATGTCCCCGGCGAGGAGATAGTCACGACCGAGCCGAGGATGTCCAGCGTGAACATCGGTATACTGGAGAAGAATAAGGTCCGGCCGCTGTCGCGCGTCAGCCCGCTCGCCTCCGCGCTTCAATTGCGGAAGGTGCAGGATTGGGGGCTCCGGGTCGCATGCCCTCCTGAATTCAAAGATAAGGTGAGGAAGGCGGCCGAGAGGGTCCTCGGAAGCAAGTGATCATCCTTTCATGACGCCGAGCGGGACAAGCCTGGCGACGGGCCGCGATATGCCCGCGCCATCTGCGATGCGCACGACCTCGTCGATGTTCTTGTAGGCGCCAGGGGCCTCTTCGACGATCCCCTCCTTCGTCGCTGCCTTCACGTAAATCCCGCGGTCGCTGAGGGATCTCAGCACCTGGTTCTTCTCGAATTTCCTGGTCGCGGCTTCCCTGGACATAAGCCTCCCCGCACCATGGCAGGTAGAACCGAAAGTCTCGGACATCGCCCGCTCCGTCCCGACGAGGACGTAGCTCGCGGTGCCCATGTCGCCCGGTATCAGGACCGGCTGGCCGACCGAGGAGTACCTGTCCGGAACGCCATCGGCCCCTTTGGGGAAAGCCCTTGTCGCGCCCTTGCGGTGGACATAGACCTTCCTGGCCCCGGAGTCCGTCTTGTGCGTCTCGACCTTGCAGATGTTGTGCGCCACGTCGTAGACCATCTCCATCCCGAGGTCCTTGGCCGTCGTTCCAAGAACCTTTTCGAACGATTCGCGCGTCCAGTGCAGTACCAGCTGCCTGTTCGCCCACGCGTAGTTCGCCGCGCAGACCATCGCAGAGAAATAATCCTGCCCCTCCTGGCTAGAAACTGGGGCGCATGCCAGTTGACGATCTTCTACGTGAAGGTCGTACTTCCTGAGCGAATTCTCCATGACCTTGAGGTAATCCGTCGCTATCTGATGCCCGCACCCTCGCGAACCGGTGTGGATGGACACCATGATCTGATCCTCCGCATCGATGCCGAAAGCCTTTGCTGCGACCGGGTCGATGATCTTGTCCACCTTCTGGATCTCGAGGAAATGGTTGCCCCCGCCAAGCGTGCCGAGCTGCGAAGAACCCCTCTGGATGGCCTTCTGCGAGACCTTCCCGGGATCGCCCCCGTGCATGGAACCGTTCTCCTCGGACCGCGCCAGGTCCTCCTGCCACCCGTATCCTTTCTGAACGGCCCATTTTGCCCCCTTCGACAGAACCTCGCTCATCTCGGCGGATGAAAGCCTGAGCTTCCCCGATTCGCCGACACCCGATGGGACGTTGCCGAAGACCGTATCGATAAGCGGCACGATCTTGTCCTTGATATCCTGGAACTTGAGATCCGTGCGGACGAGCCTGACGCCGCAGTTGATGTCGAACCCGATCCCGCCCGGGGAGATTATCCCGTCCTGGGAATCGAACGCCGCGACACCGCCGATGGGGAAGCCGTACCCCCAGTGGATGTCAGGCATGGCCATTGATTTTCCTACGATGCCTGGAAGGCACGCCACGTTGGTCGTCTGCTCGGCGGCGTTATCCCGCTTTATCGACTCCATCATGTGGTCGTCGGCGAATATCAAGGCCGAGGTGCGCATGCAGCTCTTGTAGCTCTGCGGTATCTCGAACCTGAACTCGTCTATCCTGTTGAGCGGTCCATTCCAAGGCATCGGATTACCAGCCAATCCTAAGTAGCGGATGTATTTCAAGTTTGTTCGGCTTCTTGAGGCTGTCCAGTTAACATCTGGGGGCATGTGCGCTATCGATGGGCGAGGCCGCGGACACAGGCTTCTTATCGATGCCCGCGATTTGGACTCCGAATGAAATGTATAATATTCAATATTCTGTGTTTGCCATCGAATTTATAAATAAGATAAAGGCAATGCTGTTACGATGAGCGATAGGGCGGGGTCTGTCACTTTTCTCAGCTGTTTCAAGTGCGGGCGGATTGTCCGCTCAACCGACGAGGAGTGCCCCCGTTGCGGAATGAAGTTCGGACCAGGCACTCTTTTCGAATGCCCATTCTGCGCCGGCCTCGTCTGGCGCAGCGCCGAGCGATGCTCGACCTGCAAGACAGACCTCGTCAAATTCTCGAAAGAGATCGGCGAGAACCTAGAGGGCTTCTCGATGGACGGGTTCGTCGATGAGATGCTCGAGACCGAAATGGACAGCATCCATCACGGCAGCCTGCGGGTCGCGTGCCCTTCATGCGGCCTGATGATCCGCGGGAACGAGGACCGCTGCCCCAGGTGCGACATGATCCTGAAAGGGGCAAGGGTAGACTGTCCCGTATGCGGCGAGAAGGTTAACCTCGCAGACATGAAGTGCAAGAACTGCGGTACGGCGTTCCACGAGATTGAGGAGGAAGAGGAGGAGAGGGTTCAGGAGGAGTCGCAGGTCATCAAGGCGCAGATGTCGGAAGGGCCGGACGCAGATCTCCTGAAGGTCAGGGCGATCCTCGCGAATGCCAGGGCTGGGCAGCAGGAGCCAGCGGAGAAAGAGGGGAAGAAGAAGACGCCAAAGGAAAAGAAGAAAAGGCTCGGCCTTAGAAGGAAATGACCTGTCGGCGATCTCCTCTCATTTACGCATTTTCTCATCGACTTTGATCTTCATAAAAGTAGGGCCGGGACCGGGATTTGAACCCAGGTCAAGGGATCCACAGTCCCCAAGGATACCAAGCTACCCCACCCCGGCCATCGCGTTTGGGCACACTATCATACAATTGTCATATAAATCTTGTCGGAGTTTCAGTTGCATGGATAGCGGGTATTTTCACTTATCCCCCGCGTTCCAGTTCATCTCCTCCTCCGTGCTTTGAGAAGAGCAGGGAAGAGAATGGTGTTATGCGACTGTGACCGCTCTGTCGAATCGTGCTCGTGCTCGATCGTCGAGTGCCCCGAATGCAGGGCCACGTTGGCTCATCGTTCAGGTTGCGTCGAATGTCCAGCTTGCGGTTTTGCCCTGTGCGCGAACTGATGGATAGGAGTTATAAACGGGCATTGTGTTACTGTCGCACTTACGGTGAGATGAAATGGGTAAGGATATCCTATCCATGCTTGATGTCAAGGACAACCTGGGCGCCCTGATCGCAGATTCGATCAGGTTGAAGTCCGAGGTCGGCAAGAAGTCGACCAAGAAGTCCCCCCCGCTCGCGCACAAGAACATAGCGTTGCTCTTCGAGAAGCCGAGCCTGAGGACGAAGGCGTCCTTCTCGGTGGCGGTCGAGCAGCTGGGAGGGAGCTCCACTTACATGGGGCCAGAGGAGGTCCAGATAGGTAAGCGCGAGGCGCCGTCGGATGCGGGGAAGGTCCTCTCCAGATATTTTGATGCGATAGTCTACCGCGCCTTCTCGCACAGCACCGTGGTGGAACTGGCGGAGGCCGCAAGCATACCCGTCATCAACGCCCTCGACGATCTCGAGCACCCCTGCCAGGCCGTGGGGGACCTCCTGACCATCAACGAGAAGAAAGGTGGGCTGAGAGGGAAGAAGCTCGCGTACATCGGGGACGGGAACAACGTCTGCAATTCGCTTCTGCTCGGATGCGCGATTATCGGGATGGACATGATGGTCGCCTCCCCGAGCAACCACAAGCCGAACCAGGACATCGTCCTGAAGGCGGAGGAGCTGGCCAAGGTCTCGGGAGCAAAGATCGAGGTGGTCACGAACCCATTCAAGGCCGCGGAGGACGCCGACGTTGTCTACACGGACGTCTGGGTCTCGATGGGGCAGGAGGCCGAAAAAGAGGCGAAGGAGAAGGTCTTCATGCCGTACCAGGTGACCCCCCGGACAATGGCGAAGGCGAAGGCCGACGCGGTCTTCATGCACTGCCTGCCGGCGCACCGCGGGCTAGAGGTCCTCTCCGAGGTCATCGACGGGGAGAAGAGCATCGTTTTCGATCAGGCGGAGAACAGGCTGCACGCTCAGAAGGCAATCTTGCTAGCATCAATGCAATGACCACCGAGCTGCTCCCTGATTTTCTTCTCGAGCGATTCTAGGAACTCAGCTTCCTTGCCGAGCGGGATCGTCGCACCAGCTGCGACGTTGTGACCTCCGCCGACCCCTCCGACGCCCTGGGCGGCGTCCCTGACAGCCGACGAGAGGTTCAACCCCCTTTCGACCATCTCGTAGGTCGACCTGATGGACGCTTTGATCTTGTATTCCCCGTTAGGTTCCTTCGAGACGGCGAAACCGATCAGCGGTTTCGTCCGGTCCGTCTCCCTTGAATTGAGGAGTATCCCGACGATTGCTCCGACCAGAGTGTCCTTCACCTGGTCCGCGCAATGGAAATGTTGGATGCATCCGGAGACAGTGATCCCGATGTCCCTGACGAAGAATAGGGCGTTCGATATGTTCTCCCTGTGCTCCCTGAGCAGCACGAAGGCTCTTTCCAGCGCCTCCCCCCTGTCGCCCTTGCATATCTGCATCCCTATGTCTGGCATGTCGTTGCGCCCGCACGAGTTCAGCAGAGTGGCGAACTCCCTCGCCTCCCTGGTCGGGCTCCCTTTGTTCTCGCCCGGGAAGACATAGATCTCCCCGGTCAGCCGCTCCACGTCCCGGGAGGACCCTCCGTTCTCAAGTATCAACCTCGAAAGCGCGGAGAGTATCCTGTGCTTCTCAGAGCTGGCGAGCCCGGACCAGTGCCTCGGCCCCTGCTCGTCCGCTGTTTCAATCTTCAGCATTCGGAGGAATTCCTCGCATGCGATCGAATTCCCGGAGAGCCCGGGCAGGAACGGGTCGGAGGAATATTCCAGGAGCCTCGTCAGCGTCCTCGTCTCGGTGCCGAAGAGTCGGAGGTCGAGGCTCTTCTTGATCCTCCCCAGCCTGACCCCGGTCTCGACTATCCCCGTGTTGAGTCCCGTGAGCTTCCTCGCCTCGAGGTCCTGCATGTCCCCGATCGCACCAACGACCGACAGGCCGACCAGCTCCTGGTTCTTCTCGTCCATCGCGACGGAGACGAGATATGCGAGTCCGGCTCCGCTGATGTCCCTGGCGCCCGCGTATCCGAAGAAATGTGGGTTGAGATGCAAGAGGTCCGCGCTGGAGAACAAGGTCGTCTGCACGGTTGCGTCGGGCCGCACATCGCGGTCCTCCGTCTCGTGGTGGTCGGTAATGACGACGTTGGATGTCCCGAACTTCGAGGCGTATGCGCTGCCGAGGTCCGTCAGCCAGACGAGGGAATCCTCCGCCCTCCTCCGGAGCATGCCGATCGCTTCCTCGTCCAGCTTCTTGAGGAAGATCACCTCGTGCTGAATGCGGGCGTTGTCAAGCGCAGAGGAGGCGACCGCCGCGGCGGAGATGCCGTCAGCATCGATGTGGCTGGCCACGACAACGCTCCCGCTGGATAGTATTTTCTTACCTATGCTCCGCGCCAGCTCGTCGAGCCGGTTGCAGGTTCCAGCTTTCATTCAGCTCGATATGGAATGAATGTCCGCATGATTATACACTTGCTGTTCCGACACTGTAATGGCGGAATCGCGATATCATAGGAGAAGGAACACCAGCACTACGAATAGTATCACACCGAGGACGAGGAGCACCTTCGAAAGTTTCGTTATGTACCTGATCAGGAGGAGGAATATCAGGCAGGTGATTATGACATAAACCAGGGAATTCAAACCGCAGCCTCCTCGGAGGGATCATCCCGAATCACGACACAAAGCTTCTTCCGCCAGTCTCCGGTATATGCACCCCGCCAGCTGAGGCAGCGAATCCACATCCTGCTGGTTATACTTTATCAGGAGATCCAACGCATTCTTGCTGCCTCGCCGCTCCCAGGCCTTCCACAGATAGGAGACCTGCTCGGAGGTGGAGAATTCCAGCTCGCGGGATCTGCTGATTCCGAGATGTCTCTCGATGTCCTTTAGGCCTCCGCGAAGGCGTGCGCGATGGCAATACCCCCTGAGGTCAAGATGCAGCTGGTCACCGACGCTGTATCCGCTGTCCTCGAGGAGGGGAAGGTCGAAAGAGGAACCGTTGAATGTGACCAGGAAATCGACACCGGAGAGATGCTCTTTCAATGTGCGCCAGCTCAGGTCATCCCCTCGGACGAATGTCCTCGGTCTCCGACATCCTCTCTTCAGTGAGATGACCACAGGGACATAAGAACCGTTAGAGCGCACCGCTTCAACATCGAGAGCGGCGTAGCTGTCATCCCAAGTCCCGAGCAGCCTCCAGCGCTCCCTCGAGGGGAGGAGCACCCCGATCTCCTTCGCCCTCTCGGCGGATCGCAGCTTCACTATCGTCCGGGAGATCTCCTTGAGCTCATCGAGGCGCCGTGCGGAAATCCCGGTGATGCGGCGGGCGCCGAGCAGCTGCTGCCAGCTGGAGATGCCCTGGTCCCACATTGACCTCTCCTTCCGGACGCCGACACCAGGGAGCATCACGAAGCTTCTCTCAATCACATCCTGGATTTGGCGCCGCATTATTTGAATGTCGAACCTAGCTCGCAGAAAGTGCTTCGGTGGGGAGGTGATAAATACGGATTCGACGGATGGAAACATCATCATGGCGAGCGAAATACAAGTGTCGCACGACCTCACCCTCTCCGCCCTCGGATGTGCTTTCCACCACCCGACCGGCGCGCTGATGGTCGCAGACCTCCACATCGGATACGAGGCCACCCTCGAGGACCAAGGTTTCGCGATGCCGAGATTCCAGTCGAAGGAGATGCTTTCGAGGTTGGCGAAGGCGATCGACAGGTTCGACCCAGCCCTCCTGATAGTCGATGGCGATCTGAAGCACAACTTCGACAGAAACCTGACTGCGGAATGGAACGACGTGGAGAAATTCGTCGACGAGATCTCCAAGAGATGCAAGCTCGTCGTCATAAAAGGCAATCACGACAACTTTCTGGCCACAATACTCTCGAGGAGAGGGCTCCACATCAAGAAGGAAGTCGTGCTCGGGAACATCAAGATAGCCCATGGCCACGGGACAACCGAGCCCTGGAAAGGCGGCATGGTGCTTGCGCACGAGCATCCCGCGATCCGTCTGATTGAAACGACCGGCGCCTCGGTAAAAATCCCCTGCTTCCTGCTGGACCACGAAGCGAACAGGCTTGTTCTCCCGGCATTCTCGCCGTTCGCAATTGGCTCCGACGTCATCAGGACGCCGGACGGTGAAAGGATGATCCCGCTTCTCTCCGAGACGGGAATCCAGGACTATATCGCATACGGATTCACGCAGGGAGAGATACTCAACTACCGGTCGGTCGGCGCCCTGAGGTCTCTCGGCGGTATTTAGGCGGCGTTCATCCGCAGAAGAGGGAAGTTTTTAGTAGATTCAGGACGATGCTGACCAGAGAGAATGCCAGTGTCTGAACGGATATACGTAAGCGATGCCGACGCGCAGTCGGCGACCGACCTCGAGACGCTCCGTATGGGTAGGCATCTCGTCGACGATCTCGGATCGAGGTTCCCGGGCAAACGGAAGAGGGCTATCGCATCGATTAGGAAGCATGCTATGATGAGCCCTGTCTCGATGATGCCGCTCCTTCTGAGGTTCCTCGAGCACACCGACCCGGAGATCCGGAGCATCGCCGACCAGCTTGTCGAGGAGATGATCGGCACCCCGAAAGGGGAGCAGGCGCTCATCGAGTGCCTCTTCAGCGCCCATCACGTCGTTTCCCTGAACGCCGCCGAACTGCTCGAGAAGAAGGGACTGGGCGGAGAGAAATTCAGGGAGATATGCACATCGTCCGAGAAGCTGTTTGCCAAATGCAAGGCGCTGGAGATCTACACGGCGGATATCAAAGACCTTTTCATCGATTCAATCGCTCTATACAAGAAGAAGGCGGTCGAACAGGCGACTGAGAATATCGTCCTGGCACACGACCTCCTTCAGGACAGGCTCGAGTGGAACGAGAATCTCAAGCGGTACATCACGGACGTCCTCAGGCTCTCCCCCCAGCTCAGCCAGAGCGGGGTCTCGATGGACAACATCCAGGCATCGCTCAAGACGATTGCAGGCTCACTTAAGACCAGGGACTACAAGGAGACGAGGGACCTCGTCGAGGGGAAGAAGATGGAGGCCGCGATCGGAAGCGAGCTTTCGAGCGTCTTTTCGTTCATTTCAAAAAGGATGAAGGGCGCCAAGATAGACTCCCAGAGCCAGATCTCGGACGAGGATAAGTGGATCTTCGAGAGCATGAAGAAGCTCGCAGGAGAGATCAAAGCCTCCCTGAGCAACGACGGTAAGGTCGAGGCGATGCGGAGCGTCTACTCCTTCGTCGCACAGGAGCTGGCGGGGAGGTACCTCGAGCACGTCGCGAAGCGCATCGAGAAAGGCGATGCGAGGGCGGCCGCAGCGGCGGGCAGTGCGATGCTCGGGATGACGAAGATATTGGCTCTTGTGCTTCCCAATGTCGCATCGGAGCTCTATGACGACAGCCTCAAGGCGCTGGTCGGGAAAGAGGATCTCGATGACGCCGACTGGCCGAACCTTCTGAGCGATCTCAAAGGGCTAAAACCCTGAATTCTACCGCGGGACCCAGTGCTTCGCCGAACCCTTGCTCTTGTCCCATCTTATCAGGATCGCCATCGCATCGACTCCGATCCTTATGCACTTGGACATGTTCTCCTCGAAATCGATGGTCTTGTCGGTCGGGTGCCATGGGACGACGTCGCTCACAACGCAGATGGCGCCGGTCCTCAGACCGAACAGGTTGCCGAGCGTGAAGATCGTCGCGTTCTCCATCTCGATGTTCTTCGCGCCCATCGCCTTCGCGTCGGCCAACCGGGACATGCGGTCCTTCAGCTGGTATCCGTCATGGCTCATCGAGATGATTTCGCCATTCTTCCCCAGGACCTTGTTCTCGGAGTAGAACCCGTCAACGGAGAAGGTGACGCCGAGCTCGAACTTCGCCTTCCTGGCGACCGCCGCCTTCATCAGGGCGAGGATCGACTGGTGATGCGCCGCGGCAGGGAATGACTGCCATGCGTACGACCTGCTCGTCCCATCCGCTCTAATGGCTCCCGTGCTTATGACCAGGTCTCCTTTACCGAGTCCGTCGGCTATGCCGCCGCTCGTCCCGATCCTGATGAAAGTCTTCGCGCCGAGGTTCGCGAGCTCTTCAATCAAGATCGCAGTGGATGGACCGCCGATTCCGGTGGATGCCACCGTGACCCGCTCCCCGCCCAGCTTTCCCTCGTATATGAGGTACTCCCGGACCCGCTTCTTCTCGCGAGCTTCCTTCAGCATCCCGGCGATCTTCGGCACCCTCTCCGGCTCCCCGCAGAGAAGGACGTACTTCCCGACATCCCCCTTGTCAAGGCCTGTAATCATCTGCTTCGGCATTGCAATCATCCTCGCCACCCAATCGGACAGGTAAGGTAAAAACATATCCTGAGATATCTGGCATCCTTTCAAACAAACTATTAATAGCGTACTTACAATGACATCTTGGCTACCAGTTTCGCGCTGGGAGACGCTGTGGGACGATGGAAGAACCTGATCTCAGGAAGATCAAAGTCTGCCTCATAGGGGACGTAAGCGTCGGGAAGACGAGCCTTGTTAGGAGATACGTGCTCGACCAGTTCGACGACAAGTACATCGCCACGATCGGGACGAAGGTCACGAAGAGGAACGTGAAGGTCCGGAACCCGTCGACCAAGGAGGAGGAGACGGCCGTCTTGCTGATCTGGGACATCATGGGACAGCCGAGCTTCAGGGAGATCCTCAGGGAGGCGTACTTCTACGGCGCCCAGGGGGCGCTGTGCGTCTGCGACACGACGAGCAGGGACTCGTTCAACGAGCTTCGCTATTGGATAAAGGCCATGACCGCGACAGCCGGGCTAGTGCCGACGGTGATACTCGGGAACAAGAGCGATCTGAAGGAGAAGAGGGAAGTCACCGAAGAGGAGCTGAAGGATTTCGCGGAGAAGTTCAATTCCACGGCGATGCTGACGAGCGCGAAGACCGGGGAGAACGTCGAGAAGGCGTTCTCGATCGTTCTCGAAAAGATGATCGCGAGCCTCAAGAGCGGATGAAGGGTCGCGACTCCTCACTATATTACTGTAATAGCGCGATGACTGAGTCCGTTGATTTCACGACATTGAGGCTCAATGTCGCACTTCCGAGGATTTGAGATGAAGAACTCGATCGAAGCACTGATGCGGCCGGATGCGATCGCGGTAATAGGCGCGTCGGCCAAGCCAAGCAAGATAGGAAACGCGCTCGTTCGGAACCTCGTCAGATCGAAGGCGAAGATATTCCCGGTCAACCCACACGAAGAGAGCATCGAGGGCCTGAGGTGCTACCGGGCTGTTCTGGAAATTCCCGGGGATGTCGACCTGGCCGTGATCTCGCTCCCAGCCGACAAGGTCCTCGCGGAAGTGAAGAACTCCGCCGACAAAGGTGTGCCGTGCATCATCATCGTCTCAGCTGGCTTCTCCGAGATGAACGCGGAAGGGAGAGACCTCGAGCATGAGATGGCGGCTTACGCCAGTAGCAAGGGGAGCAGGATACTGGGACCCAATACCCTCGGGGTCTTCTCGCCGATAACTGGAATCGATACACTCCTGATTCCGTCAGAGCGGAGCCCCCGCCCATCCCGGGGCGGCCTCGGCGTGATTTCCCAGAGCGGCTCCGTTCAGGTCTCGCTCCTCGAGAAATCGGCGGCCAGGGGCATCGGGATATCTTATTCGATTGGCCTAGGCAACAGGTGCGACATCAATGAGATGGACATGCTGAGCTTCCTCGCGAACGATGAGGACACGAGATGCATCGCGCTCTATCTCGAATCGTTCCATGACGGCAGGGCCCTGATGGAGATCGCCGGGAACATCTGTCGCAGCAAGCCGGTGGTCGCGATCAAAGCTGGCCGCACATCTGCAGGAACGAAGGCCGCCTCCAGCCACACCGGAGCGATCGCCAGGGGAACGGACGCGGTCGTGGACGGAGCCTTCGAGCAAGCCGGGATGATCCGCGCTTTCGACGACGAAGAGCTGCTCGACTTCGCCAACGCCATGATGCTGATGCCGCCCGCCAACGGGGGGAGGGTGGCGTATGTCGGGAGCGCCGGCGGCGTAGGGGTGATGGCCTCCGACTACATCGAGAGCAGGGACCGAGGGGTCGGCCTTGAGATGGCCAAGCTTTCGGTGGAAACGCAGGAGGAGCTGAAAGGAGTCCTCCAGAGCTTCGCCCCGGTCGGGAATCCGGTCGACCTCACGGCGAGCTCGTCGCCGATGAGCTACGAGAACGCAATGAGGATAGTCGCGTCAGATCCGGGCGTTGATATCATCATCCTCTCGCTTGACATGCAGCCTCCGATGATGAGCGAGAAGGTGTTCGATGTGGCCCCCTCCTGGAGAGTATTCGGGAAACCTGTGATCGGGACATCGACCGGAGGGCTTCTCGCTGAAAGGACGATCGCAAAGCTGCAGGAGATCGGAATACCGGCATATCCGTCCCTGTCCCGTTGCGCAAAGGCCGCGAAGGTCCTGGTCGAGAGAGGCAGATACGCCGGAAAATGTCGTTAGGCTAGTTAGCTAGATTGTTCGAACCCCATCAAGAAAAATATTGACTGGTAGGCCCCGGACCGTGCCTGGAGCCTAGCCGTTTTGGTTTAATTCAGCAGCTTCTTGATCTTGCTTTGGCTGACCACATTCTGTTTGATGGCCCGGCAGTTGTGCCTCTCATGGCAGTCGAGCCTTTCGGAGCAGCTGTACTTCGTCTTCCTTACGACCATTAGCTTTGGTATCATTTCATTTACCTCCTTTTTAGTGCGATGTGAGAACTCGAAGAATTCTCGGCGGACCCCTCGTTTCCGCGGAGCCGATTTCTTCGGTGCATCAAACGCTCTAATCCATCCCGCCGGAGGGCGGTTCTATTCGTTGGATCAGGGCGGTTGTCATCATCGAGACTAATGTGTAGCATATGATATATAAATGATTTTCCCTCTTACAGAATGAAAGCTATAATCTATGATACTGGTGATGGAAATATAATTTATTGAAATTGTTGGAAATAAATGATTATTAACAGGGTTATCTGAACCTCGTCCTTACAAGGCAAATCCCCCTCTTCGAATGGTCGATTTGTACGCATTCCCTTACTTGTCGAAAGTATCTTTCTACCTGGAATGAATCGGCGATCCAAATCCGATAGTCTGATGCCTATTTTCCATTGTTAAAATATTATATACGAACTTGTCCGTGTCATGTAACAGTCTTCCTTGGAGAGGGAAAAAATGGACAAGAAAAGGATCGCAGTGATTGGCGTCGGGAACATGGGCGGGGCATTGCTGAAGGGCATGATGAGAAGGTCCTGGGCCAAGCCTGAGAACTTCATTGTCTCCGATTCGGACAGCGCCAAGCTCGAGGTCTTCTCCAAGGAGCTGAAGGTCAGGACGACCGAGGACAACCGGAAGGCGGCCAAAGATGCCGACATCATCCTGCTGGCCGTCAAACCGCAGATCCTCGATCAGGTGCTGGAGGAGATCGGAGGAGGCCTCTCACCCAAGCAGATCCTTGTTTCTGTCGCCGCGGGGGTGAAGACCGAACACATCTCCTCCTGCGTCAAGAAGGAGGTTTCGGTCATCAGGGCGATGCCGAACATATGCGCTCTCATCGGCGAATCCGCCACCGCGATATCCGGAGGCAAGCACGCCAGCAAGGAGGATATGAAGCTCGCTCGGGAGATCCTCGAATCCGTCGGGACCGTCGTGGAGGTGCAGGAGTATCTTATGGATGCTGTCACCGGCCTCAGCGGCACTGGACCGATGTACGTGTTCCTGATAGTCGAGGGGTTGTCAGATGCGGGAGTGAAGGTCGGTCTCGGTAGGGACATCGCAAACGCCCTTTCGGTGCAGACCCTGCTCGGCGCCGCGAAGATGATCAAGGAGACGAACATGCACCCTGCGAAGCTGAAGGACCTCGTCACATCCCCTGGCGGGACTGCGATCAGCGCCCTGCACTCGCTGGAGAAGAGCGGCCTCAAAGCGATGCTTATAGATGCCGTCGAGACGGCCACGAAGAGATCGCAGGAGCTGGGGAAGCACCCGCACAGCGTTGACGAGAAGAATTCCTAGACTACGATGAAGACCTTGTCGTGCTGCCTCACGCGCTCCTTCACTTTTATCCCGACGGATTGGCCGGCCTTCGCGCTCAGCACTGGCACGCGGTCGATCTGCATCGATTCGATCTTCTGCTCGAAGTTCGTCGTCGCGCCCTTGAATCGCAACGTGTCGCCGACCTTGATCTCCCCGTCGGTCAGCTGGATCGCGGCGACCTCGGGCTTCGCGAAATACTGGATGACTATTCCAACGCTCCTTTCCTCTGTCGTCGATATCACCGCGCATAGTATCGACCTGTGCAGGTAATTACCTTTCCGTAGACTCAAGGAAAATTGAAAAGGAAATCAGGGGGAAGGGGTTTGGAAGGCGCGTCCGGGGCGCCTATCTGCTCATGGCTCACGCCATCTTTCCATCTAGGAACTGCGCGTACCCGGCCAGGTCCAGCAGCCCGTGCCCGGATAGGTTGAAGGCGATTATCTTCTTCTCGTTCTTCTTCTTCGCCTCCAATGCCAGGTCGACGGCCACCTTTATCGCGTGCGTCGACTCCGGGGCGGGGATGATCCCCTCGGTCCTCGCGAACATGATGCCTGCTTCGAAGCAATCCTTCTGTTCGACGGCGACTGCTTTGACCGTCCCGTCGTTGACCAGTGCGCTCAGCGATGGCGCACAGCCGTGGTACCTGAGGCCTCCGGCGTGGATCGATGGCGGGATGAACGATGCACCGAGCGTGCACATCTTGATCAGCGGCGTCATCTGCGCCGTGTCCCCGAAGTCGTATTCGTACTTCCCCTTCGTCATCGAGGGGACGACCTCCGGTTCGACCGCGATGAACTCCGTGCCGTTCCTGCCGTTGAGCTTCTCGCCGATCATCGGGAACGTGAAGCCCGCGAAGTTGCTCCCTCCGCCGACGCAGCCGATCATGTAGTCCGGCGTCTCGTCGATCTTCTTGAACTGGGCCATCGTCTCCTCGCCGATG
>Ga0315293_10003021_pt1 | contig 16185 bp, 13 predicted proteins | sample YL17G13_20_MG_FD_203071 | JGI IMG/M metagenome (GOLD analysis project Ga0315293, IMG submission 203071) | Sediment microbial communities from Yellowstone Lake, YNP, Wyoming, USA - YL17G13_20 | ecosystem: Environmental > Aquatic > Freshwater > Lake > Sediment | place: USA: Wyoming | collected...
CTGAGGAAAAACCCGTTCAATTACAAACAATCCAAGAACAAATGACAGAGGCACCCCGTAAGAAACTCATCTGCCCCACTTGCAAAATCATCTACGAACGCGGGAATTCTTGCGTAAGATGTGGTTCAGCCTTGGTGACACAAATTCCAGCCCAAGAAGAGAAAAAACCTGAACTGCCAGAAGAGACCGAGGTGAAAAAGGAAGAGCTTGAAGTCTCCCCCGCACCAGAGGAGGAAGTTAAAGAAGAACATCCCCAGACCCAAATCCCCGAACAAGAACCCACTAAAAAAAGAGGCGAAGATTTTGAAAGGAGGATTAGCCTTCCAAAGAAACGCAAAAGAGATTATCGCCGGTTATTCCGAGAAGCGGGTGGTATCACAATTATGGTTGTCGCAGGAGGATATTTCCTTTGGTCAGTCTATTCCCATTTGATGACGAGACCATTAGAGCCCAAGATAGCGGCTTCGAAAGAGGTGACCAGCCAAGTGATCCCCAATTCCCCTCCTCCTACTCATCCCGCAACCTCTGTCACGGAGTCAGAAGAATCTAAATATAAAAAGACAGAGGAGAGTTCATCCATTTCTAAGGAAGTGACCTCTGCGGTCCCTGCCTCCCCTTCTCTTCCTGACACTTCCAAAATGTTTTCACCAGAGATGCGGGAGATCGAAAATATCAAGGCCCTCCTTGAAAACATCCGACAGGCAAATTTACAAAAGAACATTGACCTCTTCATATCCTGCTACGCTACTGATTTTAAAGACCGAGAAGGGAAAAAGAAGGCGACACTCACCTACTGGAAAAAATTTGATTACCTTGACCTGTCCTATGATTTGAAGAACCCTTCAATATCAGCCGATACGGCCAAGGCAAGGATTGAATGGTTGATCAAAATTTCTCCAAAGACCGGAGGTCAGCCTCAAGAGAGCAAAACCATTCTGGACGTCACATTAAAAAAAGAAGAAGGGGCGTGGAAGATAAAAGAAGTGAAACAAGGAAGTTGAGTTTCTAGAAAAGATCTTTTAACTTCAGAACCACTTCATCGCCCCTTTCGATCCTCCACAAACCCTTCAGACCGAATCTTTCCTGAATCATCAAATTCTACATAGTACACAAAAGGCGTTCGAATACCTGGGAGGAGGAATCTTACATCCATGAATTCCACCCGATGTCTTCCATTCTTTGAATTGACGGACTTCACCACTGGAAATTTAGCAAACCAGTAATAAAACTTCACACCTTCGGTGGTCAGGGCTTTTTCGACCCAGGGGGAACTCTGAAGCTTTTGAAAAGATTCATAATAGACTCGCTCAGGGGGCTGATAAAGATTCTTCAGTCTTTCCAAGAGTGAGGAGAAATCAGATGAAGATTTAGTTTGTCTTTTAATAGGTAGGGGAAGCTCTTTCAGAGCAAGATCCACAAATCCCTGATAGACCTTATCTTTGGTTTCGACATAATTGGCCCACCGAAAGGGAGAGATGGGTTGTGGAAGTGAACCGACCTGCATGATTTCTTCATTTAAATTTTTTGCATAGGCTTTGGTCAGTTCGATAGCTTGATGATGCTGGATCCAACAGAAAAGGATATAAAGCGCGAGACCGATCAGGGAACCACGGCAGACCCATCGAACTTTATCCTTCCAAAAAATACTGACCACCAATGGAAAAAAAACGATTCCTGAAAAGACCAAATCGATGATGAAAACGAGATCCCAGGAAAACCGATGCTCAGAGAAGGGCGACAAGATCATCGTGCCATAAGAGGTCAGCAGATCGAGGATGACATGACTGACCAAGACCGGAAGGCAGATTTTATAATAATTCCAGAAGGTGTGTCGCTTCGATATTTTTACAAAGAGCCAACTGAAAAAAAGGGCGTAGAAGGGAACCAATATTAGTGAATGAGTAAAGTCACGATGATATTCGAGATAAAATTGCCGGTTGAAGAGACCAAGAATAAAATCAGAGTCAGGGAAAAATCCCATGGCAAGACCTGCGATGGTCCCCCAATTTCCAATTTTTTCATCATCGATAGCCTTGGCAATGACCCCGCCGGTAAGCACATGAGTAATAGTGTCCATAGATATAAAAATGTTAACCTGTAAGAGGTCTTTATGGCAAATTGGAAATAACCATTAGATGATGGTCTCGTAAAAAGTCAGCATCACCCTTCGACAGGCTCAGGGTGAATCCCGCGAAGCGCGGGATAACCTATTGATATTCCGTTCGTGCTGAGCTTGTCGAAGCATGAACGACATACGGAATATGACTTTTTACGAGTTCATCATTAGATGGGTTAGAATTTAATGGGATTAGATATTGGGTACCGGGGGTTAGCTAATCCCAAACCCCTAAAGCCTAATCCCAAGATTTTCAGTGGGAGGTCCAAATGGATCATGTTTTAAAATGGGCTCGAACGACTTTTACCCGTAGAGGCTTTCTCGTCCTAATGGGTTTAGGTCTAACCCATTTTGTTCTTAAAACAGTTGGATGGGCAAAAGTGACATACCTTCAGGTCAAAGAATTCCTCATCCGTTCCGTTGAAGGAACCCAGCGTGTCGATCTCAAGACATGGCGCCTCAAGATCGAGGGATTGGTTGAAAAGCCCTTCTCTCTCAGTTTTGCTGAAATCGAGGCCCTTCCCAAAAAGACTCAAGTGAGAAATTTCATCTGTGTGGAAGGCTGGGGACTGGACAACCCAAAATGGGAAGGAGTTCATCTCAAGGAGATTTTCTCAAAGGTGAAGATCAGCCCAAGAGCTAAATATGTCACTTTTCATGCAACAGGAGGGAAGTATAAAGACAGCCTACCCCTTCAAGAGGCTCTTGAATCCAATACGATGCTTGCCTATAAACTTAACGACAAAAACTTACCAGCAGAAAACGGTTTCCCCCTTCGACTGGTCATCCCGCGGATGTATGGCTACAAAGGTGTCAAATGGGTAGAGCGAATCGTCTTTACAGAAAAAGAAGAGACGGGATATTGGGAAAAATTTGGCTATCCATCAGATGGCTCCATCCCGGGTGTAAAGGTTTCGTGACAGAGTTATATTTCTTGATTCGCAGATCTATCATTAACCCCAATTTTCATCCCTATGTCACTTCATTTTCGAAATACAAGAATCTTCAACCAAAAAATTAAAAAATGTGTTGACTTTCAAAAACTACCTTGGTATTTAAACAATCAAAAAGGGAGGGCTGGAGACAAAGATTCTGAAAGTGGTCTTTCTAATTAGATTTAACCTTCGACATTGGTATCCTCTCTTGATAATTTCTACCCCCCTTTCCTTTACTTTGAATAAATTTCTGATGTCCCCGTCTAAAATAGACAAAATAACAATTTAGAAAATTCAACATATTTAAGGGTTAATAGAAGTTTTTTTGATCATGAACTTTCAATGAAATAAGGGGGGTAAGTTTATGAAAAAATTAAGTATCTTTTGTTTTGCATTTATCCTCTTCGCCATCTTTTTAACAACCAACCTTGCCACAGCACAGCTGATTCCTCCCAAGGCTCGTGGGACTCCATCAGGAGGTCCAACGATTGATGAAGCTCAGAAAGAAGATGCTATGGGTCCTAAGGCCAGAGTTGCAGTGACAAAATTCCTTGATAAAAGCGCAAAAGGCCGTAGCACTGGAAAGATAGGGGATGGAATGGCTGAAATGCTGGCCAATGCCCTCTTTTCCACCAACCGGTTCATCGTTCTGGAACGTCAGTCCCTGGATGAAGTAATTAAAGAACAGGACCTCGGGGCATCTGGAAGGGTTAAACAGGAAACAGCAGCGCGTATCGGGGACATAGAAGGGGCCGACTTACTGATCGAAGGAACCATTACGGAATTCGAACCTGGATCCTCTGGCGCAGCGGGTGGCACCGGCGGAAGGATCCCTCTCCCAGGTGGAAGAAGAGGAGTCGGCGGAATTGCAGGCGGAATAAAAACATCCCATGTGGCAATGATTGTTAAAGTAATTGATGCGAAAACGAGTCGAAGGTTGGCATCTGAGCAGGTCGAAGGGAAGGCCACCGACATTGGAGGTATAACCGGTATCGGTGGCCCCGGATTGGCTGGGGTTTTCGGCGCCTATTCAAAAACTCCTATGGAAAAGGCTATCCGGGTTGCAATTGAAGAGGCAGTAAAGTTAATCGTAGCAAAAACCCCTCCTGAATATTTCCGGGAAACATCAGTTACGAAACGTAAAACCGTTCCTACAACGTCTCCATCTAAACAATCAGCCACTGGAACCTCAACTCCATCCTCATCTCAAGTAAAGACATCAGGTTCGGGTCCTCGAATCGTTTATGTGAGCTGGCCAACCGTAAGTCTTCGTGAGGGGCCTGGAATGAATTATAAAAGCCTTGTAGAAGTTAAAAAGGGGACCACCCTTTCAGTATTAGAGGAAAAGGGACAATGGCTTCGCGTAGGTCTCGAGGATGGCCGGGAGGGATGGATCGGGAAGGCGACAACTTCGGAAACTCCTTAAAGATTATTGGAGAGAAAGGGGGTCCTATGAAGTACCTAATCAAAATATCATTTTTTTGGATCCTAATTTTCATCGCAATAACTATCTTCATGAGTTGTGCAGCCATTGATAGAGCAACTCAACCCACTGCAAAGGGCACTCCATCCTCAGGGCCAACTGTGGAGCAAGCTCAAAAAGAAGATTATATGGGACCTAAAGCGAGAGTTGCCGTAACCAAATTCGTTGATAAAAGCGCAAAAGGCAAGGCTACTGGAGAGATTGGAGATGGAATGGCAGAGATGTTGGCCAATGCACTGTTTGCCACGAATCGGTACATCGTTCTCGAACGACAGTCCCTTGATGAGGTAATAAAAGAACAAGACCTCGGAGCTTCTGGTCGGGTCAAGAGAGAGACTGCACCCCGTATCGGTGAGATCGAAGGAGCGGACCTTCTGATCGAAGGAACAATTACCGAATTTGAGCCAGGAAGTGCGGGCGCAGGAGGTGGTGGAGCTGGAAGAAGATCAAGTGGGATAGGTGGCATTCTCGGAGAAATTCGCGTATCTCATGTTGCCTTAATTGTGAAGGTTATCGATGCAAAGACTGGCCGAAGGCTGGCATCGGAACAAATTGAAGGAAAGGCTACCGATATTGGAGGATTAACATTAGGGGGAGGGGGTGGATTGGCTGGTGCTTTCGCTGGCTATTCAAAAACACCAATGGAGAAGGCTATAAGGGTTGCAATTGAAGAATCAGTGAGGTTGATCGTTGCCAAAACACCCAATGAATACTATCGATATTCAACAAAACCTCAACCAGCTCCTTCTTCTCCTACCAAAGCCCCAGGAGCGAGTTTACCTCCTCCAACTACTCCATCTGCAACTCCTCAAATCACTCCAGAAACCTCATCTCGTGTTACTCAAGTGACTAAGTCCGTTGAAAATCTAAGGGAGGGTCCAGGAACGAATTATAAAATTATTGGGAACGTGAATAAAGGAACTTCTATGGCAATTCTTGAAGAAAAAGGTAACTGGTTGCGTGTCCGGCTTGAGGATGGAACAGAGGCATGGATATGGAAATTATCTACTTCAGAGGCACCTAAAAAATCCCCAGGTCCTTCTCCAACACCCACTCCACCAAAGGCACAGAGCCCGAGCGCGATGTGATGGTTAAAGTAAGAATTAATCTGGGAGGGAAAGATGCTAATCTGTACAAAATGCCAAATTGAACATGAGGAAGGGAAGAAGTTTTGTAAGAATTGTGGGAGTCCCCTTTCTACCAAAGCGGAATCTTCCCTCAAGTTTGAGGAGGTTCGACAGAGTGAAGCAGAAAAGTCACAAGGGGTAAAAATCTGTCCAAAGTGTCAAGCACATTTCGAAGGAGGGAAATATTGCAGAAAATGCGGTTCAATATTGGTGGTGCAATCATCGCCCGAGGAAAAAGAAGTGCCAAGGGTAGAACCTTTCACTCCTGATATCAAGAGTGAATCCCCTCAAGTCGGGGCAACAAAAGAACAACTTGAGGAACCAGGAGGAAAATTATTTTGCCCCAGCTGTAAAATAACTTATGAATCAGGGAAGTTCTGCAAAAAATGTGGCTCCATTTTGATGGAACCACCCCCGTTCCAGGCAAAACAAGAATCTTTAGGAGTTACACCGCCAGGGGTTAAGACGAAACCCCCTGAGGGCCCGCCATCAGAGATCAAGAGAGAACCTCCAGAGGCTGAATTAATAGAAAGAAAATCTGTTAAAAAATTATCAAAGGAATGGCTAACATTATCTGACGAGAAGAAGAAATTAGAAATCCTGATCAAGAAGTTGGAGGCGAAACGTACTGGGATCTCCAGCGATATGTTCAATACTACATATGGGCGGTACCAGGCTCAGCTTAAGTCCATATCTTCTAAATGTCAAAAGATCCAGACAGACCTTGAATCCGTAAAGGCAAAAACCTCTGGGGAGATCAATCTCACGGCTAATGCCCTGAAACCTTTTAAGAAAAGATTAGAGGAAGCTCAATCTCTTTATAAGGCAGCTGCATTAACGAAAACCGATTTTGCCACAGAGAGAACTGAACTAAAACAAGAAATAAAGTTGAGAGAAAATGCCCTAAGAAAACACGAACAAGTGATCTCCTCTTTGCCCAATAAAATGGGAGGGAAGGTAGGCGCGGCGGGAAAACTAACGAATCTTCTGCAACCCATTCCTTTGATAGCAAGCGGAATCATCATTCTAATAGTTGTAGCCGGGTACTTCCTGTGGCCCAAATATTCTTACTTGATAAAAAAACAACCTCAATCCGGTGGCTTAATTTCCAAAGAAGGGGGTGTTTCATCCCCTATTTCTCCTGCACAGACGCAACCCTCCACCACCTCCGAGAATCAAGCTCAAGCAGTTGAGAAGATAAAGTCCCTCTTTGAAAATATTAGGCAAGCAAATATCCAAAAGAATATTGACCTTTTCATGTCCTGCTACAGTCTCGATTTCAAGGATAGAGAAGAGAAGAAGAAGAGCACGCTCGAAAACTGGCAGAATTTTGATTATTTCGATCTCTTATACGATCTGAAGAGTCAAGCAATATCAGGTGACACGGCCAATGCAAAAGTGGAGTGGGTGATTAAATTCTCTCCTAAAAAGGGTGGCCAGGCTCAAGAAACCAAATCTTTTCTGGATGTCACATTAAAGAAGGAAGAAGGTGTTTGGAAGATAAAGGAAATTAAGCCAGCAAGTTAAAGTTTCATCCAAAATATGAGAGGAGGGCCAAAAGATGTTTTGTTCAAATTGCGGTGCACAAAATAGTGATGAGGCGAAGTTTTGTGTGAAATGCGGTGAGACCTTTGGTGAAACCCACAAAGAAGAGAAACTCATATCTATTGACACGAAGGCGATTAAAAACCAATTGTTTGACAAAAAAACAGGCTTTTTCGGAGCACTCTTCGATTTTTCATTCACAGATTTTGTCACCTCAAAAATAATCAAATTTTTATATGGGTTATCTATTTTCTTAATCGGTCTAACAACACTTATCCTTGTAGTTTTTAGCTTTGCCGGCGGCCCAATTGTTGGTGTATTCACCCTTTTAATAGGGGGGCCGTTAATGTTTATTTTGGGGATTATCTATACAAGAGTTCTTCTTGAAATTATCATGGTTATATTTAAAATTGCCGAGAATACAGCCATCACAGCCAAGAAGAACCAATAGGAGTACCAAAATGACTCGCTTAAGATTTATTATTTATGGACAAATTCTTTGGAGCGTAACTTGCATTTCATTAATCCTATCCCTTTTTGTCCCTTCCATGATTTACTCCCAGGTGGTTAGCCCTCGCATATCCCTTACCTCATCGCAAGATCCTTCTGGAATCATATTAAACATAAAAGGTATGAGTTTTAGTGGGGGGAGTATGGCAACCCTTTATGCCAAGAATCCAGATGGCTCACAAGTAGCAATCCAGAACACGGATATATCCAAAGATGGCACATTTAACATAAGCCATTTATTCCCAACAGGTTATCCGGCGGGAACCTACCAACTGTGGGCGACTGATAACGCAACCGGAAAGTTTAGCAATATCGTTGGGGTCAATGTTCCATCAACCCCAAAAGCGGAGATAAAAACACCACTACAAACTTATATGGCTAATCACGGCGATTTAATCAGGGCGAAAGGGGATGCAAAAATTTACCTGGTTCAGAACGGACAGCGGCGTTGTTTTGCAAATGAAAAGGTTTTCAAGCAGATGGGTTTTAAAAGGAACAGTGTGAAGGATCTTGACCCGCAGGATGTAATGAATATCCCTGAGGGACCGCCCATCTGGTCGAAGGAGATAGTCGGATCTTACCCAGATGGCACTCTCATCAGATTACAGGGAAAAACCCAAACATACCTTATCCAGGGAGGAAGGAAGTGCTATATTCCTGATCCTGAAACTTTTCAGTCGAGGGGATATAGCTGGAATCAGGTGATCGAGGTTGATCAAGGAACGTTTGATTCCATCTTGACGGGCATCCCCATCCCCTCCATAAAACCACCATTTCAATATATTCCACCAGGACAAATACCTGGTATTCAACCACCTCCTGTAGGGACACCCCCTCCATATCAACAACAGCCTCTTCTACCTCCACCTTCTTCACAACCTTCGCCTTATGGCAGTTCGACCACTCCACCAACTACCGGGCTAACTCCTCCTCAACCGCAATCGTCGGTTCCTTTCTTCCCTAACGGGACTTTGATCAAAGGATCAGGCCCAGATATTTACGTGATCGAAAATGGGGTTAGACGTTTGATCCCAAGTATGGAAACATTTAACGCCATGGGATTCAATTGGGGCAGCGTGATTAATGTAGACGACCAAAAATTAGGAAGTTTGCCAATGGGAATACCATTTCCTAAAAAAAGGTGAAGTAGAAATTGGCAAAATTGATAAAAAATGCTTATTGAAAAATTTTGGGGAGAAGAAATGCTAAGGAAATTTCTCTTCATTTCTATTTTACTGACAATAATATCTATCTTCTTATTTACCGATTCAAAGCTTTGGCGGATGTGAGAAAGGGAACCACTCTTGCAATCTTGGAAGAGCAGGGTCAATGGTTTCGAGTCGGCCTTGAAGATGGTCGGGAAGGATGGATAGGGAAGGCGACAATATCAGAAACCCCATAAGTGGGATTAGGCGTTTAATCCCAGATATGGAAACCTTTAGCGCAATAGGATTCAATTGGAATAGCATAATCAATGTCGATGACCAAAAATTGGGAAGCCTCCCATTAGGTGTTCCGGTTCCTAAAAAGAAAAGAATTAATCCTAAATAAAAAGAACTGATTAACTTGGATTTATTATATTTTATTTGTTCATTAAACTCTTATTAAAGATGGGGGAATACCATGAGGCCCAACGCATATGTAACTCAAATTAAGAAATTGTTATTGGATTGCTTAATCCGGGGTTTTATTTTTGCCAGTATTATTGGAACCGCCATTTGTTCAGTACAACCACTTTTGATGCCTCTAATGACTTACTCGGAAAGGTCTATTGGTGCAGATGGAATCGGATCAAATACTCTTATGGGTTCAACAGCCTACGCTCAGCCACCCAACACAGTTGAGCAAACTCGTAGAGGAGGTTTCTACTGGCCTCTAGGTAAAAAGCAATATAAGTCGAGTCGTTGTGGCACATGGCTTGGGCGAGATGCTGACCACGGCGGCTGTTACTTTAAAGGTAAATATCATCTTGGTTTTGATATGATGGCTACAGTTGTTAGCCCAGTTTACGCTATTAGTGATGGAGAAGTAATTGGAATGAGTACAGATGGAGAAGGAAATGTAGCCATATTTATCAAACATAAACTTACAGATGGTAGTGAGTTTGTCGCCGTATATGGACACATTATAACCAACGTCAATTCAGGTGACCCCAAAGAGGTTAAAGGAGGTAAGCAATTCGCTACGATTGGTTCTTATAAAGGCAGAGACCATCTTCATTTCGGGATTATTCCTCAAGTAAGGATTCCATCAAAACGTTATGCGAAGGACCAGAACGGAAAATATTTAACAGATAAGAGTGGGGAGAGGTTTGCGATAGGATGGGGAATGGCAAGCAATGTCTTTTGGCCTGATAATGGTCCTCCAGATACTAACGGCTTTATAGAACCAATAGGTTGGATCACAACAAAAACTCCATTCTCAGCTTCTGGCCTGACCTCCGCCCAACCTTCTGCTCAGCTTCCCTCTTCGGTGATCAATGCCTATAACAGTTCAGGAGGGTCCTCGGTCTTTGGAGCCGCCCTGCCCTCCAACTACACCACACCAAGCAGGGTCGCCTCGACAGGCACTTCCTATAAGGCTCTGGAGCTTTCGCGCGGTGGGATCTATGAATCTTCGAAAGGGGTCTTTGTCGTCCGTGGAGCCGTATATGAGAAGTATCGCACCATTGGTGGGCCAAGACATTTCCTGGGACTTCCCATAAGTAATGAAGGGGATGCAGCCAAATCTCCTCAGGGAACTACGGGTCGCTTCAGTCGTTTTGAAAGGGGAACCATCAATTGGCTTAGTGGGAAGAATAAGACCTATCTTGTTCAAGGAGCGATCTTTGACAAATGGGCTTCGATGGGATATTCGGGAAGTCCATTAGGGTTCCCTGTAAGTAATGAGTATCCTTACCAGGGGGGAACCAAGAGCGACTTCGAAGGAGGATGGATCACCTGGACTTCTAAGATCGGCGCCCAAGTGAATTTAAAGACCGACCAGGTACGAACTTCACCCTATGGGACTTTACCGCGTTCTTCATATATCGATGGCACTCTTATACGTCTTAAAGGGAGTCCTGAAGTCTATGTAATTAAAGATGGGGAAAAATGCCATATCCCTGATCCTGAAACCTTCAACAAGTATGGCTACCGATGGGATAAAGTAATTGATGTTGACCAAACCGAATTTAATAACTATCCTACAGGTGCCCCTGTACAATCTGTAAAGCAACAAACAGCCCAGAAATCAAGCACAACCACTACCAGTTCTTCTATTATGGAAGGAAGCCTCATTCGCCTTCAGGGGCGGCCTGAAGTCTATGTGATCCTGGGGGGAAAGAAATGTTACATCCCCGATCCTGAGACATTCAACGCTAAAGGGTATCGTTGGGATCGAGTCAAAGACATCAATAGCGATGCGTTTAATAAAATTCCAACTGGGTCGCCTTTGCCCCCGGTCAAGACTCAAACTTCGATCACATCATCTGCTGTTCCTGCTGAGGGAACTCTAATTCGTTTGCAAGGGCGGCCTGAGGTTTACGTAATCCAAGGTGGGAGGAAGTGTTATATCCCCGATCCCGAGACTTTCAATGCTAAAGGCTATCGCTGGGATCAAGTTAAAGACCTTAATAGCGACGCGTTTAATAAGATTACAATGGGATCTCCGTTGGCTTCTCTTAAACTACCCACTCCTTCCCTTTCAGAGGGGAGCCTCATTCGCCAGCAAGGCCGGCCTGAAGTCTATGTGATCCAAAGCGGTCGGAAGTGTTATATCCCCGATGTTGAAACCTTTAACGCCAGAGGCTACATGTGGGATAGAGTTAGAGACATTGACCAAACTTCCTTCAATAACATCCCGACTGGTCCTGCATTAGCTTCTATTAAACCAACTTCCCCTTCATTTGCAGAAGGCAGCCTTGTCCGTCTTTCAGGTCGGCCTGAAGTCTATGTGATTCAGGGGGGCAGGAAGTGTTACATCCCCGATCCTGAGACTTTTAACACAAGAGGTTACAGGTGGGATCAAGTAAGAGATGTTGATGCAACCACTTTCAATAACATTCCTACAGGCACTCCTCTTGCCTCCGTCAAACCCACGGCTCCCCCAGTTTCCGAGGGCAGCCTCATTCGCCTCCGCGGAACACCCGACGTGTATGTGATTCAGAGTGGGAGAAAGTGCCGTATACCTGATCCCGAAACTTTCAACAAGCGTGGCTACAAGTGGGACCAAATCAAGGACGTCGAGCCAGCGGTCTTTAATAATATTCCAACCGGTACACCGCTGGTTTCTTTGAGATAAAATCCAACGGTTAAAAATTCAACAACCGGGATTGCGGTTTGTCTAATAAACCCGGAATTGCTTGATCACATAACCATTTTAAGATTCATCGGTAAATGGGAGGAGAAGATTATGTTTTGCCCAAAATGTGGTCAAAAAAATGATGAAGATAGCAAGTTCTGCCAGGATTGTGGGACAGCCCTTGCAGCAGTTCAAAAAGAGGCCATTAAAACTTCAAACAGGAAGATTGTTTTTATTTCTATTATCACTTTAATCTCCATTATTTTTTTAACCATAGTGATATCAGTTATTATTAGATTCCTTTTTCATGCCCCGGGAAGAGATCTCAGTTATTTTGAAACCTTACTTTATGAACGGCAAACCATTAAAGCAAAACTCACCGAAGTCACAAATGCTATGTCAAATGTTGCATCTGCTGTGGCAGCATACCGGCAAGAGGACGATACTTGGCCTAATTGTGCAACGATAACGGAAATCCGAACCAGTTTAGGGGTATCAGTTGGACGTGTAAATTATATTTCATCTATGAGTGTCACTGATGGAGTAATAACCACTATTGTTTCGGGGATTGCTGGCTCTGTAGATGGTCGAGGGCTTGTTCTCCATCCAGAATTAAAAAAAGATGGGTCTATTGTTTGGTATTGGAATGGAGCCAATGGTATGCCAAAGGCATTTATCCCTAAAAGATAAGCTATTTTTTGAAATATTTTTCATGGATTAACAAATGAAGAAATCCTTTTCATTATTACTTATGCTCTTAGGATTCATCTTAACCTCCTGTATAGAAGCCGAGGTGAATGTAGATCTTAATAGAGATGGGTCCGGGGAGATGCGAATGAAAGTCCTCCCATTAGATAGATCTTTAAACTCTATGATTGACTTATTGGAATCAGATTTAAGAAAAAATCAGAATTTTAAGGATTCCGAGATGACCAGGAATTCTGAATCAGATGGAAGAGTTTCCCTTAATGTTCGAAAGAGGTTTAATCAAGTAGATGAAGTGGATAAGAATTTTAAGTTTATTTCTAAGGAAGACTCTTGCGAATTTCAAATGGTTATTCCTCGTGAGGATTTGGAAATTGTAAAAAAAGTGACGGTAAATATGCCTGGCCAAATCATTGAATCAAATATTAAAGGTTTTAGTGGTAATTCTTTGATATGGAACAGAACAGCATCGTCCGGTAACAAACTCTTTGTGATATCGAAACCTCCAGAACCGATGAATAGCCTTGTTATTGTCTTGATAATCCTTAGTATTATTGGAGGGGTTGCCCTTATTATTTTCAAAATGACCCGAAAGCAAAAAGTAACCGTTTCTGAATTCAAATTTTGTCCAGAATGCGGGTCAAAAGCTGAGATAGATGATCTTTTCTGCCAAAACTGTGGTCAGAAAATAAATTAAGGGGGTGAATAATTATGTTTTGTCCTAAATGCGGTCAACATATTGAAGAAGATAGCATGTTTTGCCAGAATTGTGGCAGTATCTTAAGTCAACAGAATAAAGCGATTCCCAAAAGGGCAGCTAAAAAACCCGAAGGTGTTATGGGTATCATATTCTACTCAAGCTTTTCTACACTGATTGTACTAATTATGACAATTGGTTTTTTGTCTGATAAGCCCATTGATTTTCCTGCCCTATTTTTGATAATTTTCGTTCCTTTGTGGACGCTATTTAGACTGATTCCTTTAGGCGACCACGTTCGAGAATTTAATCTGATTTTTCTTCCTATATTTGGAATATTATACATAGGCATAGTTTATGGTCTATGGAATCTCAGCCAATGGGGTAGAAAATTGGCTATAGCAGTATATGGCATTTCAACTTTGATGGTTATCGCCTTTTTTTTGTGGGCATTTAGCCTTGGTCCTGGCGGTTTTTTCGAGTTTCTTTCTTCGTTTTTTTTAGTTGGTTTTCCACCAATAGCTACATGTGCAGTAGTAATATTTTATTTCTCAAGACAAGAGGTAAAGAGGCTCTTTCGTTGATTATCGATTAGACGGGTTCTTCAGACCTTATTGCTGAAATAATTGAAAAAACAGAATGACTTGGAGCCACACATTGGTAACGAAATGATAGCCATTTGCATTGGAGTGGTTGCCGCTATTTTAGAGAAGGGTCGGAAACAAAATATTTTCCCAAGAAATTAGCTTCTGCCTAGAATTAGGATAATTTCTGACAAAACTGTGGCCACAATTTGAAATAGATTAAATCATTCACGTTGCTTAAAAACAATTAGAAAAAGGAGAAAGTCATGTATCGGTGCCCTAAATGTAACAAATCTTTTGATGAAAATTATACCTTTTGCGAAGAATGCGGAGTCAGGCTCATTAACGAAAAAGTTCAGACCTCTGCCCGATCAAAACCCATAATATTTGATCGCATTGAGAGATCTCTATTTTTCCGGATTACAAGATCGTACACCTGGGTGATTTTAGTTCTTGCCATTTTAGGATTTATCGGAGCAATCATCTACCTCATCCCTGATATTTCCTTATTAATAAAGAAGGATACAAATGTTTCCGCTGAAGAGATAAAAATGACTATTACCGCCAAAAAGACAGGTAAAAGCCCTTCAGAAGAGGAGATTTCTTCGAAACGTATAAATCCAGAACTTTTGGCAAAACTTGATAAAGAGATTTATGAATTGATAGCTCTTTTACCTAAGAAAGTCCAAGATGAAGCAGGGTTAGAAAAACTTCGAGGGTTCATCAAAAATACGCTGGGCCGCTATCAGTCTATGAAAGAAAAGACAAAAGTTTTAAGAGAAATTAAAAATATATTAATGAAGTTTGACGAATCTGAAAGGGTTGAGGCTCTAAATACATTCTTCAATATCAAAGCTGGAAAGGAAAATGCAATAGCAACAAGACAAGCAGAGATAAGGTTAAAGCTTGCAACTATAGGGGGCACATTCTTTGCTTTAATAATGACAATAGCAGCTTTTAGCTTAATACTCGTCCTTTTAGCCATTGAGCGCAACACGAGAAAAGAGTAACCCGATATGTAATGGATTATTTATTCTCTGATATGATGGAAAGGGGGTAAAAAATGAGGAATGATTTTTGGAAGTTTTGGACCCTTATAATGCTATTCTTGATAATTCTGATTATGGGTAATACTAAGAGCCTTTCGGCTCAGGCTAAATTTTCTGAACTTAATCGAGAAAATGCAGCAGCTTTAATCCGTAAGGCCGGATTAGACCCCGTTATTTTTGAAGTGCCTATTGGTCCTAACCTTAACATTGATGCTTATATTGAAGTAAGAGGGAAACTCGCTGACAATATTTACGGGTGTCTTCGAAAATTAGGCTATTTAAATTTCGTTCCCAAGAAAGTGTTAGGTGGGAGTGCGACTTGGTACGATGTGTCTGTAACTGACAAGGGTAAAACGATTGGTAAACCCGTAGGAAGACCTCAAGGAAACTATAAATTTGTTTATATTTTTAAAGTTTGTGATCGGGTACTTAACGCAGTCACAGGTATAAAGAAGACCGGTGACGCATCCGCAATTGTGGAATTTCAGTGGCAGCAAGGTAATTGCAATGAGGTATTCTCATGTATTTTCCAACCCGAAACCATTGTTCACCCGGCACAAGCTATTTTTGGCAGGTATGACGATGGATGGAGAGTTGAAAATATACAATTGAATCCAGTCAGAAGACAAAGAAGTAGATCGCGTTAGTTATCTCCAATCTTATTCTATTGTTTGTTATCTTAAGATCTGTTCGAAAGAACATCACAGGGGCGCAATTTAGCTATGAACGGTGGATGTCGGAGTCAATCGGAACAAGTGGCATATATACAATGAAAAGAGACGAACAGAAAGCATTGGTCAGTGGCAACGATCAGAGATAATGCGACAGGATGCACTATTATCTAAAAATACCGAATCGGCACAAAGAGGGCATATTTTTATTCAATCCCCTAAATAAATAGGATTGGAAAGTCAGAGATATTTTTTGAACCAATCCACACTGAGTTCTATGGCGCGTTGGCGATGCGCTGGATCGGTCAAACGATGGTCTGCACCCCCGATCACATGAATCTCTTTAGGTGGATGTAAACTGTAGAAGATTCCCAAGGCTTGATCCAGAGCAACGAGTTCATCCTTTTCCCCGTGGATGACCAGACCATTTGAGACTTTTGGTAAGAGAGGTAACAACCGGTGTTTCGGTAGATCCTCAAAAA
>Ga0315293_10003022_pt1 | contig 16183 bp, 13 predicted proteins | sample YL17G13_20_MG_FD_203071 | JGI IMG/M metagenome (GOLD analysis project Ga0315293, IMG submission 203071) | Sediment microbial communities from Yellowstone Lake, YNP, Wyoming, USA - YL17G13_20 | ecosystem: Environmental > Aquatic > Freshwater > Lake > Sediment | place: USA: Wyoming | collected...
AACTCAAGATTTTGTGTCAACCCCGCCGCAGTGAAATTGCTGGAGCCGGCAATGACGCCCTCGTCGTCTGCAAAGATATACGCTTTACCGTGAAGGAACCGCTTCTCGTAGCGCCGGACCTCGACCTTGCCGGAATCGAGAAAGTCCAAAAGTTTCCTCAGCGATGCATCAGTCTCCTGCGCAAACTGCAAGTAGTCCCTATCATGCAGTAGCCCTCGGAGATTGGCCTCTATAGCTTCTCTGACCAGCTTATCCTCGAATTTATCACCTCTTGGCTCACCTGGCTTTCGAATCGGACGGGCTGGTGGCGGTGTCGGTTCAGCCCCGAGCAGCAGTCGCACGCGAGGTATAGCATCAAGCTTACCAGCGATAAGAGCAAAACCTTCAGGGTTGAAATAGCCGGTTGCAATTGACAACTCAACGGGCTGCTTATAAACCTCCTGCAGCCACTTCAGATGTCCACGCAACGCGGCAACAAGCGTATTACCATTGCGATTGTCAATAAATTCTGGTTTCATGTGATTCCACTCAAAGAGTCATCACCAACCTGCCCAAATATGAAGCGCAGTTCCTCAGGGTTACCAGATTCAGACCAGTAGCGGTGCAGGTGTTTCTTGAATTCAGGGTACGTGGGAAACGTCTTCCCGTCAGCCTGAAGGTTGCCAACCACTGCCTGAATACTATCCACGATCTTGCGGGCCAGTCCCCAACCTCCGATTCTAGCCATTATATAGATCACGAATCCTACGCCACAGTGACTTAGCAAGTAGAAGATAGCAACTTCGAAGCCGGTTCTGGCCACGAATTTCTCCAGCCGAACTTCCCGGGCGACCGCTTGGTCATGGTAACCCTTAGCGTGGGCGTACATGGTCAACAGAACGGCTTGTTCAGCCTTAAGCCAGTCCAAGCGAAACATCAGTAGAATTGCGTTGATCGTTGCATCACGATGCCCGGACAAGTCGCAACTGACAAGGCCCTGGGCCACTCGTTCCTCCAAGTCCCTCCCCCGTAGTTCGCATGGGAGTAGTACACCTAACATCTTGAAGTCGCTTGCTCGTTCCTGCATTTCCTTCTCAGCCGCATGTCGATTCACATTAGCCTGATCATTCTCCAACTTCTGCTGAACTTCCTCCTTCAGCTTCCAGGTACGAACTGCATGCTTATACCGTTCGAAATCAACAAATACTCCGGTTCGCTCTTTAAACTCTTCATTCAATTTCTGATAACCTGGATGTTTGTACAGGTTTATAGTTTCCAGCAGGTCCATCAGCGCTCCGCTGACCTCGAACCATCGAAGTACAAGTTGCAACTCGTTCTGCCCCTCGGTGGTGTTTGGATCAAAGGGATGGAGCGTGTCAGAAAAAAGAATCCCCGTTTGGCCTGCAAGGAGACATTCTCTTTCTGCTTCAAGTAGCAAATCCAGATGCTCAGCCGCAGTCTGCACATCCTTGGCTAAATGGGCTGTGTGCCATCCCATCAGTAACGCCGCTGGTTCCACCCCTGCGAGGTCAAAAGCACTGCGGGCCATTGCCAAGTCGCCCTTGAGAAGGGCAATATGCCCCGCGTAGTAGCATGTCATCTCGTCCATTGATCCCCACTCCCCCTGCATCCACTTCTTTGCTTGACTGTGCGCAAAATCAAGCTCCTCCTCGTGAGGTTCGAGATACTCTTCCAAGCTCCACACCAAATAGAGTTGGCCTCCCAGATCGCGTTTCCCCTCTTCAGTTCTGTTGAGTTCATTAAGGACTTGGTAGGCCATGATTGGATCACCGAACCGCAGAAAAATCTGACCTCTAAGCCGTAGGTTCTCTATTAGCCGGAGGGGACAGCCTGGTTCTTCAAGCCAGGCGAACACAGATCGAGCAACCTCTGTGTCCTCCTTTGCGTGACGCAGCACAGTTTCAACGGTCAAGAGTCCCCCTTCAGGCAAGATCGTTCGCACGAGACGTTCCAGCAGCAAGGCCATTCCACCGTCTTCAGCCATCTGGAGGACTACCGAACCCAGAACTTGAGAATCCTCCACAGAGCGAGGAGGCCAAGCCAGGAAGGCTGCTCGACAAAGGCAATGCTCTGGGTCCCTATCAATGCGGTCTTCTTGCAGCTCTTTATTGGCACGAAGTAAATTCGCTTTGTTCATCCATGGCTGCGCAAAATTCGAGTTCAGCTGGATTGCTTTCTCAAGGGCAGTTAAAGCCTCCTCGAACAGCCCAAGGTCGTTTAGAGCGTTTCCCTTACTGTTCCAGGCAGCAGCGAACTTGGGATCAAGCCGGATTGCCTCCTTAAAGGCTGTTAAAGCCTCCTCAAACCGCGCAAGTTTACATAAGGCGACTCCCTTGCCGTTCCAGAATAAAAAAGCAAGTTCAGGACTCAGCTGGATTTGGATTGCCTCCTCAAAGGCTGTTAAAGCCTCCTCGAACCGTCCAAGGTCGTTTAGGATACTTCCCTTACCGTACCAGATGCCAGCCAAATTGCGATTTAGTCGGATTGCCTCCTCAAGGGCTGTTAAAGCCTCCTCTGACCGCCCAAGCATTCTTAGGGCGTTTCCCTTACAGTTCCAGGTCACAGCGTTGGGTTTCAGTTGGATTGCCTCATCACAGGCTACTAAAGCCTCCGCGAACCGCCCAACGCCGCATAAGATTGTCCCCTTATTGTGCCAGAGGCTAGGGTCATTGGGTTTCAGCCGGATTGCCTTGTCAAGGGCTGCTAAAGCATCTTTAGGCCGCCCAAGGTGGCATAAGATTGTTACCTTATCGATCCGGAGGTCAACGTCTTTGGGTTTCAGCCGGATTGCCTCCTCGCAGGTGGCCAACGCCTCCTCGACTCGACCAACTTTGAATAGGGTCTGTCCCTTACTGTTCCAGACACCAGCGTTATTAGGATCCAGCCGTATTGCCTTCTCATAAGTGGCCAATGCCTCCTCATATCGGCCAAGTTGAAATAATTCGTTCCCCTTGTTATTCCAGAACGCAGCCTCATTATGGTCGTCCATTCTTGCCTCCCCTCAAGCATCCACACGATTTTCTATCTGCCGCTTTCCACCGACGATAGTGTCGAAGCACTCCATCCAGACGGGCTTGGTAATCCCAGCCTTCATGGAATGTCTCGAATATATGCGTTAGTTGAGCTTCGTTTAGACCATACAGATGCGCCACTACGGCATCTAATTCAAATATCATCTGTTCTTTATCTTCTTCTCGAATCGGTCCACATTCTGCACCTACGGTTTCTGCCCACTGGGCAAAACGCTCCTCTGGGCAAGCCAATCGGCCGGTAAGCTGAACTGTTCTTTGCCAGAGTGGATTGTCACGACTTGGCCTTGGGATTGGGAATCCTTCGAGGATAAAGAAATTAAGATTGATTTCGACAAATCGGCGTGCATACCAATCCAAGGGAATAGAACATAACACACCTAAGAGAAAGGCCTCATCTTTTTCGTCCCCTCTGACTCTAATGAAGGTGGGTGCAGCATTGGTAATGTAAACATTGGGAGGAATAAGCGCTGCCCTGACCGTACGCGTATCCGTACTACGCGTTACATTTCGGAATGCAATTCGTGGGAACCTTCTTGGCAGGGTCTCAATCCTCTGTATCGCCGGATCGTGCTGCAACTCAAAATATGCAGATTTTTCCAGCATAAGGCCTCTAAGCCGCTTACGTTGCAATCGCTCATCAACTACTTCGGGAACTCCCCAAGCGTAATATGAATTCGACCCCATGTCAGGTTCCCATATATCGAAGGACTCGCCTTTGAATATTGGTAAGGCACCCCTTGGTCTCCTTTCAACAAAGTGCATCAGAGGTGTACCATCTCTATTATATTTGTCATTAGTAGCATGTAGTTCCGTGTAAGGTCTGAATCGCCATGAGTCTGATACCTTCTTACCGAGCGAAGGTTGCTTGCGAAGTTGAGCAAAAACTTCGCCAGATTTCTCTGTAGGGAGCAAGGGCAACGAAGCTGTCTCATTCCATTCCAGAACATTTTCAACTGGAAACTCTAAAGGTGGTCTTGATAAGCCATTCATAAAGCGTTCTTGTGAAGCGAAGGGTCCTCTCATCTTGAGATATGCTTCTGCAGGCCTTTTCCTGTTTATTGTTGTCAATCCAATTGTGTACTGCGGGTGAACATTTTCAAACACCCATTCTCTGTTATTTTGTAAGAAAGTTACATCTTCGAATTCTCCATCATCTAAAATAGAAAGTCGGAAAGGACTAGACCCCTTTGAGTAAAGGGCTGAGCGAGGCAAAACAACCCCGATTCGTCCACTTTCGTTAGCTGCCAGATGCCAAAACCTCCAACAAAAAGCCTTATATACATCAACATCGCCAATCTCCATACCGGGGAAAGGCCCGGTGGACAGAACTCTTTGTAAAAGACCATCCTCTTTTTGAAGTCGTTCAAGTTCTGCAACAAGGTCGGGTCTTGATTGCCTAAGTTCTTGGATTCGTTCTTGTTTTTCACGTTCAGAAATTGAGCGAATGCCTGGACTATGCAGATACCAGAAATGGTGCTCCTCAACTTGAACTTCCTGCCATGGCGGATTGCCAACAATGACATCGAAGCCAGAGCGGTCTCGCAGAAAAACTTCTGGGAAAGCTACTGGGAAATGAAATGGTGGCATTGCTTGTAGAAAATCTCGTGCCTTTATATGTTCTCCGGCAAGGAATAGTTCATTGCCTGCCCTGAACGCTTCGGCGGTAGCACCCACCTCTGATTCTGGTATCCGCTGGGCTGTCAGGATATCAAACATTCGTTCCGTAGGTGCAATCGCTCTTCGTTCTTCCAAATATGCCTCACGAGCACGTCTTATCTCGGCAGCGTTGGCATCGGAGAGTTTGGCTAATTTCCTTATGGCTTTCTCAGTTTCACCGATGAGGGTCTGCGCTGTTGCTGCAAATAATCCTCCTTCGCTTAGGTCAAGCAGGTCTGATACCTCTTCAAATGTTGCTATCCCAACAAGTGAATTACCGCAAACAATGTTATGGTCCAGAAAAGATAGAGGTAGTCCTGGCACAAAGGTGTGAATCCACAACGATAGCCGTGCAAGTTGAACGGCCACCGGGTTAATGTCCACACCATAAATACAACGACGAGCAATCTGACGCCGCAACAGTAGATTGTCCTCAATGTCAAACGCCTCACTAATTAGCCCAACTTTCTCGAGTTGTTCCTTGGCCGATGTCCGGAGCCGCTGGAGTTCGCTTGTTACCACAGGCAACTTGCGCCGAGCAAGATAGCTGCTTAATCGCCGTTCAATTCTGTCCACAGCCGCGACGAGAAAATGCCCGCTGCCCATTGCTATATCTGCCACGCGAAAGTCAAAGAATGACTCGCCGGCCCTTCGGTCGTCCATCTTATCAAGGCGTTCGAGATGCTCAGCCAACGCCGGTTCAAGAGCGTGATCCAGCAAATGCTCTACGGCGAAGTGTTTGGTAAAATATGTGCCGGTTGCTTTACGGGCACCGCTTGCATTGTGTAGATACACTTCGCTCTTTCGGACTACAGGTGTCCTGTTTTCGGCAGGAGCATAGAGCTCCCTCCCGTCGATTACAACTGTGGTCAGGTTCACTTCAGCAATTGACAGTTCGCTTTCAAGCAGACCCTCATAGATTGTGCCGAACTCCCGGACACCCAACGTGCGAAAATCTACGGGACCAAATCCCTCCAGCGTTTCCTCCACCAGGAGATTCATAAGGATAGGGCCAAATTCCCTGTTGGGCACGGTCAGTCTTGCCAGTTCGGCACCCACTAGGGAAACATCCTGCTCTTCTGAGAAAAGCCCGCCGTTGTATTCGGGCACGCCCCATTCCCTGTGGCCGTTGTTAATGGCCCGGCAGAGGCGGATAAACTCGTCCCAATGGGTAGGGCTTTCGTCAAATTCAATGTTGCCGGATCGTTTCAGGACGGCCAGTTCGCGGGCTTTCTGTTTTAGAGAGCGTACCTTGTAAAGGTCATTTGTTTGGTACGGAAGCAGGCCTTTGTCCTCGGCATAGGCGATAAAAAGCAGACGAAACAGAACCGTAAGAGCCATCTCATAAGTAGTAGCTAAGTCCTGAACGGTTGGTTTGTCCATTTGTCTGGCCTGGACAATTGCCATAGCCAAATCTGGTACTACATCGTTATAGATACGTTCACGCAGCCGTTTTCCAAGGTCTGCCGCATAATCTGACGATGAGTTCAGGATCTCCTCGAAGGCCCCTCCCTTCGACAGGGCTTCGCCGGAGAATAGCAGCCAGAGATAACCTGCTTTGTCATTGGGCAGCAAATCGAGATGGATCTCGACAAAAGTCTCGGTCCTGCCGCGACGACCACTGCCAATGCCAGTCGCCGTGGGGTAGATTCGCAGTCTCGCCCCGTGATCGACAAAAACATAGTCAAGATTCTCAGCGTCTGCCTTGGCAAGGGCATAGGAGATAGGTGACACGCCTCCGAAACGCTCCGAGGTTATATCACATGCCTCGCGTCGGTCGAGGAAGATTGCGACGGCTACCTTCTTCTGCCCGACGCGTAAGACCGAAAATTGCCCTGGCGTATCCTCGATTTGGTAGCCCAATCCCGACAGAAGCTCACGTCCACGTTTCGATAAAAGGTCGCGTGCTTTTTGCTGGGCAGAGGCCCAATCGCGACGAGTGGGCACGCCATAGCTCAGTTCATGTGTTGCAAATAAGCCCTCATTGCGAATGCCCGAGAGTGGGGATTCAACTTCTGGGACAACCGAGCGTAGGAATCGAGCCGCCGCATGGCGATCCGGCTCTTCTAAGGCAGTAAGACATATACGCTCTACCTGGCTGGGGTCAAGGTCAACATAGACCGGTGGTTCATCCCCGCTCGGCCCACACAGAGCAGCGCGGTCAGCATAAAGAGCAATCAATAGTAAAGGGATTGCCCGGCCACCGTGTCTGGCTTTCCAGGCAGTTCGCATAGTAGCTTGAGCAGGCCGATGAGGGCAACGAGTGATGGCGACTTCGAGAGCTCCGTGCCCTTGTCCGAGGGCAAGCCCAACAGGTTGCAGTCCTCGATTGTCCTCAATACTGAGCGGCCGCAGCTCCACACCCCCAAGAAAGGACTGATTACTGCTTGTTGTCGGTTCTTGCATCATAAGGATAGTTCTCTGCAAATAAGTCTAAAGTCGCCAAAGATACGGTCTATTTAATACTACAAAATGCACCGTTTGTCAACCGCAGAATGGTAGCGGAGAATTTCAGTAAAAAATGGCTATGCGATGTCTTCAACTTGGTATTTTTGAAGCTTTGTCCGAACACATGCTGGCCCTCGAAATCCGAATGGACTATTTTTGATATCGTATCAGAAAGCTTTATTAACATATTCTGCCAAATTATTAATTGGAATCTGTTGGTTTGGTCAGGATGTAGCAGGATTCTCGTCTTGAACTGCCTAATCCGGACGGGGCTATACGGCATGATTTGCAAGCCCTGTCAACACTTCCTTAATAAATCCAAATATGTGATTGACATGGTGATGAAACAGAAATCGTCGCAAACTCAGAAAAAGAAGAATGTAATATCTTTTGCAAAGCGGCTCAATATATCAGAAACATTTGCAGAACTCGAAATAAGAGGCCTGGAAAAAATAGTAATCTCGTCTGGTATCTCCGACAAGAACAAGCAGCTTATATTCCAATTTCTCAATCACATCTCTCCTGAGGTTTCTGAAAGGCGATTGACTTTCTACACACACAAGCTCCGTAAGCTGGCCTGCTGGCTAAAGAAGGATTTCGATACTGTAGAGGAAAATGACTTGCGAACACTTCTGACATTTCTTACAAAATGCAATGCCCGTGAAGACGGTGGCAAATTCTCACAAGGTACTGTTCATGGATACAAGGTAACACTCAAGCGATTCTACCGCTGGCTTGAAGGTAATGATGAAGAATACCCCAAAAAAGTAAGGTGGATCAAAACCAACGGAGATACTATGCGAATTCATGAGCCTGAGCAGCTTCTTACTTTTGAGGAAGTATTAGAGATGATACGGCACGCTCATAGCCCACGAGATAAGGCAATGATATCGTTTCTTTATGAATCAGGTTCGCGCGTATCAGAGATGTTGTCAATGAAAATCAAGCACCTTGAATTCAACCCCACATTGGTCAAGGCAACCCTCCCTGTCAGCAAGACAAAGCCCAGAGTAATTCCCTTGGTATTCTGTAAGAAACATCTCGCTACGTGGGTAAATTATCACCCGCTCAAAGATGAACCCGATGCCTACCTTTGGAGCAATCTAAAGCGTGACGGCAAAGAGTCTATCCTTAGCCAGACAGCCAACGAAATCCTTAAAAGGATCGCGTTGCAGGCCGGGATAACCAAACGTGTCTATCCGCATCTTTTCCGAGCCTGCTCTATCACACACAAGCAGGCTGCTGGCTGGCCAGAACAGGCAACTAAAATATTCCATGGTTTATCGAAAGACTCAAAGGTGATGAAGCACTATTCCCATCTTTCTTATAATGACCTCGAACAAATTCAGAGGAATATGAACGGATTACCTGGAGAAAATAAAGCCGAGATAAGCCGAGGAATAAAATGCTCGGGTTGCGGAAAGATAAATCCTATATACATTGAGATGTGCGAATGTGGCTTGCCGACAGAAATGAAAGTTATTCCTGGAAGACAAGGCTCTTTGGAACCCGAGCTTGAGGCTCGTTTGGAAAAGAAGATGAAAGAATTCATTGAAAACAGACTGGGATACGACCGATTCATGGAGCGATTTATGAATGCCCTTCTCGAAAAGGCGAAACAATCCCCCGAATTACTGAAAGCTGTCAGCGAGGTCAGAACTGACCTCCGGAACCAATCATCCCAGGTTTATACGTCAGCTTCTTGCCAGAATTAAGGTGATGCACGCATTCTCTACTCTGATGGGTAACAAGGTGCTTTTCGCCACAACCAGCTGTTTCTGTGAGAGCAAGAAGTTTCTCAAGAGCAGAAAACCAGATAGGAGGCTCCTGGTATACTTGCAGAGGTAACAAATTTCTTTTTACAGCCACAACCTCATTGGTTTCACTCATTACAGACATAACGCAACGTTCCTTAAGACTTTTTTGAGGACGTGGTGCAGAACATGCGATTAGTCAGTCAGTACAGCAGAAAAACGTTCAGAGAACTTACCAACTGAACTCTTGTCCAGCTACTTGTGAGGATGAAAAAAGGCAGGGGAAAATCCACCAACGTCAATTCCCATGATTAGCTGGAAATAGAGGCTGACCTGACAAGGAGCGCAAAGTAAAAATTCGCGTGCATCAGTTATATAATGATGAAGCCCTTATTGCATTAGGGCGCCGAAATTGCATTTAAGAGAGAAATATCGTTGTTATGCCTTTAATGCTAACGCTCGGAAGACAACTTTTAAAATTTTGGCCTTTCCAGAGATTTACTTCAATAAGCCAAGTAGTTTACGTTTCCTTCGGCGACTTCTTTTACTTCTCATCCGAAAACTCCTTCAAGACCTGTTTGGCAATCTCTCTGCTTTTATTCCATCCCTCAGAACCGGGATCTGGAATCTTTCCTCCGTTGGCTTCGCTTTGCTTCAGCAACACATCCATCATGAGTTCAGCCCTTGTGCCATGAAGACCCTTCGCTACTTCTGAGAAACCTTCACATAAGCCCTCTTTTATTCCCTTTGCTATTTTCTCCCCTGATTTCTCAGCAGCTTTTACCATGCCTTCTGCAATTATCTTGGCTTCCGAAACCCTCATATTATTTATTTACACACAAGGATATAAAAGTTTTGTAAATGAAATTAGCGGGGCTAACGAATGTGATTTATAAAGGGGCGGTACAAAATATATGTATGAATATGAGAAACGAGGACATGTCAACGAAACGTTTAAATAACTGATTTTCAAACTTAAGAATAATATGGAGGATAATATGGAGGAAATGGTCATGCTTCAAACAGCGGAAAAGGACAACGAGTGGCTGACGAGAAACTTCGAGAAAATACAGCGGGAGCACCCAAACAAATTCATAGCCATATCTGAAGGGCACGTAATAGCTGAAGGGGGCGACTCAGAGGATGTCATAAACGAAGTAGAGAGGAAAGGCAAGAATTCTGCAAGTGTCCTGATAGAGTTCATCCCGGAAAAAGGCCTTCTTTTGATTCTTTGAGGGATTTGATGGACCCAAGAATACCTTTGAAAATAGCCAATGGATTAATCCATACTGTTGCGCTGGTAAGAATACCCAGCCTTAGAGTGTGCGGCATTAATAAATTCTTTGTTGATACAGGCAGCCCGGAGAGTTTTATAGGAGAACACGATGCTAACAGGCTTCATATCCCAATGAGGAGATTAAATTTTACAAAGCCCGCTCTAATGGGTGGAACAAAAATCTCGCTTGCCCAAATAAAGGATGTTGCTCTTCATTTTCAGACAAAAGAGCAGGTGATTAAAATCAAATCACCTTTATTTCACGTGGCGAAAGGTGCATGGACGAAAAAAGGGGTGGTGCACCATAACCCTTCAATTCTGGGAACAGATTACTTGTTGGCAAATAACCTGCAATTGATTTTTTGGCCTTCAAATGAAATTGCTTTTCTCCGGATAGTTCGGGATAAAACTCAATAAGAGAATACGTCATGGCTCCTACAGAACATCCTCCCCCACAAACAACCTCAAAAAAGAAACCCTCAAAAGATGATTACATTCTTCTGAGGGATCAAACACGAAACTTCTAATAATCAAGTTAACCTGGTACAGGCTTGATACCCGAAATATTATGATACAGGACCGCGTTATGAGAAAACGACTGCCTACGCTCAGATCGAACTACTTGTTAGACCGCGTCATTAAAATTTGAGACTCCGTTCCAGTGCCTTGGGCATGTATTGCATGCTTTTGAAAATTTCATCTCCTGAAAAGCTTGCGATGCGGCGAGGGTTTGTATCCTCGACAATGGAAAAACTGCGCAATTTTGCAACAGAGGATACCTGTTCCTCAAATGCTTCACCTAACATTCCGCCGATCCTTTGCCCCCTGTGATAACGCCTCGGAAGTACTCTTAATAACATCAGTAAACATTTGCGGAGGATTCTGGTCGCTGCTGATAGCTTTCTTTGCTGCTAATATAGCCGTGTAAAGCTGGCCTATATAACGGCCAGCTTCCCGCTCGGTAAGGACCCCATCGTTGTTGATGACGCTGCGCAACCGGAAAAATTCGTCGAGGAGAGTTTTATCCCCGGTGCTGCTTGGTTTAAGTTGAGCGAGCCCATCTTCCTTGGAAATGAATCCAGTTGCAACATCATCAACTAAAGATTTAATCTGACATTTCCCAGATTACTTCATGAATGAGGCTCTAGTATATCATGACATTTTAATTTGTGGATATAGACGTTTCAGTTTGATGCGAGCATCTTGGGTTGTAAATTGCCAATCAACCGACTTTTGCTTAGCGTTGCGCTCGCAGTACCATGCTTTCGACTCTTCACGCAACTTTTCTATATCTGCTATCCGACGATCCAAACATTGTTTGGTGAACACGCTCAGTTCTATCTCCGCCACATCCAGCCAGCTGCCGTGCTTTGGCGTATAATGTATCTCCAGACGTTCAACAAGTTGTCGTGCCTGTTTCGGCTCAAATGCTTCGTAGAACGATGCAATATTATGCGTGTTCAGATTATCACAAACCAATATCACTTTCTCTACATCAGGATAGTCCTCATTCAGCAAGTCTCTGATCTCATACGCCCAATCAATCGCTGTCTTACGTTCACGAACATTAACCTTCCGCCAACTGCCCAAAGGCTCGGTAAACATGAAATTCACCGCCGTACCATTACGTTCGTATTCATAATCCACACGTTGCGGGTTTCCTGGTTCAACCACAATTTCTTTTCGAGTTTCTTTGATTAGCTGTGTCGGCTGCTCGTCCATGCAAATAACTGGAACAGACGAATTATAAGGTCTTTTATAGATCTCCAGCACATCTTCCATATTCGCGACAAATGCAGCATTTTGTTCTGGTGGTATTACCCAGCATTTCCGCAAGTGGGGCTTAAGCTCGTTTTTTTCAAAACGCGACGTACTGTCTGATCGCTGATGGTATCCACAATTTCCAACTCCACCAGCTTCTCGGCCAGCATTTTAAGAGTCCACCTGGCACGACCAGCGGGTGGCTTACCACAGGCAATAGCTATAAGTTGTGCCTCTTTTTCGCCGTCAATTTTAGGCTTTCGCGGGGGATTTTCACGCTTTTTTCGTTCGAGGGCAGCCTCTATGCCTTGCTCAACAAATCGTTGGCGAACATAGCGAACGGTATTCTGATGGCAACCAAATATTTTGGCGCTGTTTTCATCAGACAGATTCGGACCGTCAGCATCCACCGCCAGCAAGATATTAGCGTGTTTTATTCGATAAGCCTGAGTTTTTCCTTTCCTTACCAGATTTTCCAGTTCTTTTCGTTCTTGGACTGTAAGCCGGACAATATATTTCTTGTTCATACCGATTCCTTTCAGATAAACAATATTCTGAAAGTAATATCGGTAAGTAACTATAAACTGATAAATTTAATAGTCATAATATACTAGCACGCAACGGCCTCCATTGGCTCTATGCTATCAAATCACAGTCTATTCATCACCAACTACTTGGAAGATCGGGGGTTACATTAGCTTCTTAGTAACGGTGATAGTTCTCCTCTTCAACTGCGAGTAAGAATCATCGGTACGGGTAAGCCCAGTACGCTCAACGTTCCGCGCAGTATGTCGCCCTCCAGCCGAAGCTATATGCTATAGTGCCCGAAGAGAATGTTCGTGATCTCCAGCATAACCACGTTCCCAGAGAGCGTGCCCGTCCCACTTCCGGTCTGACCGAGAGGACCATGCTCAGTGACCTGGTAAGAGTCGCCCTGCTTGACCAGCTCGTACCAAGCGCCTCCTCCTCCGTTCCAGCGACCCGCTAGCGCGTCTTCATTAGCTGGGCGCCGCCGTGACACCGGGGGCTCCACGGGCACGTCGGGCCCCACCCGTCCGCGCCCACCGCAGAAGTCGTGTCGCATGCGACCGGTTCCCCCGCAGACGAGACACGGACTGACCTCCACCTCGCCGTGTCCAGTGAACCGCGATATATGCCCGCGTCCGTGGCAGCCAGAGCACCTGACCTTTCCTGTGCCGTTGCATCCTCCACATATCGTCATAACTGATTCCTCCTGTCCCAGATTCCGTAGATCTCTCAATTGAGCTTATGTTCGTCACATATTCCTGGTGCCTAACTCCTCAAGAATGTATTATTGACATTTGTCGCAGCAATTAAGATAGATCACATACCGTCACGTTCGAAGTCTACGAGCCTTTGATACGACAGAACATATTTCTCGAACGGCACACTAGCACGCGGCCGAGAAATCCGCGTGGCCGTGTGCTCGCCATTGTCGCCAACCGCCGTGTTGCACTTCGCATGTTAATCCTCCACATTTCGGTAACAATTATAACATTACTTGGAATGCCCTACGTATTCATGCTAACTCATTTATTGCGCGCGTCATGCAAAGACAATGAGGTCCTTGTCTTTATACCCCCGGATTCTCTGGCAGACCTCGTACCCTTCGTGGCTGCCTTCGTCATTCGTATTGCCTTCTATCGCCTGAAAGCAATTGCTTGCTGCACTGGTGACAATCCCAGTGTGAACCCAATCCGTAGGTGTCCTTCGGTTCAAGAAAAATGATCCTGGTGTGATCTGGCTTGGATCGTTGAATTCTTTTTCGCCTAAGAAGATGCCTCTTTGCTGGGCGTCAGCGGCCAAGCTATCGCAGGAGAAAGACAGAGTGAGAGGCAGCGGATCCTCCAGAGTCTGGAACGCTTGCTTGAGGATGAAGCAGGCGAATCCCGCGCACCAAGGCAATTCAGGTCCCTCATGTCCGTTCATATATAAACGGACCCAAGGGCCTCTGTTTTGGCCACCAATCTCTCTGGGATGCTGTTCCAAATGCTGCATAGCGTAAGCGACTATCATCTCCCCTAGAGATTTATTGTCCCTCGGAAGATCAGATAGGGCAGCCGTCATTGAAGCTATGAGGCGGGCGAAAGTTTCTTGCCCCACGACACCGGCGGCGGCCAATCCCTCTCTTTCCTGGAACTGTTTCACCGCGGCCTCTGTCGCCGGCCCGAAGGCTCCATCCACGGTCACATGGATGCCGTTTAGGCAAAGCCATTCCTGAATCAGTCTGACCTTGTTGCCCCTGCTCCCTTTCTGGTAGGTTTTGTCTAACTCCAAATCGCTCATGTTATCCTCCTATTTTGTAAATAAAGAAATTCGTGAGTTTTACAAATCGTGACAACGTTTACCGAGAGGCCATTGCCACGAGTGGATATGTACACTCGTACGAGACATTGAAAAGATAGACAAGCTGCTTCGGACCGAGAAATTCGGCCCCTCCCAGCCAGTCAATTAACGTCCTAACTTGGTAAACTGTGGTCCCTTGGTACGCTTGATCGTCACGTTGTAAAATGCCATCGATACTACTCGCCAATTCCGCAAGAAAATCAGAAAGGCGCACCAGGTCACCCAAAGTGCTCGTCATGTCTTCGGCCACCTTCGGAGCCAAGGCAGCTAAATCCGGGTCTGACCCAGCAACGTCCATGGCACCCTTGTATGCATCGTTATAGCTGAGACCACGCATAGCCGCCTGTAACGCCATTTGCCTGAAATTGGCTGCGTGCCGGCGGAGCTCCTCCATATTCTCGAATGCAGTACGGTTCTGCCGGACAAACTCCGGCACCTGGTCCGGATTTGTGAATGCCATGCAATAGAGCGTCGTCAATTTGCCGGCCGTATTCGAATACATCGACTCAGGAACTTGCAATCTGAACGTGGATGGCTGTGCGCGCACTGGCGTATCATACGAATACGAATCATCGTACCCATTATCACATGAGACCATGCATAGTAAGGTCAACACTACACCTGCACATGCAACCAGTGTCAGCAGAGCACCTGAACTCTTGCCACTGAAAGCTGACTTCATTTTGAATCTCCTTTCTTCTATTCAACAGGTAAAGAAACCAACTAATAACAAACTAAACTTTTCTATCTGAATTAATATCCTTCTTCCCCCACGGCTCAGGAAACCATATTGAACTGTGGGCCCATATATTGACTATCCACCCAGGCGTGTATGTCTACGTCATAATCACTCAATTCTGCAGGATTCACGTAGATTAAGTCACTAACCTTTCTGCAAATATACCTTTTGCAACGCCCTTAGCCTCCCTTCCTACCACTGTAAAGTCGGGTCAGGATTTGGCGACTTTGGCAGTCGCCGGCAAACATAGGCCAGAACGACGACCCCATCTAAGCTGTGTGTCTGTGCGACTGTCTCCTTTTCTTTCTCCGGAGATGGCCTGTTAATCGGGGAGACAGCGACCAGTGCAGGCTTCAGGGGCTGGGCCTTCACCGTCATGCCTACGTATTTGGCATGGACGAATGCGGTCTTATCGCGTTCGCTGATGGCGGGCACTTTCTTCGGGCCGGCCCTGAGTGGAGTTGCGAGAACAGTGCTCGTGAAGAAGGTGGATCTGCCGGCTGGCCTGGCCGTGACTCGGGGAGGCCAAGGAGTGGGCTGTGGTGCAGACCCTCGTGTAAGAATGGCTCCTGGCCTTGTGAGCTTGAACTCTGCTGGGCGTACGACCCTCGCCGCCGTGAAGGGAGCAGGCTGTGCCAGCTTCACCCCTCTCAACTTCTGCACTGCGACTCTGTCGAGGATGGGCAATACGTTCTCCTTCGCTGGGGCTGTGCGTTTTTTCGTCACTGTGACATTCCTGACCACGAGAAGGCCGGTGATGTACGCCGGGATCTTGCCCTGACGCGGTACTGCACCGTCGCAAACCACTATGTCACGGGGCATTTTCCAGTATCGGCTGTGGAAGAATTCAGGTCTATACCAGGGTCTTACGATGTCCACATATCTATATTCCAGCGACAAGGATTCAATGTCATCGCTGCTGTGGTCGGCGGTGAACATGCCCTCTATCTCCAGGGGTGCCTGCCGAACCAGGTTTTCGATCTCCTCCTTGATCAAGGTCACCTTGTTCCAGGGCAGGAGCGGATCGAAGGCGTTGTGAGGGCTGAAGAACGTCACACAGAACACAATCCCCTGGGCGTCAAGATCCGGTATCTCGGCAATGTCGATTTCATCCAAATAGTCTTGCCGGTACAATATCGGGGACCTCTTT
>Ga0315293_10003026_pt1 | contig 16175 bp, 11 predicted proteins | sample YL17G13_20_MG_FD_203071 | JGI IMG/M metagenome (GOLD analysis project Ga0315293, IMG submission 203071) | Sediment microbial communities from Yellowstone Lake, YNP, Wyoming, USA - YL17G13_20 | ecosystem: Environmental > Aquatic > Freshwater > Lake > Sediment | place: USA: Wyoming | collected...
CACGACATATTAGGTTGGTAACAGTTGGATTGAAGATTAATCTACCCGATACGAAATCTAGAGAGCATTGCTGACCTGCTGTGATATTATCGAGTATTATAGCACCTGAATATTCCCTAAATGCAAATACACCAGTGCTATTATTAACATCTAATGTTGGCGGATTGCCCGGAATTGCACTCCAGCATTCAAGGAATATTGTTAACTGTGTATTTGCAGCACTTAGTTGCATTGCACCTTCTAATACACAATTATGGAATGTTGTATCATTTACGAGTGAACCTATATTAGTAACTGCATCAATCTTACAATGATGTGCCTCTATTGCTCCACTAACTACACCAACTATATAACAATCCTCGAATTTAGTTCCTATAGTTGATACGCCTGCTGTTAAGGTAAAAGTTGAATCATCCATTGTTTCTCCTACTACCGTATAACCGTCTATGTTAGCAATTGCAGCAAATGTAATATCACCTAAAATATATAGTTTAGTAAACCCTCTGAATGTAGCTATGGATTGGGCATCAGTCAGATTATCTACTGGATTTCCCGGAGTTCCAAGCGGATATGCAGTGCCCGGTGCGCCACTAATTACGTCAATTGTAACTCCTCCATTGAACGTCGCATATTCTAATGTTGTTTGTTGGAGTAACGTCGCAGATGAAGAACGAGCGATATATCCGTTGGTAAACGACGAGTTCTGGATTGGAAATACATATGCACCAAGACCTGAATCGTAAGCTACTAGGTTGCCGCCACTTACATTACACATAATCCAAGATGGACCGGGCCGAGAAGCAAACTTTATTTTCCAATCTATTAGTTTAAGTGTAATACCAACGTACACACCGCCACCTAAATCTTCTTTTCCTGATGCCGCGATGAAATCCTCTACGTCCTCATTCCAAACTTCGTCTTCCCAATCTCTTACTGCATCTATTATTTGTTGAACGGTGACCTCAGTGATTGTTTCGCCTAACGTACCAAGTAATTCCACGTTGATGATTTGATTTACGTCATCAAACGTAAATATTGGAGCCACTTTAAGGTCACCGTCCTTCTTTTATTTTAGGGAGTAACAATTGTGTCCGCAGTTCTTATCGCACCCACACTCAATCCAGTAGATATTACTGTACCTGTTGTTTCAAATGGTATAATTCCTTTCTTTCTTACTCTAACTACTACAGTTCTATCTGATACATAGATAACTGTTACGGTACATGTAACTCCAGTTGCTTGTTCATCTATAAACGGAACATACGCTTTGTCGGTAGCATTTATAAATGTTACTGGCAACGTATTAAACTCGTATCCATCACCAAGTCCCCATATACCAGTTGATAAATCTGTAGTTGTTACTTGTGTAGGACCGTCAACACTTACTACTTGCGCCCAGCCACCTGTAGTTGTGTTTCTTACGATATCTCCGTACTCGATATCGTCTACATTGAATGTTGCGCCAGCATCTGTTATTACAGTTGCTGCACCAGCAGCAGTAGTATTTCCGGCATATGCAGTCGGCAATGTAAATGTATCAACTGCCCACGAATCGTATCTCATACGATATTCAGTACTGGTTGCTACCGTAACAAGTCTCAATACTCCACTTGTTGGCGTATCATTTTGTATTGGTGCATTTGTTACATAATCACTATCACCAGCCGTATTTCCAGCAGCGGATGTATATACGGCCTTGTTGATTGTAGTACCTGCAGTTGTTCTAAACATAGTAACTCGGTCTCCAGCTACAACTGAAGTAACTGCAATAATAGCGTAAGTAGGCGGATTCTCTGTAGTGCCATTGCTATCTATTAGCTGATAGTTCATAGCATCCGCAGCAGCCATATCTTCTACCCAAACACCTCTTGCACCGAATAGCTTACCACCTGCGAATGAACCAAATGGCGCAACTTTAACTGGTGCATAACCAGTGAATGCAATAGTATATTCTTCACCGTATACAGATGATATTACACCACCTACTACAGTATACATAACGGTCATGTTTGCATCACGAGTTACCAGTTTAAAGTATTCGTATACTTGCGCTAAAGTTCTGTTCTTGCAGTCTACAATTACGTCATATGGAGCCGCTGCTCCCGCTGGAAACGTCTTATTCATCGTATGACCCACTACTATGTTAGCTGATGTTACAGTTGTAGCTCCAGATTCAACTCCAGTAATTGTTTCACCGTTTATAGAAGTCGTTCTGGTATGATTACCCAAAGTCATAGTTCCAGCAGCTTCTAGTAGAAACACTCCACCTCCACCACCGCTGTATGTTACAGCTTCATTATTAGTGAAAGCACCAACAATTGCCCCGTGTGTAACTGTGCCATTCACAAATGCTATAACAACATCGGAATAACCAGCAACTATAGTTGTGCTTGCTCCATTTGCATCTGCTGCACCTGTTATTGGGTCTGTAATTGCTTCGTTATTTGTGAATGGTAGATAATTCACGGCAGTTGGGGCAGGGCCAACTGCTAAACATAATTTTCCAGTTAACCCATCGTCTTGGTCAGCTACAATTGTTCTTTGGGCTGTACTAAGTGTTCCAGTTAAAATCTGACCAACAGTAAACGCTCCGGTTTGTGCATCATAAGCAAGATAAGTATCACCAAGTGTTCCATTAACATCACCGGAACCATCTGCTGAACCAGTAATCGCTTCGTTATCTTGGAAAACTCCTCTTATACCACATAGAGTTAATCTTCCATTTCCACCTGCTGGTGCAGTCCATACGGTTGCTGCAACTAGCTGAGCCGTTGCGCCACTTGTACCGCCAGTTATAATTTGGTTTAACGTAGCAAAGTTAGCTGCCGCACCATCATAGAATAGATAATATTCACCAGTGGTATTGTTTAAATCCTTGGCTGTTGCAAGAGGAACTGCATTACGACCGCCGGATGCTAAGTTAATAGCGAAGTTATCATACACATCCGTATATTGGCGAGCAAATACAGTTATGTTAGCACTATCTATGAGAGTACCCATTTCTTGAACTTTGATAAGTACATCTATCTGACCCCTATCAAAGTTAGTTAACGTAGACCATTCTGCAATTCTTGCTCCTGACTGATAAATATAGACTTGTGGATATGGGCTGCTATCAATTGTACCTAGAGTATATACGTTGGCATATAATTCTTCACCAGTTGCCGACGCACCAGCAGTAGTTCCAGTACCAGTACCACCGCCACCCAACGTTACAATTTCAGCAACTCCAAATACTCCACTAGTTGTTCTGACCCACCACTTCCTTGTGGTATTATTATATGCCAGCAGAGTTCCTGTTGAACCACCTGCACCTGTTGCAAGCAGAGGTACGTCAGTTGGAATACAATTTACATAACCAGCCGATACAAACGTCAGCATACGAATTACGCCAGCCGCGTATCCGCTTGTAGCAATTGCACCACCGCTCAAGAAAGTAGTAGATACATCATCTATAAACCAACCATTAATCATAGTATAGTTAGTTGGAGTCTGAGCAGACATCGGGATTGTATAACCCATCTGAGCTAACTCATCCATTGTATCCATGATATATGAATACAAAGCATTTACTGTATACACGGTCGTTCCAGAGTTATGATACACTCTGCTATTCACATAGTCAATTACCCAGTCTCCACCTATTGGCATTTAGTTCACCTTCTTTTTGTTAATCGCATCTTTACGTGCTTGCATTCTCTTATCCCAATCTTTAATACTAGTTCCTGTATAAAGTGGTGGTGCTCGTTCTTGAGCAACTGGTTTGCCATCCTTTCCGACAAGCCCATTACGATATGCAACGTGATATAGCTGTAACTGTTGTGCACTAAATTCTGCTGCTTTATTCTCAGTTAATGATATAATATCTCCAGCTTTTGCTTTAATCTCCGGTATGTCCATCAATATATAGTACGTTCGTTCTGTCATTTCCACCACCTATGCTATACTATCAGCCACCTGTGCTACGTATACTATTGCTCCAAGTTGATTGTACGAACCTACTGCTTCATATGGTATATATTTTGGTATACCACTCGATTTACGAACTCTTGTTAATATTGCTGTAGTTGAACCATCGAAATCGTATGGCGCTGAAATTGTTATATCACCGCCCGCTGCTGTTCCGCTACCAAGCACCGTGCTATGTGTAGTATCGTACACCCAATAATTCGAGCCAGCTACTACATTCTTTAATACTACGCTGACATATCCTACTGGATAATCCGGTACTGCATCGTTACGCTCTGTGAATATCATCAACCCGCCAATATTGGATGTACCACGAGGCATGAATCCAGCCGTCGCGTCATTAACCGTTGCATATGTAACACCGCCAATCTGAATAGCGTTATTATCTGTTGGTGTACCTGTTACACCAGACAGAACCAAAGTTCCAGTACGTCCTTCTTTCTCATAATCTACGATAGTACCTGTTGCGCCAGTTACTGTGAGTGCGACAGCAGAACCAATTGCTCCAGTGAATCCCCACGTAAGCGCAGCGCCATTAACTTCAGTATCGTACTTTAGACAGCTCCTCTGCGTCAGCCTTATACGAAGATAGAATCCAGCCGTTGCTGATACTACTTCTGCAGTTAGATTCTCCGGAGTCATCTCCTTATATGCGGGCCATGTTGTTCCATCTGTGCTTATCGAGTATTCTTTTAGAATAGAGAATAATGTATTGACGTTGTTACCACAATCCACACCAACGAATTGTGGTCTGAGATTTGTAAATGACGATACTCCATAAATTTTATAAGACCACTGATACCAAATTTGGTCTCCAGAAGTTCTCATAAACAATGCGCCGTTGTTATCGAATGTTGGAGTTCCTGCACTTATAGTATAGGGAGGTACAGCTTGAGCAGAAGCATTGAACTGAAGAAATAATGCACCCTTCGTTGTATTGAATCTTAACTCTGCGAAAATCTGGTCATACAACGCTTTGTTGCTAGCTGCAACTACAGTCTGTCCATAAGTTGTATTGGCCCACGGTGTAGCTGGGAAATTCCAATATGGATTCACTCCATCATCAGCATAGAGATAAGCCGTACCCGTGCCACCAGATATTGTAATTGCCTCGCCTTGAGTCGTACTGAGAACTGGAACTTGCCAATTGGTTTGTAGAGTTCTCACATGCCAAATCGGACACGGCACTCCGGCAGTTATGCTATTCTCAAAATCTACCAGAACTCCTCTATTTGTAGAACCTGAACCGATGATAGTTCTTGTTAAATCTGCTGCCGCACAAGCGGTATAACCAACTACGGTTGCGCTCACAGTACCAGTTCCAGTTCCAGCCGGAGTAATAGTACATATATCATTTACTTGGAACGCCAAAGTTCCAGATGCTATTTGCCATACTCTTGTAGTATTATTATATGCCACTAATATTCCAGTATTACCAGTGATGCTCCCCGTGACGGTCTTGCCAATATCACCAATAACACAGTTTACATAACCACCTGCTGCATGAGTCAGTTGTCTGGTTGACATTCTGAACTTTCGTACTGGATGTATAATAGGCTGCGCCGCCGTAACCTTCTTTAGTATACAGTTCTGCCAATAATTCAACAATGGAACTTTTCCTGTATTGGCATCAATATTTGAAATTGTGATTGGCCCTGAGTTGTTGTTACATACTGCAAAATATCCAGTAGCAACCAAATTACGCATACCACCCAAGTTCCATTTAGAGAATGTATTATTATTGGATTCATTTAATGCGTTAATTAAACCAAAAGTGGCACCGGGTAGATTGTAGTTTAAGTCATAAGTATAGTTCAGGAACTTGCTGTTAGTCGTTGTTAGATGGTATTGGAAGTAGCTGCATCCCAATCCACCATATCCTTCCTTGGTTATATTACGAACTAAGAGCGAGTCAGATAGGTTAGTCTGGAATAATGGCGTATCCCAAGTGAGTGTAGATGCTACGAGATTGGCGCGTGATGGGGTGAAGCCCGGGGCTGTACCCATGAACACATCGCTCCACATTGTACTTGCTGGTACTGCGCCCAGCGTGAAAGATATACCAGTTCCACCATCTGCACTCCAACCAGTTATATTGTTAATTTCCTGATATGCACATGCTTGAACTGTAGCTGCCGCTGTTGTGATTGGGTTGTTCTTAACATTAGATTTCTCAAGCTGAGCTAATGCTACGTAAATCCTCTGAGCGATTGTAGTTACTGTTGTTACAGTACCAGCTCCAGTTCCACCAGTTATTGATAAAACATCCGTAGCAATATATGTCTGTGCCGTTTGAACTGTCCAAATTCTCGTTGTGTTATCATAGTTTATTAAAGTCCCAGTATGTCCAGATACACTACCAACTACTGGTTTTCCGATGTCAGTAAGTACGCAAGAAACATATCCGCCAGCTTGAGAAGTCAATGTCCTGAATCCAGCACTATTGGTATTAGCACGAATGCTAACATCCACGAGTGGTAGCGATGATGTTAATGCTGTTCCACCAGTAGAACCAGTACCAGCAGTAACAACGTAGCTATCTGTCGCTACCATAGCCGTAGCAGATAGAACAGTCCAAAGTCTATTGGTATTATCGAATGCTATTAATGTACCCGTATTTCCTGATGGGGCACCCGTGACCGTTCTACCAATATCAGTATTCACACAGTTTACGTACCCAGTTGCCGAGCAAGTCAACAATCGTTTGCCTTTAGTTACTGGGTCTACTGTTGCCGAGAACCTTTGCCATTTCTGGTTCAACGCGCAGTTAGTTGTGGTCGGAGCTACGGAATCCGTAAGTCTGATATCTACGTCGACTCCAGAACAATATCTTGACAACATATATACAGAGAAGGTGAGTGGCTGAGGCCCAAGTGGAGTTGCATCCGTAACAGATATGGTCTGTGTTATTGTATCATTTGCAGATACGAAATCGAGGCCATCTGCTGTTGCCGTCGCGTTGATGGCTTCAATCGGACCTTTAACCAAATCTGCTGTGGCTGTAGTATTGGCAGTATTGGTGGCTACGACACCGCTTGCTCCAGATACTGCATTTGGTACTGTGACTGTTTCACCGACCGTAAAGTTAGAGCCGCCGCTTATCCACCAGTATCTCGTAGTGTTGTCGTAAGCTACTAAAATACCTTGTACATTTGAAGTTCCGCCCACAACACCTTTACCGATATCCGCAGCCGCGCAGTTAACGTAGCCGCCTGCATTCATAGTCAGCATCCTAGTGCCAACCCAAATAGCTGTTAGGTTTGTGCTACGCAGACATAGGTTTGTAGTACCGCTTGTGGCAGCGGGAAGTCCGAGCCAGCTTGGGTATACAGGGTCGAAGCTCGGTACGGCCACTATTGTTTGCTGGCTGTCCGTATACTTCACCGACGCACCTGATAATGAATTGAAATCATATTTCCTGAGTGTGTAATAATAAGTGGTTCCATTAACTAGACCTGTTGCTGTTGCTGTAACTGCGAGAACTCCTACTCCAGTTCCACCTGAAATTGTAACACCTTCACCAACAGTACCAAACGCTTGGTTTGTCGATACTATCCAAACTCTTGTAGTATTATCATAGGATATTAAAATTCCAATATGCTTTGATGTGCCGCCAATTACTACTTTACCAATATCGCCAGCTACACAATTCGTGTAGCCAGCCCACGTCATTACGAGCCTTCTCTGTGTAGCTACTGTTGTGCCACATTCTGCAAATCCAGTTCCACCAACGACCGTAAGAATATCGCCCGCTGCGAATGTAACAGCCGTGTTAAGTCTCCAAATCCGATTGGTGTTATCGTAACCCACTAGAGTTCCGATATAAGTGTTAGATGTGCTACCCCAAACAGGTTTACCGATATCACCAGCTACACAATTAATGTATTCGTCACAAGCATTGGTGTATGCTGTCACCGCTGTGATTAACGAACCACCGGAAGAACCAGTTCCTGCTGTAACTACTACGGAATCGGTCGTTAAGAAAGTTCCTGTTAGCACTGCAACTGTCCAAATCTGAGTCAATGTTGACGCACCATTATCGTATCCTATTAGAAGTCCAGTAGCACCTGATGGAGATGCAGTAACAACCCTAGTCGTATCTGCGGCTACACAAGCGATGTAGTTCAGTAATGGTAATGTGAGATGCACCAACGTCGTTATCGTACCTACTCCTGTGCCACCACCACCAATTGTACATGCATCTGTGGTTTGGAATGTCTGAACTGTTGCAACAGTCCAGATTCTCTTAGTATTATCGTAAGCAACCAGAAGACCTGTATGACCTGAAACACTACCTGTAACTGTCTTTCCAATATCACCTGCTACACAAGAAACATAACCAGCGGCTTTCATTATTAGATTTCTCTGATTTTGAACTGATGTGACTGTACCAACTCCAGTTCCGCCAGTAATCGTACAAGCATCTGCTGCGGCAAATACTTGAGTTCCTTCAACAGTCCAATATCTATTTGTGTTATCGTAAGCAACGAGAATACCAATGCTGCCAGAGCCTACGGCCACTACTGGCTTACCAAGGTCACCCGCGACGGCATTAATATAACCGCCTGCTTGATGCACTAAAATCGACTGCTTGCAAGACAGATTTCTCAGAGCATTGGTATCCGTATAGGTTACTGTTGTAGCTGTTGCTTGTGTCCAGATTGATGCCCCAAGAACTCCAGCAGTTTCACTTCTAAATAATTCATAGCACTTCACACCATCTACTGGAAGCGACCCGTTGGCAGCAGCATTGACGTTAGCCCAGTTAGTGATGCATTGCCACATTGGAGTTGCTGATACGCATAGATATCCACCGTAGAAGAACGGATGATTTGGTAAAAGTCCATCATGTCCTGAGTATTGGACGCTTGAATAAGTTACAGGATTATCTACGTAATCCGCTGGGTCATTATAGTTATAGTATGAACGAACTTTGAAGTAATATGGAGTGTTATTGACCAGATACGCTCCTGTCGTTGGGTCTACGGAAACTCTCATTGGCGTAGCCCAAGAGGTTGTATCGTGAAACATACTTCCTGAGTGTACGACTCCATCGAGTAGATTGTTAACACAGTTGGTAAAGTAAACTCCGCCATTATAGCACTTGATATTAGATATGGTACAGCCTGATAGATTCGTTATATGCAGACAATCGTGAGCATAGGTTAGAATTGTACCTCTTGCTACCTTATTCAGTGCATAGAATGTAAAGTTACTTAATGTTGCATTTGTTGTGTTGGATATAGTTAAAATGCCACCTAGTGTGTTAGCTGTAGTAGAACATCCATAAGCAGCCATCCAAACGTTCTGTATCGATGCATTATTCAAATAGTTCCAAGTAGCTACGGTCCAACGATAATCCGTTCCTGCGTTCTCCATAAGTCCGCCACGACTTACCCAGTGTTTTAAACCTGTATTATAGAAGTAACGAACTATTGGGTCTACTGTAATGCCGATTCTATTGATAGTTAAATTGTAACATTCTGTAAACGATGGCATTATTTTAAAGCCAACGTCAGTAAGCTGAGCTAACTGAGCCTGACCAAAATCGCAATACGACTCGGAGAATAAGCATGTTGTGAGATATATCTTAGGGCCATTAGTACATGTTAAGGCTGCGCTCCAAGTCCTTGTACCCAATTGCATTGCAGTAGAAAAATAATCGCAACGAGTCTCATCTGTGATTATAATATTTGGAATACGAACGTTGCACCCATTTGTAATAACATTATCAAACTCACCAAACTTCAATGTGGCTGTGAATTGAGTAGAAATTGGATTTGCTACACTTGTATTCTGCTCGATAGTCGTAGCGGCTGAGGGAACGCCACGGTCTCCTGTAATTCCATAAGGTTCTGCATTGGCTACTTGTCTAAAAAACTTGCTTCGATTCGCACCCGCAGCTAGACCTAATCCAAATTCAAGATTTCCTCTCTGGTATGGAGAACCTTGTCCGTACTCGCCAGTTAAATTAAGCCAAATTTCATAAACTCCACTCGCCGGAGATGTCTCGACCCAAATACAAGGAATGAAATCATACCCTGTCCCTTCAGCTAACGAACTAATTGTGCCCGCGCCAGTACCCGCCGTGATTGTAATTGCTTCACCACTTGTGTATGGCTGCGTTGTGTGTGCGATTTGCCAAATACGATTTACATTATCATATGAAACTAGTAATCCGGAAGTTGTTGAAGTACCGCCTACAACTGCTTTGCCTATATCAGTTGATATACATGCTACATAACCAAGCGCAGCAAATGTAATCTGTCTTGTTGAAGCAGGGAACGGCGATGTGAAGTCCTGTGCCGCACCAGTTCCAGTACCTAGATTTATCCAATCTCCGGTAACTGTAACTGTACCAAGACCAGATAATGGAGTAATTGGATTTGCTGCACCTGCACCTGCATTTCTACCCATTAAGAATCGAATGCCCATATCTGCGGTAGAAGTCATTGTTCCTTGACCAGTACCCGCTGTGATTGTAAAAGCGTCAGCAACTGTAAACTGGTCGGATGAACGAACTGTCCAAATTCTCAATACATTATCGTATGCAACTAAAATTCCAGAATGTGCATGTGCATCTACTACGGTCTTAGTGATATCACCAGCTACGCAATTAACGTAACCACCTGCTTGCATTGTAAGCAATCTCATACCGGGGTTATTAATGAAAAGAGTTCCACCACCAGTTAACGAAGTATTGATTGTAGTCCAGAACTTCGTCTGATTTGTATTAACTGTAATAGTATTGCCATTCTGGATATTCAATAGGTCGCCCTGAGCCCATGTCAGGGCATCCATATTAGCATCGCCAGTTGTGTTAATCGTTGCCATTTATTTTAACACTCCAAAAGAAAGCCCGGATTATTCTTCATAAAATCGTCTTCGGGCCACCATTCTTTCCATTCTCCAACTCTACCTATTATCACAACCTCCACGTAATAACTATCGTGCATAACCCCTTTATTATCTGGAACCTTGTGCAGTATGCGTTTGGCATACTGCACTTCTCGTTCCTTCCCATTAATATCAATTACTTTCATTGCATCACTTCTTCTTATTTTTTCTTTCTTTTGCCTTTTGTCTAAGTGCAGCTAATCTTTCTTCTATTGGTTTAGCTACTTTCTTTTCTTCTACTTTTGGTTCTTCTACTTTTTCCTCTTTCTCTTCTACTTTTGGCTCTTCTTTCTTTTCTTCTACTTTTTCCTCTTTCTCTACTTTTGGTTCTTCCTCTTTTTCCTCGTCCTTAGACTCTTTTGGAGTTGTTTCTTTAATCGCTGCTTCTACGTCGCCATTTACTTCATCTTCCTCTTCCTTTTTTACTTTCTTTGCAACCTTTGGCGATTTAGCTTCCACATATGTGTACAATCCAGCACTGACTAGACCAATTCCAAGTGTACCAAAACCCATTAGATATTGTGTGGTATCACCTGATGCCATAGCGTCCTTTATTCCAATTGCTCCTAATGGCACTAATATTAATGCCACGGACAATAGTGCTAGTTCAATTTTCTTTAGTCCATCTGTACTTGTATTTAATTTCATATTTACACCTATCCTATTACTATAACTGCTGCCAAGAATGTGAATATACCAGTTATGAGTGACGCTACTATTATAGCTCGTGATTCTATTATAGACTCTTTTATAGTAGGCGGTGGCTTATTTTTAATTCTAAGTCTTGGGTGATGCTCTACGTGGTCTGTAAGCAAATCAGTCATGCCTGCCACCTGTTCTTCGATTGATTCAAATTTAGAAGATAAGCCTTTTGTAAAATTCCTTATATCTGTAACGTCTGACTGTATACTATCAATAACGTCTTTCATATCCATAACATCTTCACAAGTCTTATCTACACTCATACAAACTTCAATAAGAACCTCGTCTCGGTCTTCACCGACTTTCTTTTTTAATGCTTTCCTCTTTTCTACAACATCGCTAACACTATCTAGTGCATTCATGTGAATCAGTCCTCGATTTTCTTCCTTCGACTCTCGTAGATAACTTGACCGGGAAACATTCTAAATCGTTCTGCTTCTGTCAGTTCTTCTTCATTCCTCTTTAATATATGCTCTTCTCTGCCCATTTAAACACCTTCGTACCAATATTTACCAAATAACACAAGTTCCTCTACACCTGCACCGCCACTTACATCTACTTGAAGTGCTAAATTAGCATTAGCACAATATACTATAATTGGTGTTGGAAGATAATACGGAACACTATTTGCACTGATAACTATATCAATTCCAGTTGTGGATAAAGTAGCTGGATTAGTTGAAGCCGGAGTAGTATCGTGAAATTTAAGTGTATAAGTATCTGCTGAGTCGCTCCAAACTGCTTCGAGTTGATACATAGCCCATTTACCACCAGTATTAGCTGCAACTAATGTGGTGTTATTCTTGCCACCACCTACTAATGTAATTGGGACAGCATTGCTAAGTTGACTAGAACCAGTTGACGTTACTGCTGCCACGCCTGCTGGTGCTGATGCTCCGGTTACTTCAACGCCATCTTTAATTATAAGTAAAGTCATTTAAGTCACCTACTCATACCAATATTTTCCGTATAATACTACTAGAGAGTTAGGAACAGGAAAAATTGCGCCGCCTGTGATTCCTACTTCAAGAGCCTTATTGTCTGCAACACCGTACACTAATATTGGCACCTGAAAGTAGTATGGAATCCTAGATGCGCTGATAGTTGCACTTAAGCCAATTGGAGTCATGTTAGTTGGATTAATTGCAAATCCATCTTCGTCATTAAAAGTTAGTACAAGAGTTCTTGCTGTATCACACCAAATAGATTCAATTAAAAACGCACCATAACTTCCAGCTCTGGCTGGTACTATTTCTTCTCCTACAACAACACCAGCATTGTCTAATGAAACTTGATGTGCTAGACTTAATTGGCCCGTAGCTGCAGATGTTACTGATGCTACACCCACTGGTACTGATGCGCCAACTACTTCTACTCCGTCTTTCAATATTAGTATGGACATTAAGTCACCTTTATCCGATTTCCATACCTGCAAATATATCCAACACTGTGGCAGTGCCCGGGGCTACTTGGTTTAATACTACAATAGTAACGTCTGAATAATACGGTAATAATATTGGTGGATTAAACGCTACGTATAAGTCCGTAAAGCCGAGAAGTGGAGCTTGGTGAGTTGGGTCGCACTGCCATATTATAGTGCTAGTTATTGGTGTAGTAGCAGGTGGGCTTGCGGGATTATACTCTACCTTTGTAACGACTATACTCCCTGCTGCCGGAGAACCATAAATTCCTCTCACAGCTCTGTCTGGCAAGGTCCATCCTGTAATCGCAATGTAATTTAATTTCTTCCAACGTGCGTAACCTGTATTAACGGTAACTGTTGTATTACCAAGGGCTGTCATATCTGCTAGCAAAGTCCTATTTTCGGTTACACCACCGCCACTTGACGTGGCTTTTGGTGCATAGACCCTTCCTTTCTTAAAAAGCCGTTCGCCAAGAAGAATACGAGCTTGGTCGCCAAGGTCGGTAGTTTTTAATTCAGTAGGAAGGTCAGGGAAGTCAGTAACATCTTCCCATTCAATGCCAGAATAGTGTTTAATAATATCAAGTTCATCAGCGGCATTTTCAACAATGTAGACATTCCCGCTGCCAGCAGTCTTACCCGAAAGCCATTTATAAATATATTCAATATACTTCTGCAATATGCTCACCATCCATCCAGTCATAGCGGATGCGAAGGGTTCGTTGCCTTTGCTCTACCGCGAATATGTTAAATAATAGAGGCGCATTAAACTATTTAAATTAAATATGTATATTAGCGTGGTGATTGCTATATTAATATTAACGCTAACGCTAGGTATAGTTATAAGTCAAAAGAGAAGTTGTTTAAATACTGAGAAGTTGTAGGAATACAAAATTTTCAAAATTAGAATCAGAGCTATCGCTAATAGAAACACAAAAAAAGAAAGAAGGGGATAAACCCCTTCATCTTAAAACTGTTGGTGCTACGAGAGTTCCGCCGCCCTTAATGAGAGATACCGTGTATCCCTCTTGGACGAAATTTGCGGTTTGGTTAAACAGCACAACGTCCCCTGCGTTCAGGTGGCCCGGAAGACTATTGTCCCGAAGCGAGTAGTACGGAGAGATTGCAGTCAGCGAGCCGCCAACTACAACACTTCCTGTGGACGGATTCGTAATCTGTACCACAATGCCGCTCAATGTTGTTTCGCCCTGAACGATTCTCATCGTCCAGTTACCCTCGTCAGTCCTCTCCAAACGCACCCCAATGGTTTCTGGCCTTACGCCATTATCCACGTTGATGGTCTGGAGGTAGACCACGAGCACCCCGGCAAGAACCACCGTTATCGCGACCATTAAAATCGTCGCGATGACGGGTGATACCGCCGTCTCGTTCTTTCTGTATTATTTGGATTTACTCTTTCGTTTAGGAACTACTTCACGTAATCGTAAACAGATATAAGCAGACCGAGGCACTTCACCTCGGTCACCGCCGCATCGGTCGGCCTCTATATCATCATAGAGGGCTTTTTCAATTGTTATCGTGATTCTCATCAATTTCCTTATCCTCCTTTGGTTTGGAGAACCACGACTTCGGCTTTATCAAAGCTCGTGGCTTGGTTGTCTTGATGAACGATATTGCATCTGCTCCACCACTTTCAAACTTGTTTATGAAGTCAAGAAGCTTCTCATTCCATCCAGCCAGTAGTACGACATGTCGTTCACTATCAGGGAACTGTGCGGTTCCATAGCCTGCTAAGTCTACGCTGTATAGATAACAGCCCGGATTTACGTTTTTTCTGTAAGTCTCGAACTGCTCTGCAAGGCTCTGTCCTCTGGCTCCATATCCCGGCATTCCGTAGGGTCCACCACTTGTGGAGTAACATTGCATATCAGAGAAGATAATTATTCTATCTACTTTCTTCTTCTCATCGTTCAGCCATTTTATAGTTAGATATGCGTTTGTGCTGTGTCCTACGCCAGTATTACGGAACTTCATCATATTCGTAATGCAACCGTCTGCCTTTGGTGCATGAACTACTTTGAATATTTCTCCGAATACGCTAGTTATGGCCTTATCGCATATCTTTCCGGTCATTGCCTGAAGTAGATTTGCGACCTGATACATTTTCACGGTGCTCTTCTGGCTGATTGGCGAGTCCATAGACCCTGAATTATCGGCTGATACAAACGAGGTTCCATTTATGTTCGAGACGTTATCCACCGATAGCTCGAGAGCAGTCTGCATTGCATCCATAACCGCATGGGAGGCTTCGTGGTCTATCTTATGACTGCGTCTGCTCTTAGATACATAGCTTCCTGCGTCCTCGCCTACTGCGTCGGCTATGGCTACGTAAGCAGACCAGAACCGGAATGGAAACTGCTTGGATTTCTTAATCTGCTCTGGGTCCGTTAGCTTCTCCAATACCGGAGTTACGTCTACTCCTTTGTCTATAAAATTACGTAAGTTACGTAAAAGTGCCATAAAATTCATTTTAGGCAATATTCTCTCCCATGATTCTTTGCTCGACCCTTTTGTAGATAGCTCAACTTCCCAAGTCTCAGGTGCAGGTAATGTTCTCTCTTTCAACATACCCCACATCTTATGCTGCTCTTCGTCCTGCCACTTTGGATGACATATTCTCAGCACATCTCTGAGTTTAACTGGGCCGTTTCTATCGTACTTAGCAAGCTGGTAGGCGTCAAACTGGTGGAATGCGTCTGCAATTCCTCGTTTTAATGGATTTGATAACATTCCATGCTTGTCTGCGTTACCGATGTTGCCGTTCTTATTACGATAGTAGGCTACAACTTCGGCAAGCTCATCTGCTCTGCGAATAACCGATGGTGTGTATCGGCGTACAAACTGCTTAGTTTCCGGATACGCGCAAGCTTCTACGAGTAATACCTGTGGTACTGTACGTAGGTTCATATCGTTTCTTGCGTATGCCGCTAACTGGAGGACGAACTCAGGATTAGTCTTTGATAACGATTTGACTAACTCCTGTATTGCGTTCTTTTCCTCTGCGCCGCTGTCCTCATAGTATTTCGGCTCTCCCCATAAGCTGCACAAAACACGAGAGTATAATTCGGATTCTGCGTTCATCTTGAACGCGAGTCCGCCCTCTTTATTCGTGGTTGCGTCCGGGTGCTCTCTCAGTTTGCTGTCTTCTGCCTTTGCTGATTTA
>Ga0315293_10003028_pt1 | contig 16169 bp, 9 predicted proteins | sample YL17G13_20_MG_FD_203071 | JGI IMG/M metagenome (GOLD analysis project Ga0315293, IMG submission 203071) | Sediment microbial communities from Yellowstone Lake, YNP, Wyoming, USA - YL17G13_20 | ecosystem: Environmental > Aquatic > Freshwater > Lake > Sediment | place: USA: Wyoming | collected...
TGGTTCGTCGTCTATGGATTCATTTCTGCGGGATTCGGCCGGTGGGGGTTCCTTCGACCGCTACATCGGCGGATATACTCCCCAACCGTATTATTCTCCTACAGGGACTGTAACGACTATGGTACCCGGCCAGAGCGGTGTCGTCACGCCCTCGAGTGCGAGAATTTCCGACCGTGCTCCGGGTCTTGAAAATTTGCCAAAGAGGGAAACCTTGCCCCAGCAGGATACTTCCACTTCTGATATAAGCTCTCGCTCATTGCTTGTGACTCCTCAGCGGATAGACAAATTATTAAGAGAGCAGGGTGCAACAATCCCGCGAACCGAAAAATCAGGGACTGACCGATACCAAATGCAAGTGGAACAATTGCGACGCGAACTGCAGCAATTAAATGAGAAGATGAGCCAGCTAAGACAAAAGATGGCTGAAACCTCCGATTTGTCGGGGTCGCAAATCCCGATAGAAGACATCGAGGCGCAGCCTGGGCCGACTGAAACACTCCGCCGGCAGCTTGAGCAGCCCGGTATTGTAGAGACCCAAATACGACGAACGCCCAAAGATACCCCGAAAGCACCTGCCCTTCAGCCGGTAGTACCCGAGCCGGAACAGCAGCTTGAACAGTTACCGGTTCCTGGAAAGACAGACAGCGGTGACGTTTATGAACGTCTAAAACAGCAGCTTGATAAATTACAGGCTTCCCAGAAAGAAAAACCATCCGGCGTCACGGAAAATGGTTTACAGCGATTAACTGCGGCTGAACCCCGACAGGTCGGGGCTGCCGGCCAGGAACAACCAGGCAAAGAGGAATCCTATCTTGAGGCACTTCGCAGGGGCAGGCCTGATGCAGGTAAATCATATCTTGATGCAATGACCAAGAGCGAAAAAAAGCAAAAGGTTGCGGGGGTAGGTTCGGTTGCGGAGGAGGTCAAGCAACTTTCTTCTGCCGAGTTATCTGCTGAGGCCAAACGCATTATGGGCCCACACAAAAATCTTGAGTCTTACTCCCAGGTCAGATTTGACCAGGCCATTGCCGCTGCCCAGATATATCTAAAGCAGGGCAAATACTATCTGGCAGCAGATTCATACGCTACGGCTTCTATTTATAAGCCGGATGATGCGGCTGCATTTGCCGGCAGAGCACACGCACTTTTTGTTGCCGGTGAATACATAAGTAGCGCCCTGTTTCTTGGCAGGGCTATTGAGCTTTCGCCTGACTACGTGCAAAGAAAAGTTGACCTTGTGGCCCTTCTGGCCGACAAAGATAAGCTCGATAGCAGGATGGCTGACCTCGAGGAATGGCTCGAAAGAACCGGCGCACCTGAGCTGCGGTTCTTGCTGGCGTATCTCTACTACCGGATGGATAGATATGACCGGGCAAAATTTATGATTGACATCGCTGCCGAGAAGCTGCCGAAGGCGCCGGCTGTGCAGACTCTTGGCAAGGTTATTGATGGTGCACTAAAAGCGCCAAAGACACAATAAACAGTGGTTAGTGGTGAGTAGTGAGTATCTAATTAACAACTCACCAATTAACCATGCAGGACGGGCCTTTGGAGAAATGGATTTCCCGGCTATACAAGAGGTTTTTGCACCAGGCGGACTTATTTCGCAGTCCTTTGGCGGTTTTGAGGACAGACCTCAGCAGCTACAGATGGCCGGTGCGGTCCGCCAGGCTCTGTGCGATGGACGACATCTGGTTGTCGAGGCCGGCACCGGCGTAGGAAAAAGCTTCGCTTACCTTGTTCCTGCGATAGAATTAGTTTGTCGCGGCGCCGGCCAACTACTTATCAGCACCTTCACCATCACGCTGCAGGAGCAGCTAATCAATAAAGACATCCCATTCTTGATGGATTGTCTGCCCTGTTCGTTCACGGCGGCTCTGGCAAAAGGCCGGGGCAATTACCTCTGCAAACGCCGCCTTGAATTCGCTATGCGAAAGCAAAAATTTCTGTTCGGCTCTTCCGATGCTGAGCTTATGATGATAAATGACTGGGCCGGCCGGACAAAAGATGGCTCAACTTCCGACCTTCCCTTTATGCCAGGCAGCCACACCTGGGATGCGGTCAACAGCGAACACGGCAACTGTCGCGGACACAAATGTCCGCATTTTCAGGACTGCTTATATCAGCGCTCCCGACGCCAACTGGAAAAAGCCGACATTATCGTTGCAAATCACGCCCTGCTATTTAGCGACCTTGTTCTAAAAGAAGAAGGTGCATCCGTTTTGCCGGTTTACAAGTCTGTAATTATTGACGAAGCCCAGAATATCGAGCACGTGGCCGAAGAACAATTCGGCGTGGATATTAGTAACCGCAGAATCAAATTCTTACTCGATGGCCTCTACAATCCCAGAATCCACAAGGGACTTCTTGCTTATACACCCAATGACGTGGTGATTGGTATGGTTGGCCAGATAGCAAAAGAGATGAAAAATTTCTTCGAGCGCATAAACAACTGGTTCCAGCAGACAAAGGAGCAGACCAACGGCAGATGTTATGCCAATTTTGTCGATGACACTATCTCAGGACATTTCAAAAACCTGGCGTCCGAACTTGCAAAGAGAGCAAAACAAACTGAAGATGTCGATGAAAAACTTGAGGTTCTGCGTTTTGTCAATAGGTGCCGGCTTTTAGCGGAGGAGCTGGACCATTTCTTTCTGCAGGATAGACCCGATTATGTCTATTGGGTCGAGACGCCCGATGAAAGCTCCAGGCCAGGCAGGTATTCGGGGGCACGCCCCGTTAGAAATAGTTGTGACATTTCTCACGGGGCACGCAGCCCAAAGGCAGATATATCCTTAATGAGTGCGCCGATAAATGTCGGCCCGGATGTCAAGAGATGTTTGTTCGATAAATATGACTCGCTGATTCTAACAAGCGCAACTTTGAGCACCTCTACCATCTCGAAGAGCAGCGGCTTTGAGTTTTTTGCCGGACGAATCGGCCTGGGAGATTTTGACTCGCTTAAACTTGGCTCGCCTTTCGATTACAAAGAACAGGTAACACTTTACATAGAAAAGGACCTGCCAAATCCAAACGACCCTGAGTTTATCGAGGCCGCTGCACAGACCATCAAAAAATATGTCCTTCAAACTAAAGGCCGGGCGTTTGTCCTTTTCACAAGCTACGAAATGCTCGAAGCCATCGCCGGTAAAACTGCCGACTGGTTAGCTTCTAATAAGCTGGAATTGCTCCAGCAAAACCGGACACCTGGAGGACTCGATAGGAGCAAATTGCTTCAACACTTCAAGACCAAAGGCAACTGCGTCCTGTTCGGCACCGACAGCTTCTGGCAGGGAGTTGATGTGCCGGGCGTCGCCCTTGGCAACGTTATTATCGTTCGCCTCCCTTTTGGAGTTCCTGACAAACCGCTGATTGCAGGCAGGTTAGAGCGGATAAAAGAAGACGGCGGAAATCCATTTTATGATTACCAGCTGCCGTCGGCTATTATCAAATTCAAGCAGGGCTTCGGCCGGCTAATCCGCACCAAAACCGACACCGGCATTGTGGTCGTCCTCGACAGCCGAATTATCAACAAGCCCTACGGCCGACAATTCCTGGACGCAATACCGGAATGTAAAATGCAAATCGTTGCTTCCGCGAGCCGCAAAAATCATAAATCTTGAGGCAAGGAGCAGCGAACTATACTGGCGTTAGCCATCCCCAAGCGGATTTATCGCTGCTTTTCCGACCCCGAAACCAGTCCAATCGCCTTCAGCACCTGTGCATACTTGGTCAGGACAAGATAGTTCCGCAGCGAATAGCCGTTGCACCCAAGAGATTCCTGCGAGTAATCATCCTGATATTTCTTAGGATGACTCGGATGAATCCCATCCCGCGCCAATAACGTCGGGACATCATAATCTTTATAATCCGAAAACTTATCCATCGCGCCATCCCAATCATCGGGCCTGCGCTTTAGAATCTCCGAATGATAATCAATTACCGGCACCTTGGTATGTTTGGCTATTTTCCGCACCGCCTCCGCATAAACCGCCGACTTGTCGGCTAATCCGTGCCGAGGCGGAATCGTGCTCAATATCACCACCGTTCCATTATAGAGGCATTTCTGGATAACCTGCCGCATCTTCTGAACATACTCCTCCAGCTCAACAGAATGCAAATCGTTTGTGCCGAACATAATCAACGCAACCTCCGGGTTCAGGCGTTTGAGCCACTTATCTATATTCTCGTATGCCCACCGAATCGTCTGAGAGCCTTCGTTGCCGAACTCCGCACCCTTCCAGTCCCGCCAGCACTCCTTCTTCATATATCCGTTCACGAGCCTGTATGCCTCCTCCATCTCTTCTGATGCATTCTTGCGCGAATACGATAATGGCGTCCAGAAAGCCAGTGTTACTGTAATCGAGTCTCCAAAATGCGCAAATGTCCCATTCTGGCCTGTAAATTTCTTATGCACCTGGGCCATCGCATCAACCCAGTATCGCTCCTTCGCTTTGCTCTCGTTAGGCTCCGCACCGCCGGCCGCCAGCGCAAATCCTAAAACCAGTAACACAATCACGATATTTCGAATCTCTTTCATTTTTACTCCTTGCCCCACCCCCTGTGGATTGACTAACGACTACCCCGCACCAATTGTCCGCTCGATAACGGGTTATTGTAATGCCAGTAAAAAAATGACCTCAAAAGTTCAATTGGTGCGGGGATGCGGGGCCAACGACTAATCACAAATTCCGAACTTCTTCAAAAAATATTGCCTTCTTCTTTTCCACACAGGCAGCGGCGAACAGATACATCGCAGCCGACCAGCTTTGCCAATCCTCCCCGCCAGGCGTCCCATCCTGCGCACACAGCCACTCATTGAATCCAAATTCGACCTTCGCCTTATGCGCAGGCCGAACAAGCTCAGTCAGCGCAACGAGTTTCCGCTCCGCAAGCTGCCCCCTGCCGGCAGCCACCAGGGCCGCCACATAAAAACCGCATATAAAAGGCCACACGCCCCCATTGTGATACTTGCCGGGCGGATTATATTTTGCATATCGCGGCATCCAGTCAGGGTCATCAGGCCTTATATATGGAAACAAACTCGGCGGCAGCTTTACCGCAAGCTCACCACCATTTCTCAACGCCGCGCACTCCGCCTCTATCCACTTAATCAGCGACCGCACGCGAGATGACGACCCAATCCCACAAAGTATAGCCAGACTATTACCCAGCAGGTCAAACCGCTCGCTCCTATAGACCTTATACGACCACATCGCATAATAAGGCTTATTCCTCAGAACCAGTCCCTCGTGCACGTGCCGCTGCTGCCTCTCCTCCTTTACAGTAAATCTCCCCATCGCCTCCCGCAGTTGGGCAGCCCGCTCCTGCTGCCCGAAAAGCCTAAGATACATATACACAATCGTATTCACATACAACCCGTATCCCAGCACCCATTGCTCATCTCGCCAGTCACTTGTGGGTAGCTGCGCAACTGTAACACGGGCCGCAGGACTCTGATATTCCATCCAGACAAACGCCTTTCGCACCGCCTCATCAAGAAAGTCCTGTTCGCCTGTTACACGCCTAAATAACCCAACCGCCATTAAGAATAATGGCGTGCAGTCGCTCGCACCACGGTCTTCCGGGTCGTGCACCAGCGATGGAATATGCCCAAGATTGCACTGATTTTTTGCCAGCGTTTCCAGCACCCGCCGCAAAGATTTCATCAGATTCTCATTGCCAGAAACCAATATCCCCAGCGATGAAATCATTAAATCCCGCGTGTATGGCTCAGGATAACCCCACCCCGCCGCCCTCGGCAGCCCACGATATGGACCGTGGGCATTATGCAGCAACACCTCTATCGCCGCCTCCTTCGCCCGCTCGACCAGCCGCCTATTGCGATTCTCCATGCTTTTTGGCCACGAAGGCACCAAGACACTAATATTATTGTGATATATTCATTTTTATTTTGTGCCTTTGTGTCTTTGTGGCTGATTCTTCTCCATCCTACGAAACACCTAACTTCTCCGATACCAGCTCAATAAACCTTTTAGCTATGATACGATAGTCATAATTCTCTACGGCCCGTTTTCTCCCGGCCTCACCCATTTTCTTTCTCAACTCGGCATTCTGCATCAACTCCATAAGGTAATTGGCAATATCGTGCACACTGGCTCGATAATCAACCGTTCGCGGCCTCTTGAACACAACCCGCTGTCCCCCCTCATCCCCGGATTCGTCAGCCACCGTCGCCTCTCTCAATCGTACCTCTTGAGCAATGCCGGCCAGAAACGCATTCTGACCGTGCACCATCGTATCCAGCATCCCCATCGCCTTGATACCTATCACCGGCCTGCCGCACGCTCCGGCCTCAACCTGAACCATCCCGAATCCTTCCAGCCGCGATGGTGCTGCATATATATCGCACGCCGCCAGAAAATATGGCATAAAATTCCGCGAGATTACATTCGTAGTATAGACAACGTTCTTATCAATCCCCAACTGCGCCGCCAACTGCAGGTCCATCAGGTTCTGCTGCTCCGTTCGAGGCTGAGGCCACACCTTGCAGACATATTTCCAGTCCGGCGCCTTCGTATCGATAAGCGCCAATGCCTGCATAACCTCCTGCGCACCTTTGCTGGCCGCATCCCCGCCAATCGTAAGTATCATTATCTGGTCCGGCGCGACGCCAAGTGCCTCTCGAACCGCCGACACCTTTGGGTCGTTCTTGTCGCGCATAATAAATGAATCCGTATCGCACCCCACCGGCAGCACCTCTATATTATTGCCGCTCAGCCCATCCCTTATATAGACGTTTTTGACCCACTTCGAAGTTACCAATATCAAAGGCAGGGCCTCCAGCACCTCGTGGTAGTTCGCCATATACCCATCCGCCACCAGCCACGGAACCGGCTGCACCCCATACCGCTGCGGATGCAGCACCAAATCAGGCGTATGTCCCCAATACCCAACCCCAACCACAATATCCGGCTCAAACCACCGGTAATACCACTCCTTCTCCTGCCCCGATTCAAAGTGCACCGAATGAACATCCACCCCCATCTCCTCCAATCCCCGATGGAGCAGATTCCCCTGCGTCGCCAGACCCGCCGGCGAAGGCGGATAATCATATAATGCCAGCACCTTCATTTCTCTTTACTCCTGTCTGCTAAACGCCTTTCCACATCGTCCCCAGCTCCAAAGCACCAGAATGCTTCCTTGCGTCCGGCCGTCTTCGCTTCAAAACTATCAGCTCTAAAACCATAAATCTCTGTAATAATATGATATTTTTTATGCCAGATGTCATCAGATAGTTTTATCCTTAGGTCCGCACCTCGGATTGGCTTCGGCAGCTTCTTGCTGCCGCCATCCTCGTATGCAAACATCCACATTTGCTCAGCCGATAACTTTCCGCTTTTCCACAATCCGCACACCGCCTTTGCTGTCTCTTCGTGCCTCTTATGCCGCGTATATTCTCCTAAGAGGCTATGCGTAATAATAAGGTCAAATTTGCCCGAAGGCAATAGTTTTATTATAGTATCTTCAACCTCCCGCTTATCAAGCGGTTTCTGCTGCGGCCCGTCATCAAGGTCGCCCATCTGGCCTTGCGCCCCAAGATATTCCATCGCCTTAAAAAACCTCTCCGCCCGCTTCCTGTCGCTTCTCCTGCAAAGCGTAACTATATTCCACCTCGCCTGCGGATGCATCAGTATCATTCCCCCCGCCCACAGCGTCTCATCATCAGGATGCGCCACAATCACCAGGCAACTATCAAACTCAAATGTCCGCCTCACCTTTCGCTTAGCCATCTTTTCTCCTGCTACTATGAACTACCGGTTATATGCAAATTGAAAGCACCACCTTAACACTACAGCGTAAATAAATCTTTGGGACAATGATACGGACAAAATTATAAACACGAAATTCTAAATCCTAAACAAATCCAAATTTCTAAATCCAAATGACCAAAACGATATATTCGAGTCGCTCGGAATTGTTGTTTTGAATTTTGAGTTTCGGACATTTGAATTTGTTTAGAGTTTCGATATTAGGATTTAGATTTTAAGTCCTTATGAAGAAATAAGTTACACTCATATAAAGTCGGTTAGTTGCGCTGTAGAATTTTATGTGCTATGTGTAATTTGCCAACACGCTTTTTGCGACTCCTTCGCTAATAATCTTTTTCTCAAGAAGGTCATTTACGGAGTCCTGCATTGTAACCATACCCTGCTTTTTGCCTGTTTCGATTACGCTCCTCAGGAAAAACCCGCCTCTTCTTCTTATGATGTTCTTTGCCGCGCTGGTAACAACTAAAACTTCACAGGCGACCCTTCGCCCGCCATCGACTGTGGGCAGCAGTTCCTGATGAATAATGCCCTGCAAGGCTTCGGCCAGAAGAAACCTTAGCTGGCCTTCATCGGCAACCGGGGCATAACTAAAAAGCCGTTCGAGGATTTTGTCGATAGATATGACGTGAAGTGTAGAAAGGACCAGGACGCCTGTTTCTGCGGCTGTTAAAGCAATCTTAATGGTTTCATAGTCCCTCATTTCGCCTATTGCAATGACATTAGGGTCCTGCCGCAAGGCTGCGCGCAGGCCGCTATAGAATGTCTGGGTGTCCCTGCCGACTTCTCTTTGCCTTACGATGCCTGTTTTGTTTGCATGGACATATTCGATGGGGTCCTCGATAGTGATTATGTGCTTTTTAGAAGTTGTGTTTATTTCGTCTATCATTGCTGCCATTGTAGTTGTTTTGCCCTGACTTGTGCTGCCGGTTATCAGCACCAATCCTTTCGTTCTATGAGCCAGCACGCTGACAATATCGGGAAGAGACAATTCTTTTATCGTTTTAGGTTCTGTGGGGAGGATTCTAATCGTTGCGCCCACTTCTCCGTTGAAGTAACCGACATTTATCCGGTATCTTCCGCCTTTATCTGCCAACATCAGGTCGTAGTCGAGCTTGCTTTCAAACTGCGCCTTCTGTCCTTCGGTTAGCAGTTCCAATGAAACTTGCCGGCTCTGCTCAGCAGTCAGACTTTCTTTTGTGATAGGGATAAGCTCTCCTGCTACTCTGAATATAACAGGACTGCCTGCACAGATATGTATGTCGGTAGCGCCGCAGGTTTTCGCGTGATCTAAAAGTTGTTCTTTGTTTAACATACTGTTTTCCCCTTTAACCAAATAGAACAGGTAACTTGTTAGTGCAAATCGGCGGCAGCAGTTATTTGCAATTGAAGAGTCTTTTGGGTCTGGTGCGTGACTTTGGCTCGTTCGCTTATTCGAATTGGCCAAACCCAGATTATTTTTTTACTGTCAGAAACAACGAGTATTTTATTGCGTATTCCCTGCGAAACTTTTGCGGTTGTAAGAAATTTACCGACTTTTTTTTCCGCCGGCAAACCCAACGGCTGGAATCGGTCGCCGCGCCGCCGGAAACGAACTAACAACGGAGTCTCAACCTTATCAAAGTCAAATCTTTCAATAAAATTATTTTTGCCGGCTTTGAATTCTTCCATATTTGCTTGCGAAGATTCGAAAATTGCTGCTTCTATCAGATACCGGCCGAATCCGGTTTGTCCGGGGACTTTCAACTCAGCACTTTCGACCGATTGTTCAACCGGACGAGCGATTTTCTCAGGTCGTGCAAAAATCAAGTTTTCGGATTGCTTTAACACTACAAAACCGTTCGGTAATTCGAGTTTTTCAGTATTAATATGTTGTTCTGCCAACTGAAGTATCCTTTCATAGTGGCGTTCTGTCAAATCTCTTTCGCCGCTGCCGAGGGTTGTTAGGCTCAGTCGAATAAGCTCAATCCTTATTGGTTTTGGCTCTGCCAGGAATCTTTTGAGGTTCAGGACAATTTTATTATCACCACTCTGGGCTAACTCTACCCAGGTTTGCTGTGCTCGGCTGGAAAGCAGGTTGTAGAGCCTGCGTGATAACTGTGCCAGTTCAAATAGCTGTTCCACGATTGAGGCGGTGCAATCATTCTGTAGTGCCGGCAGAAGCCGGCGGCGAATAAAATTTCGTTTGTGTGTGCAATCGACATTTGTCCGGTCTTCACGCCATTTCAGGTTTAGCTTTTGCAAATAGCGGATAATTTCATCTCGTCGGACGCACAACAGCGGCCTTACAAATTTAATTCCATCTCGCCGTGCTGTCGCCTGCCGAGACGTGCCGTCTCTGGCACGGCTGGCACTGGCGCAGCAGGCACCGAATACCCGAATCGGCCAGATGCCTGCAAGGCCGCGGAAGCCTGTTCCGCGAAGCAATCGGTGTAAAATGGTCTCGGCGTTGTCGTCTTTTTGATGGGCGGTTGCTATACAGGTGCAGTTATTGGCTTTTGCAATGTCGAGCAAGCTTTCAATACGTAATTTGCGGGCGGCGGTCTCAACGGATAGTTTACTTCGATGCGCGAACTCCGGCACGTTCACGCGTTTTGTTATCATAGAAAGATGAAGCTCGTCTGCCTGCGTAATAGCGAAATGTTCATCCTGGTCGGCCTCATTACCTCTTATCTGATGATTTATATGAGCACAGAGTATCTCGGCATTTATGGCTCCTTCAATTTGTAGCGCCTGCATTGTGTAGAGTAAAGCGGTTGAGTCCGCTCCTCCTGAAATAGCCAGCAGAACCTTATCTTTGGAGTCAAAGAGCTGGTTTACTTTTATAAAGTCGGCAATCTTTTTCTCAAATTCGGAGAGCATTTTGCCATAAAAAAAACAGGCCTGAGCACCCAAGGTGCGAATCAGGCCCACCATTTTAAGCGGAGCTTTTACCGAAAGATTTTGTTTTTGTTACTGGCTGCTCGGGCCGATTTTAGCCAATTCTTCGATACGTTCTTGTGCGTATATTTTCCAGCTATAGAACCTGCTGTCTTTGCCTTCTGTTTCTACTGCCTGCAGATAAAGCTCCAGGGCTTCGGCCCTTCGGTGCATCTGGATATCGAGGATGTATGCTGCCTTGAACCTGGCGGGATAAGGCGCAGTCGGGTTCCACTGGAAGGTCCGCTGGTAGTAAAGCAGGGCTATCGAGTAGTCTTTGAAATGTTCGCAGATTTCGCCTGCTCTGAATGCCGCATCATCAATTTTGTCGCTTGAGGGATATTTCCTTATCAGTTGATTGTATTTCTCCAGGGCCAAACGCAGTAAGTTTTCGTCTTTAATAACGATTAGCCTTTCGGCTTCTTTATGGAGCTCACGGGCTTCGGCATAAAGCTCGTCGGCTTCTTTGACCGAAGCGGATGCCTTCAGGTCCGGCCCGGCAATAGTTGCCTCGATGATGTAATTATATTTTGGCATAGTGTGCAGTGCTGCAAGCTCTGTTCTGGCCCATTGAAGTTTCAGGTTGTTTCCGGTCCTGTTGTAATAGTCTATAAGCGTCACCAGGCTCTGCCGATACGCCTCACGGTTGGTGGCGACCTGTTCAATGAGGTCTGTTTCACCGGATTCGGCAGGTTTGACTATTGGGGCGGCGCGAGGCTGCCCTTTATCAGTTCCTATAAGCTGACTTTTGCCGCTGTCCATCTCGGTGCAGCCGACCAATACATTCAACAAGATTATAATCGCCGTAGTTAAAACTATCCTTGTCATAAAAGCCTCCTTTCAGCTTCAAGCCCAATCCTGGGCTTAAAATAGTTCTTGATGCCCGACTAAAAAAGCGAATTTCGTGGGCCTTCGGCTCTCTACAGACTTGGCCGGAAGCACTAATCAAGGTGAATTATCAATTAAAATGGACCGACCGTCAAGTGCAAACATCGAAAAAATAATTTGCTAAGAGCTTATAGAACATTCAGGTTTTCGGCAGCGGTTTCTGTGATTTTCAAGAATTTGCCTTATAAACAGCGGATTTCGGCAATATACTATACCAATAGTTCGTGGCTCGAAGTTCACAACACTATTTTTTATCACGTTCGTAACGGTGTAAGGAATACAAAGATGGGCAAGAGTTGGAGCGCGGAAGAGATTTTAGAGATGGTCAGGGCATTTCAGCCGGCCTGTGTGCTTGCCGCCGCAGCCGAGCTGGATATTTTTAGCACCCTGTCTGCTCACCCGATGACCGCTAAATCATTATCAGCCAAACTTCGCACCGACCTGCGGGCGACAATTATCCTGCTCGATTCCCTTGCCGCTCTACGGTTTCTAACAAAAAGCGCCGGCAAATACATCGTCCCTCTGGACGCAGTTCGAATGCTGACTGAAGAAAGTCCCGACAATATCCTGCCGGCCATCCGTCATCAGGCGAACGGCCTTCGCCGCTGGAGCCGGCTTGCTCGAATAACACAAACCGGCAAACCCGCAAAATGCAAGCCGAGTATCCGCGGGCAAGCTGCCGATGAAGCGGCCTTTATAGGTGCGATGGATAACTTCTCGGCCCCGTTTGCTAAAAGTATTGTCAAGCAGTTGAAACCTAAGTTCGAGCATTTACTCGATATTGGAGGGGCATCAGGCACGTGGACAATCGCCTTTCTACATTCTGTCTCAAAAGCAAAGGCGACATTGTTTGACCTGCCGTCCGTGATACCGCTGGCACGGCAGCGAATTGCTAAAGCGGGGTTAACTAAAAGAGTGACATTTGTGGCAGGCGATTATTATCGCGATGAGCTTCCTGTCGGTGCGGATTTCGCCTGGCTAAGCGCAATCGCTCATCAGAACTCACGCGAGCAAAACCGGGCGCTCTTTGCCAAAATTTACTCATCTTTACAGGACAATGGCGTTCTGGTTATCCGTGATGTTGTTATGGACTCCTCTCGCACCAGTCCTGCTGCCGGCGCAATGTTTGCCGTCACTATGCTTGTCGCAACGCAAGCCGGCGGAACTTATGCTTTCAAAGAATTTCGAGAAGACCTTACATCAGCCGGATTCACAAAAGTCAAACTACTCTATTGCGACGAGTTTATGAATTCCTTAATCCGGGCCACAAAAAGCCTGTCCTGAGCGAAGCCAAAGGATGAAAAAAAGCAAAATTGGGGAGCGACAGAAAGGCAGACAGGCATAAGTGCACAAGGCAAAAGTTAAAAGACAGAATTAAAAAGAATAATAAAAAGATAAAAAAAAATTGAAAATTAGTGTGATTTTTCGAAAAATTTTGAAAATAGGGCGGTTAGCGATATATAAAGGGTAGAGATTATAGGACATATCGGTTTTTAGCGTAAAAATGGGGGTAAAAATGAGCACTTTTTTGCACTTTTTTGACAGAAATTAGCAACTTTTTGCGCTTTTTTGCACAAATGAGTTACTTTTTGAGCTGTTTTGAGCAGGTTTTTTCGACTACTACTTTTGGGGTAGATGAGTGCACAGGTGGATGCTCGATATTCGTGGCTCGATACTCGTGGGAGATTTGATTAGACGAAGAGTTTGCTTTGAAGATTGGTGGATTAGCGTGACTTTTCTCGTATCGTGTCATAGTGAATTAGAATTCTGTCAAAGGTAGTGGAACCGCTAAGTAAGTCCTGCTGTTCTTTGCGGACGCCAGCGAATGTGGAGAGGATATACTCAACATCGTTTCGTTCAATTGCATAAAGCAAAAAGAAGGCGGCGTCAAGCTCTGCCATAAGGTCGAGGCGTTCTGCGGGGTCCCATTTGTGAACTGCGGGTTTGAAGCCGGCGGCCTCGGCCAGCGGAATCATATCGTTGCTCGTGCAGGTAAGTTTCAAAACACGGTCGGAAATCCATTTTTCGAGAGTTTGTTTTTTGTCCCAGGGACATTTGCCTTTATAAAAATCAGGTTGAAGCATCGTGAACTGTTCAATAAGGAAGAAGTTGAGATTGACATTGCCGATTTTCTGTCGAACTACATAGTCAAGAACGAACGAATTAAGATTGGCCAAGAGGCAGGATTGAAGGGTTGGGGAAATGCTTTCCCCAAAGCGTATTATTGGCGCAGAGTTGATGACCCCGACTGCGGGGATAAAGGATGCAATCATTGTGCGCTGGTTAGTCGGACTTGTAACGTTCTTGAATGCCAGAAGAGATGTGGGTTTTGATTTGCCGAGAGCATCATCAATTTTGGATTGTTCGGCCCACCATCGCGGTTCAACGAAAAATTCCGTGTTTTGGTGTGATACAAGTGTTGTTGAGTCGGGTTGACCCTGCCTGAACCAGTTTTCTTCATCAACTACAATGCTGGCTGCGCGGTGGTCAAACATTTGAATCATCTTTGCTTCGTAGAGGGGCAGGAAAACTTGTTTTCGTTTTTTCCAGATAGGGCCGTCGCGCTTGAAGCCCTCGGCTTTGAGTTGTTCTGCGGTGTGGAATAGTTCGGCGTCATTAGTTTGGTGGAACATTGTAAAAAACTTTATTCCCCATGGATTACCGCCTTGTTTTCGAGTCCTATTCCACAGGACGGGGACACGCTTATAGATATATTTGGTGAGGTTTGCATCTCGTTTGGAACGAAAAACAGGGCAGGTCTGGGTATTGGGGTTGAGGAGTTTGAAGTCGCGGGTGGATAACGAAATATGGCGTTTGTCTTCTTTGAGGTCGTCCATTTTGTGGGCGAAGAAAACAAAGTCGGAGGATTTGGATTTATTTTTTGAGCCGCCGAAGAGAAGGACGGAGAATTTGTAGGAGCGGTGGACATCAGGAAAAACTGGCAATTTATTCTCAAAATCATATAGGCCGGAGAGAGTTTGTGAATTGACGAGTTTTGCGAAGAAGTCCTCGTTGGTTTTATCGGTTGCAATGCCTGTAGGGACGAGGATGCCGACACGGCCAGTGGGTGAGACGATGGAGTGAGCAAGTTCGGCGAAAACGGAGTAAGTGTTCATATCGCCGTTGCTTGTTAGAGGGTATCGGCCGCAATTTCGTATATAAGCAAGAGCGTTGTCGGCCTTTGATTTGGCATCGAGGTATTTTTGATACAGGTCTGGATTTGTAGTTTTGAGCTTATCTATAAGTTTGCGGCGTTTTGCGGCATCTGTGGCGGCGGCGATATTGGGTGCGGATGTGTCGAAAAATTCACGTTCCTGGAGTTTCATTCTTTCCCAGGGTGGATTACCGATGACACAATCGAAGCCGGGATTGGTGCGGGAGAAGACATCGGGGAATTGTTTTTGCCAGTCGAGTGCGTGTGGATCGATTTGTGGGTCAGAGATTAACGAGTTGCCGCAGACGATATTTTTAGACAGGTCTGAGAGAGTTTTACCTTTGTGTGCGGAGCGAAGCCAGAGGGCAAGCTGGGTAATTTCGACGGCTTCGGGGGAGAGGTCAACGCCGAAAAGGTTGTCGCGGAGAATGATGTCAGAGACCCTGTCTCGGAGTTCTTCGGCAAGTTTGACATCGTGGATGTCGAGGACATCGACAAGTTCGAGGTATTTATCTTCAAGGGTCTGATAGGCCTGGATAAGGAAGGCGCCTGAGCCGCAGGCGGGGTCAATGACTTTTATTTCGCGGAGTTCCTCGATAGCTCTTTGGGCGAAGGCGGAGACCCTATTTTTCTCGGTGGTTTTATCTATTTGGTCGAGGCGTATGCCAAAGTTTTTTTCGAGGACTTTTATTTTTTCGTCGGCGATTTTTCCGACGGTGTTTACGGCAATAAATCTTGTGAAGTCGGGTGGGGTGTAATATATACCGCCTTTTTTTCGTTCGGCGGATTTGAGCATTTTGGGTTTAACTTTTTCAGCGACTTCTATCCCGGAAAGTCCGGTCTGGCGGATGCGTTCGATATCGTTTATGGACTTTTCGAAGATGTGTCCGAGGACATTGACATTAATTTCGTGGGCGAAGTCGTAGTCGCCGATGGCTTTGAAGAAATCAGTCCAGTCATCATCAAGCGAGAGATTATCAACATCAGGGTCTTCACGGAATAGACCGCCGTCATAAGGGGGGATGTTGCGGTCGAGATTACCCTTGTCGATACTTCTGAACAGCTCGAGGAAGTTTTGCCATTTAGGGTTGGTGACCCTGGCAAAGGGAGCGACTTGCTCCCAAGCCCGTTTAAGCGATTTTCCGGGGAGAAGGTCGCGGTCCTGGCAGAAAGCGACGAATATTATGCGGTCGATAAGTTTTTGTGCGGTGCGGATTGCGGTATCGAGAGATTTGTTGTGTGGCTGGCCGAGAAGGTGCTGAATAAGCGCAAGGCGATTATCTTGATAATAGTCGTATAACTCGTCGCCGACCTGACGCTGGCGGGTAGTGCATTTTTCGAGAAGGGAGTCAACGTGTGGAGGTTGAGCCGGCGGATGGGGTAGAAATCCATCCCGGTGAAAGAGATAAAAGAACCGG